>Ga0214473_10000127_pt1 | contig 109482 bp, 101 predicted proteins | sample RVTome_7_FD_203509 | JGI IMG/M metagenome (GOLD analysis project Ga0214473, IMG submission 203509) | Soil microbial communities from uranium-contaminated site in the Upper Colorado River Basin, Wyoming, United States - RVT98D197 | ecosystem: Environmental > Terrestrial > Soil > Contaminated >... | reverse complement strand
AAGGACGGAAGACGGGAAACGACGGCGGAGAGGTACGGCCCAGAGAGCATTGAACTCGGTATCCGGGAACGAGTACGTGACGTGATCCAACAGATTGTCGAGGAGGAGGTGGAAGCGGCATTGGGAACCAAGCCGTCAGAGCGAGTGGGCGCAGCTCGCCACGGCTACCGTCACGGACACCGGGAACGGAGCCTGACCACGAGCCTGGGAGCAACGACCATAGACATGCCGCTGGCGCGAGTGCTGGGGGCGGATAGGAGCAGCCGGGAGTGGCGGATTCGCCGAAGTATACGGGAGACTGACTGCGGCCAACACTGTGCATTCCTCACCCGCCAACCAGGGCGTTGCCCTGGGCTACCGAGCCACGCCCCTTCGGGGCTGGGCCCGCTACCTGATTCTCCTGGCGTGGGTCATGCGTCATCGTATTTACGGAATGCAGTACCTAGCCGGATTTACGCATTGCCGTCTCCAAGATGTCGTTGATCAAGGCCTGGTAAGGCTGGCCCTTTTCAGAGGCCGCCGCCTTGATCCGTGCGAGGAGTTTTTCATCCAGCCGAATCGAGATCGGTTTCTTCGGGCGCTCGCCCCGCGGGGGCCGCCCCACCCGTCGCATTTGTGCGAGTTGCTCCGGGGACAGTTCAGGAATGTCGGAAAAATCAATCGTCCGGCGCTTCATACCGGCTGCTCCTGTCACTGCTCGCGGTCGAGCGACGCCCGCGCGCCCTCAACGTCTGGCACGAGATCGAGTTCAAGCTCGGCGGCTTCATGCGCGGTCAAGGACTGGCAATGTTGGCCATCGGGGCGGGGTCGGCGTTCGGCTACGCGATGATCGGACTACCGAACGTCCTGGCCCTCGCCGTTCTGGCGGGTCTGCTCGAAGCCGTGCCGATGATCGGACCGGTCTTGGCCGTCGTTCCCGCGGTCCTCGTCGCCTTGCCGTTGGGCGGGCACACGGTGCTCTTGGTGATCGGACTGGCGGTGCTGCTCCAACTCATCGAGAATAACATCCTGATTCCCCGTATCATGCATCACGCCGTGGGCGTCAGCGCCCTCGTCGCCTGTTTGCTATCCTCGCCTTCGGCACCTTGTACGGTATTCTCGGCGTCCTCATCGCGATTCCCATGACCGCCGTCATCCAGGTGCTGCTCGATACCATGGTGGTCAACGTGGAGCCTGTAGCGCAGCCCGCGGGGATCGTAGGCAGTCCGTGGGAAGATCTTGGCGCACGTGTCCGGGCCCTCCGGCAACAGGCCCGCGCCCGGCTCCGAGCCCGCACCAGTCGTATGGGCACCGACTCGGCGACGGCGGACCATATTGTTGATGCTGCGGATCAGCAGATCGAGGTGGCGGAGGAGACTTCGGAGCCGTTGGCGGCTGAGGCGCAGGCCGCAATCGTCGAAAAGCTGCAGGGCGCCACGGAGCAGATCGAGCAGGCCGTCGGAGAAGCAGGGCCCCGTTCGGGGGGTTGAGCCGGAAGCGATAGTCGACACCCGATCAAGGCCACGACGGTGGCAAGAGTACCGCGACCAGCAGGGCGTGAAGATAGGCGACGATGCCGAGGACGAACCCCTCGATCGCTGTTGCGTGACAAGGCGAAGCTGGATCGCAACTCCCGCTCGTCAAGCGCGTAGAACTACGCGCGTGGTACTGCGAGCTTGTGCCGGACACTACAGGGATTAGAGTGAACTCATGTTCGGAATGTTGAGGCATGCAGACACGAGTCCGCGCCGGCATTCGATCTGGAATGGTTGCGCTAGTTTAGTTAAGTAGGCCACACCACAACCTTAGGGTGCCGCGCCCAGAAGGGATTACCAGCTATGATCTCGAAACACATCCTGCCGCCCCTCCTGGCGTTTCTGTGCGTTTTCTCCGGGCTGTTATTCCCTGCGCCGCGCACCGCGGATGCCCAGAGTGATACCCGTAGCGGTCCAACCCCACCCCGCCTCAGCTTCATCGATGGCGCGGTATCCTTCTGGCGCCCTGGCGCCGAGGAATGGACGCAAGCGCAGATGAACACGGCGCTGGCCGCCGGCGACTCCCTCTATGCGGCAGACCGCGCCAACATGGAGATTCAGTTCGGGCCGCGTGCTTTCCTCCGCGCCGGCGCCGACACAGAGACCAGCCTTACGTCGCTCGATCCCGACTACCTGCAGTTTCGGATCACGGGGGGCCATGCCGCCCTCGATCTCAAGACGCTGCCTCGCGGCCAAACGATCGAAATCGATACGCCGAATGGCGCGTTCACCATGGATCGTCCCGGCTACTATCGGGTCGACGTTGACGACACCAGGACCGTCTTCAGCGCCCGTCGGGGCGGGACAGTCACCGTCATGGCGGCCGCCGGGGAGACGACCGCTCTCGTCGATAACCAACAGATCATTCTCCAAGGCACCGAAGCGGTGCATGTGAACGTAACCGCGGCACCGAATCCCGATGAATGGGATCGCTGGAACTTCGCCCGCACGGAGCAGCTGAACGAGACGCCGCGCAGCGCGCGGTACGTTCCGCCGGATATTGTGGGCTTGGACGAGCTCGATCGCTACGGCGACTGGCGCGAGCAGCCGCGCTATGGTCACGTCTGGGTTCCACGCAACGTGCGGCCCGATTGGGCGCCTTACAGCACGGGCCGCTGGGTGTACGATCCGTTCTATGAGTGGACCTGGGTCGACGACGCGCCGTGGGGCTGGGCCCCCTATCATTACGGCCGCTGGGTGCACGTCGGCGGGTTCTGGGGATGGGCCCCTGGCCCGATGGTAGCGGTGCCGGTATACTCGCCCGCGCTGGTGACGTTTTTCGGGGCTCCTGGCATCGGGGTGTCCGTCAGGGTCGGCCTCCCCTTCATGAGCTGGTGCGCGCTCGGCTTCGGTGAACCGATCGTCCCTTGGTGGGGACGGCGGGGATTCGTCGGTAGGCCATATTGGGGCGGCTGGGGTGGCCCGCGCGTCGTTAACAACGTGGTCATCCACAACACGCGCATCGTGAACGTCACTAACATCACCAAGTACCAGAACGTCGACGTCAGGAACGCGGTGGTGGCGGTGGACCGCAATCAGTTCGGCCGCGGCCGCACGGAGCATATCCGGCTCGATCCCGAGCGCGTGCAACGGCTGCAGCCAGTGCACGGTGATCTCAGAGTGCGGCCCGTGGCAGCGAGCCTCGTGCCACGGGAAGCACGCGGACAGCGTCCACCTGATCGACTGCAGACCCGGCAAGTCGTAGCGACGCGACCGGCGCAAGACCCGATGAGTCGCCTGCGGGCGAAGGGCATCGAGGTTACCGCGCCCCCAAACAGACCCGAGCCGCGCATCGTGCGCCCGCAGCGCGGACCTGGCATTCCCGCCGCACGTCCGCAGGAGGGCGTAGGGGCCGAGGGACACCCGGCCGGTGAGGTCGGAGCAGGAGGACGGCCCGACCGTGCAGAGCGGCCGCAGCCTGGAGCCCAGCCCGCATCCGAGCGCGCCATAGCGCCACCGCGCGAAGAACGCATGCGCCAGAGGCAGCCCGGCCGAGTTGAGCAGCCACCGCCGGTGCCCGAAGGGCGAAGCCCAGGCAACGTTGGAGCAGGACGGCCCGAGCGTGCAGAGCGGCCGCAGCCTGGAGCCCAGCCCGCATCCGAGCGCGCCATAGCACCACCGCGCGAAGAGCGTATGCGCCAGAGGCAGCCCGGCCGAGTTGAGCAGCCACCGCCGGTGCCCGAAGGGCGAAGCCCAGGCAACGTTGGAGCAGGACGGCCCGAGCGTGCAGAGCGGCCGCAGCCTGAACGTCCACAGGCCGCACCACAGGAACGAGCGGTCCCGCAGCCGCCCGCTGGCGGTGGCTCCAGCTCAGCCCGCGAAGCGCAGCCGTCTCGCATCGAGCGGCCCGCACGTCCACAGGCTGCACCACAGGAGCGGGCGGTCCAACAACAGCCCTCGCGCAAGCAGCCAGCAGTGCGCGAAGCGCAGCCGTCTCGCATCGAGCGGCCCGCACGTCCACAGGCTGCACCACAAGAGCGGGCAGTCCAACAACAGCCGCGCGAAGTGCAGCCGTCTCGTGTCGAGCGGCCAGCACGCCCACAGGCCGCACCGCAAGAGCGGGCGCAACAACAGCAGCCCTCACGCAAGCAGCCAGCCGACGGGAAACCAGCGCACGAAGCGCCGTCGCAGGAACGGTAGTCGTTTCTGGGCCGGCGCCGTGATGCCGCGCGGCTTGAGGTATTCCCAAGCGCGCGGTGTCAACCGTCTCTGACTTACAGATTACTGCGCGGACAGCACCGGCGCATCGGTGGGCATTGCCCATCCGCCCTCTTCGTGATACTTCACGTCGACTGCAACTGTTCATCGAGAATCGCCTGCACCTTCTTGCGGTCACTGTCGTTCAGGCCACCGGCGATCGTGATCAGCCGGCCCTCCACGCGTACCGCGGGCGCGGCGATCTTGAATTCTCGCTGTAGGATCGCCGCCACATAGCCGTGAATGAAACTCTCGTCCGCGCTCTCCGCCGCCAAGCCGGGCGGCGACCAGCAAAAGATGGTGACAACAGCCGCGCCGATTGTACCGTTGCGTACTATCTCAGCGACCTGTCAACCCACGTCGATCTTGAAGAGATCCCGATTGGCGTCGGCTCGCGCGTATTGCCCCGATCCTGATTGGCGCTCACCCCGGAGCTCGACGCCGGCTCAGTGTGTTTCGCCGACCGGCCAGTCTCTTGTTGTCCCCACCCGCGGGCCTGATAGGCGGCAAGTTTGTTCTGGATGTATCGCGGACTCCCAACAACAGCTGCGCTATTGTCGGACCATCTGACGCGCGGCCCGCGCGGCCGTGGGGTGGGTTCAGGCTCACTGCCGCACGCGCCCCTGCAAAATCGTCTTCTCAATCGCCGGGATGAGGTCCTGGATGATCGAGTCCTCGTAGCGTCCTGAAGTTGGGTTGATCAGATCGGGCACTTGCGACTCTGGAACCTGGTGATTCACGTAGAACGACCCCTTGCGGCCTCCGGCGCCCGGCAGGACGGCGACAAACATGTTCTGCATCAGCGTCGTAAGAATCAGCGGATCGAGCATATCGCCGAGACGCTCGTAGTCCTCCGGCGCCTGTCCGTAGCCGCCGAGAATGTACACGATCGGGAAGCTGCGGGTGGTGTGGAAGAAGGCGGGGGGTCTATAGATGAGCACCGGCTGTTCCGGGGCGGCGCCGCTCCCCGTGCGCAGTGCGGGCGAGGTAATGTGTGTCTTCATGATGTCGCCGCGCGGGTCGGGATCGGTGATCTTGAGGTCACCCGGGCCATTGAACCCGTCCGGAAAGCTCGAATCCATGTAGCTGATCATCGCCAGCAGCCGCTGCCACACTACCACCGTCCCGCAGATGTCGCCGTGGAGCAACTTGTCTCGCGAGTCGTCAGCTTCCGGAATCCCAGCGTGCCCGCCCGCGTAGCGGATCAGCAGATACTGCTGCGGCAGCTTCGCCACGGCGGCACAATTGCTGGGGAAGTCGTTCCGCGTCTCCACCGTCAACCCCTTCGACTTGAGCATCGCAATGAAATTGTCGTAGTGCTTGGCGAAGCCGAATTCGTCTTGGGCACCGACGTCCATGTAGATGCGCTGCGTACCGATGTCCGCCGCCGAGCGCCCTTCCAGTCGGGTCAGCGGATCTTCGGCCAACCAGTTTGCCCGATCGGGATCGTAATCGAATCGCCCGTTGCCCTCTCCGTAGTCGCTGGTTCCAGGCACGCCATCGAGGCCGAAGTCACTGAAGGGATCGCCTTCATCGAAGACGCCGTTGCCGTTGCTGTCCGCGAACGGCTCGGAGAGATTCACGACCACGCCATCGCCGACATCATAGACCCCGTCGCCGTTCAGGTCGGCGAGCATCCGCCCGCCGACATCCACGCCGGTCGCGCCACTGGCGATCCGCGGCAGTGAGCCGCCCGCGAGTAACAGGAGATCGACAGGCAGGGTTGGCGTTTCGCTGGTTTGACGCAGGCCATCCTGATTGGCATCGCCGCCATCGAGAAACCCACGCGGGTTTGCCGGCAACGTGAAGCTGCCAAACGCATCGTCGCGCAGGATGTGTACCGGTTCGGAATCCATGGCGAGGTACTGCCGCGAGGCGTCCGGATGGTGCAGGAATGGATTGCCCAACGCTATGACCAGGTCCTTGATCATCGACAGGCGCGTGTCACGTCCGGGATAGGGCGCTTGGTGATCGCAGGTGAAATCATCGCCAACATAAAGCGGAATGACCGTCTGCGGTTTCACCTCGAGGCTGTCGTTCACCATATCTCGCAGGAGTTGCCGCAAATCGACAGGGCCACCGAGGGCCGCGATCGTGCCGAACCGATCGGCGTGCTTCGTACCGATGTTCATCGCGCCGTATGCGCCCATCGATACTCCGGCGATCGCACGGAACTGCCGGGAGCCGCCAGTCGTTGCGGGGGCGCTGGGACCGCTGCCGCCGTGCCCGCCGCAGGCGGCGAACACGGTCATAGCAACAGGCATCAACCGCACATAGAATAATAGGGATTTGCCGCGTCGCTTCATCGGCAATGCCTACGGTCCCACTTCAGTGAAGCCGGTGACCTCCATCGTTGTAACGAACCTACCGTCCGAGCGCTGCGCCAGGGGAGGGATTTGGAAGGTAAACGGCGCGCTGGTGTGCGGAGCGAAGTCGGCACCTAACGTGAACGGCAGCGTCCTGCCTGGACTGTCGGTCCCGGGATGACGCTCGTCATTCCACAGCCACGCTTGTTGGAGCAGCAACTCAACTCCACGAACAGTGGCAGACGACTTGTTGACGATGGTGCCTGAGACCGAGCCCTCTTGGACCCTCAGGTCGTTGATGACGATCGTTCGAGCGGCCTCAGAGGCTGGCACGACTGCCGACGTAGCCGCAGCACCATGCAGCGGCAGAATAAGAACGCCCAGCAGTGCGCCGAAGATCCAGATGCGTGTGACCATGATCAATTCTCCTTCTCTGTGTTGTGCCGGAGCGTTTGCTCAGGCGACGACACAATGCGGCGACCGTCTCCGGTCGGGCGCTTCGAGCTTCTCCAATTCTTCTACTGACAAGTGGTCCCAAGGTCGTGCCATTCGCCGTCCTCGCAGCGGAAGGTGATGCCGGACTTGCAGATAGTAGCCTGCGTCACGACCATGGCGCCGCTCTCCATACAGGGGCGCCCGTCCGGCGCCATTCGCGTTTCGATATCGGTACTCCTGCAAGCGACTACGAGGCTCCTCCACACTCCGTCATCACACCGGTACTCGGTGCCCGATTTGCAATTTGCCGAACCGGGGGAGTAAGATTCTCCGTTCAATGTGCAGCTCTTGGCGCTGACGAGTGGACGCTCTGCGCAGGCCATTCCCGACCCCTTCCACTGTCCGTCGTCACACTGATACTGACTTCCGGACTGGCAGACCACTGACCGGTGCGAGTATCTGTTTTCTTTGTACTGGCAGCCGTCATCACCGAACAGCGAGCCAAACGGGTGAGGCCGGCGGTCACATCCCGCAATCAAAACCACCCCCACGGCAAGGAGCGCAGCCATTCTTTCAACCATCTGACTTTTCCAATCTGCCCATACGACAAAGTCGCTCCGCGACGTGTGGCTTGCCGAAATCGCCCGAGCAACGTTCGTCAAGGCTGCTGTATTTGTACAAGATCACGTCGCCTGCCGTAAGCTCGTAGTATTACGCGCGTGGTTGTACGCGCATAATACTACGCTCTCACGCTGCCGGCCGCGATCGGCTATTCTCAGCACTGGCGGTTGACGGAATGAGTGAGGGCGCAAATAGGCCGGGCAGCATCGATGTGCGACAGATCGCCGCCGCCACCGCGATAGTGATTGGCATGGTGGCAACGGCTGCCATCGCCTACCTGCTGCTCGACATCCTCCTCCTGCTGTTCATCGGCATCGTCGTCGCGGCGGCGCTGCGGCCCTGGCAGGTAGTGCTCTGCCGCTGGGGGGTACCGAAGGGGCTCACTGTACTACTGATCTACCTCTTCCTACTCATCGCCCTCGGTTTGATTGCGCTCGTCGTTGGCCCGGTGTTGATGGAGCAATTCAGCGCGTTCGCGGCCGAGGTGCCCGGGACCTATGCCAGCATTCGCTCGCACCTGCGCGCGAGTGCAAGCGCTCCGCTCCACTTGATCGGGCAGCGACTCCCTCCGTTTGAGCGTCTGACGCAGACTCTCATCGAGGTCGCGCCGCAATTGTACCAGGGTGCCCTTAGCGTGACGACGACCATCGTCAAGCTCTCTGCCTACTTCGTGACCGTGCTCGCCATCGGCTTTTACTGGACCATGGAAGTGCCGCAGTTCGAACGGCTGCTTCTGTCACTGCTGGCGGTCGAGCGACGCCCCCGGGCGCTCAACATCTGGCGCGAGATCGAGTCCAAGCTCGGCGGCTTCATGCGCGGTCAAGGACTGGCAATGTTGGCCATCGGGGCGGGGTCGGCGTTCGGATACGCGCTGATCGGACTACCGAACGTCCTGGCCCTCGCCGTTCTCGCGGGTCTGCTCGAGGCCGTGCCGATGATCGGCCCGATTCTGGCCGTCGTTCCCGCGGTCCTCGTCGCCTTGCCGTTAGGCGTGTACACGGTGCTCTTGGTGATCGGACTCGCGGTGCTTCTCCAACTCATCGAGAACAACGTCCTGATTCCCCGCATCATGCATCACTCTGTGGGCGTGAGCGCCCTCGTCGGCCTGTTGGCCGTCCTCGCCTTCGGCACCCTGTACGGTATTCTCGGCGTCCTCATCGCGATTCCGATGACCGCCGTCATCCAGGTGCTGCTCGATACCATGGTGGTCAACGCAGAGCCGGTAGCGCAGCCCGCGGGCCTCGTAGGCAGTCCATGGGCCGATCTTCGGGCCCGTGTTCGGGTACTCCGGCAACAGGCCCGCGTCCGGCTCCGAGCGCGCACGAGTCGCATGGGCATCGACCCGGCGACGGCGGACCATGTTGTTGATGCTGTCGATCAGCAGATCGAGGTGGCGGTCGCACGCGTCGAAAAACTCATCGAGGTGGCGGAAGAGACTTCGGAGCCGTTGGCTGCTGAGGCGCAGGCCTCAGTCGTCGAAAAGCTGGAGGGCGCCACCGAGCAGATCGAGCAGGCCGTCGAGCGTATTGACACGGTCGTGGTCCCTGCCGAGGATGCCCTTGGAACGAGCGGCCCCACGGTGCAGCCGCAGTTGGCCGAGCTGCGTGAGGCAACTGGACAGGTAGGGCAGGCTGTGGTCGAAACAATCATCGCAGCGACCGCGGGCTCACAGGGACCCCTCCAGAGCGGGCAGCGAGAAGCGAGCATCGACAACCTGGATCAGGCCGCGCAGCGATTCAAGGAGGCGGTACAAGACGTCGAAACCTTCGTCGTCGCCGCCCAGGAGGAGTCGAGAGAGGCACACACCCAACAGGCGATCCGACCTGAGCGACGCTCCGACACTCAGCACAAAGATCGCGGCGCGCCGTCTTAGAGCAGAGCAGTGACGATCATCGCGACTGCTGCGGCACTCATCGTCGCAGCGGTGGCCCAGCCGACCCACTGCAGGAGTGGCGGATTGGCCCGCGCCCCCATCACCTCTCGATCACTCGTCAGGAGCAAGACCAACGTAATCAGCGGCGGCGCCAGGACGCTGGCCGTCTCACGCCGCGTACGCTGCTTGGTCACCCCCATACTATTAGCGGCTGTCACTTGGCCCCACTAGCCCGGGAACGCCTTTCCGGACGCCGCAGCGGCAGTGCGAAGCGGACTGTTGTGCCGCGGGCGTCGCCTGCCCGAGGGTCTATCCAGACGCGTCCATGATGCGCCTCGACGATCGAACGACTGATGGCCAGCCCCATTCCCAACCCTTGCGGCTTAGTGGTAAAGAAGGCTTCGAACAAGCGCTCCGCGGCGGCGTCTGAGAGCCCCTTGCCGTAATCGCGCACCGTGACCTCCGCCATCGCATCATCGGTCTTCCTGGTCTGCACGTGGATATGCTTCCGCTCGCTGCCAGCCTCGCACACCGCGTCGATGGCGTTCTGGATAAGATTCACGAGGACCTGTTCAATCTCGATGCGATCGGCGCGCACCGGAATTGGTCGTGGCGCCAGATCCACTTGGAGCGTGATCTCGCGCTGCACGATCTCGTGCTCCAGCAAGTGGGCAACGTTTCGAACGAGTCCATTCAGGTTCGTCGCCTCCAATTGGGACCCTCGCTTTTGAACGAACTCCAGCAAGTGATGCACGAGGTCGCCGGCGCCGAGCGCCTCGGCGGCAGCATGCTCCAGCAGCTCGATCAGTTTGCGGGACTCGGCCTTGCCCGACCGCACGTACGTGGCACATGCCTCCACGTCGTTGGCGATGGCCGCGAGTGGCTGATTGATCCCGTGTGCCAACTCGGCGGCCAATGCGCCCATCGTGCTCAGGCGCAGCACGTGCGCCAGTTCGGCCTGATGCTGGCGTGCGTCGTCCTCGGCTTGCTTGCGGTTCGTCAAGTCGGTGAGAATCAGACACACGGCCTCGACGTCTTCCGTCCGCACAGGATTCGCGGCCAGTGCGACGGGGACGCTCGTGCCGTCGGCCGCACACAGGGTCGCTTCAGCGCGCTGCGCTCCGGTGCGGCCGTGCTCCAAGAGCGCACGCACCGCCGGCTGATCGGCCGGGCGGATGCATGCATAGATGGACGCGCCTACCAGACGCTCCATCGCGGTCCGGAGCATCGCCGCCAAGCAGCGGTTGGCGTATAAGATCGTGCCATCGGTGCTCATCGTCGCCGCACCCTCTTCCATCTGTTCTAGCAGCACGCGATACGGATGCTCGGCCCCCTGGAGCGTGAACACTTGGTCCCCGTGCCGGGTATGGACGACAAACGCGTCCACCGCGCCGCCCCGAATCGCGCGTAGGGTTTCTTCGGCATCGGCGAGACGCGCGCGCAGCTCCCGCACGCTCAGGCGCCGTGGGCGGGGCGCGGTGTCTTTGACGCTCATCGACGTTCGACATCCACTGCGGGCAGCGGCATGGCTACTTTCTTTTGCGCAGGTCCAATCCGAGCAGCACGCGCTCGGTGTTCGACAGGTCTCCCACCAGGGTGCGCAACGGCAGCGGGAGCTTTTTCACCAGCGCTGGAACCGCCAGAATTTGCTCGCCTTGGGCGAGCCTCGGCTGTTGGTACACGTCGATCACCTCTAAGTCGTAGCGACCACGGAGGTACTCCTCGCAGATCGCCTTGATGTTGGTGATGGCGCGGGTGGACTTTGGCGTCATACCGACGACGTACAGGCGCAGCACGTACCGTGCGGCGGCCGGTTTCGACAGGACAGTCTCGAATTCCGCCCGGGTACTGCGGCGTCGCACTATGTCGCCTCCCTCACTGGCGTGCGCGCAATTGCAGGCCTACCAGCACGCGTTCGGTGTTCGACAGATCCCCGATGATCTTGCTCAGCGGCGGCGGCAGTCGCCGCACCAGGGTGGGGATCGCCACGATCTGATCGCCGCGCGCGAGTTGCGGGTTCTTCACCAGATCAATGACATCGATGTGATACTTGCCTGCAAGATAGTTCTCACAAATCTGCTTGAGATTGGCGAACGCTGCCAGCGACCGCGGCGTCTGCCCCGCGACATAGAGCCGTAGTTCCCATCGTTGCGCGCGGCTCGCCGAGCGCCATCCGCTGTGCGGCGCGCTGGTGGACACTCTTCTCTTGGACATGCTCATTGGCGTCCCCCCTTTGCGTGCACTCTCGGTGTGGGGCGCACAGCGGGGGCCGTGTCGGCCCCGCGGTGACGCCCCATCTCGGCGCGACCCACCCGCGTCCGTTGCTCCCGCTGCCGCACCTCGGCGAGGCTGTCCTGCACCTCGTCAGCCGCACGCTCGTACTCTGCCCGCAGGACTGCAATCTGCGCGTCGAGCGTCGCGTGTTTGCGCTTCAGGTCGCGCTGTCTGCGCTCCGCCTCTTGCTGCCGTACCACGGCCTCGCCGCGGTCGTGGGTGGCCTGCGCCAGGCGGGCCGACCCGGTGAGTAGCCCGCTTGGTCCGAGGTCGACGTCAACCAGCTCGATCCCGTGATCCGTGATCAGCACCTCGCGGATCTGGTTGGAGTGCGCCATGCCGCGCGACTTGAGGATGTAGAGCCCGCGGTTGCGCTCGCCGTTCAGCTCGATGTCGCGCAGCAGCAACCACGTGTCCATCAACGAGGAGATGTCGTTGGGGGTCTGCTCCAGGGCACCGTCGGCCGCTGTCAGGCTGGTGCAAAGGGTGGTGATCTGGTGCAGCTTCAGGGCGTCGACCAGCCGCATCAACATCGACTTGGCGGCGGTGATCTCGCCGACGGACACGAAGGTGGTGATCGGGTCGATCACCACCACGTGCGGGTGGAATGTTTCGATCATCGTGTCCATCGTCGCCAAGTGCTCCTCGAGGCCGCAGAGTGTGGGACGCGACGCGTGGAACTGCAATCGTCCTTTGTCCAGCCACGGCTGCAGGTCCAGGCCGATCGAGCGCATATTGCGCGTAATCTGGTGCATCGATTCCTCGAAGGCGAAATACAGGCAGCGCTCGCCGCGGCGGCAGGCCGCATCGGCGAAGTGTGCCGCGAGGCTGGTCTTCCCAGTGCCAGCCGTGCCGGAGACCAGCACGGTGCTGCCGCGGAAGTATCCCCGACCACTGAGCATGGTGTCGAGCCGGGCGATCCCGGTCGAGATCCGTTCGGTCGAGGCCGGATGCTGCAAGCGCAGCGAGGTGATCGGCAACACGAGAAACCCGCGTTCGTTGATCAGGAAGGGATATTCGTTCGTGCCGTGCACCGAGCCGCGGTACTTGACGATACGCAGCCGCCGCGTGGAGACCTGGTCGGTCACCCGGTGGTCGAGCTGCACAACGCAGTCCGAAACGTACTCTTCCAAACCGTGACGGGTGAGCGTGCCGTTCCCCTGTTCGGCCGTGATGATCACCGTAACGCCCTTGTCTTTCAGCCAGCGGAACAGGCGCCGCAGTTCGGCGCGCAGGACCAGCATGTTGGGTAGGGCTGCGAAGAGCGACTCCACGGTGTCCAGCACGACACGCTTGGCCCCGATAGAATCGATGGCATACCCGAGCCGAACGAAGAGCCCCTCGAGATCGTACTCGCCGGTTTCTTCGATCTCGCTGCGTTCAACGTGCACGTAGTCGACATACAGCTGCTTGCGACGGATCAGCGCTGGAAGATCGAATCCGAGCGAGGCGACATTCTTCGCCAGCTCATCGGCGGTCTCTTCGAACGCCATGAACACGCCCGGTTCGCGGTAGTCGGTCGCGCCGCGGACCAGGAACTGCATTGCCAACAAGGTTTTGCCGGAACCGGCGCTGCCACACACCAGCGTCGGCCGCCCCCGAGGCAAGCCGCCGCCAGTGATTTCATCGAGCCCCTGAATCCCCGTCGGGCACTTTGGCAGACCGCGTACGGCCGATCGTGGGGTATGCTGCGTCTTGGCCAATATCAGCGCCCTCCAACGTCACTTGCTTATCCTCTCTTTTCCCCATTTTTTCAAATCGGAAGATACGGAAAATCCGGGCGACCGGTGAACACTGACGAAAAATGTCCAGCCAGCCTGCCGACGCGGCTTTATGGCGAGGCGTCTTTGGCCTGAGGCTCAAACTCATGCGCGATAGCTTTGACCAAGGCATTCTGAATCAAGCCAACGGCGAGCGCCCACGGGCTGGTTTCGGGGCCGGACGCGCGTCCCGAAATCTCAACCTTGGTGGCCACCTCACCGCGGCCGCGAACTGTGGAGGTCAGCGCGGTGTTTAAGCTCCCCCGCCCGTCACGTACACCCACGCAGCAGGAAGAACGCGAGAAGGATAGGGATGGGAATCCCGATGAACCACAAGAGGATCCACCCGGCGGCCCCTTCTTGACTACAGAAACGCTTCCAGCCAGTTGTGCTTGCTCAGTCCGTTGATGAGGAACACCGCCGGAACCATCACGGCGATGAAGCAGATCATCAGCCAGGTGAACTTGTTGACGCCCAGGTCGAAGCTGGTCAACTGGCGCTGACCGACGATACTGGCGGCCAGCGATCCAAAGTAGGTCCGGTTCCCGGTGTGGATGACCACGGCGGTCGCGGAGCCGCTTTCCACGTTGGAGCCCAAAAAGCAGAGGTTGGGAAGTTCCAGCGGGTTCTGAACGTCGGCCGACGCCGGGGCGGCTTTCTTCTCCACCGGCAGGGCTTCGCCGGTGAGGGCCGCTTGATTCAAGAACAGGTCTTTGGCGGAAAGCACCCGTACGTCAGCCGGCACCATATCGCCGGCGGCCAGCCGGACGATATCGCCAGGCACCAACATCTTGAGCGATACTTCTTCTTCCTTGCCGCCTCGCACCAACGTCGCCGTGTTGCTGACCATCGCTTGGAGCTTCTCGGCCGCGTTATCGGCACGCAGCTCCTGGAAACAGCGCAACAGCACGCCCAGAACCACCATCACGAAAATGACCGCGGTCGCCCGCAGGTCACCGGTTAGAAAGGAAAGCACACCCAGCGCCATGAGCAGAAGGACCAATGGATTCTTGATGTTGCCCAAGAGGCGCATCAGGGCGGATTGATGCTTCTCTCGGGCAATCTCGTTCGTCCCGAACCGCTTCAAGCGAGAACCAGCCTCCGCCGCGCTCAGGCCGTCGAGTTGCGATCCAAGCTCCTTCAGGGCGGTATCGGTATTGGCACGCGCCTTTTCCAATAGTTGAACGGAAGAATGCGCCCCGTTGGCGTTTGCTAGCTCCGAGGGCGCCGGCTCGGCTTCGGACTTATTTGGGGTCGTTCGCACAGTTAACACGCTCTCTGGCGCCAGCGCGGTTTACGCCGGTTTACCTGCGCTGGTCGCACCCCACTTCCAATGGCGGATTTCCGGCAGGTCCTCACCGTTCTTATCGATGTACTGCTTGTGCTCGATGAGCTTCTCCTTGAGCTGCTGCTTCAGGTAGATGCCCTTGTCGCCGGTCTGCGGCAGGCGGTCGATGGTGTCCATCACGAGGTGGAAGCGGTCCAGATCGTTCAGCACCGTCATGTCGAAGGGCGTGGTGATGGTGCCCTCTTCCTTGTAGCCGCGGACGTGGATGTTGTCGTGGTTGGTGCGGCGGTAGGTCAGCCGGTGGATCAACCACGGGTAGGCATGGAAGGCGAAGATAACCGGCTTGCCCTTGGTGAAGAGAGCATCGAAATCCATGTCGCTCAACCCGTGCGGGTGCTCAGTTTGCGGCTGCAACTTCATGAGGTCGACGACGTTGACCACCCGGATTCTCAGGTCGGGCAGATGCTCGCGCATAATGGAGACGGCGGCGAGCGTCTCCAGCGTAGGCACGTCGCCACAGCAGGCCATGACCACATCGGGCGCAACGCCCTGGTCGTTGCTGGCCCACTGCCAGATGCCGATGCCCTCGGTGCAGTGCTTGACGGCGGCGTCCATCGTCAGCCACTGCGGCGCCGGGTGTTTGCCCGCGATCACGACGTTGACGTAATGACGGCTGCGCAGGCAGTGGTCTATCACCGACAGCAAGCAGTTTGCATCCGGCGGCAGGTAAACACGCACGACCTCGGCCTTCTTGTTCACGACGTGGTCGATGAAACCGGGATCTTGGTGTGTGAAGCCGTTGTGATCCTGGCGCCAGACATGCGAGGCCAGCAGGTAGTTCAACGAGGCGATCTTCCGCCGCCACGGCAGATGCGACGTAACCTTCAGCCACTTGGCGTGCTGGTTGAACATCGAATCGATGATGTGGATGAACGCCTCGTAGCAGTTGAACAGTCCATGCCGCCCGGTGAGCAAGTAGCCCTCGAGCCAGCCCTCGCATTGGTGCTCGCTGAGCATTTCCATCACGCGCCCAGTGGGCGCGAGAAATTCGTCGTTCGGCACGGTCGTGGCGTCCCACTGGCGTTTGGTCACTTCAAACAGGGCCTCCAGGCCGTTGGAGAGCGTCTCGTCCGGGCCAAAGACCCGGAAATTCCGCTGCTCACTGTTCAGCTTCGCCACATCGCGCAGGAAACGCCCGAGCACATGCGTGTCGCCGATGCCGTGCACCCCCGGCGAGGGCACGTCAGCCGCGTAGTCGCGGAAATCCGGCATCCGCAGGTCGCGGAGCAGAATGCCGCCGTTGGCATGGGGATTCGCACCCATGCGTCGTTCGCCCTTGGGCGCAAGTTCGGCCAGTTCCAGTTTTAAGCGGCCCTGCTCATCGAAGAGTTCCTCCGGCCGGTAGCTTCTCAGCCAGTCTTCCAACAGCTTGAGGTGTTCGGGATGGGTGGCCGGGTCGGAGAGCGGCACCTGGTGCGAACGGAAGGTGCCTTCAACCTGCAAGCCATCGACCATCTTCGGCCCCGTCCAGCCCTTGGGTGAATTGAGGACGATCATCGGCCAGCGCCGACGCCCGAAGTTGCCCGAGTTGCGATTGACGCGGGCGTCCTGCTGGATTTCTTTGATCTGCTCCACCGCCGTATCGAGCGCCGCGGCCATGGCCTCATGCATCAACCCGGGCTCGTGACCCTCGACGAAGTAAGGCGTCCAGCCGTAGCCGCGCAGCAACTGCTCCAATTCCTCGCGAGTGATGCGGGCGAGGAGTGTCGGGTTGGAAATCTTGTAGCCGTTGAGATGCAGGATCGGCAGCACCGCGCCGTCGGTGGCCGGATTGAGAAACTTGTTGGAATGCCACGCCGTGGCCAGCGGTCCGGTTTCCGCCTCGCCATCGCCGACGACACAGGCGACGATGAGATCGGGATTGTCGAACACCGCCCCGAACGAATGGCTGAGCGAATACCCCAGCTCGCCGCCCTCGTGGATCGAGCCCGGGCACTCCGGCGATGCGTGACTGGGAATACCGCCGGGGAACGAAAACTGAACAAAGAGCTTCCGGAGCCCGGCCTCATCCTGGCTGATATTGGGATAGATCTCACTGTAAGTGCCCTCGAGGTACGTGTTGCCCACGACGGCTGGGCCGCCATGCCCGGGGCCGGAGACGTAAATCATGTCGAGGTTGTATTTCTTGATGACCCGGTTCAAGTGCACGTAGATGAAGTTCTGCCCGGGGGTCGTGCCCCAGTGTCCCAGCAGCATGTGCTTCACATCCGCGAGCGCCAGCGGCCGCTTCAGCAGCGGATTGTCATAAAGGTAAATCTGGCCGACCGACAGATAGTTGGCGGCGCGCCAGTAGGCATCCATCCGGTGGAGCAGTTCCGGCGCCAGCGAGTTGGCCTTCATGTGTTAACCCTGCTTGCTCGCACCCAGAACGTGCCGGCTTCCGAGCCCCACCCCACATGATCTCCAATTCCAAAATCCTTCTTCATCGGCGTGATACCTGATGATTCAGGTTCAGGATCGAATCATCGTGAGAATCATCTTGAATCGCTTGAGCGCCTTGAGGGCGTGCGGCTGCTGCGCGGGCATGAGAATCATTTCGCCACCCTGCAAGCAATGCGGCTGGCCGGAAATCATAATTTCGGTTTCGCCTTCCACCACTTGCACCAAGGCGTCGAACGGGGACGTGTGTTCGCTCAATCCTTGGCCTTCATCGAAGGCGAAGAGCGTCACGCTGCCGGTGGGCTTCTTGACGATCTCGCGGCTGACGACGGCACCGTCCTGATAATTCACCAACTCGGCGGCCTTCGTGACTTGGGCGCCGGGGAGTCCTTTGGGTTTGGATGGGTTTTCTGGTTTCATAATTCTCCCTTTCCATTGATTCATTTGGCTGGTTCAGTGGTGTCACAACTTCGATCCAGACAGCCGGGCGCAATGATGACAAGGAACCGAACCATTGGGGCGTTCAAAGGCCAGCCAATCAGCCTGATGCCGCCTCGTTCATGATCTTGACAATCGTGTCCTCCACTTCTTGCGCCACCCCGTCCAGTTGCGGCGCGTTGAACATCGCCAGAAGAGTGGTCGGCTTCAAAGTAGCCAGAATGGTTTTACCGCCCTCCTCGTAAATGGAGATCCGGCATGGCAGTGCGGTGGAGATGCTCATGTTTTCATCGAGCACTTTCTTCGCTTGTTGCGGCTGACAGACCTCGAAGATCAGACATTCGCGGGCGAACTCCACGCCCTTCTTCGCCATGGCCTCTTTGAGGTTGTGAACCTGCAAGACGCCAAAGTGATTGGCCTGGACGGCAGCTTCCAACGCAGCCGCAGCTTCGCTCACGGTCTTGTCGGTGGATAATTTGACCAGCATAGGTTTCCCTTTCATGATGACGAGGCCGGCCACAGCGAGGCTGAACCAAGAGCTACACCGCCATATCGCTTACTTCTTGGCGCGCTTGGGTTTGAGGTACACAGCTGCGGCGCACTCCAGGACGCGGAAGGCGAACGACTCGGTCAGGTAGAGGTAAACCTTGTCCTTGTCGTGCCCCGTGTATCCGATGGACAGATCCTGTCCTACGCTGAGCTGGAAGTCGCCACCGCGATGGGAGAGCAGCACAGCGCCGTCGATTTTTGGTGCCAACACCATCGGTCCGTCGAGGAAGTGCTCGACCCGCTCGCGGATCGGGTGACCATCCTCCGCGGCCTGAGCCAGTCCTGCGTAGCAGTTCGGTCCCAGCGCCAAGGCATAGGGCCCGTTGATACCGCCGCGTCGCAGCGTCTCGACGGCGTCCACCACGATGGACGGATAGTCCGCGTAATCGTCCGGGATGGTAATCGCCGGATGCGGGCTGCTGGGAATGATGCCCTCGATGCCGCCGGCGTTGAACCCGTTAAAGATCGCGGTGTCTTCGGCGTGCGCCGCTTTCTCCGCAGCACTGACTACCGTTGGAAGATCCAGCACCGCGCCGCGTGACGCGTTGTCGAGTTCCATCATCGGCAGCTCGAACGGCACGCGGATCTCGATCAAGGGCACGACCCCGCGCACGCCCCACGGCACGCCGAGGCCGCCTTCGGTCTTGATGGTCAGGTGGCCCGTGTTGACTGCGGCGTATTGCCAGCCGTGCGGACCATCGAAATCAACCAGTTTGCGTCCCGCTAGGTTGAGCTGGAGGACCCGCTTGGCTTCGTCGTCAATCTGTTTCCAGGCTTCGGGGGTGATTGGTGCATGATTGCGCTTCAACAGATCCATGGCTCACTTCCCTTTCATGCTGCCAATGCCAAGAGTCTTGATCACCGAAGCAGCAGGCCCACTCGTCTCTGCGCCGTGCTCGAGCCCGGCGATCGGCGGCTCGGTGAACAGGTACTTTCGCATCATCTGGTCGAAGTAGTCATTGTGACGGCGGATCCATTCCATGAGCATCGTCGCGTGTTCGATCTCTTCGTTCTTATTGTGCAGCAGTACGTCCTTCAATTGCGGCTCGGCACACGCGTCGGCGCGTTGCTGGTACCAGTCGATGGCTTGCATCTCCTCCATCAGGCTGACGATCGCACGGTGCATATCGCGCGTGTCCCCCGATAGGAGCTCCAGCGGTTCGTGATAAGTGTCACTCGCCATTCGGTCCTCCCTCACAGTCCAGTTATGTGATCGCCGACCTTGACGTTTCCCGTCATGATGGTCAGCCTCCGGTTATCCTCTCTAACTCGACTTCCGTACGCAGACCCTCAAGGTCACGCTGGATCACGGCGACCGCCAACTTCCTGCCGCCGCTTCGATAGGTGATCGTGCAGTCGCGCGCGTCCAGCTGCCCGTCGATCTCGGCCTTGTCCCAGCGCTCGGCGTGACCTACATACGCGAGGCCGAAATCGTACTGCTCGGTCCAGAAGAACGGCACGGCGTCGAACCGCTCTCGCCGTCCAAGCATGTTGCGCGCCGCGGTTTGGCCCTGGCGCTCGGCCACCACCCAGTGCTCGACGCGGATGCGCTCGCCGGTGAGCCGGTCCGGCCAGCGCGCACTGTCGCCGGCAGCAAAGATGCCCGGGACGCTCGTCTCGAGGTGCTCGTCCACCGTGATGCCGCGATCGATGGCGAGGCCTGCCTGTTCCGCCAGCGCGATTGCCGGCCGCACACCGATGCCGGCGACGACAAGGTCAGCCTGCAGGTGTTCGCCGCTCTGCAACGTGACGCTTCGCTCGTCTATCGAGGCCGCTGTCGTGCCGAGATGGAACGTCACTCCGTGTTGCTCGTGGAGCTTGCGGATAAACTTTCCTACGTCCGGTCCCAGGATTTTCTCCATAGGGACGGTTTCCGGCGCGACCACATGCACTGCGATATTCCGCGCTCGAAGCGATGCCGCCACCTCGAGTCCTATGAAGCTCGCGCCAATCACCACGGCCCGCTGCGATAACAGCGCCTTGGCGACAAGCGCGCGGCTGTCGGCGAGCGTGCGCAGATAGTGTACGTGGGGCAGATCCCTGCCAGGGACCTCGAGCCGCACCGGCTCGGCGCCGGTGGCGAGCAGCAGCGCATCATAGGCATAGCGGGTGCCATCCACGAGCTGCACGTGCCGGCTCGCGGTGTCGATGGTGGCGACGCGAGCGCCCAGCTTCAAGTCGATGCCTTGCTCTCCATAAAATTCCGGTGATCGGATGACGGTGAACTCCTCCGGCGCAGTGCCCGCGAGATAGCCCTTTGAAAGATTGGGGCGATCACAGGGCACCGACGTGTCTGCGCTCAGCATGGTGATGCGGCCAGAGTAACCCTCCCGCCGTAGCGTTTCCGCAGCGGCGTTGCCCGCGGCGCCACCACCAACGATCACGACCGATCCCGGCATGCCGGCCTTTGCCTGGGGTGATTGCGGCCGCAGACTCTCGAGGTTCTCTCCAACATACGCGCTGCCGTCCCGCTGCTCGACGTGCCAGCAGGAAACCCTGTCCAGCGCCGGCGCGCGAAGGGCCTCGCCGGTACGCAGGCTGAAACAGGCATGGTGCCAGGGACAGCGCACCGTATCGCCCACCAGCAGCCCGTCGGCAAGCGGGGCGCCATAGTGCGTGCAGAGGGCACCGATCGCGAACAGTTCATCCCCGCGCCGCACGAGCAGCACCGGTTCCCCGTGCGCGTGCCCGAGCAGCATGGCGCCGTCGGCGACTTTAGAAAGCGCGACTCCCTTGGTAAGGTCAGGTCCGCTGAGTTTCTTCGCTGTTTCGGTCATTTGATCTCCTTTGATCTCCTTGACGCCGATCTGGTCGGCGCACTCCGACGCACTGCGGCGAAGGACAGGCGCTGTGGCCTTAACGAACCTCGCTAGCGAATCCTGAGCGGGAATTGGGACTCGGAATGAATTTGTGGATTCCGTCTGCATGCGCATCGATCGCCGCCGCATAGCATTTGACCTCGTCGACGGCGCTCCGTGATGTTGCATTCTGAGCTGCCTCCTTGCGATGATCTGCCATCGCCTTGGCGTTCTCGCGCATCACCTGGGCGACATTGTTCCATAGGGTCTCCGGAGCCGTTATTCAACTATCCAACGTGTTCACTTGGCGTGGCCCGAACACTTCCATCACCTACATTCTTTATAGAAGAGAAAACGGCAGCGCCGTAAGCTCGCATTACTACGCGCGTGGTTCTACGCGTTGCACTGCCCCACATGTCGCCGATAGGTTGGGTACAGGGCGCTGGGAGCGGCTTGACGCCCTTGAAATCGGCGCTCTAACAGGCTGCTGAAAAACCCCACCCCATGCTTCGACAGGCTGCCCATGAACCCGGCTCTCTCCCACAGATCTGTCATGCCCGCAATCTGTCAGCGGGCATCCAGGCGGAGGCGGGGTGGATTCCCGCTTGAAGACTGCGGGAATGACGAAATCATAGGGTTCATGGCCTCTCCAAGCCGGCGCCCCGCCGGTTGGATCTCTCAGCATGAGCGGATTCCCCTCCCCAAGTTCATTGCACTTTTCCGCTCACCCTGAGCTCGTCGAAGGGTGCGCAGACCCTTTTTCAGCAACCTCCTAAGAGCGCAGGTGGCGCTGATCTGTGATGATTATCAAGTATCTTCTGCGCCTTGGAGAGGTCCGACCCCTTCGACCTTCGCCCCTAGACATAAGTGATCTCTTCGGCGGTTTTGAGTTCCCAGGTCCCTGTGCCCTCCAGTTGCAGGATACGGTCGTGGTACTGGGTGAGCGTCTTGCGGTGACCGACGCTGATGAAGCCGATCCCGGATTTCTGCAGCAGCCGATAGAGCGTGTCCTGGTTCTCTTCATCGAGGGCACTGGTGGCTTCATCGAGGAACGCGAAGCGCGGCTTGCGCAGGAACAGGCGGGCAAAGGCCACCCGCTGTTGCTCCCCCACGGACAGCACATTGGTCCAGTCCAATACGCGATCGAGATCGTCGTCCACGCGAGCGAACACGTCGGAGAGATTTACCTCTTCGACGACTTCGCGGATCTTGTCGTCGTCGACCTTGCGCTCGGGGTAGGGGTAGAGAAGCTGGTCGCGCAGGTTGCCCTGGATCATGTACGGACGCTGGGGCAGGAACATGAGCTCGACGAGGGGGGGCCGCTCGAGCGCTCCGGAACCGCCTGGCCACAGGCCCGCGATTGTGCGCAGGACCGAACTCTTGCCCGAGCCGCTCGCGCCCATGATGAGAAGACTCTGCTTTCGCTTCAGCTCAAAGGACAGGTCCTGCACGAGCGTCTTCGATGGGCTCGGCGTGCGCACGGTCAGCTTCTCCAGTTTCACAATGCGGCTCTCTTCGTCCAGTTGCTGGCTGGCCTCCCTGGCCACCCGTTCCTCGTCCGCGTCGAACTCGTCGAGGTTGTCCCACAGGGTGCCGAGACGCTGCACACCTGCCAGGTAATCGCTGAGGCCATCGAACTGCGTAATGATGAGGGAAACCGCGGCGAGGACTTGCGCGAACGCGCCCGCGGATTGCGTGACGACGCCGAACTCGACCTCCCCGTGCATGAACATCGGAGCGACCACGACGATCGGGAGGACAAGGGCCAAGTAGTTGTAGCTGTTGGTGAGGAATGCGAGGTTACGGTTCCAGGCGATGATGACGGTGAAATTGAGCACCACTGCCTTCAGGCGTGACACGAGGTCGGGCCGTTCGTGGCTTTCTCCGCGATAGAAGGCGATTGATTCGGCGTTGTCCCTTACGCGCACCAGCCCGTAACGGAAATCGGCTTCCTTCCGGTACTGATGGAAGTGGAGGCGCACGAGGCGGCGGCCGATGATGACGCTCAGCGCCGTCCCTGCGATCGCGTATGCAAAGAGCACGGCGACGAGAGTGCCGGAGATTCCCCAGAGCACGCCGAGGAAAGCGACCAGCGTCACGCTGGCGTTCAGGACGATGAGCAGGAAGGACAAGGAGTTGGCCGTGAAGTTGCGCACGTCTTCGCTGATACGCTGATCCGGGTTGTCGATGCCTTCGGATCCGCGGAGACGATAGTAAGCGCGGTTGTTGAAGTAGCGCTTGATGAGGTGCTGCGCCAGCCATTCGCGCCACAGCAGGGCGAGGCGCTGCTCCGTCCAGCGGTAATAGACCCCGAGGGGAACCGCGAGAGCGAAGGTGCCGAGATACAGTCCGAGAAGGCGCCAGTACGCATCGGGATTCTTCTTCGCGATGGCGGTCATGAAATCCCGCCCCGCGTAGCTCATGAGCACCTGCACGCCACCGACGGAAAGTGCGAGAATCAGCAGGGCGGTGAGGTAGCCTCGTGCCTTACGCTGCTGGCGCGAAGCAAAGAACGCTTTTGAGATGTTCCAGAACTGGCGGCCGGTCTTGGCGAGCGTGTTGCTCGTGTCGGGAGGTGTGTCGGCCGGCATGTCAGTCGGGATCTTGTTGGGTTCGTCACCTACTGAAGAAGGTGGTGTGCGCGTTGTCATTCAAAGAGAACAGTGCGGGCACCCACGCTCGCGGCAGTGTTCGTGGGAGCTGGTGTGCTGGCGCGTGGCGTCCCAGAGCCGGAAGCCGCCGCTGCGGGAGCGCAAGATCTTACGCGCACACCGCCAGGCGTCGATAAGCAGAGGGCTGAGGGGCTAGAAGTTCAGCCGCCCGGTCAGAAGCAGGATGAGCACGATGATGAGGATGATGCCGCCGATCCCGGATGGCCCGTATCCGTAATCATGGTACCCCCAGCGGGGCAAGCCACCGAAGACCAGGACCAACAGGACAATCAGAAGTATCAGTGACATAACCTCCTCCTTTCTACCGATCTACCGAGGTTCAGGCGCTGAGTGGTTCGGCCGGCGCGGCGGACTGTGGTGCCTGCGCGCGCAGATGTCCGCCAATCTCGCCGACCTTCTCGGCAATGTCGTGGCGGATCTCGTGACCCGCCTTCGGCGCGAACAACAGCGCCAACGCGGCGCCCAGGATCATGCCGGTGCCGAAGATGGTGAAGGCCGTGAGCATGTCCCCGGTACTGGAGCTGCGCGCCTCAAGCCCGACCGCGCTCGCGATATCTTCTTTCGACGGCAGCGCTCGCAAAATGTCCTCAATTTTCATGATCGCTCCTTTCCTGCTCCCACATGTTCTCGGAGCTCTTGTTCTTAACGGCCGCGGAAGCGTCCGGCGACAGCCGGGTAGCAAGCTCGCGTGCCGCCAGAGCCATGGCCAATCTCGTCGCGGTGCCAAGCAACATGGCGGTCAAACGCGAGCGCAGACCACCGCCCAGAACGAAACCCACCCCGGCCGCCACTCCCAAGGTGGTATACGGTCGCTCCTCCACCCGTTCGGTGAGGTAGCGTTCCAAGTCATCGGCCGCGTCCTGCACGGCAGCGGCCAGCGCGTGCACGTCGTGGTGGATCTGCCGGCCGTGGTCACCGAGTGAGCGCAGCCCAGGGCGTTCTGTTCCGCTCGGCGCGCTGTCTGGTCCGTACGCATGCTTGGCATCCCTCATGGCGCTCACCTCACTAAGCGAGAGACTAGACGGGCGACCAGATAGCCGACGCCGGCGGCAGCCAGCACCGCCACGACCGGACGTTGTCTGATAAGTTCGCGGGCCTGTTGTTCCAGATCAGTCAGTCTAGAGCGAACTGCCGCGACGCTTGGTTGCTCCTGCTCCGCGATCTGATCTGTGCTCATCGTGCTCTCCATTGCTCGGCCGCCTGGGCCGGAGCGCCGCGACTACCCAACCACAGGCCGACGAGAAATGCGCCCATCGCCCACGTCAGCGGGAACTGTTTGATGTAGTCGCTCACACTGAGTGTGGACCTCACCGCACCGGTGAGGTCATGCACAGCGACGCGCACCTCCTCCTGGTCCCGCTCGATCCCTTGCAGGAGATCCTCCCGCTGTTCGGTGAAGTCGGTCTCGTCCACAGCCAGTGCTCCTTCGGGCGAATGCGATGCGATCTTGCCGTTACGGTTCCTCGGTTGTGCTCGACAGATTGCGGAATGCGCGTGCCGGTGAGCCGGGCCGACGGCGCATGGCGAGCGCGACGAGCCCAAGCGCACCTCCTGCGTTGAGCAACCCGAAGGCGGCCAAGCGAAGGACCGGGGTGGCGCTCGGGGTAACCAACAGAACCAGGCACGCCGCCACGGCGAACCACGCTCCAGCCGCCAAGACCATGGCAAAGGCAACCAATGCAGCGCGTTGGAGGGTGCGCGAGAGCAGATCTTGCCCCTCGAGCAGCGCCAGATCGATCCGCTTGGTGATCACGCCTTGACTGCCGGCCACCAGATGCTCGAGTGATGATGATAGCGACGGTTCGCTGGCGGGACTGTGCTCGCCAGCAATGTCCCCATGGGTTGCGAGTGCTTCAGGAAGTGCCACGCCTCACCTCGCTAAAATCGCTGCGCTGCCGACCTGACAAGCAAGGCCTGTGCCCGGCTTCGGGTTCGTCAGGCGCAATGCGCACCGCCCTCATTCGCACTCCCGGGTTTCTCGCCGCTGAAAACGTTTGCACCTACGGTGGTCGCGCGGATCTACATCTACATCTTCATCTTCTTACCCCGATGATGGCCCTCGTGCATTTTCGACATCGCATCGAGATGCGTGACGATGTCGGACGCCAGGGTAGCGACTTTCTTCGGGTCGGGCGTGGCCGACTGGGCTTCCTGCTCCAGCGCCGTGAGCTGGTCGTTCAGTTGGTTCCGATGCGGTTCCATCTGCTCCATCTTGCCCTTCATCTTGGCCTGCGTCTCCGCGCTCATCGCTTGCATGCATGCCTGATGATGCTGTTTCATCTGGTCGAAGCTGCGCCGCATCTCCGCCACCGCAGCGCGAGCAAATTCCAGGTTGACGGAGCTGGCTCCCGCGCTTTGCTTATGCAGGGCCTTGGCGAAGGTCGCCAGGTTGCGGTGGTAGGCCATCGCCAGGACATGATGTGGCTCATGGGCCATCTCCATTGACGTGGCTGAATGCCCTTCGTGCTCTGCGGCTGTAGCGATTGCACCGAAGGCTGCGAGCGACAGCGCCATTAGAATCATTGAAATGGCTTTTGTTGTCTTCATCTCACTTCCCCTTTTACGGTCGGTGGGTGGCGGGCGTTACCTGCACCACGCCAGCAAGGTTCATTGTGACTGCCATATAGATCTCTATACAAGAGAAACGACAACGCCGTAAGGTCGGAGCATTACGCGCGTGTTTCTACGCGCATAACCCGCGACGGCCTACTTCTTCTTGGCGCTCTGCTTCTCGATAACGAACTCGCCGAAGGTCAAGCCGAGGTCGATCCCCTTGCCGGTTCCCGAGAATGCCAGGGAAACGGTGCCCTTGGTTACCACCTGCGCAGCCGACGACCCTACCATCCCGGCATGGGCTTCCGCAGAAGCGTAGCTCCCGAACAGCTCGCTGATGTCAGCAACCTCCGAGAACGTCCCGCTGCCGTCGATCTTGGACTTCCCGGCCGTAAGCCCGCCCCCAGTCGCCCGGAGGGACACGCCGGCCGCCTGGCCATTGTCACAGGTGATGGTGCCGCTGCCGCTCGCCGTTGAGTAACCCGCCGACCACCCCGCGAGAGAGTACTCCATCTTGCACTTGGTCGGACCGCCCCACGCCGGTTGAGTCAGCGCGACAAGGGACACCATCGCAACACTCGCTACCCCGCCGATCCATACTGGTTTCATTCGTCTCGCTCCTTCTTCGACGCCACCACTCGTGGTACCCGGGACCGGCTACCGGTGGCTTAACCGGGCCGGGTTGTAACTCTCAGAGACGGTGCTCAGGGTGAAGGCGGCGCGGCAGCGCCGCACCCCAGGCCCCCTGGCGCTACCTGAGCAGCAGGATAAGGACAACAATGAGGAGGACAAGGCCTACGCCGCCGCCGATATACATTGAGCAATCTCCTTTCCGGTCGATCGAAGCCTCGTGGACTGCACCTGGATCATGCTTCAATGATGGTCATCAATTGTGCGCACCACAACCTCGCAATACTACGCACGTACTTCTACCGGCAGCGCCGCGGCATTCGCGGTGTCGAAGGCGCATCGGCCGGGACGACCGAGAAAACCTCAATTGTCGCGGCGATTCTTGAGGCTATGGCGGCGCGCGCAGCGGAGTGCATCGGCTTGCGTGACGCTGCGAACGCGGACGGCGATCAGCCGATCTGCGCTCCGTGCTGGCGGTGGACATACGCCGCGATGATCAAGGCGACGACGATGGCGAGTACCGCGACCAGCAGGGCGTGAAGATAGGCAACGATGCCAAGGACGAACCCCTCAATGAGCCACGTGGCTGCGAGGCTCACCCCGAGCAGCACTACCACGCTAGCGGCCCACCGCTGGCCGCGCCACACGCCGACCGCGGCCGCAAGCGCACACACCGCTTGCAGGACGAAGCCGATCAGGACCCCGGACTCCGCCGCGTAGCGGAGCCCCGGAGTCAACGAGAGGACGCAGCTCAGCCTACCGCATCCTTGATCTTATCAATCACCTTCTCCGCCTTCTGCTGGATCTTTCCAACAGCCTGTTCGACCTGACCCTCGCGCTTTAGTTCCTCATCGCCCGTAAGGGCCCCCGCGGCTTCCTTCACGCGCCCCTTCAGTTCCTCCATCTTGCCACTGGCCATCGTCAATTCCTCCCTTCGTGCAAGTCATCAAGTGACGTGCCGCGTCCAGGTTCGCGTTCTTCGGGCGCAGCCTTCACCTAACCTTCACTGTAGTCGCTCTCGGCAACGCCACAAGCTGGGAGTACCACGCGCGTAGTACCACGCGCGTAGTACTGATGTTGCCCCGATTTGGTGGAGGTAACTAGAGAGCCGTCCGCCCCAGGCGACCCCCGCAGGCGGACGTGGCAAATCCGGCTGACGCACTCTGGCGTCCCGATACTCCCTTGCCTCGGCCGGCGTGGGACTAGTTCTTCATGGGGACTAGAAGCAAGATCCCGCCTATCACTATCGCGCCCACGCCAACCCAGACCGGAACGTTGACCGTCTCCTTGTCTTTTACCGACAGATCGAGCGGGCCGATCTTGGCCTCGTGGGTCTCCTTGGTATAGCTGAACTTGCCGTACGCCAATCCCAGAATGCCGGCTACGATCAGCACGATACCGATAATCTTGACTGCGTTCATCTCGTCACCTCCTGCAGACGGGCTTCGCCCCCAGCCTCAGTCCGAGCCTGCTGCACGGCCGCATCATTTGTCAGGTGTAGCAAGAATCCGGTAGCTACGAGTGCCGGAGGGAAGCCAATGATTGTGGAAGTTGGAGAGGAACCAACATCTCCGGCGACGACGGTCCCGGCGCCGCCGGAGGCGGTCACCCCCGAGCCACCAAAGACCGCGAAGCTCTGAACCGCACCCAGTGATGGCGCCGTTGCTGCCTGGGCCGAAGGGCACGGAGAGGATAGCAATGCGGCGAATATCACGATGGCCAAGAGACTCCAGTACTTGCCGTTCATAGTGAACCTCCCTTTCCGGAGCCGACAGAAACTCGGCGCGCAGCGTACCATTTTTTTTCCCTTGGCAAAAGGGAGCTTCGCCGGTGTGTGATGGCACCGTTGCCCTGATCTCAATTCACCACTTTCCAACCGCCCACGGCCGGCTCGTTGACCGCGAACGGCCCGAGCCTCCGGCGCTCGAGTTCTGCGGTCATCAGTTTCTCGAACTTGCGGCGCTGGTTCAGGAGAACCAGCGTGCCCAAGTAGCCGTACGGCAGCTTGGGACTCTCATCGCAGTAGCGAAGTTGTTGGTATGGCCGTGCCCCATCCGCATGATGGTTGGCGTGGCGTGAGAGCCCGACCACCGTGTAGAGGGTGAACCACGAGTCGGTGTCCCACGAATCGACCGGCTGCACGTGCGGGGCGGTGCGAATCAGTCCCCAGTGCTCAATGAAACTGATGGCCTCGAGGAGCCGCACCACAAGCAGCGCTTGCAGAACGAAGATTGCAAACACTCCGGGGCCGAGCCCGACGAGAATAGCAATCGCCACACCCCACTCCAGCGCGAGCCCGCGCGCCACACGGCTCCGCAAGCAGTCGTGCCACAAGCTCGGGCTACTACGCGCGTGCGTCTTGCGCCCCGACCAGGCCGCTGATCGCTACTGTTGCTTCTCTCGCTCGCGCGGCTAGCATGCCGGTCATGCAGCGGGGAAAAGGAATCATGGGCCTGTGTCTCGGGCTGATATTGCTGAGTCTGAGTCAGACATCGCCTGCTGCGGACGAACGTGCGCAAGAGGTGGTGAGCCGGGTGGCGCAGCTGTTTCGCAGTACATCCAGCATCGCTACGGTAAGAATGCAGATCTCCAAGCAAGAGGGGCACCGCAACCTGGCGATGAAGATCTGGTCGCTCGGAGCGGACAACGTCCTCCTCCGCATCGACGGTCCTCAAGAGGAAGCCGGCACGGCCGTCCTCAAAGTAGGCAGGGATATCTGGTACTATCTGCCAAAGGCGAAGCGCACGGTTAAGCTTCCTCCTTCAATGACGATGACCTCATGGATGGGAAGCGACTTCACCGTCGATGATCTGGTGAAAGAGAGTCTCCTCGCGCGCGACTATGCCGTTACGCCCTTCTTTGAAGGAGAGCGCGGTGGAGTTGCAGTGTACGAATATAGCCTGACCCCCAAGCCGGATGCGGCGGTGGTGTGGGGGAGAATCATTGTGCAGCTCTACCAGGTCAACATGATGCCCACGTGGCAGGGTTACTATGATGAGGACGGGAAGCTGGTCCGGGAGCAGACCTTTTCTGAATACAAAATGATGGGCGGGAGGCTCATTCCTACGCGCATAGTCATGCGGGCGGTGGACAAGCCTGGTGAGCAGACCACGATCGTGTTCGAGGATATCAGCTTCGACGTGCCGATCAGTCCGGATACGTTTTCCCCGTCTAACCTGAAGCGATGAGCCGACGCCTTCTCCAACTGGCTTGGCGCAATCTCTGGCGCAATCCTCGCCGTACGTCGATCACCATGGCTGCCATTGCCTTGGGCTACGCCATGCTGCTGTTCGTGGCCTGCCTCATGGAAGGCCTGCGACAACAGATGATTGAGAACGGCACCAACCTGGTCTCCTCCCAGATCCAAGTGCACGCGCCGGGGTACTATCCCCATCGTTCTCTTCAGAAAACCCTGGGAGGAGGACGAGGAACGGATGTCAGCGCACTTATTGGCGCCGTTCCGGCTGATCATCGCGTGTATGCCGCTACTCCGAGAGTGTACGGCCAAGGTTTGGCAAGTGCCGCTCACCAACCCGGCGGAGTGGCGCTCATCGGGGTCTCCCCTGAGCAGGAACGACAGGTTACCGTTCTGCATACGCACATGGTCAAGGGAAGCTACCTGAACGAGCGGATGCCAAAACGTATCGTGATGGGAGACAAGCTGGCCACCACCATGGGCGTCGGAGTCGGTTCAGAAATCGCCCTCTTGGCGCAGGCAGCTGATGGGTCGATGGGGGACGACCTGTACGAGGTTGCGGGGACCTTTCATTCTGGTATTGAGCCCCTGGACCGGGGGCTGGTACTCATGTCACTCTCTTCCCTACAGGAGCTCTTGCACCTGGCGCCCGGCAGGATCCATGAAGTGGCCATCAAGCTGCACGACACAACCGAGGCTGTTACCGTGGCTGAGACACTTGAGGCCCGACTCGGCAAGACCCTTCCCGTTCGAGTCCAGGCCTGGCCTCAGCTGGCGCCGGAGCTTGCCGCTTATGTGCAGTTCAATCGCAGCGTCACTGTCATTCTCTTTTTTGTATTTTTTCTTCTGGCGGTCATGGGCATAATGAACACCATGCTCATGGCGGTCTTTGAGCGCACCCGGGAGCTGGGAATGCTGATGAGCGTGGGAATGCGTCCCGTTCAGGTCGTCGGTCTCGTCCTGGCCGAAGCGACAGGATTGGCGGTCGTCAGCCTGGTCTTGGGAGCAGCGCTTGGGGCTCCGCTCCTCTGGTATCTGCAGGCCCATGGGCTCGAAGTGGGCGGTGCCGCAAACGAGATCGCTGTGGCCGGAGTACCGGTGGGTCACCTGTGGTACGGCCGGCAGGATTTTTCTGCGTATTCCCAGGCGGCTCTGGGGCTCGCCATCACCGCCGTTGTCTCCGCCCTTTATCCGGCGTTGCGGGCAGCGCATTATCGGCCGACGGAAGCGCTGCGGAAGGCCTAGGGGCTGCGCCCAGCGTCCTTTCGGTGGGTCCGCTCCCCGTTGGGTCGCTGGGTACGGCTTCGGCTGAAAGGTGACTCATGAACAACAAGTTCATACCTTCAAGAGCCTAGGGATGACGGGACATTTCTTGCTGGCAAGAATCGGCTGGCGCAATCTTTGGCGCAATCCCAGAGGCACCCTGCTGACCGCTCTGGCCCTGGGTGTGGGTCTGGCATTGCTGTTGATCTCTCTGGGCTTCCTCGACGGCAGCCACGAGCAGATGATTGCCGATGCGGTGCGACTGGGTTCGGGGCACGTCGCCATCCAGGCAAAGGGGTATCAAGACGCCAGCGTTCAGGATCTGTTGCTTCCATCCGGAGTGGTGTCTGTGGCCGAGGAGTTCCTCCACACCGAGGCCATGAAGGATGTTGTGGGTGGGGTGAGTCCGAGGGTGCTGGCCTCTGGACTGCTGAGTTCCGCCGCCAACGCTGAGGGCGTGAGCATTGTCGGCGTGGTGCCGCGAGAGGAACGGGCCGTTTCCCTGATTCCTCAGCGAATCGTCACCGGGGCATATCTGCATGACGACGGAGCGTCTGAGGCTGTCATCGGCGCTGAGCTGGCCCGCAAGCTCGAGGTGAAGATAGGTTCCAAGATCGTGCTCATGACTCAGTCGGTACGACCGCCTGGCGCCGAAGCGGCGGATGGAGCCGAAGGAGAAATGCAAAGCACTCTCTGGCGGGTGAGCGGGATCTTCCAAACGGGTCTGCAAGCGATTGACGCCCATGTCATCCATTTGCGCCTGTCTGAGAGCCAGGCGCTGCTGGGGGTGCCAGATAAGGTGACGCAGATAGCCATCCTGCTTGCACAGGAGGGGGACTCGCAGATGGTGGCAAGAGACTTGATGCAGCGGCTGGTCGGATTTCCGGTCGAAGTTCTGACCTGGCGGGAATCAGCGCCAATGCTGGTTCAGAGCTTTCGGCTGGACGAGGCCTTCAACTATGTCATGAACGGCGTCGTACTGGCGATGGTAGGGCTAGGCATATTCAACACGATCCTGATGAGAGCACTGGAGCGCCGCTATGAATTTGGTGTCTGTACAGCTCTTGGCCTGCGGCCTCGTCAGCTCGCGGAGATGCTCATTGGTGAGTCTCTGGCGCTCACGGTGATCAGCCTCGCTATGGGCCTGGCGCTGGGTTTGGGTATCCACCATCACTTTGCCACCGCCGGGTTGGATCTGCGCTGGCTCCTCAAGTCCGGCCTTCCCACTGCGTTCGTTTTCGACCCGATCATCTACCCGCGCTTGAGCCTGGGGCGAATCGTCTGGTCCGTGGGCATCGTGTTCATGATGGCAACACTCATGTCCCTCTACCCGGCGCTCAAGGCAGCGCGAACGGAACTGCCGGATGCATTGAAGGTCTAGCAACCTGTCGGGCTTGGCAGCCAGCAGCGACCCAACGGGGAGCGGGCCATAGAAATGACGCTGGCCGCAGGCCCTGGAAGCGAGTGGACAGCTGGCGACCGAGGACGGTTTGGAGGGCGATGTGGCTGAGTGGGCGGTGGAACTGACTGGCGTGAGCAAGACGTACCATACGGGACCGATCAAGGTCTCGGCATTGCGTGGAGTCGATCTGCGGATCGCCCCGGGGGAATTTTTGGCGATTGCCGGTCCTTCAGGGTCCGGCAAGACCACCTTGCTCAACATCATGGGTGGACTCGACCGGGCAGACACCGGCGAGGTATGGGTGGCGGCACAGAACCTTCAGCTTCTATCGTCAGGGGAGCTGGCTCGTCTACGTTTGAATCGCATCGGCTTCGTCTTCCAAGCGTACAACCTGCTGCCCGTCCTCACCGCCCTGGAAAACGCCGAGTTCACCTTGCTCCTGCAGGGCGTGCCGGCGCGGGAGCGCCGGGACAGGCTGCGGAAGCTTTTCTCGGAGATTGGCCTCGATGGCCTTGAAGATCGCCGTCCCGTGGAGTTATCCGGCGGGCAGCAGCAGCGGGTTGCCGTGGCGCGGGCCATGGTCACGGAGCCGGCACTGATCCTGGCGGACGAGCCGACGGCAAATCTGGACTCCGCCACCGCGATCTCCCTCCTCGATGTCATGGAACGTTTGAATCGTAAGCACACAACGACGTTCGTCTTTTCCAGTCATGATCCTCAGGTCATGGAGCGGGCTCACCGTGTGATCCGTTTGCGAGACGGTCAGATCGCAACTGATGAGCCGGGCGAAGGCAACCTCAGAGCGTAATTCGTAACCGTGTAGCTGTACACCTAGTTCCGTTGTTGGCTTTCCGGTCGGGAAAGCGCCCGCTCAACAGCTTCGCGAATGAACCGCGTATAGGGGATGCCACGCGCTCTGGCGCGCTTTTTCACGGCATCGAGCAGCGGCTTGGGCACCCGCATGTTGAGCTGCGCCGTCTTCTTCTCGAATTCGAAATGGATGGCCTTGAATCCTGAAAGGTCGTACTGACTAAGGTCGGCGGTCTCGACAAAGCGCTCCGCTTCCTTGTCGGTCTTAAAGGTCGGGATTTTCTTTTTCATAGTGCTCGATCTCCTGAACAACTCCTCGATCTCGGCCAGAGAAACTCCATGTTGGCGGCATTTGTCGCAGTTGCTGTCGTCCCAATCAAATCCTGAAATCACGCCATCCACAGCTCTGCTCTACACGTTTGTATATACACTATCAACTGGACTCGGCAAGCGGGAGCAGCAGGGGGCAGCGCCGGCCGCTGGCAATGTCGAGCCCGGCCGTGGTTAAGGGATGGTGAGCGAACGCTCCCGGTCAAACCGCGCACGCTGCACCAAGGGCGCCGGCCGCGCTTTGCTGCCAGACGTGTTGATAGACCCGCTTTGCCGCCAGCTGCTTTTCATCGGCGGTGAACGGCGGGGTGGGCAGCGCTTGGAAGCGGTGGTCAAGGATGCGCACCTCGACCTCCGCTTGCGTTTGCTCCTTCTCGGTCCAGCGCTCCAAGGGCGCGATGAGCTTGCGCACCGACTCCAGCAGGCTCCGGCTCGCCAGCTTCACCCGTTCCCGGTCGACTTTGCTGAGGTTGTCTTTCTTCAATAGGTCGAATAGCGCCAGTTCGTCTTCACTCAACCCCTCCGCAGCGGCGCGGCGCTGCTCTGCGTCGAGGCTCTTGGCAAGCTCGACGAGTTTGGCGAACGTTTCCTCTATGGTCACGCGGTCTTTTTCGCGATTGTAGTCGGCAATGATCTCCGAATACTTCCTGTAGTAATCCATACGCTGCGGGTTGCGCTGAAGCATCAGGGCCAGCTTCTCCTCGACGATCTGCCGGATGTCCTGCAAGGTAGTGGCCTTGCGTTTCACCTTCTTGGCGAACTCGTCGCGCAGCTTTTCCAAATCGATGGTGCTGAGATCGTAAGATCGCGGTTCGCCAACGGTAGGCTGGCCAGTGCGGACGGCCATATTCACGATCCGCTGCAGTTCCTTGAGCACTTCCGTCACGTCCGCCGTGTCGCGACGTTCTTCGAGCTTCTTGTAGATGGCTTCAATGTTGTCGTGGCGCTCGGCATACGTAAAGGCCGCCGGTTCCATGAGGAGGGCCTTGAAGCGGATGAAGATCTGCCGGGCCATGATCTCAAGGCACCGCTTGGATTCGTCGGACGTGTATACGGCTTCCACCGCATCGGCCAGCGCCTGAATGCGCGCGAAGCCCTTCGTGCCGATCAGCCTTACCGGATCAAAGCCGAGGCTGCGCAGATGCTTCTCCGTCTCCTCGATGGCGGCAAGCAGTGCGGTTACGCGTTCTTCGATCGGTGCGACGATCTCCTCCTGGCTGCCGCCTTCATCGCCGAGGGCGTATTGCGCGAGCGCCTCGCGTAGACTCTTGAGCATGCCGTTGTAATCCACGATCAGGCCGAAGTCTTTGCCAGGGTAAACGCGGTTGGCTCGGGCAATTGCCTGCATGAGCGTGTGGGCCTTCATCGGTTTGTCGATGTAGAGGGTGGAGAGGCACTCTACGTCGAAGCCGGTCAGCCACATGGCGCAGACGAGGGCCACACGGAAGGGATGCTGCGGGTTCTTGAAGGCCGTCTCGACGTCCACCCGCGTATCCCCGACCTCGAAACCCTGCTTCATGCGCGCGCGGTGCGGAATGATGTCAAAGCCCCACTTCTTGAAATCGGCGACCTCGTTCTGGGACCGGAAGGAGATCGCCGTCCACCGCCTCCTCCTTCGGGAGTTCAATGACTCGATAGGCCAGCCGCTTCTCCGGTGGAAACTCGCGCTTCAGCTCCTCCTGCCTCCAGACCGCAGCCACCGCGTTGTTCACGCCGAGCACCTGGTGATTGCGCGCCAGCACCTTGCGGGTTGCCCCGGGCTTGCTGGAGTCGAACACGATGAAGTTCTCCACCAGGTCGAGCAGCCGGTCATGGGCGAGCATACCGTTGAGCAGCACCTCCGCCTCCACGCTGCCCTTGTCGCGCTCGTTCTGGCGCTTCCATTCGGCGAAGTGTTCCCATTGGCTGGTGATCGAGCCGTAGCGCGCGCGGTGTCCGTTGCTGACGATGAGGAAGGCGTTGTGGTGAAAGGCGTGGGCGATGACGTTTTCGTCGAGGTAATCGCGCAGGTTGCCGTCGAACCCGGCGCGGATGTTTTTGTAAACCGCCTTCAGCTCGATGAAGACCAGCGGCAAGCCGTTGACGAAACAGACCAGGTCGGCCCGGCGGTTGTAGCTCGGTGCGCGCAGGCCGGTGATTTTCAACTCCCGCACGGCAACGAAGCGGTTGTTCGGCTTGCCGTCCGGGCCCCTGCCGTTCCGGAACTCGATGACCGTTGCTCGCGCTTGGCGGAGCTGGCCCTGCGCATCGCGGTAGCTCACCGGCACGCCGTCGCGGATGAACTGGTAGAATTCCTGGTTGTGCTGAAGCAGCGAGCGCAAGAAATCATGGCGCGTCAGCTTACCCACCGCCTCTTCCACCGCCGCCGGCGGCAACTGCGAATTCAGCCGTACCAACGCCGCGCGCAGGTCCCGCGTTAACACCACCTCGCGCGTGTCCGCCCGGCCGAGCGTGCCGGTCGGCCCGAAGGTCTCGTCGTTCCAGGCATAGATGCTGTCCCAGCCGAGCACCTTTTCGAGATGCGCCGCGAAGGTCACCTGGACGAGCCGGTCTTCGCTGTTGATGTCGGTAATCATCCCGCTAAATGAAGCTCAGTAGTCTCCGATGGACTCCAGAGTACGGAGCCAGCCATCGAAGTGCGGGCATTCCGAACGGACCTTGGCCAGACCGATTCTCCCCACGACGAGAGGTCCGTGCAGCCGTTTTTGATACTGCGGGAGGAGTTGGACGAGCCGCTTTGAAGGGGCGGTATCTTGACCGTCGTTGATCTGCTCGGGATCCGCAAACTGTGCACGGATCGCCCGCAGCCGCTCAGCGACGCGGGGCGCGCTCAAGACGGCCGAAATACAATCCGGGTCGGTGAACAGCATCCCCTCGTACTCGTGCAGTGTCAGATGGGCGCGAAAGCGCGAATGGTTCACATGCTGGTTGACGGATGCTTCCAGCTCAGCAACGCGCTGCCGGGGTTCCTGAGACTTGACGTCCCCCCAGCCGTGGAAGTCCTTGGGAAAACCGTAGTAGTCGAACATCGTGGTGATCAGCGCGGCATCGCTGTCCCGTAATAGACTGCGCAAGTCGCCCTCGACCTGCTGAAAGGATCGCACGCCTCCTTTGAAGTCAGGGCCGGACTTGACCTTCTTCGTGGTGAGAATGGTTGGGATCGGTGTCACGCCTTTTCCCTCGAGGTGAGGTCGCAGGATGTCCTTTACGAAGCGGTCCTCGGTCGGCCCCTCCACCAGCATCAACACCCGCTTCATGTCTCAGGGCCGGGCTCCCACGACGTTCTTTTCCCACAAGTCGCCCAGGGCGTACCCATCGAGCCACCCCGAGAGGTCTTCCTTGGCCAAGTCGCGGAACACGCTTTCGCCCTCCACTCGGTCGACCGCCCAGACCACTTCGGGGGTGAGCTGATTGACGAGCGTGACCGACTGCGTCGCAGCCATAATCTGCGTGCGCTCAGCAGCCGAGGAAAACAGAGCGGCCAGAAGCTCGATGGCGCCCGGATGCAACCCAAGCTCCGGTTCGTCGAGCAGGATCACCGGTGGCACATCTGGCTGCAACAACAGCGTGGTCAGGCAAATGAAGCGCAACGTGCCGTCGGACAGTGCATGGGCGTTGAAGTAGCGGTCGTTGCCCTGTTCCTTCCATTCGAGACGAATCTTGTCCGGGTTGAGGCGCGAAGGTTCGAGGTGAAACGAGTCGAAGAACGGAGCGACCTGGCGCACTGTGCCCGCGATGTTGCTGAACGTGTCGGGATGCTTTTCTTGAAGCCGGTAGAGAAAGGCGGCGAGATTCGAGGCATCCTCACGCAGATACCGGTTGTCTTCGAGATCGCCCGTCTGCTTCACCTTCGCGCCCGGGCTCGTGTCGTGGAAATGGTAGATGCGGTAGCTGCCCAGGTCCGATCGGACGTACCCCGCGACATTCTCTTTGGATCCAGGCAGTTTGGACTCAGCATGCCCGCCGCCGAGACCGATCCGGTACGGGAAAGTATATCGTGATCGGTCATGGTAGTAGATGAGCTCATCTTTGAATACAAAGCGATCATCCTCGGTCGGCAGGAGCTCGATCCTGTAACCGTTCGCATTACTGCCCTGAGCGAAATTCACCGCTAGCTCGAGCGACGGTGACCGCTTTCGACCAAAGTAGAGGATATTGTCAGCCCCGCCGGCCGTGCCGGTGTAGGTCTGAAGCTGCTCCTGCACAACTTGATTGAGGAATCGGAACACCCCAACGAGATTCGACTTGCCCGAGCCGTTGCCACCGATGAACACGTTCATCCGCCCCAGCCGCAGCGTTTGCTGCCGGATCGATTTGAAGTTACGGACGGTCAGCTCCTCGAGAATTCTCATGGTTGAAACCCGTGTTCCAGCAACACTAGCAGCACCGTAACCCTGGGTGTCTGGTAGTTGCAAACGGGCCGCATTGCGGTCACACGGCAATCTCCCCGCTTGTCAACCGCGGCTACGCGTGTCCGTCCGGCCCAGTGTGCCGTGCGACCCGTAGTTCTCGTCGTTCCAGGCATAGACGCTCTCCCATCCGAGGACCTATCAATGGTCTGCACGGTAAATAGGCGGGGACAGACCGGCGTTGTTTCCTTACCGCTCCTCGGAGTGTCGGTGGGAGCCATTCTTAGGACTGTACTGGTTTCTTGCGCCAGAGCGAAAACCAACCGCTGCGCAGTCGCCGCGTGTAGTTCAAATGACGAGGGCCAGGGACGAAGAACTCCATAGGTCGGACTGGTGCAAACGGCGGAAGACCCACCAGGAAAAAGCGGTTTCATACGGCCGGTCAAAAATGTCTCTGTGAACGACCTTCCCGTAAACGTCGATCAGGGTTCTTTGGTCGACGCGAAATTGCTCCACCGTGAACGGCAGCTGAATAATAATCGAGAAGTACTTGGTCCCATCCGCGCTCACCGCCTTGAAGGGCGCGTCTATGCCCTCGCAATCGGTTTGGTCCAGTCTAGCCGGAACTCGGCGGGTCTCCGCGCCGGGCTTGATGACCCCCGTGATGTTGTCGATCAGTGCTGGTCCCTTCCCGAAGTTGTGGAGAGTAACATCTACCGGCAGCAAGTTAAACGGACCTTTTCCTGTGCTGGGCTCTTCGGGGAGCCAGTTGTGAAGCATCTTTTCCACGACAAGGTACGGGGAATCAGCAGCCAGAGCGAGCTTCGCAACACCAAGACTTCGTATCAGGACAATGAAGGTAAACACGCCAGCAAGTATCGCTGCGATAGCGCCACCGGCAGTGCTGTAAGCGGTGACTGCCTGAAGATACCACCAGTGCCTAGCGTCCGCATTTCCATTGTGTTCTTTGGGCGCGCTCTTGAGTGCTGCCTGTGGGGCTTTCTCGATCTCTACAACCGGCCCGATCGCGTGCTGGCGGGTTTCTTCCTGATGTTCCTCGGCGCTCTGTTCATCCACTGTACCGCCGCCAGCTTGGTTTTCGGTCCGCCTTGGGCTTGGGGATGTACCTGGAGATATTTCTGGTGATGGCGTCATCGCAAGCAACAGAAACGAGAGTAAGGCGAGCGCAATTCTCCGCGAAACGTTCACGGGCAGGTGCATACCATACCGGCCACTTCGCGAAAAAGTGCCGTATTTAGTTTGGAATGGCGAATTTTTCGGTCGTCCCAGATCACCCTTCAAACGGCAATCTCCCCGCTCATCAGCCGCGGCAGCAGCAGGTCGCGGGCGAGCACCGCCGGTCTGCGGTGTTGATGTCGGTGTAAGCCATGCGCTCAGAAAAGTTCAGGCTGATGTTCGTGTGGGATTGGGAACACGCCGACAATTACCCAGGGATTCGGCGCCACGAAGTGGAACTGCTGAGTCGTGCCGAGGAAGAAATGCAGGTTGCGGTGGCCGAACTCGTCGAGATACTTCACGCGTACCTTTTCCAGTGCGGTCTTCTCGTTGTCTCCGCTGCTCCGCAAGCAATTCCAGAACAAAGCCCCCGCCTCCCAATCGAGCACCTGCATCTCACTCTTCTGGCCCGCGTCGTCCTCGAAGCGATAGGAGAAGCTGTAAGGCAGCTTGGGAATTACCTTGAACGTCTGCCTCCACGTTTCCTCCGCGAACAGCTCTCCCTGGTTCGTGAGCTTCCGCATTTCCGCAACTTTTGCGGGATCCCATTCGCGCTCTTCCTGCTCCCAGATAAAGCCCGTAATCCTCGCGGGTTTGAACACTGCAAGCGACGCCGTGTTGGTTTTCGCTTCCTCGATCAGTGTTTGCAGCCGGGTGTACACCTTGGCGGTCTGGAGCAACAGCCGCCGCCGTTCGCGCCAGTTACTCGTTGTGCCCATGTGGGCCACGGGGTGGAGCTGTTTGAAGTCTGCCGGATGGCGTGTCTCGGGGCGCGGATCGGAGCGGCTCCTCACCAAGTCGCACTCGATCCAATCGAATTTTCTGTACTGTTCCGTTTCCTCCAGCCGCCGAAAGGGTACTGGGTAAATCCGTACCCAGGAGCCGTCCTGCCGCACCCCCGCCGTGCAGACCGTTTCCCCATACTTGCGCGACATTGTCGGGTAGGTCTTGACGGTGATGAGAACGCGATCCTTGGCCATGTCTCCCCTCTCACAGATGTTGCGGTGCACAGGACGGCCCAAAGTTGTTCTCCAGCGCCTCCGCCACGCAATGCCGGTGGCATTGGTGTGGCAGCCGTTCGAAACAGGTCAGCGCCACCCGCTCACCTGCCTTCACCCAGTGGCGGATTTTGGCTAGTGCGTCCGTTTGCCGCGGCAGGCTGTCGCGCTCATACACCGCGAACAGCGCGTCGTAGTCCGCTTGGGTGTGCAGCTCCCGCCGCTCCTCGGAGGCGATTCCCAGCTCCGGCAGGTGCTCGTAACGGAGGCCCACACCGTCGCATGCCTTGCTAAGAGTGCCCTTGGAAAAACCGTATTTCCGACTCAGCGGATTCCGCCGTACATCGCACAGCAGGGTTACTCCATTCTGAAGCAGCCGATTGAGATAGCTTTCCAGCGTACGGCCCTCGTAACCAATCGTGCATAGGCCGGGCCCAACGGCCGCTGGGCGGGCCGCGGCGATGGCCCCCAACGCGGCATCATCCCCGGCCAGCACTCGCTCCGCCATTTCGCTCCGGATGGCGTAGTAGGGATGGCGGCGATAGGTCTCGGCGAACAGCGCGTCGCCCCGCAATCCGGCATGGTGCTGTGCGAACTGGTCCATCCGCATCTGGGCGAGCGGCGCGATCCGGGCCGCCGCCCGGCCCTCCGGCGTCAGCCGCCAGTACCGCTCTTCTTCTGCCAGCAAGCCTCGCTCGGTCAAGCGCCGCCTATCGGCGTAGGACGTGAACGAAAAGCCGCCGAAGCGATAGGGGACGAAGTCGTAAGTCGGCGTCACTTCCACCTCCCTGCAGTAAAGGAGCAGTAACTTCTGGAAGTCCAGGTTGCCGACCTCGCCGCCCAGCGCATTGACCAGGGCCAGCAGGCATTTCTGACGTTCAAAAAGCACGGTTCACAATAAACTGGCCATGTTCACGCGGCAATCTCTCCGCTCATCAGCCGCAGTAACAGCAGGTCGCGCGTACGCCCGGCCCAGCGTGCCGCCCGGCCCGAACGCTTCGTCGTTCCAGGCATAGACGCTCTCCCAGCCGAGCGCCTTCTCGATATGCTCCGCGAAGGTCTCCTGGACGAGTCGGGCTTCGCTATCGCTGTTGTTTAACATCGAATTACAAACATCGAATTACCGCTTGACGGTTCGATGCCCGTAATGTATGAGCTTGTTCATCGGATTGGGACTACCCGATCGACGAAGGGCCTCTGGGACAACTCGGGGGCCCTTTCCTTTTAGGGAAAGCATCTCAGACCAAAGCCCCCTTTTCGCCCCGCCCTGTCACGGTAGAACTTCCTCTCCAGCATCCGGGCGGCGCCGGATGAAGTCCTGCTTCACCAGCGGCCGCTTGGGCATCTTCCCGGCGGCCTGTTCCGCGGCGATCTGGCGGCTGGCGGCGTCATAGCGATTGGTGGCGTGGCGCAGGAAGATGACGCCCAGCACCGGCATACAGTATTCGCTGGAGGTGAGTTTGGAATTCGCGCGGAGGTTATCCGCAGCGGCCCAGAGGCTATCCTCGAGTTGTTCGATGTCTTGGAGGGCGTCCACGCTCATCCAGGTCACTCGCCGACTTTAGCCTCGTTGTGGGTGGTCACTGGCTTCGCCACGTAACGTTTAACCTTGATGTCCCCTTCCCGGTCGCGGGCCTCGGCAATTTGATAGGCCGTTTGCATCCGGAGTAGGGTGTCCATCTTCGGGCCGAACGCCTTCTCGATGCGCAGCGCCATCTCGGACGATAGCGCAGCATGGCAATTGAGCAGCGTAGAGAGGGCGGGCCTGGTCACGCCAAGAATCTTGGCGGCATCGGTAACCGAGAGCCCGAGGGGCTCGATCACTTCCATCCTGATGAACTGTCCCGGATGAGCCGGACGTGCCATACGCATGATGGTTTGCGCTCCTCTGTGGATTAACTGGCGTGGTGGTCGGCGCCGGGGGTCTTATCGCCTGTCTTCTACGGACGGGCACGGCGTGGTGCAGCATCGCGTGGTTCCATGGCGGCCAGTCCGCTCAGAACAACGGGCGGGCGATCAGGGAACTCGGCTACGATTTGGAGGTGGCCGCCCATCGCTTCCACGTAGCTGCGCAGCGTGGAGAGCAACAGGTCGCTGCGTTTCTCAAGGCGCGAGACGCCTTCCTGGCCAATGCCAAGAGACTCGCCGACGCGCTCTTGCGTGAGACGATGAGCGCGCCGCAAATCGCGCAGAGACATTTCTTCCGCGATCAGCTCGGCGGCGCGCGCCTCGATCTTCTGCCGGCGCCGCTTTCCGAGAGCGGCCATCTTGTCCTTCAACGTAGTGGTCATTGCGATCTCCTTTCCCTTTTGAGCCGGGACAGGTGTTCATCGAACCGGTTGTCGGCCTTTCGAATGAGTTGGCGGTAAAAGCGCTTTTCGCTTCCGCCCGATTTGTCTCCGGCAACGAGCAGGATGCCCTGGCGCTTCAAGTCGAAGGCGAAGGCAACGCGCCACACGCCGGCGGCGGCGTCGAACCGCAATTCCTTCATATTGGGGTGCCGCGAGCCTTTCAGTGTGTCGACGCGGGGCCGTCCCAGAGTCGGCCCGAATTCTTCCAAGAGCTTGGCCTGCGCGAGCAGCTCGTCCTGCACGTCCTCCGGTAGGTCGGCGAACTCGGCGTCGAACGCGGAATGAAACAGGACGGTCCAACTCACAACCCCAGCATGCCTTAGAAGGCATTATGTTGTCAAATGCATAATGTGGGGTGCGGTTCTTTCGAGAGACGGCGCGAGAGTGTCGACGAGGGCCTCGGCGAGCTCGGAGATCGCCACTGCTGAAGGACATGGGGTCCCCCACGGCAGCCGCGTGAAGGCAACCTCAGAGCGTAACTCCGAGCGGGCTCCGCCAATCCCAACAGGCGAGACACCAGCCGTGTCCTTCCACGGCGACAGCGGCCGCATAGCCGGGGACAGGGGCCAGCTCCTGCAGAGACCAACGCTGGGCTTCGTTTGGATCTCCTTGGGTGCTCAGCAGTACCGCAGGTTCCCCGGGGGTCAGCGACACCTCAAACTGGTCCAAGGGAAGTGAAAGCCCTGCACCCGTGGCTTTGATGTACGCCTCCTTGCGAGTCCAACAGCGGAAAAATGCCGCTTCCTGCAGGTCTGCCGGGAGCGCACGGAGCGTGGCGATCTCGTGGCGCGAGAAGAATCGCGCAGCGATCTGCTCTACTTTCAGATCGCTGCGGATGAGTTCGACATCGATACCAACTTCGCGATCGCGAGTGACCGCATAAAGGGCTACTCCGTAAGAGTGCGAGACGTTGAAGCGGATTGCAGCCTCGCCGGATTCCGACGCCAGGGCGGGTTTTCCGTGAGGGCCGTCGCTGAAGGACACGCACTCCGGTGCTCTGTTCGAGTACAGGCCGAGGATGGCTCTCAGCACTCCGCGCGCGACGATAAAGCGCTCGCGGTCTCTCGGGAAATAAAACCGCTCGGCCCTCGTTCGTTCGTCTGCTGCAAGGGTGCGTAGGAAGCTATCGATCCGCGACGGGGTCTCGTCAAGGGTGGCGCGCCAGACATGCACTGCGTCACGACCCAACAGGAGAGCTTCCGGCGGGGAGCACCACGGAGGAGTAAGAGAGGTGGTGGGCGCCATCTTCACACAGCGATTCTACAGGTTGCGATGCAGTTCTTGAGACAGCACCTGAAGCAGGAGAGGCTGAGCGGTGTTCAAGAAGAAGTGGTCACCGGGAAACATTCGCAACGAAAAGGAACCGGTCGTTTGATCACGCCAGGCTTCAAGGTCCCCGTGGCTCACGTTGCTATCCTGTAAGCCGCCAAAGGTGGAGATGTGGCAGTTCAGGGGAGGCTCGGTCGCATACACGTAGGTTTCGTACAGCGCGAAATCCGCCCGCAAGAAAGGAAGGACGATATCCATGAGCTCTTCGTGCTCGAACACCTCCCTGGGCGTACCGTTCAGGCGACGTAGTTTCGCCACAAACTCTGCGTCTGGCAGGGTGTGCACGGGCACATCCCGACAAGGGATCTGAGGCGCAGGACCGGCAGAGATGATCAAGCGAACGGGATGCAGATCATATTGTCTGCGGAGCTGACGGGCGAGTTCGAAGCTCACCAATGTTCCGAGGCTGTGACCAAAGAGGGCAAACGGCTTATCCAGGAGCGGAACGAGGCCCTCGGCAAGGGCCTGGATAAGAGGTGAGATCTGGGTGAACGGAGGCTCCATCAGCCGAGCTCCCCGTCCGGGAAGTTGAACCGGACAGACCTCGACATCCGCTGGCAAGCCGTCCGGCCAGGTGCGAAAAATCGAGGCGTTGCCTCCCGCATACGGAAAGCAAAATAGACGGAGGCGGGCATGCGGCCGCGGCCTGCGGCGTGCAACCCAGGGGTTAGGACCAACTGTGGTGGTCATGGGATGGCACGTGGGCAGAATCTGTGCGGCTATCTTTTCTGCTGGTCCATCGTCTTGCGCAGGCTGAGCGGCCTCATGTCGGTCCACGCTTCTCTAATGTAGGCCAAGCACTCGGTCTTGGACCCGATCCTCCCTGCATCCCTCCAACCCACAGGGTTCTCCCGCTCCGCAGGCCAGATCGAGTACTGTTCTTCGTGATTCACGACGACTTTGTAGCGTGCACTGTCTGCGTTGTCGTTCCCATTCATCGAGCGTCCCCCATCGATCTGGCGAGTGAATTGACCGTATCGGCGGACCAAGCCTCGCCGCATTCAGCTTGCGTGACGCAAGCTCTCAGCCTCTCGGCCAAGACTTCAACGTGTGGCTTGTAAACCATGTTGGCGTGATTGCCCGGAACGACGTGAACTTCCACTCCTCCAGCAGCCCACTGGCTCCAGCCCAACGTGGGGTCAGAGGACTGGCCTGCGGCCGGCGTCCTTTCGGCGGGTCCGCTCCCCGCCCGCACTCCAGAGGCTTCCGGTGGACGTGTTGGGTCGCTCCGGGTTGCCAAGTCCGATACAATCTGAGGCCCTGCCTCGCTAGCCTTGAAGAGGGTGAGGCGACCGGCGTAGCGACGTAGTGCGTAGTGCCGCGTCGCTCGAAAGTCGGCCTTGCACAGCTCGAGAAAACGCTGGGCTTGGGAAGCTTGAATATCCGGCGGCACCAAGCCGGCAACCTTCGCCTGCTGCAACACACGGGTCAACAGTTCGTGCTTTGGCAGCTGCAAGAGGGACTCCCATGGGCCCAACGAAAGACCGAAGTAACGCACCACATCGGCCAACAGCGTCGCTTCAAGATCCTCCTCCACAAAGTGCTCGTCAGGGGCTGGAATCCGCGCATCCAGTAAGGCAAGGAGGGCCACCCGCTGCCCCTGCGCCAGAAGCTGCTGTGCCATCTCGAAGGCCACAACACCTCCCATTGACCATCCTCCCAGAAGGTACGGACCCTCGGCCTGCACGGTCCGCAGCGCCTCGATGTAACAGGCCGCCATGTCCTCGATACACGCCTGCGGGTCTTGTCCCTCTTCCAGCCCTCTGGCCTGCAGCCCATAGCAGGGTTGATCGCGGCCCAAGGCGTACGCCAGATGAATGTATGGAAACACGTGTCCACCCGCCGGATGTATCAAGAAGAGCGGCGGTTTGGCGCCACCAGGCTGAATCGCCACCAAACATGGGTGGGCTGCTGGATTGGCGTTGTGGCGGAGGATACCGGCGAGATGCTCAATGGTTGCACCCTGAAAGACAGCCGCTAACGGAAGTCTCCTGCCGAGCTTGTCCTCGATCAGGGCGAACAAGCGCACAGCGGCCATTGAATGCCCTCCCAGCTCGAAGAAATTGTCCGCCACTCCGATCGGTCGAACGTTCAGAACCTCCTCCCAGAGATGAGCGAGCTGGAGTTCCAGGGCGTCTCGGGGCGCGACGAATGCCCTTTCGAGGTCGGATCGTGTTCGGCCGGGCGCCGGCAGTGCACGGCGATCGACCTTCCCGGAGGGCGTCAACGGCAAGGCATCGAGCCGTACGAAGACCGCGGGCACCATGTGCTCGGGCAGCCTCTCCTTGAGAAAACCGCGCAGGTCATGCGCCGGGGGCGGAGACTGCGGCCTGGCGACCACATAAGCCACCAATCGCTTCTCTCCAGGCGCGTCGTCTCGCGCCAAGACGACAGCCTCGCGCACAGCGGGGTGTTGGCCAAGCACGGTCTCGATTTCCCCCAGTTCGATGCGGAACCCGCGGATCTTCACTTGGTGGTCAGCGCGACCGAGGAACTCGATGTTCCCGTCCGGCAGATAGCGGGCCAGGTCGCCTGTCTTGTACAGTCGTGCTCCCGGCTCGGCGCTGAACGGATCTGGAACGAACTTCTCGGCGGTCAAGTCAGGCCGGTTCAGATAGCCTCGGGCCACGCCCATCCCGCCGATGTGCAGCTCACCGGGAACGCCAATTGGAACCGGGTTGTCGTGCTTGTCGAGAATGTAGGTCGCTCGGTTAGCGAGGGGACGACCAATGGGGACCCTCGGGAAAGTCGTATGCTCGGAAAGTCGGGGGGGGATTTCGAAGGCAGTTGCCGTGATCGTCGTCTCGGTCGGGCCGTACGCGTTGAGAAGGCGGATCGAAGCTACCGGTGTTCGCCGCCACAGATCGAGAACATCGGGCGACATTGAATCTCCGCCGACGACAAAAAGTCTGGGCTGAATGTTAGGGACCAGCTCCGGGACGTCGGCCCACTCTCGCGCCAGTTCCTGCCAGTAGCCGGTTGGAAGATTCAGCACCGTGAGTCCAAACTCAGAGGCTCGCTTGTGAAATTCCGCCGGATGCCACACCTCCGCACCCATCATGACCAGCCCGGCCCCGGCGATGAGCGTGGGCAGGATTTGCTCCAAGGACAAATCGAAACTCAGTGAAGCGAGCTGGAGCACCCGATCGCTCGCGTCGAGTTCGTAGTACCTTTGAACATCACGGCAATGATCCGCAATGGAGCCATGCGAAACGAGCACTCCCTTCGGCCGACCCGTGGACCCTGAGGTATAGATCACGTAAGCCAGGCCTTGAGCCGTCGCTGAGCTGACCGGGTTCTCGGCACTTTCTCGGGCTATGGCCTCCCAGCCCGAATCCAGACAGACGGCTCGAGCCTGATGTTCGGGCAAACCCGCCACCAAGCGCTCCTGCGTCAACAGCACCGGCACCAGGGCATCTTCCAGCATGAAGGCCAGGCGCTCCTTTGGATACGTCGGCTCAAGCGGCACGTAGACCCCGCCTGCCTTCAGAATGCCCAGCAACCCGATGACCATCTCCAACGAGTGTTCCAGGCAGATGCCGACCGGCACCTCCGGTCCCACTCCCAGAGTCCGCAAGTGATGCGCCAGTTGGTTGCTCCGGCGGTTCAGCTCCGCATACGTCAACTGCTCACCTGCGAACACCACCGCGATGGCGTCAGGCGCGCGCGCCACTTGCGCCTCAAAGAGCTGATGAATACCCGAATCCTGCGGAGGGTCAGTCTTGGTACCGTTCCACTCCAGCACCAGTTGCTGCCGCTCCGCCTTGGTCAAGAGCGGTAAGTCCGAGAGGCGGAGCGCGGGATCCGCAACCACGGCGCCCAATACGGTCTGAAAAGTGTGCAGCATACGGGCAATGGTGGCGGCCTCGAACAGATCGGTGTTGTAGACCAATGTTGCCGTTAGCCCTGGCTCGGCGTCCACGATCTGAAGCGTCAAATCAAAGTGAGCCGTCTCGCTGTTCCCCTCGACAGGGCTGAGGGTCAAGCCCGGCAGCTCCACCGGCCGCGGCAAACCATTCTGCAGCACGAACATCACCTGAAAGAGCGGACTGCGGCTCAGGTCACGCTCGACGTGCAATTCCTCCACGAGTTTCTCAAAGGGCAGATCCTGATGGGCATACGCCCCCAAACAGACCTCTCGCACCCGTTGCAAGAGTTCCCGAAAACTCGGGTCGCCTGAAAGGTCAGTGCGTAGAACCATGGTGTTGACGAAGAATCCAATCAGATCCTCGATCTCTCTGCGGTTACGGTTGGCGATCGGTGTGCCTACGACGATGGCGTCTTGACGCGTGTAGCGCTGCAACAAGATCTTGAACGCCGCCAGCAGAGTCATGAAGAGGGTAGCGCCGGCCTCGCGGCTGAGCGCCTTGAGCCCCGCGCCCACGGCATCGGGCAACAGCAACGATTCGTGCGCCCCCCGGAACGTCTGTACCACCGGCCTCGGATGATCCGGCAGCAACTCCAACAGCGGCGGGGCACCACGCAGTTGCTGTTTCCAATAACTCAGTTGCGTTTCCAGAACTTCACTGTGCAACCACTGCCGCTGCCAACAGGCAAAGTCCGCATACTGGATCGGCAACTCGGGCAGTGGCGATGACCTTCCGAAGGAAAAGGCCTGGTAGAGTGCGGCCAGCTCCCGGATCAGTATGCCGATTGACCAGCCGTCGGAAGCAATATGGTGCATGGTCAGGAGTCCCACGTACTCCTTCTCGCCCAGCTGTAGTACGGTGGCCCGCAAGAGGGGGCCTTTGGCCAGATCAAAGGGAAGATTGGCCTCCTCGCTGACTAGCCGCTGGACCTCGGTCTCCCGCTCGGTTTCAGGCAGCGCGCACGCCAGCTCCCGCAGATCCACTACGGGCAGCGTGATAGTCAGAGTCGGTGCGATAACTTGAACCGGTCGCCCATCCACAATCGCAAAGGTCGTGCGCAAGACTTCATGGCGCTTGACGATTTCGTTGAGGCTTTGGTGTAGTGCCGCCAGGTTGAGCGGCCCTCTGAGGTGGACGGCGGCGGGGAAATTGTAGGCAGGGTTGCCCGGCGCCAACTGATCGATGAACCACAGGCGCTGCTGGCCAAAGGAGAGCGGCAGGTCTCCGTCCCGTGGAACAGGTTGCATGGGTGGGGCCTGTGGGCTCTGTCCAGTTTGAAGGGCAACCTCAATGCTCTCAGCCAGGCCAGCCACCGTCGGTGCTTCGAACATAAGCCGCAGCGGTATCTCCACCTGAAAGGTGTCGCGCACGCGGGAAACGACCTGGGTTGCTAGAAGTGAATGGCCGCCGAGGTCGAAGAAATTGTCGTGGATACCCACCCGCTCAACACCAAGGATCTGGATCCAAATCGCAGCGATCAGCCCTTCTGTCGGAGTGCGGGGTGCGACGAATGTCCTTTCGAGCTCGGGTCGGGTTCGGTCGGGCGGCGGCAGTGCGCGGCGATCGACCTTCCCCGAGGACATCAGCGGCAAGGTATCGAGCCGTACGAAGACCGCGGGCACCATGTGCTCGGGCAGCCTCTCCTTGAGAAAACCGCGCAGGTCATGACTGGAGGGCGGGGACTGCGGCCTGGCGACCACATAGGCCACCAATCGCTTCTCCCCAGGCACGTCTTCTCGCGCCACGACGACAGCCGCACGCACGGCAGGGTGTTGACCAAGCACGGCCTCGACTTCCCCCAGTTCGATGCGGAACCCCCGCATCTTCACTTGGTGGTCCGCGCGACCGAGAAACTCGATTTTCCCATCCGGCAGGTAGCGGGCCAGGTCGCCTGTCTTGTACAGTCGTGCTCCCGGCTCGGCGCTGAACGGATCTGGAATGAACTTCTCGGCGGTCAAATCAGGCCGGTTGAGATAGCCTCGGGCCACGCCCGCCCCGCCGATGTGCAGCTCACCGGCAACACCGATCGGCAGGAGACGAAGGGAGTTGTCCACAATATATGTGCGGGCGTTCGGTATCGGTCGTCCGATGGGAATCGCAGCCCGATCGATGTCCCCTTCGCACAACCAATATGTCGAATCGATAGTCGTTTCAGTCGGTCCGTACACGTTGAACAGCTTGGCCTTGGAGCGATGTTGGAACCCCATCACCACTTGGGGTGCCAGGGCTTCGCCCCCACACATGACGGCACGCAAGGCAAGTGCGTCACCGAAAACCGGCTCCTCGATGAGGAGGCGCAGGAGCGACGGAACGCAGTGGAAAATGGAGATCTGAGTTTCACAAATCATCTGCGCCAGGTAGCGGCAATCCCGATGACCGTGAGCTTCCGCAATGACCAGCCTCCCTCCGGTTAGCAGAGTCGGAAAGAGTTCACGCCCAGCGGCATCGAAGGTGATCGGAGTCTTCAGAAGACAGCGGTCTACGGCTGACAACTCGAGCGTCTCAGTGATCCAGTGGACGGCATTGCTCAGTCCACCATGTTCGACTGTGACCCCCTTCGGCTGTCCCGTTGAGCCCGAGGTGTAGATCACATAGGCAGCGTTTCTTGTGGTTACCGTACTGACCGGATTCTGTTCACTCATTGGAGCGATGGCGTCCCAGCCTGAGTCCAGGCACACGAGCTGCACCCCATGCGCGGGCATGCGCTCCGCCAGATGCCGTTGCGTCAGTAGCACTGGCGCGTGCGTATCCTCCAGCAGGAAGGCGAGACGCTCCATCGGATACGCCGGGTCCAACGGCACGTACGCTCCGCCGGCCTTGAGGATGCCAAGAATCCCGACCACCATCTCCAGGCAGCGCTCCATGCAAATGGCCACCAGCACTTCGGGCCCCACGCCCAGGGTTTGCAGGTGATGGGCCAGCTGATTCGCACGGGCGTTGAGTTGAGCATAGGTCAGTTGCTGCGCCTCGAACACCAGGGCGACCGTGGCGGGGGTACGCTCCGCTTGCTGCTCGAACAATTGGTGCAGACACTGGTCTCTGAAATACTCGGTCTCTGTATCGTTGAACTCGATCAAGAGTTGCTGGCGCTCGGCGTCGCTCAGAATCGGCTGGTCAGACTCAGCGAGCATGTCCTTCAATGCGGTCAGCCTGGCATCGGGCTGCGTAACGACATGGCGAAGAACGGCTTCGAAGTGTCGCGCGAGTCGCGCGATCCTCGCCGCATCAAAGAGTGCGGTATTGTATCGTAGGGAGACCGAAAGCGATCTTGCCGCCTCAATGACCAACAATACCAGATCGAGGGTGGCTGCCCGACGTTCCAAAGGCAGCGACTCCAGCACAAGTCCGCCAGGATTCATGCGGAGCCCCGTTTCGCCCAGCACGAACGCCGGTCCTCCCTGGTCCGCGAGACCGTGCGGCTTATCCAAGACGAACATGACCTGGCAGATGGGCGCACGGCTGAGATCGCGGGTGGGCCGAAGTTGTTCGACCAGGCGCAGGGTGGGGTAATCCTGATGTTCGAGGGCGGCCAGTACCGTCTGACGCACTTGGCCCAGATATTCCTGGAAGGTTGGATCTCCGGAAAGATCAGCTCGTAGGAAAACCGGATTGGTGAAGAGGCCCACGATCCCTTCAAACTCGGCCCGACTCCGGCCAACCATGGGCGAAGCCACCAGCAGGTCTTCCTGACCGCTGTGATAGTGCAGCATCACTTGGAAGGCCGCCAGAAGAACCATATACAGGGTCGCCCCCTGGTTCTTCGCCAGCGCTTTGATCTGTGCGCTCAGCCCCTCGTCCAGACTGAAGTCGTACGAGGCTCCGGAATATGTCTGCATCGGTGGCCGTGGCCGATCGGTCGGAAGATCGAGCACAGGCAACCGCCCGCCCAGTTGTTTCTGCCAGTATGCCCAGAGCCGCTCACCTTCCGGGCCCGCCAGCATCTCGGCCTGCCAACGAACGTAGTCCGTGTACTGCAAATCAAGAGGAGGGAGAGGCGCTCGCACGCCCGCTTGTTCCGCAGGGTACAGCACGCCGAGCTCAGTCAGCAGCACAGCGAGGGACCAGAAATCGATCACGATGTGATGAACGACGAGCAACAGGATGTGTTCGCGCGCCGAGCGCGAGAACAGGCTCGCCCGCAACAGAGGCCCTCGTTCCAGATCGAAGGGGCGATACGTGTCCTCGAGCAGGCGGGTCTTCACCTCATCGCCGCTCCAGGCCGAAGCATCCGTCTCCTCGAAGTAAACCTTCAGGTGTTTGTGGACCTGTTGAACCGGTTTGCCGGAGTGCGCGGAGAACGTGGTCCGCAGGGAAGGATGGCGATCAATGAGGGCCTGGAATGCACGTCGCAGGGCGGGAATGTCGACGTCGGAGCAGATGCGCGCAGCGAAACTGACATTGTAAACCATGCTCTCCGGCGCGAGCTGGTGCAGGAACCATATCCCCTGCTGATTGTAGGAGAGCGGATAGTGCGACGGCGCCTCGCTCGCCTTCTTCCGCAGAAGTGTTGCTAAAAGGGAACGCCTCTCTGCCGGTGAGAGATCGGCAACTCTCTGGATGAGTTGCTCATTCATTCGCTTCTTCTATGGCCAACATATCGGTGAGCAATGAATGCACTTGCTCATCCGAAAGCTTATCAATGTCTTCCGGCAGGGGAGCATTGATACCGGCAACGGGCATCGATGGGACGGCGGCCTCCGCTGTGAGTTGCTCAAGGACCTGCGTTGCAGCCTCGGCGACGCTGAAGCCCTGGAGAAATTTCACCATCGGCACGTTCACGCCCAAATCGACCGCTATCCGATTCTTCAACGCGACAGCCATCAAGGAATCCAGTCCCAGATTGCTCAAGGGTTGCTGGACGTCGAACTGGGATGCGGCAAGCCCGAGGACGCGAGCCACTTGCTCACTCAAGTAGAACTGCAGTAACTGCTGGCGCTCCATTGGTTCCGCAGCAAGGAGGGTCTCCCTCTTTTCTCCCGGATGACCCGCTTGCGATGGGATGGCAGCTTCCGCACGCGCAAGTTGAGAGAGCAGCGGTGGGTCAGTGCCCGCTGGATGGAACTGGAGATACTGTGCCCAGTTGACGGGAACCACGGCAACCTGGGTCGAGCCTAGCCGGAGCAGTCGTTCCAGCACTTTCAGCGCCAGCTCCGGTGCGAGGCTCCGAATTCCCACCAGCGCGAGGTGCTTGGCGAGGCGCCTCCCTCCAGGTGTATCCGCAAAGCCCAGCTCGGCCCACGCTCCCCAGTTGATGCTCAGGCCCGGTTGGCCTTGGGCTCTGCGGTGATGCGCCAGCGCATCCAGGAAGGCGTTGGCAGCCGCATAGTTCCCCTGACCGGGCTGGCCCATGAGGGAACCCGCGGAAGAGAAGAATACGAAGAAGTCCAAGGGCGCGTCTGCAAGCAGACGATGCAGCAGCCAGGCACCCGCCATCTTGGGCCGCAGAACCGCATTGAGTGCGGCGGTATCAAGCTGCGACAGCAGTCCGTCATGCAGTACTCCCGCCGCATGCACAACACCGCGAACCGGCGGCCAACCCTCAGCGCGAAACTCATCCAGAAACGCGCTCAACTGCCCTTCATCCGCCACATCCACCGCGGCCAGATGCACGCTCGCTCCCAAGCTTTCCAGCTCTCGAATGGCGGCGATTTGATGAGCGCAGCGGCTTCCTGTTTCTACCGAGCGCCAGCTCGATCGCGGTGGGAGCCTCGTGCGCCCCAGGAGGATCAACCGCCGGGCCCCCTGCCCCACCATCCAACGGGCGACCAGGAGGCCGAGTTCTCCCAGTCCTCCGGTGATCAGGTAGCTGCCATCAGGCCGCCACTGGAAGGGTTGTCCGAGCATAGCCGAGTCGCGCTTGCGCACCAGACGGGCCACGTATCGCCGCCCTTGACGAAACGCCACCTGATCCTCTCCATCCGGACGGGAGATTTCCTCGCACAACTGACGCGCCGCAACGTCATCGAGCCCGCCCCTGGGTTCCAGGTCTACCAGCCCTCCCCACAACGCCTGGTGCTCCTGAGCAATAACGCGACCCAATCCCCACAAAGGCGCCTGAGCTACGGCCAAGGGCAAGGGCTCTTCTTCTGCCGCTTGAGCTCCGCGCGTCACCAGCCACAAGCGCGGGCGGTCACGCCACTGTGCCTGAGCCAGCTCCTGAACCAAGGTGAGGACACTGCCGCAGCCCAGAGTCTGAGCTGCCTCCACAGAGGCCACGGTGGCGTCCTCCGGAAGATTAATATCGAGACTCCAAAGATGGACAATCCCACAGCAGAGGGTCTGATCAGATTCCAGTGCCTCGAAGAGATGTCGCCAATCTTCCGGCCGGTCTGGACGGATGCGAAAATGCTCACCGTCCGTATGCTCGTACGATTCGCCACGAGCGACCAGAATGCCCCTTTCTCCCTGTGCGCTGAGCAGTGCTGCCAGCGCTTCTCCGACGCCACTGCTGTCGGTAAAAATCACCCAGCTTCGCGGGCTGGCTGGCAAAGAAGGTTCCGAGACTTGAGGTACTGCCCGCCCCTCCTTGAGTTGCCACTGGACCTCATAGAGGCAGTCGTCCAGATTCTCCTCAACGGCGCCTTGTGAATCGTCGCCTAGCAGCCTGTCGGACTTGGCAACCCGGAGCGACCCATCACGTCCGCCGGACCCGTCCTCCGGCCCCTCTGCAGTGGTCGCCAGCCAACAGCGTTCTCGTTGCCACGGGTAGAACGGGAGTCGAACGCAGCGTCCTCCGGCCGGATAGGTCCGGCTCCAGTCCAGCGGGCACCCCAGAGCGTAAAGCGCGCCCAGCGATCCCAGCATTACCGTGTGCTCTTCTTCCTCACGTCGCACGGAAGGGAGCACGGCACCTTCCTGGCCGAAGTGATGCATCCCTTGTTGAATGGCGCTGAGAAGAATGGGGTGCGGGCTGATTTCCAGGAAGACGTCATATCCATCTTCCAGCAACCGTTGAACCGCGGTCGAAAAGAGCACCGGCTCTCTCAGGTTCCTCCCCCAATAGAGTGCCACTAGATCCAGCCCGTTGCGCACCAAGCCGGTCACACTCGAGTAGATGGGCACGGATGCGGATCGAGGCTCCAGCCCTTCCAACGCCAGCAACAAGTCGGCCCGCAAGGGATCCATCTGGGGGCTGTGGGAGGCAAAGTCGACTTTCACCGTACGGCAGAAGATGTCTTGACGCTGCAATTTGTCAAGGATTACATCCAGCGTCGCCGGATCACCTGACAACACAGTCGAGGTAGGGCTATTGCTGACGGCGATGGACACACGATCTTCGTAGCCGACCAGAACGCGGCGAGCCTCCTCCATGGAGAGATCCACCGCAGCCATCGCCCCTTGCCCAATGGTGGGTTTGACCAAACGGCTGCGATGGCAAATAACCCGCACTGCATCTTCCAGGCTCAGTGCACCGGCGACGTGAGCGGCCGCCACCTCTCCCATGCTGTGGCCCACCACGGCTTGCGGCTCGATGCCCCAGAAACGCCACATGGCGGCCAAGGCCACCTGCATCGCAAAGAGGGCCGGCTGGATGATATCGATTTCGTTCAACCGGGATTGTGTTGCATCGGTGGCAGCGAGCTCCGCGAGCAAAGACCAATCCCCGTACGGCCGCATCGCCCGGTCACAGCTTTCCACGACCTCCCGGAATACGCCATCCTGCTCCAAGAGCGTCCGCCCCATGCCAAGCCATTGGGATCCTTGCCCCGAAAACACGAAAACCAGCTTCCGCGCGCGACCTGAAAGCTTGCGGCCGGTGGGCAGGCTGGGACGAACCTCTCCTCGCAAGAACGCCTCCAGGCCCTCGGCCAGTTGCGCCGGCGAATTGCCTGTCACGGCAAGCCGGTAGTCGTGGTGACTGCGCCGCACACCGGCGGTGTAACAGAGGTCGTACAGCGACACCGCCGACTCCGGGTTTGCCAGAAGGTCTCGATACGCTCGAGCCAGAGACTGCAGGGCCTCCGAGCTGTGTGCCGACAGTGGGAGCAGGTACGCGGATCGGGTCTGGCGGATTTCGCGACTTTCCACTCCGCATTCCGCACCGTGAATCTCTGCATTCGACCGGGGAGCCTCCTCCAGAACCACATGAGCATTGGTTCCACCAAAACCGAATGAGCTCACCCCGGCCAATGCCGGACCCGATTGCGCAGGCCATGGCCCCAGCGTTGTCTGCACTCGGAGCGGGAGTTCGTCGAAAGGAATCTGCGGGTTAGGCTCTTGAAAGTGAAGGCTCGGCGGGATCTCCTGATGCTTGAGCGCCAGCGCCACCTTGATCAATCCAGCGATGCCGGCGGCGGCCTCCGCGTGGCCGATGTTGGTCTTGACCGAGCCCAGGGCGCAGGGGCGCCCGGGGAGACGGTCGAGGGCAAGCACGGCGCCCAGAGCTTTCGCTTCGATCGGATCGCCCAAGAAGGTTCCGGTGCCGTGCGCCTCGACGTATTGAACATCGCCCGGCGAGACTGCGGCTCGCCGATAGGCTTCTCGCAGGACCGCCTGTTGGGCCAGCGGATTCGGAGCCATGAGTCCGTTGCTACGTCCGTCCTGATTCACTGCGCTGCCACGAATGATGGCATAGATCGGGTCACCGTCGGCCAACGCTTTCGAGAGGGGCTTCAGAACGACGAGACCCGCACCCTCACTGCGAACGTAGCCGTTGGCCCGGGCATCAAAGGTCTTGCAGCGCCCGTCCGGAGCCATGGCCCCCGCTTTGGTGAAATTGATGGTCACCGCCGGCGAGAGGATCAGGTTCACACCTCCGGCCAGAGCCAGCGTCGACTCTCCGGTTCGCAGGCTGCCACAGGCCATGTGGATGGCCACGAGCGATGAGGAACAGGCGGTGTCGATTGCGACACTCGGCCCCCGGAAATCAAACACGTAGGAGATACGGTTGGCCGCAATGCTCAGGGCACTACCGGTGCCCGCATAGGCGTCGATACGACAAAGATCAGCAAATTGTCTGCGGCCGTAATCGTTGTTCGAAATGCCGACAAACACCCCGGTCTCGGTGCCGGCCAGGCGCTCCCGCACCTGTCCGCCATCTTCCAATGCTTCCCACGTGAGTTCCAGGAGGAGGCGCTGCTGGGGATCCATGCGTGCAGCTTCCCGCGGCGAGATACCAAAGAAACGGGGATCGAACTGATCCACCTGATCGAGGAAGCCGCCCCACCGAGTGTTTATCTTGCCCGGGATCTCCGGGTTTGGATCGAAAAACTCTTCTAGGTTGAAGCGCTCCGCTGGAACTTCGCTGATGGCATCGACTCCGTCGCGCAGCAACTGCCAGAAAGCTTGCGGGTTGTTGGCGCCGGGAAATCGACAGCCGATGCCGATGATGGCGATCGGTTCAGGCTGTGCCTGCCGAACTTCGCCAACCGTGGTGGTTGACTGCGTCACATCGGGTGACTCCGCCAAGTAACGAGCAAGAGTCTCGATCGTGGGGCACTCATATGCCAGATCAGGAGACAGTTCGCGTCCAAGCCAGTCTTCGAGCTCACCGGAGAGGCTGACCAGCTCCGCTGAGCCCATCCCGTAGCTGGCGAAGGGCTCCCGGACATCTATCTCGTCAGACTCGATCTCCAACAACTCGGAAAGCCGTGCGACGAGCCAGGATTGGATGACTTCTGCGGTCCGAGAATCCACTTGAAAACTTTCCTCGCGGCCCGCTCACAGCCTATCGAACGTGCCATTCAAAAAGCTGAGCTGGCACGCACCACGCTGAAGCTTGCCGCTGGGAGTCTTGGGAAGGCTGCCGGCCCTGAGTAGTACCACGGCGTACACCCGTACGTCATGCACTTCCGCCACCGCTCGCCGAATGGCCCGACCCACCGCCTCGAGATCCAACCGCAGACGCCCCTTCAGATGCGGGCGCGCGGCCTCATCCTGCTGGCAGTGACTCGCCGCTTGGTGGCGCCGTTCCACCTCGGCTGCGAGTATCAGACGTTCGTCGTCGGCAACATCGACCGAAAACGCCGCGCAACAACCTGACCGTATTGCGGGATGGCTCTGTTCCACCGTCAATTCAATGTCGTGGGGGTAAAGGTTGCGGCCGCCGATGATGATCAAATCCTTCAATCGACCGGTGACAAACAGCTCGCCATCTTTCAAAAATCCCAAATCCCCAGTGCGCAGAAATGGTCCCTCACCAGTATTCCAGTGGGCTCGAAAAGTGCGCTCTGTTTCTTCAGGTCGGTTCCAATAACCCTGAGCAACGCTCGGGCCGGACACCCAGATTTCGCCCACGACTCCTGGTGCGCAAGAGGTCAACGATTCGGGATGGACAATGACGATCTTGGTATCGGGCATGGCGCGGCCACATCCCACCAGCATGCGCACGTTCGGTTCTTGCTCGGAAGCCTCGACGATGCGGTTCTGCGCCAGCGCTTGCGCCTGGGTCACGCACACGATGGGATCATCCTTCACCAGCCCGCCTGACACCATCAGAGTGGCTTCGGCGAGTCCATAACACGGATAGAAGACTCTTGGGCGGAAACCACAAGATGCAAAGGCCGCAGCAAAGCGTTTCATGGTGTCCGCGCGGACTGGCTCCGCGCCGGTGAATGCCGCGTACCAGCTGCTGAGGTCGAGCGTCTCGCGCTGCTCCGGAGTAATTCTGCGGGCGCACAGCTCATAGGCGGAGTTGGGGCCGCCACTGACGGTGCCTTTGTAGCGCGAAATAGCCCGCAGCCACCGCACCGGCCGCTGGAGAAAGGATTGGGGCGGCATCAGAACACACGGACGCCCTATACACATTGGTCCGATGATGCCGTTGGTCAGTCCCATATCATGAAAAGCCGGGAGCCAACTCACGGACACGCCACTGTCTGGTGTGAGATCGAAAGCGTGGTTGATGTGGGCCGCATTATGGAGGAGGTTCCCGTGACTGACCATCACCCCCCGCGGCGCCGAAGTAGAGCCCGACGTGTATTGGAGCAACGCTAGCGTGTCGCCGCTCACGGCAGGATCTTTCCATTCCGTCTTCAGCCCTGCGGCAACCTTGTCGGTGGCCAGCCATCGCATTGTTTGTAGCTCCGGAGCTGGCGAGAGCAGACCCTCAACTTTGGAGCGGATCGATGACGTGGTGAGTGCCAGCGACGGTAGCGCATCGTTTGTGATAGCCCGCAGCCTGGGGAGAGTCCGCTGTTGCTGGGCCGGATTGGGCGGGGGCACAGGGACGGGAATCACCCCGGCGTACAAGCAGCCAAAAAAGGCGGCGATGAATTCGAGACCTGTTGGATAGAGCAACAAGGCATGCTCTCCCGTTGCTCTGTAGCTTTGGAGCAGCGCACCGATGCTCCGGGCCTGGCAGTCCAGCGCCGCGTAGGTCAGTTGGTCCCCTTCTACTTCTCCATCGAGCAGATAGGTATAGGCCCGCTGCTCGGGCTGCTGAAGCGCTCGCCACCGCAGGACTTCGACGAGCGAGGAAAACTCCACAACTGGACGGCCAGCGCCTCTATTCATCTGTGGCGCCTATCGTCCCCGCAGAGCAATGACGATACGAGAGCACCTGGCGCGCTCGTGCCGCGGCGCTCGGACGATCCCTATCCCAGTCAACACAGGCCAGCAAAGAGCGACTCCACGGTGTCACGCATGACGCGCTTGGCGCCGATAGAGTCGATGGCATGGCCGAGCCCAATGATTGTGTACGTTTAACAGGAGGGCAAAAATTGTCAACGAAAATAGGACACTCCCCAGCCTATGTTGCGCCCCAACATGCGGCGCGACGGCAGCTTGGAACGACTGCATTCCCGCCGCGGACGGCACGGGGAAGGAGTTGCAGTCACCCAACGCCTTTCGACCTTGTCTTTCCCTTAGAGGCACGGCAACGCCGTAAGCTCGGAGTATCCGCATGCATCTCGGATACTCAACTTCTGATTACTCTTCGGTTGGGGGGGTGCCCCGGCGGCACAGGTGGGGTCGAAAAATGCCGCCGGGGCGTGTGTGTGTAGACGTGCGGTCAATCGACGCGCAACTCCACACGACGGTTCTGAGCTCGGCCGTCTGCCGTGTCGTTGGACGCCACCGGGCGCGATTCGCCAAACCCCTCGGTCGTAATGCGGTTGGCTGGAATCCCGTGTTTCACCAAATATTGCCGCACCGCCTCGGCGCGACGGTGCGATAACTTCTGATTGTAGGTATCGCTCCCGACGCTGTCCGTATGGCCATCGACAATCACGGCGATGCCGCCTTCGGCTTTGAGTGTCTCAGCAGCCTCATTCAAGACCGGCACGGCATCGGATCGGATGGTGGACTTGTCAAAATCGAAGTGGACGCTGCGCAGGACGATCTTCTTCTTTGCCGGCGGCGGTGGTGGCGGCGGGAGCGCCTGCGCGACTGCCGGCGGAGCTGGGGGCGGAGCTGCCATTGGCCTGTTGAAGGCGTATTTCAGGCCAAGGCCAACTGTCATCCAGCGCGCGTCCTCTCCGAACCGTTGGTCACTCACCTGCGTGGGCCCGAGATCCTTAGGCCGAGGTGACATGTAGGCGCGGTTCCAGCGGCCGAAGACACCCACGGCAAACTGCGGAGTGACATTGAAGTTGATGCCACCACCGACGGAGAAACCTGGCGCCGTATGGTTGAGTCTTCCGCTCAGGCCGGTAAAGACACCCCCTTGCCCGGTCCCGTACAGCTCCACGAACTCTCCGATTGGCAGCCCCAGCCGCGGACCAACCGTGCCGCCGAGCAGCGTGGTGGTCTGGTTCTCATGCGCGAAGCCGCGGTGGTCGTTGTCTGGGGTCTGGAAGGTGAAGTGGAGCTGACCCTGCACGCCGAGAAAGTCACTGAACATGTAACCGACATACGGATTACCAGTCCCGCCCCCTTTGACATGCGCCCGATAGTTTCCATTGGTCGGCTCGGAATATCCCAGGTCGATACCGACGAATGGACCCTCAGCGGCGTGAGCGGATGAAACCGCCCACAGCACGAAAAGCGAAAACAGCAGTACTGAACGTTTGCACATCATGTCGATCCCTCCTCCTAAAAGTCGCTGGCTCGGTTGACTGGCCACATAGTGCTGCACGCGGCCCAGTTATCGTTTAGTTGCGGACCTATTTTGCACAACGCTGAAAGAAGTTCAGGTCTAGCGCCATGTTTTCGCCCCCCTGCGCGGCCTATCTGAACCGAAACGACCCCAATGGCCCAATGATTCCGAATACCTGCAGCAACCATATGCATACAGCAAGAATGATAACTACACGTATGATGCGTCTGATCGTTGCATCGATTGGGATAAGGGTCTCCACCACGTAAAGTAGCACTCCGACGATCACCAGAACGACGATCACATTAATCAATGGCATAGTGACTCCCTCTCGTTTCTGACCGTGCGGTACGAGGCAGGCCCTTCTTCACGTCGTGGTGCACCATGGCCGCCTCCTCCTGCGTTCGTTGCTACGGCACGCTCCGCAGACGCTGGCGCACGGCATTGGGGTCGAGATCGAGCACCGCGCAAATGCATTCGAAGGAGTACGGCCAGTCTGTCTCCTCCTCAGAGAGGAGCCACTGCTTCGCCTCGCGAAAGAGCCGTCGGCAGCGAGCGTTGGTGGCGAAGCGATGCTTCTCAAAGCAATCGAGCGCGTCGCGAAGGACGGCAATCATGAGCCGGTGCTCGGGTGCCTGCTTGTTGCGCGGCCTGAAGTGTTGCGACGGCAGGATGATGTCGGGCTGCGCCATGCCAAAGGGAAGTTCCGCTGGATGAAGATTCGCTTCCATCGCCATGCCTGTCTTATACAATGGGCGCGTCAACCGCATAAGCTCGGAGTACTACGCGCGTAGTTCTACGCGGGTGGTCTGATCCCAAGGAGCGGCACTTTACTCTGCGCATATTGCGGAAGGAAAAGTGGCGCCGCCTGAAACTTTCGGCACGTCAAAAAACAGTTGCACCGACACCTCGGAGTAATGCGCGCGAGTGTTACGGGCTCACGAACTTCGTTTCGGCACGCATTTCGGTACATGGCTTGCTGCAATCCCCCTCGGCGTGCAGACTAGAATGGCCGCTAGGGACCGGTTGCGCTCGGAATCCGGTTCAGCGGCGCAAGAGTGATGAGGGAGCCATGATCGACGTCCGCCAACGCTTGCAACTCCCTTCCGGGGCATCCGGTACCTACTACTCGCTTCGCCAGCTCGAGAAGAGGGGGGTAGCAAGCATCTCGCGGCTGCCGGTGAGCCTGCGCATCATCCTCGAGTCCGTGCTGCGCAATCTCGACGGCCGGCGCATTCGCGATGAAGACGTCGAAACACTGGCGGGCTGGCAGCCGCGCAGCGTGCGCACGGCGGAAGTTCCGTTCGTCGTCGGTCGCGTGCTGTTGCAGGACTTCACGGGCGTGCCGCTCCTTGTCGATCTCGCTGCGATGCGCTCAGCGGTGACGCGCCGCGGTCGTGACGTTGCGCTGGTGCAGCCGCTGGTTCCCGTCGACCTGGTGATCGACCACTCGGTCCAGGTCGACTACTTCGGCCGCGCTGAGGCGCTCCAGCTCAACATCGAGATGGAGTTTCGCCGCAATGGCGAACGCTACCGCTTCCTCAAGTGGGGGGCGCAGGCATTCGACGGGCTACGGATCGTGCCGCCGGGGTTCGGTATCTGCCACCAGGTGAACCTCGAGTTCCTGGCGCGCGGCGTGCTCGAGAAGGACGGCGTGCTGTACCCCGACACGCTGGTCGGCACCGACTCGCACACCACGATGGTCAACGGGCTCGGAGTCGTCGGCTGGGGAGTCGGTGGTATCGAGGCGGAGGCGGCGATGCTCGGCCAGCCGGTCTATCTCCTCTTGCCCGATGTGGTCGGCGTGCATCTTCACGGTCGGCTGCGTGAGGGCGTAACCGCGACCGATCTGGTGCTACTTGTCACCGAGCTCCTGCGCCAGGCGCGCGTCGTCGGCAAGCTCGTCGAGTTTCACGGCGAGGGTGCCGCGAGCCTGTCGGTGCCGGACCGCGCGACGCTGGGGAACATGGCCCCCGAGTACGGCGCCACGATCGGCTTCTTCCCCATTGACGAACAGTCCTGCCGCTATCTCCACGCGACCGGCCGCAGCGACGAGCACGTGGAGACGGTGCGCCGCTACTTCCAGGCGCAAGGGCTGTTCGGGATGCCTGCCGGCGGGCAGTGCGACTATACGACCGTGCTCGACGTGGACCTCGGCGGCGTCGAAGCGTCGGTCGCCGGCCCCAAGCGGCCACAGGATCGGATCGCGCTAGGTCAGCTCAAGGAGCAATTCCTGTCGTGGCTGACCCGCACCGACGGCTACGACAAGTCCCCCGCCGAGGCGGCGCGCCGTGTTGAGGTGCGGCTCGGAGACGCCACTGTGCCAAGGCCGGGCGGCGGCGAGCAATCGCACGAGACAGTTCCCGACCGGGGTGCGAAGAATACGAACCCGCTCACCGAGATCGAGATGATGGACAACCGGCCCACGCCCAACAGGCTCGATCAGGCGGGCTCACGCCCTGCACGCACGCGGACCTGCGAGCTGGCTCACGGCCACGTGGTGATCGCGGCCATCACGTCGTGCACCAACACCTCCAACCCGGCGGTCATGCTGGCCGCGGGTCTGCTCGCGAAGAAGGCCGTCGAGCGGGGGCTCCGCGTCAAGCCGTGGGTGAAGACCTCGCTCGCGCCCGGCTCGCGCGTCGTAAGCGCGTATCTGAAAAAGACGGGGCTGCAGCCATTCCTTGACCAATTGGGCTTCAACTTGGTCGGATTCGGTTGCACGACCTGCATCGGCAACTCAGGGCCGCTCGATCACGGGCTCGAAGAGGCGCTGACGACGAACGACCTCATCGCCGCCAGCGTTCTGTCGGGGAACCGCAACTTCGAGGCGCGCATTCACCAGAGCGTGAAGGCGAACTTCCTCATGAGCCCACCGCTGGTCGTGGCGTTTGCCATTGCCGGCCGCGTCGACGTCGATCTCACGCGCGAGCCGCTCGCGACCATCGACGGCCGCGAGGTGTACTTGCGCGACCTGTGGCCATCGATGCAGGAGATCGATGCGCTCCTTGGCAGCGCCTTCGATCCCATCGAATACCGGCGTGTCTATGCCGACTTCGCCCACCAGAACCCGCTGTGGAACCAGATCCCCGCCGGGACCGGACATGTCTACGAATGGGACCCGGCGTCGCTGTACATCCGCGAGCCGCCGTACTTCGATGCTTCGATGGCCGCCACAGCATCCGTCGACGTCTCCGGTGCGCGGGCGCTCGCCATCTTCGGTGATTCGATCACGACGGACCACATCAGCCCGGCCGGCGCCATCCAACCGGCCTCGCCGGCGGGCGCCTACCTGGGCGATCGGGGCGTGTCCGTCCTGGATTTCAATAGCTACGGTGCACGTCGAGGCAACCACGAGGTCATGGTCCGTGGGACCTTTGCCAATGTCCGCATCCGCAACCTGATGGTGCCTGACGTCGAGGGCGGCATCACTCGGCACCAACCCGACGGCGAGCGTATGGGCATCTACGATGCGGCTGAGCGCTACCGTGCCGAGGGTGTCCCGCTGATCGTGATTGCCGGATTAGACTACGGAGCGGGCAGCTCGCGCGACTGGGCTGCCAAGGGCACCCGCCTGCTGGGCGTGCGCGCGGTGATTGCTCGAGGATTCGAGCGCATCCACCGGTCCAATCTGATCGGCATGGGCGTTTTGCCCTGCCAGTTTCCCGAAGCGGTGAGCGCGCCAACGCTCGGACTCGACGGCACGGAGCGATTCGATCTCGAGCTGCGCGCGCCTCTGCGCCCGCTCCAGCCGGTGAACCTGCGCATCGAACGTCGCGACGGCCGGCGCGAGACGATGCCGCTCGTCCTCCGGATCGACACGCCGATCGAAGCCGCCTACTTCTCAGCGGGCGGCATCCTTCCGTACGTGCTCGAACAGCTACTCGCTCGCGCCTAAGGCAGCGTCAGTTTGCGCCCTCTGCCAGAGTGGGGTGCCGCGGCTGCGGGGCGACACGCGGCCGGCAGACGTACCACGAATTCTGCCCCTCTCCCACAACCGTCGCTGTGCGCCTCCACGCGTCCGCCGTGCAGCTCGACGAGACGTCTCACCAGGACGCTGCCAGCCCGCACTACGAGCGCGAACCGGCTTCCGTCGCGCCCAGCACGGTGCGAACCAGCTGGGCAGCCGAGGAGACGTCCATCTTCGAGAACACCATGCGGCGGTGCCCTTCGACGGTGCGGACGCTGACGTTCATCGCCGCCGCGATCTCCTTGGACGTCTTGCCGGCAACGAGCAGCTCCATGACTTCGCGCTCGCGCGGCGTCAGGCACGCGAGGCGCTCGATCACGACGGCGCGTTCGGTGGCCACCGCGCGTGCCTGGCGATCTCTGTCGAGCGCCGCGCGGATGCGCTCCAACAACAGCTTGGGCGGTGCCGGCTTCTGCAGAAAATCAACGGCTCCCGCCTTCAGCGCCCGCACCGAAGTCGGCACATCCCCGTGGCCGGTCAGGACAATGATAGGGAGCATCGCCTTGCGGCGGCGGAGATCATCCTGCAGGTCCAAGCCGCTATTCTGCCGCAAGCGAACGTCCAGCACCAGGCATCCCGGGCGCTCCGGCTCGTAGGCGGCAAGGAATTCTTCACCCGAGGCGTAGGTCTCAACCGCGAGGCCCGCTGACTCCAGCAGGGCGCGCAATGACTTGCGCACGCCGACGTTGTCGTCGACTATGAAGACCGTCGCTTCGGCAGTCATGTGGCACGCTTCTTCCGCACCGCCATGGACGGCTGCAGCAGCGGCAGCGTCAAGCGGATGGTGGTCCCGCAGGCCCCGTCGGCGCGGTGCTTCACCCAGACTCGGCCTCGATGCGCTTCGAGGATGGAGCGGCTGATCGCCAGGCCCATCCCCAGACCCTGTCGCTTGGTGGTGAAAAAAGACTCGAACATGCGCTCGGTGATTGCGGCAGACACGCCAGCGCCGGTATCGCGCACGGCCACTTCCGCCATGCGCTTCGCTGCCCACACCTGGAGCTGGATTTCTTGGCGGTCGCTTGGTGCTTCCCGAATGGCATCGATGGCGTTCTGCATCAAGTTCACGATGACTTGCTCGATCTGAATGCGATCCGCATAGATCGGAATCGGTCGCCGGTGCAAATCGAGCCGCAGCGTGATGTGCGCCTGCTGGATCTCGCGACCCAACAAACGCGGAACGTTGCGGGCAATCTCGCATAGATCCGTCCGCTCGAACTGCGGCTTCCCCTTCTCAATGAAGTGGCGCAGATGCTCCACGATGCTACCGGCTCGCAAGGCCTCCCCTGATGCGTCGTCCAACAGGGTCAGAAGCTTTTTGGAATTGGCTTTGCCCGCCCGCACATACCGAGCACACGCTTCCACTCCGTTCGCAATCGCCGACAGCGGCTGGTTGAGCTCGTGCGCCAAGCCGCTGGCCAGCTCGCCGATGGTGCTGATGCGTAGCCCGTGCGCCAGCTCGGCTTGCCGCTGACGCACCTGTTCTTCGACCTGCTTGCGGGCCTCGCTTTCCCGTAGGGCTGCTTGCGCCCGTGTGCGCTCGGTGATGTCTTCAATGGCGAGGAGGATGAGATGCGGACGATCGCCGGCCCGATCGATGGTCCGTGCATTGATCTGCATGATCCGCGCACCAATCGACTCAAAATTGGCTTCCAAATCGAGGTCGCTCAGCACGTGCTTCTGGGGCAGAACCTGTCCGAGCAGCGTCCGCAACTTGGGAATATCCCACTCGCGGTTGCCCAGCTCGTACAGCAACCGTCCGACAGTTTCCTCCTGGGAGGCGTGGAAGGTGGCGTAGAAGGACTGATTTGCGGAACACACCCGCAAGTCTCCGTCGAGCACCAGCAGCGGTTCGCGCACCGTGTCGACGATGGACTCGGCATAAAGTCGTGCTTCCTGGAGCGCCTCCGCCGCCACGTCGGAGAACGTGATCACCACACCTTCGGTGCGGTTGTCGCGCGTGCGGTAGGGGAGGACCTGCCGGATGTACCATCGGCCGTCGCGAGTTTGCACCTCCGTCTTCGGCGTTATCGGCTGTTGGAGGACCGCCGCGGCGTCGGGCAGGAGACCGGGGTCGGTGAACATCTGGGTGATGTCGCCGATGGGGCGGCCGATGTCCGACGGAATCAGGCTGAAGAGCCGCGTGGCGGCCGGTGTGAAGCGCCGGATGCGTAGGTGCGTGTCCAAAAACAGCGTCGCAATGTTGGTGCTCGTCAGCAGGTTGTCCAGATCGTTATTGGCGGCTTCCAGCTCCGTGATCTTGCCCTCGAGCTGCGTGTTGGCGGTGGTGAGCTCCTCGTTGAGCGATTGCAGCTCCTCTTTCGAGGTTTCCAACTCCTCGTTGCTGGACTGGAACTCCTCGTTGACCGACATCAACTCTTCGTTCGCTGCCCGGAGTTCCTCAATATTCTGCTGCAGATCCTCCTTGGTGCTCCTCAGCTCGTACTCGAGTTGGTGCACGAGGGCGGCGTCGCCAGCACTTGCCTCGGCGGCGGTGTGAGCGGCGGCTGGGGCAGCGGTCTCCGGTTGGTCTTCGAAAGACACCAACCACAAGCCTTCGGTGTCCGTGGTTGTGGCATTGAGTGGCTCGACCGTTATTTTCACGCGTGGAAACGTGTTGCCACGGCGCACCTGAAGGCCGGGGCAGATGACCCGCTGATTACCGCGGATGGCTTCTTGGATGGCGCCGCGCAGCTTGGTGCGCAGCCCGCTGCGTGCCTGCGCCAGGAGGTCCTGCGTCGGCACACCCACCGGCTGCATGAGGTAGTCGTCGGTGCGGCCGTGGAAATAGAGGATCTCGCTGCCGCGATTGATGATCACGCATGCCGGTGCGTAGCGCTGCAGCAGCAGGTACTGCGCCAGGGTTGCCAGCCGGGCTGGATTCGGCAGCCTGGGGGTGCGCACGGCGGTCGAGGCGGATGCGGCGGCGAGGGGAAACTGGAGCTGGTCGTGGCGCGTCGGTCCGACGCGGCGATAGATCCGCCACTTGGCCGACACCGGCTCAAACAGGTCATCTTGCAGTCCGATACCCTCGGCACTGCCCAGGAACAGGTAGCCGCCTTCGCGCAGAGCAAAGTGCAGCAGCGGGATGAGTCGGTCCTGGATCGCCGGCTCGAGATAGATGAAGAGATTGCGACAACTGACCACGTCGAGCCTGGAGAACGGTGGGTCGCTGACCAGGCTCTGCTGCGCAAACACGACCGTCTCACGCAACTCCTTGTTGACCTGGTAGCTGTGCTCGCCCTTGATGAAGAATCGGGACAACCGCTGGGCTGATACGTGGGCCGCAATCCCCTCAGGGTAGATACCAGCGCGCGCCGTCTCCAGTGCCTCGGCATCGACGTCCGACGCAAATACCTGCAGGTGACAGATCCTCCCGGCCGCCTGGATCTCTTCGATCAGCACCATGGCGATCGAGTACGCTTCCTCACCGGTTGAGCAAGCTGGTATCCACACGCGCAGCGTGGCGTCTGTCTCCTTCTCGGCGACCAATCGTCGAATCACTTGCTCCTGCAGGATCTGCCACGCCGCGGGCTCGCGGAAGAAACTGGTGACGTTGATCAGCAGATCCTTGAACAGCGCGGTCACCTCCGCGGGGTCGTCGCGTAACACCTCCACATACTTGAGCAGGTCATTGAAGTGTCTCAGAATCATGCGGTGTTGGATGCGCCGACGCAGGGTGCCCTTCTTGTAGCCGCTGAAATCGAATTTGGTGCGCGCGCCGAGCACCTCCACCGCGGTCGCCAGCGGGTCGGGCGCCTTTTCCGGCCGCACGGCCATGCTGGTCGCCGCCACGGCCGCGTGTCGCACATACGCCAGCAGGGCATCCGCCATCTGTTCGGCCGGCAAGATGTAGTCGGCGCTACCACCGGCAATCGCGCTGCGCGGCATGCCATCGTGCTGCACGGTTTGCGGGTCCTGCACCATCGTCATGCCGCCGGCCGCCTTGATCTCCTTCAGCCCGAGGGTCCCGTCTGTGCCGGTGCCGGATAAGATGATGCCGATCGCCTTCTCATGTTGGTCCGCTGCCAACGAACGCAGAAAGAAGTCGATGGCCATCCGCAGGCTGCGCGGCGCGGTGGGCACGCTGAGCCGCAAGGTGCACTCGCGAATGCTCAGATACGCGTTGGGCGGAATGACGTAGACACGGTTCGCCTCCACCGGCATGCCGTCCTCCACCTGGACCACGCGCATCCGCGTGTACGCGCCCACCAAGTCAGCGGTGAGACTTTCACGTGTCGGGTCGAGGTGCTGGATCAGGACAAAGGCTGCGTCACTGTCGGCGGGCATGGCACTGAAGAATTTCTTGAAGGCGTCGAGCCCACCTGCCGAGGCACCGATGCCGACAATCGGAAACACGGTCCGGTTGTTCGCTCCCCGGCTCGCGTCCTGGCGCTTCGCCCCGGAGGAACGCTTCCCTGCCGTCGGTCTGGCCGATCTAACCTTACCGCCCTTCATTTCAGTGCGACCACCAGTGCCTGACCCGACTTATTAGTTGGTGCAAGCGGTCGAGGTCAAGATGCCGCGCCACGGTGGCGAAAATTGTTGAACCACAACCGCCCGCAAGGGAAAACCCATTCCTCCCTCCCCTAAGAGTCTGATATGGAAAGGGGGCGTCCGCGCCGATTGCTTTCGTGGTTGCGTGGCGCGCGGTCGAATCCTGCGGTCGGGAGCGGTGGTCTTTCAGAATTTCCACCGGAATCAGCATGACCCGCGGCCGACATGAAGCGGAAACTGTGCGGAGGAAACGAACCCGTGGAAAAGCCACCCAAGCCCGGTCGCCGGACGAGGCAATCTGCCGCTGTGATCCCCAACAAATCGCCGTCCACACCAGCGGACAGCGTGCGTAGCGCGCGCCGCCGCTTCCCCATCGTTGGCATCGGGGCTTCCGCCGGGGGACTGGAGGCCTTGGAACTGTTCCTGAAGAACGTGCCGGCGGGCAGCGGTATGGCCTTTGTCATCGTCCAGCACCTGGACCCGACGCACAAGGGCATCATGGCGGAGCTCCTCCAGCGCACCACCGCCATGACGGTCATCCAAGTCAAGGATCGCGTTCGGGTCCAGCCCAACCACGTCTATGTGATCCCGCCGAACAAAGATATGTCGATCCTGCACGGAGCCCTGCACCTGCTCGATCCGGTGGCGCCCCGCGGGCTGCGCCTGCCGATTGATTTTTTCTTCCGCTCCCTGGCCGATGACTTGGAGGAGCGCAGTATCGGCGTCATTCTCTCGGGCATGGGCACCGACGGCACGCTGGGGCTCAAGGCCATCAAGGGAAAAGCGGGAGTGGTATTCGTGCAGGACCCGGCCTCGGCCAAGTTCGATGGTATGCCCGGCAGTGCCATTGCGGCCGGGTTGGCTGACGTTGTCGCTCCGGTGGAGGCGTTGCCCGGCAAGATCATCGCCTATCTCCAGCACATTCCTCTCATCGCCCCGCCTGGACTGGCACAGGAGGACCAATCGCATAGCGCCTTCGAAAGAGTCGTTATCCTGTTGCGGGCGCAGACAGGCCACGATTTTTCGCTCTACAAGAAGAACACCGTGTATCGCCGGATCGAGCGGCGCATGGGCATCCACCAGATCGACCGGATCACCACCTATGTCCGGCTGCTGCAGGAGAATCCCCAGGAGCTGGATCTGTTGTTCAAGGAACTCTTGATCGGCGTCACGAGCTTTTTCCGCGACCCGGAGGCGTGGGGAAACTTGAAAGCTCAGGTCATCCCGGCACTGCTGAAAGACCGCTCGCCCAGTCAGGCGCTGCGGGCGTGGATCCCCGGCTGCGCGACCGGTGAGGAAGCGTATTCCCTGGCCATCGTCTTCAAAGAGGTGATGGAGCAACTCAAGCCGGCCAGAACGCACACGCTCCAGATCTTCGCCACCGACTTGGACCGGGACGCCGTCGATAAAGCCCGCGCGGGTATGTTCCCGGCCAACATCGCCGCAGATGTGTTACCGGAGCGGCTGAGACGGTTCTTCGTCCAGTTGGAGCATGGTTACCGGGTCAGCAAGCCCATCCGGGAGATGGTGATCTTTGCGCCGCAAGACGTCATCATGGACCCGCCCTTCACCAAGCTCGACCTGGTGAGCTGTCGCAACCTGCTCATCTACCTGACACCGGAGCTGCAGAATAAACTCCTGCCGCTTTTTCACTACAGCCTGAATCCCGGCGGCTTTCTGTTTCTGGGAAACGCCGAGACCGTCGGCGGATTCACCAACCTTCTCGAGCCGCTGGAGGGCAAGGCGCGGCTTTACCGGCGGCTCGAATCCGGCCTGCGGGCGGAGCGGGTCGAATTTCCCGCTTCGTTCACGCCCGCTCGGATGGGGGTGCCACCGCCGACGGCGTTGAAGCCGCCGGCCAACCTCCAGTCGGAGGCGGAGCAACTACTCTTGCATCGCTATTCCCCGGCCGCCGTGCTGGTCAACAAAACGGGTGACATCCTGTTCATCAGCGGGCGGACGGGCAAATTCCTGGAGCCGGCGGCCGGCAAAGCCAACTGGAACCTCTTCGCCATGGCCCGCGAGGGCCTGCGCTACGAACTATCCGACGCGTTCCATAAGGCGCTGCGGCGGAAAGACGCGGTCACCTTCAAAAACCTGAAGGTCGGGACCAATGGCGGCGTGCAAACGGTGGACCTCACTGTCCAGGCCATCGCCGAGCCGGAAGTGCTGCGCGGCTTGGTGATGGTCATCTTCATGGATGTGGCCACTGCCCCGGAAGAGAAAGTGCCGGCCAAAGGGTCCCCCGCCGGCAGTGCCCGGGTGACGGCGCTGAGGCGTGACCTCGAGCAGACCCGCCAGGAGTTGCAGACCATTCGTGAAGAGATGCAGACCTCCCAGGAAGAAGCCAACTCCGCCAACGAGGAATTGCAGTCCACCAACGAGGAACTCCAGTCCACCAATGAAGAGCTGACCACCTCCAAGGAAGAGATGCAGTCCATGAATGAGGAACTGCAGACGCTCAACCACGAGCTGCAGGCTAATGTGGACGAGCTGTCCCGGCTCAACAACGACATGAAGAACTTGCTCGACAGCACGGAGATCGCCACCGTGTTTCTGGACCCCGCGCTGCGTGTGCGGCGGTTCACGGTCGGGTCGAACCGGGTCTTCAAGCTCATCCCGGGCGACGTGGGCCGGCCCATCACGGATATCGCTTCGGAACTGGTCTACCCGGAACTGGCCGACGACGCCCGCGAGGTGCTGCGGACGCTGGCCGTTCGCGAGCAACCGGCCGCCGCGCACGACGGGCGCTGGTTCCAAGTGCGCATCATGCCCTACCGTACCCTGGAAAATATGATTGACGGCGTGGTGATCACCTTTATGGACATCACCGTTTCCAAGACGCTGGAGGGGAAGCTGCGGGCAACGCAGGCCGGCCTGCAAAAACACATTACGGAGCAAAACCTGCAGCTGAACCAGGCCGGGCAGAAGTTGGAGGCGGAAATGCAGCGCGGACAAGGCGGGCCGGACGCCGGCGGCATTGCGGGACCGGCACCCGAGAAAAGCACCAAGCCATGAAGAAGAGCCAGGAGCAGCCCGCGGACGCCGCCGAACTGCGCCAACGCGCTGAGCAGCAGGCACGCAAGAGGCAGAAAGGTCAGAGGTCGGAAGCCGGAGATCAAAGGACGGCGATGGATCCGGCGCGGCTCGTTCACGAACTGCAGGTCCACCAGATCGAGCTGGAGATGCAGAACGAGGAACTCCGGGAGGCGCGCACCAAGGCGGACGCACTCTTGGCCCAATACACCGAGCTCTACGACTTTGCTCCAGCGGGCTACATGACCATCGACCGCGAGGGGGCGATCCGGCAGGTGAACTTGACCGGGGCGGGTCTGCTCGGCGTCGAGCGCTCCCAGCTGGTGAACCGGCGCTTCGGTCTGTTCGTTGCCGAGGACGAGCGGCGCGCCTTCAACGAATTCCTGCAAAATGTCTTTGCGGGCCAAACCAAGGAATGCTGCGAAGTGACCCTGTTGCCGGAAGGGGGTCACCCCCGCTTTGTGCGGATCAAGGGCACGCGCTCCGCAGATGGGCAGGAATGTCGCGCGGTGATGCTGGACCTCACCGAACGCAAGCAAAAGGAAGATAGGCTGCAACTGTTTCGAACTTTGATCGACCATTCCAGTGACGCAATCGAAGTCCTCGATCCGGAAACGCTGCGCTATCTCGACTGTAACGACAAGGCCTGCCAGGACCTCCGCTACAGTCGCGACGAGCTCCTGACCATGAGCGTTTTCGACATCGATCCCGCACTCAAGCAGTCCGACTTGGGCGGACTTAACGATCAACTTCGCAGATCAGGCTCCGCGGCGCTCGAAACTACCCACCGGCGCAAGGATGGGTCCACATTCCCTGTGGAAGTCAACATAGCGCGTGTGACGATTGACCGCCCGTATCAGATTACCGTGGTTCGCGACATCACCGGGCGTAAGCAGGCGGAGGAACATCGCGAGCGGTTGGCTGCCCTCGTTGAGGCCAGCCCGGACTTTATTGGCTTCGCCGATGCGAAAACCACGCAGATCCAATTCATCAACAAGCACGGACGGCGGATGTGCGGAATTGGGAAAGACGAGGACGTAGGGAAGCTCAAGATTAGCGATCTGCATCCGGCCTGGATGAACCAACGTCTGGCAGAGGTGGTGTTGCCTACGGCTGTGCGCGACGGCGTATGGGAGGGCGAGGGCGCGTTTCTGCACCGCAACGGTCACGAGATCCCAGTGTTGATGGCATTGATGGCTCGCAAAGCCGCCAATGGAGAAGTTGACATCTTCCACACGGTTTCGCGCGACATCACCGAGCACAAACGGGCGGAGGCGGCACTGCGCGAGAGCGAGACGCGCCTTGCAGCCATCGTCGACTCCGCCATGGACGGCATCATCACGACCGACGAACAGGAGCGCATCCTGGTTTTCAACGCCGCCGCCGAAAAGATGTTCGGCTGCTCGGCTGCCGAGACCATCGGCCGGCCTGTGGAGTGCTTCATCCCAGAACGCTTCCGCGCCAAGCCTCACGGGGGCCTCCAGCGCTTCGGTCAGATGGGCACCACGCAGCGTGCCGCGCTCCAGTTCCACCGCGTCGGTGGCCTGCGTGCTAGTGGCGAGGAGTTCCCCTTAGAGGCGTCGATCTCATGTGCCAAGGTGCATGATCACATGCTCTTCACGATCATGCTGCGGGATATCACCGAGCGGGTGCGCAGCGAGGAAATCCGTGCGCAACTGGAAGCGCAGCTCCGCCTAGCGCATAAGATCGAAGCGTTGGGCACGCTGGCCGGCGGCATCGCGCATGATTTCAACAACATCCTCGGCGCGATCATCGGGAACACCGAGCTGGCCAGGCAGGATGTCGGCGCCGATCATCCGGCGATGGAGAGCCTCGACGAGATTAGCAAGGCGAGCCACCGTGCCAAGGACTTGGTGCAGCGCATCCTGGCCTTCACCAGCCAGCGCCAGGAGCCGCAGCGCGTCATCGCGTTGCGCCCCGTCATGGAAGAAGCCCTCACGTTGCTGCGTGCTACGCTCCCCGCCGGTGTCGAGATCGCCGCGACCTTTGATGCCGGCGCACCCACCGTGCTGGCTGACTCAACGCAGATCCATCAGGTCCTGATCAACCTGTGCACCAACGCCTGGCAGGCAATGGAGGGGCACCGGGGCCGTATCGACATCCGTCTCGACGGCATCACGCTGGATGCCGAGGCCGCCCGCGCTGACGCCAATCTGCGGCCTGGCCATTTTGCGCGCCTGTGCGTGACCGACACCGGCACCGGCATGGACGCGGCTACGTTAGGCTGCATCTTCGATCCGTTCTTCACCACCAAACCCGTCGGCGAGGGCACCGGCCTCGGCTTGTCAGTGGTGTACGGGATCGTGCAGGCGTACGGCGGCGCCATCACTGTCACCAGTCAGCCCGGCAGGGGCACAACCTTCACCCTCTATTTCCCTGCTGTTGAGGCGCCTGAACAAAGCGCCGCGGCGGAAGACGCAGCCCCCAAGCCCCACCCAGCGGCTGGCGGCCAGCACGTGCTCTACCTCGACGACGAGGAGCCACTGGTGTTTCTGATGACGCGCATGTTGGAACGGCTGGGGTATCGGGTCAGTGGGTACGTGCGTGCGGAGGAGGCGTTGGCGGCGGTGCGTGCCGATCCGGGGCAATTCGACCTGGTGGTCAGCGACCTGAACATGCCGAGAATGTCCGGCCTGGATGTGGCGCGCGAGCTGGCGCGCCTGCGGCCCGATCTGCCGGTGCTGCTGACGTCGGGGTACCTCACCGAGGAGGTACGGGAGCAAGCGCTGCAGCTGGGCGTGCGGGAGTTGATCTACAAACCCAACACGGTCGAGGACCTCTGCGCGGCGGTGCAGCGCTTTGCGGGCGCGCCGAAATGACCGTAAGAAGACGGGGGAAGCGATATGGCAACGATTCTTTTGGTCGATGATGACGAGGCGGTTCGCAGCATGCTGCGGCGGGCGCTGCAGCGGCGCGGCTACGACGTCATCGAGGCGGCTGAGGGCGGTGCCGCGTTGCGCGCGTTGAGTAGCGCGACGGTGGATCTGGTAATCACCGATATCCTCATGCCCGGCATGGAAGGCATCGAGACAATCCAGGCACTACGACGCACCTACCCTAATCTGAAGATCATCGCGATGTCCGGCGGCGGCCGCATGAAACCGGAAGGCTACATCGAGGTGGCAAAGGCCTTCGGCGCCTTCCGTGTCTTTACCAAGCCCTTCGACAACGAAGAACTTATCGCGGCCATCGAAGACGCCATCAGGTAGACCCGCACAGTGTGCCCCGACATGGCGCGTGTACCTATGCAGTGACGGGTGACGCCGGCGTCATCAAGGTCGTGGGCCAGTCCATTCCCCAGTCCTTAACAAGATGCAGGAAGAAGTGGGCCTCGTCGGGACCGACGGCGAGATTATGAAACTGCACCTGCACTTGGGTCCATGCCAGCGTGAGGGCTTGACCGTGAGGTAAAGATCGCTATCCCTTGCCTGCCTGTGGGCGTGCGGATGTATCCCCCTCCTGGCTGGGCGGCCCGGTCAGGCCGGTGACTTCCCGGATCTCCGTCTCATTGAGGGATTCGGCTTTCAGCAGGGCCTGGGCAAGCGCCTCCAGCTTGTCGCGGTGCCCGGCCAACAGCCGGTCGGCTTCACAATGACTCTCCTCGACGATGCGGCGGACCTCGGCGTCGATCAGCTCCGAGGTAGCCTCGCTGTAGGGCTGGTGCTGGAAAGCCGGCGGTAAACCGTCGTCCTGGGGCGCGACAAAGCTGATCGGGCCGAGCTTCTCACTCATCCCCCAGCGTAACACCATGTGGCGGGCGATCTCGGTGACCTGCTGGAGGTCGTTCTCGGCGCCGGTCGTTGCCACGCCATAGATGAGCTTCTCGGCCGCCCGGCCGCCGAGCGCACTGGTGATGCGCGCCCGCAGGTAGTCTTCGCCATAGCTGGTGCGATCATCGACGGGGAGTTGATACGTCGCTCCCAGCGCCATACCGCGCGGCACGATCGAGACGCGGTGAACCGGGTCGCTCCCTGGCACCAGCAGCGCGAGCAACGCGTGACCCGCCTCGTGGTAAGCCGTACGCTCCCGATCGGCGGGGGTGAGCAGAATGTGGCGCGCCGGCCCGAGGGTGATCTTCTGCATCGCCTCCCCGAAGTCCTCGGCGCGGACCGCGCTCGCGTCCTTGCGTGCCGCCAGCAGGGCGGCCTCGTTGACCAAGTTGCGCAACTCGGCGCCAACCAGACCGGGCGTCTCGGCGGCAATGCGCTCGAGCGAGACGTCCGGCGCCAAGGGCACATTTTTGGTGTGCACCTTGAGAATCGCGGCGCGGCCGGCGCGGTCGGGACGCTGCACGACGACGCGGCGGTCGAAGCGGCCCGGCCGTAACAACGCCTGGTCCAGCACGTCGACACGATTGGTGGCGGCCAGGACAATCACGCCTTCGCGCGAGTCGAACCCATCCATCTCGGTCAGGATCTGATTCAAGGTCTGTTCGCGCTCGTCGTGGCCGCCGAGCTGGGCGCCGCTGCCACGGGTGCGGCCGATGGCGTCCAGCTCGTCAATGAAGATGATCGACGGCGCCGCCTCCCGGGCCTGCCTGAACAGGTCGCGTACGCGGGAGGCGCCGACACCAACGATCATCTCGACGAACTCGGAGGCGCTGAGGCTGAAGAACGGAACGCCCGCCTGTCCCGCAATCGCCCGCGCCAGCAGGGTCTTGCCGGTTCCGGGTGCACCGACCAGCAGTACGCCTTTGGGGACGGTTCCGCCCAGTCGCTGGTACTTGGTGGGGTTTTTCAAGAAGTCGACGATCTCGATCAGCTCGTTCTCGGCCTCGTCGATGCCGGCAACGTCGTCGAAGGTGACCTTCGGCTGCTCCTCACTGTAGCGCTTGGCGCGGCTGCGGCCGAGCCCGAATAGCCCGCCACCAGCCGCCGCGGCGCGACGACTGAGCCAGATGAAGGCGGCGATCAGCAACAGGGTGGGACCGAAGCCGACCAGCACCCTGAACAAGGACGAACCTCTCTCGTCCACGGCGTGAATGATGACACTCTTCTCCTCAAGCAGAGTTTCGAGACCTGGGTCGGCGAAGACCGGCCGCTGCGTCTTGAACAGGATCGAAGTGCGTGGCTTGGGTTGGTCGGAGGGAGGCGGCGCCGGCGCGCTGGTATTCGGCGCTTGCTTCTGGGGTGGATAGGTGATTGCCGCCTTGAAGCGGCCCTGGATCGAATCGCCGACACTCGTGACGTCTTCGACATTGCCCGCCGCGACCTGCTGCTTGAAGAAAGTGTAAGGAATGGTAATCGAGGATGGTTCCGGGAAGAACATCCGGGTGACCAGGTAGTTGCCTGTCAGGAAGACCAGGAAGATCAGCCACCAGGGCCGGGACCACATAGGCTGGTTGCCGGAGGCAGGTTCTTTCGAGTTCTTGGGGCGACCGTCGGGGGAAGGGGCGGCCTTGTCAGTTGGTCGGTTCGCCATCGCCTCTGCTCACTTCATGGCCCCGGTCTGCTGGGTGCGCTCTCCCACGATCGGTCAATGCTCCTGTCAGTTTAATGTGAGCAGGATGCCGCTGCCCGAGAAAGATTATACAATGCAAGAACACAAAGCTATACCTCTAGGCCGCGCAGGTCTTGCATCCGGACCGCAAGCGGCGGAAAGAGAGACCGTACGGCGCTCCTGGCGCGAGAGGTCGAGGCATGTTGAAGCACCGGGTACTGTTGAGCGAGGAGACGATTGCACGACGCGTGAGCGAGCTGGCCGAGGCGGTGCACCGGGACCTGCCGTCCGCGGACCCGATCATAGTCGGCCTGCTCACCGGCAGTTTCGTGCTGGTTGCCGATCTCGGCCGCGCCGCGGCCCGCCTGGGACTCGAGCCGCAATTCGACTTCCTCGCCACCTCGCATTACGGTGCCACCACGACCTCCGCCGGCACGGTGAAGATGCTCAAGGACCTTTCGCTGGATATCCGTAATCGACCGGTGCTCCTCGTCGACGACATTTTGGATTCGGGCCGGACCTTGCGCCTGGTGCGCGAGCATCTCGCCCGCCGTGAGCCCTCGTGGCTGCGCACCTGCGTCCTGCTCGACAAGCCGAGCCGGCGCGTCGTCGAGTTCACCGCTGACTACGTTGGTTTCGAGGTGCCCGACTACTGGGTCATCGGGTACGGGCTGGATGCCGGTGGCCAAGGTCGCGGCCTGCCGTATATTGCAGCGGTCGAACAGGAGCTTGCGTGAGCGAGCGTATAGGGAGTGAGGGCGTAACAGCTTGGGAGCAGCGGTCGCAAGCACCGCCGACAGCGCCGGCGGATCTCGAGCGGATCATCGCCGTGGCCCGAGGAGAGCAGCCGGCCGACCTGGTCATCGAAGGTGGACAGGTCGTCAACGTCTGCTCCGGTGAGATTCATCGCGCCGATGTGGCGGTCGACGCCGGGCGCATAGTCGGGTTTGGATCTTACAACGCCCGCCAGCATTTGGACGGCACGGGTCTGTTCATCGCACCCGGGTTCATAGACGCGCACGTTCACCTCGAATCCACCATGCTAACGCCGCGCGAGCTTGCGCGCGTGGTGGTACCGATGGGCACCACGACCGTGGTGGCGGATCCGCACGAGATCGCCAACGTGCTCGGGTTGGAGGGCATCAACTACCTCATGGAAAGCTCGCGCGACTTGCCCCTGACAATCTTCTTCATGTTGCCTTCCTGCGTTCCAGCAACGGACCTGGAAACCGCGGGCGCCCGACTGGGCGCGCGCGAGCTCGCCCTGCTGCTGTCACATCCGCAGGTGCTCGGCATTGCCGAAGTGATGAATTACCCCGGCGTCCTCGCCAAAGATCCCCTGGTTCTGGAGAAGATTCGTCTGGGCGCATCCCGGCGCATAGACGGGCACGCACCCGGCGTCAGCGGCAAGGATCTCAACGCTTACATCGGCGTAGGCATCAAGTCGGACCATGAATGCACGAGCCCCGAAGAAGCCCTCGAAAAACTGCGCGCCGGAATGCATGTGTTCATCCGCGAAGGCTCCATAGCCAAGAATCTCGACGCCTTGTTGCCGGTCGTCAGTCCGTCAAATGCCGTGCGCTGCGGCCTGGTAACGGACGACCGCCACCCGACGGACTTGCTCAGCGAGGGCCACGTCGACTACCTGCTCAAGCGCGCTGTCGCCAGGGGACTATCACCGGTCACGGCGGTCCAGATGGTCACTATCAATCCTGCCAAGTACTTCTTCACCTCGGACCTTGGCGCCGTCGCGCCTGGTTACCGAGCCGACCTGGTGCTGCTGGAGGACCTGAAAGACTTCAAGCCGCGACTGGTCCTGAAGGCGGGGCGCCCCGTTGCTCAAGATGGACGATTGATAGTGGACCTGCCCGAAAGTACGCCCTCTCTTCGCAGCACGGTGAACATTGGTTGGGCGCGGATCGGTGGACTGGAAATCCGTGCTGGGCAAGGCGCGGTCGCCAAGGTGATCGAGTTGATCCCGAATCAGATTCTGACGCGAGAATTGCGCCTGGCACCGACAATCCGCGCTGGTTGCGCGGTAGCGGATCCGTCGCGAGACTTCGCCAAGCTAGCTGTGGTCGAACGCCATCGCGGCACGGGGAACATCGGCTTGGGGTTTGTACACGGTTTCGGGCTCAAGGCCGGGGCTCTCGCCACAAGCGTATCCCATGATTCCCACAACATCGTTGTTGTAGGCACCAACGACGCCGACATGTGGGAGGCCGTCCGCACCATCGAGCGAATGCAGGGCGGGTTGGTGGCCGTCGAGGGGGGCAGCGTCCTTGCGGCCGTCAGGCTGCCGATCGCCGGTTTGATTTCCGAGGAGCCCTTCGAACAAGTCGTCGGTCAGGTGACGGAGGTGCTCGGCGCGGCAAAGAAGTTGGGAAGCGCTTTGCCCGACCCGTTCATAGCCCTTTCCTTCCTGGCCCTGCCGGTCATACCGGCGCTGCGGCTCACCGACCGCGGCCTTGTGGACGTAGCCCGCTTCCGGATCGTCCCGCTATTCGGCGACTGAACGACACTAGCCACCCCCAGCCCAGCGGCAATAGTTTACCTCAAAGCATGCCTAAAGCTGCCTCGCGCAACCAACTCGGAAACCACGCGTTTCAGAGATCAGAAGGCGTACCCCCGGAAGGCAACGGGATAGAAAGGCGACGACGATGAATACAGGTCAGGCCATTGGTCCCGTCCCACTCGAGCGGCAGCTCGCCACCGAGGTCGAGCCACTACTGGACTGGAGTGAACCCGATGCGGCAATTATCCAGATATAAGGGAATAGCATTCGTCGCAGCGATGACCGCTCTGGCGCTGGTCATTGCTACCGGACCAATAGCGGCAGAGGAATCGGAGGAAGAAGGACGAGGAACCCCGCCGCGACTTAGCTTTCTCGACGGCCCGGTCTCGTTCTGGAGACCAGGGGCGGAAAACTGGGCGCCGGCGCAGATCAACGTACCGTTGGCTCCTGGAGACCAACTCTACAACGGGCCAGCGGCGAATGTGGAGCTCCAGATCGGTCCGCGAGCTTACTTGCGAGCCGGCGCGGAAACGCAGCTGGGAATCGAAAATCAAGAACCGGACTTCTTGCAAGTCAGGGTCACGACGGGCCACGTTTCGGTCGACGTCCGTAGTATGGCCGTGGGACACAGGATTGAGGTGGATACACCAAACGCCGCCTTCATCATCGACCGCACTGGTTACTACCGGATCGACATCGATCGTGATGTGACCGCGTTCATCAGCCGGCGCGGAGGTCAGGCCACGATGATCCCCGCCGGCGGAGAACCCTTGTCTGTCTCGCCCAATGAACAGGTGCTACTGCGCGGCAACGACGATCCGGACATCAGAAGCTATGCCGCGCCGGACGTTGACGATTGGGACCGCTGGAATTACACCAGGACAGACGATCTGATCGAGCCGGTCAGCGCCCGCTACGTTCCGCCCGAAATCTACGGAACCGAGACGCTCGATCGTTACGGAGACTGGCGCGAGGTCGACGATTATGGGCCGGTATGGGTGCCCGCAAGCGTCGGACCGGGGTGGTCACCCTACAGTACTGGCCGTTGGGTATGGGATCCGTTCTACGGCTGGACGTGGGTTGACGAGGCGCCGTGGGGCTGGGCACCCTATCACTACGGCCGCTGGGTTCATGTTCACGGTTTCTGGGGCTGGGCACCCGGTCCAAGAGTGGTCAGGCCGCTATACGCTCCGGCGCTGGTGGCCTTCTTCCACGGTCCTCGCTTGGGGGTCCATTTTGGCGTTACCAGCCCCGGTGTGGGCTGGGTCGCGCTCGGGTGGGGGGAGCCGTGCGTGCCCTGGTGGGGACGCCGCGAGTTCGCCGGCAGGCCCTGGTGGGGCGGCTGGGGCGGACCGCGGATCGTCAACAACGTCGTCGTAGAGAAGACGACGGTCGTCAACATAACGAACATCGACTACCGCAATGCGCGTGTACCGAACGCGGTGGTAGCTGCGCCAGCAGACCGATTTGGTCGCGGGCGGTCCGAAAACCTGCGCCTGCAGCATGCTGACCTTCAAAGACTGCAGCCGGCACAGGGAGCGCTGCCGATCAAGCCGGTGGCTGCAAGCTTCGTCCCGACAACCGGCCGTGCCGTGACCCCTCCAGAGGCGATTCTGCAGCGCCGCGTCGTGGCGACAAAGGCGCCACGTGACACCGCGGCCGAATTGCGGCCTCACGGCCTGAACGTTTCACCCAGCGTCAACATCCCCGCGCCGCGAGTGGTCAACGCCCCGCGGCGGCCTGAAAAGAGTGTACCGGCAGCCAGCAGGGTTCCTTCCAGGCAAGAGGGCACCAGCGAGCGAGCAGCACCAGCTCCAGCTCCAGCTCCTCCTCCGCAGTTCGGCGCACCGCAGCAACCTGCTCGGCAGCCGGCGCATCCCGGGTACCAGGATCCCGCCGGCAGAGAGCGCCGCGCCCCACGCAGCATCCCAGAGCAGCGTCCACCGTCCGTCTCAGCCCCCTCGGCTCCGCCGCCCGCACAACCACAAGTTCCAGCGATTCAGCCACGCCAGGTAGCACCGTCAGCCCCGGCGCCGGAGCGCCGTGCTCCCGCGGCTGTGGAGCGCCGTGCTCCTGCGGCCACTGAACGGCGCGCCCCCGCGGCTGTGGAGCGCCGTGCTCCCGCACCTATGGAGCGGCAAGTGCCTGCACCGCCTGCGGCCGTTCCCGCACAACGTGCGCCAGCGCCGGCCGCAGTTCCTGAAAGACACGCTCCCGTGATCCCGCAACAGCAGCAAGCGCCCGCACCGCGCGCTCCGGCACCGCGCGACCCCTCCAGCATGGCCCCTTCGGCGCCACGGGCTCCAGAACGGCGTCGAGCAGCACCAGCCCCCGCGCAGCGTCTATCTGAGGCGCGATCTCGGCCACCTGCGATGGCCATGCCCCGTAGCGCAGCACCATCAGTCCGTGCTCCTGAGCCCAACAGGAAGGATTTCCGTGGAGCTCCCGTGGCCGCCGCGTCTCGGCCCCAGTCGCCATCTGAGCCCAAAGGCCAACCCCGCCGGTAGACTTTCCGGGCAGACGGTTGATCTGGTCTTGCTAGATCTAGTACGATGTCGGCATCCATTCGAGGTGGAGCTTATGGTGAACGGTGTGTGCCGATTTCTTGTCGTGATGTGCTTGCTGGCGGGTGTAGCACTGCAACCGGGCGTGTCATCGGCTGCAGAAGCGGCTGACCACCAGGCAGTGCTAGCCGATAAAGCCGCCGAGACAGACGCAGCACGTGCGCACACCGACACCGGCAGTTGCTGCATCCCTGATCAAGGAGATGCCGCAGCGCCAAATGAGGCCGCCCCCGCCAATCTTCCTTGCCAGCACACCAAGACGGCTGGACAAGGTTCGTAACGGCGTCACGGCCGGATTGCGTTCAGCACCACCGCAAGCCTGATTCCAGCCTTGGCCAGTTGCTCTTCCATGGCGGGAATCGCCCGCTCCAGGTAGGGCTCCGTCAAACGCTGGTCCAGCGCCAGTAGCCTCTTCGAGGTCTTGGCGCACGACGGCGTCGGGCCTGACCATTCGCCACCAATCGGCACCTGCACCGGCAAAGCGCCGTATGTCACCCGTTCACCCGCTTCATGGCTCTCCAGTGCCCACCGGTTCACATCGATAGGTTGGCGCTGCCACGCACGGATCTCGTTCCGGAACCGCTCCCCGATCTTGGCCGCCAGCCCGGCCGGCCCCTGACGGCCGGCGGCATAGCGGACGAGACCGGAATCCCACACGGCGTGTAGGTTGGGCTGATAGACATCGCTGGTCGCATCACCCCTACTTGGTTTGACACCCAAGAAGACGACGGGGAAACAGTTGCCGCCGCTATCGCTGTTGGTTGTGGCGTGCAGAGGCTGGTGCAGGTCGCCGACCAGGTGGAGGACAAAGCGCAAGGCGTCGGCCCGCTGGCGGCGACTCCGACCCGTTTCCAGGAGGCGCAACTGCTCTTCTAGCGCGTTCAGCACACAGCCCTCGCGAGGGCAAAAGCGCTTCGGATCGCCCGCCGATGCAGCGAGAGGAATATCCAGGAAATGCCACGGCCCCGTGCCGCTGTATCGCGACGATTTGTCACGGCGGACCTCATCGGCCCACATGGACGCCTCAGCGATCACGCTCGAAGTGCGCTTACGGCAAAGCCGCGGCGAAGCAGGTTTCTCCGCTTCGCTCAGTAGATCACGCACCACTTGCCAGGCCTGCGGCGTCAGGTATTTCTCTGCAATCAGCGCGATCGTCTCATGCGCCTCACACCCCCACCCATACGCCGGCAGCGGCGCAAAAGCGGTGAGCAGAGCCAGCAGAACCGCCGCTTCTCGGGTGCACCTATGACCACACCGCTTCGTGATCCTCGAGTCGGACAGCCATTTGGGGGACATCTTCACGTATCTAAGCGCAGCCGTCGAGTGCTCTGTGCACGGCAGCCAGAATCTCATCGACGGTAACCTGGCTGTCTTTATTGCCGTCACCCGCTAGGCAAGCCGAGCTGCCCATATTCCCTAGGGCGATGTTGACCAAGACCAGCACTTCGTCCACCGTTACCTGATTGTTCTGGTTGCAATCGCCCGCGCACGACGTAGCCACGACCGTCGGAGAGCAGCTGGAAGGCTGTCCAAAGCACGCGTAGCCAGCTTCAATCACGCAGTCCGTGCTGCAGCCGTCTCCGCTGACGCTGTTCCCGTCGTCGCAAGCCTCAATCATTGTCTGGATGGTACCATCGCCGCACACATTTGGCGTGCAATCGTTCTTGCATAGATCTTCCGCAACCGTGTTGCCATCGTCGCACACCTCGGCTCCCTCGAGGTAACCGTCACCACAGCGCTCGAATCGGCAGGCGACGCTGCAGCCATCTCCGTTCACGACATTGCCGTCGTCGCATTCCTCTCCGGGGTCGAGCACCGCATTTCCACACAACGCAATAGCGGATATGCGCCAGAGCTCGGAACCGGAATTGGCCGCGCTGGCAACAAGCAGCACATCCTGGTTCAGTTGCGTGATGAAGCCAGGGAACGACGAGTTCACCCCCGGCTGGATGTCGGCAAGCAGCACCGTGCCAGCAGCGCTCCCGTCGCTGACCCAGAGTTCTCGACCGTGCACATCGTCGTCCGCAGCGAACCAGAGCCTGCCATTCACATTGGCGAAGGAGGACCAGGAGTTAGGGTCGAATGACCTGCCGCTCCCGCTCCTGATGTCTCTGACGAGCACCGTGCCAGCCTCGGTGCCATCGCTCGTCCAAAGTTCCCATCCGTGAGCCCCATCATTAGCGACGAAAAAGAGCCTGCCATTCACCTCGAAGAGGTATCTCGCAGAAGACGAGCCGCTACCCGGATAAATATCCTTGACCAAAACAGTTCCCGCCGCGGTGCCGTCGCTCTTCCAGAGTTCGTCTCCAAGGACGCCATCGTCGGCAACAAAGAACAGTGAATCGCTTACACTAGTGAAATACACCGGCCCCGACCAATTGGCGCCAGGATTGATATCCGCCACCAGGCTCGTGCCTTCTGGAGTGCCGTCGGTCTTCCACAGCTCTGCGCCGTGCACAGCGTCAGCGGCATTGAAGAATACGGTGCCATTGACCTCGGTAAAAAAAGGAGAGTTGGACTTATTGGTCGGACCGGGACCGGCATCAAAATTCCACAGCGGCACGGTGCCTGCCGCGGTGCCGTCGCTGATCCAAGGCGTATACCCATTGACGCCATCGTTAGCAGTGAAGAAGAGCTTGCCATCAATAGCGATGAGCCTCTGCGGGTATGAAGAAAGATCGGCATTGATGTCCTTGACCAGCACCGTTCCGGCCGCCGTGCCGTCACTCTTCCACAGCTCCCGACCAGCCGAACCGTCCTCGCCGGAGAAGAAGAGCGTGCCATCGACATTCACGAGTCCGTAACCGTACGTTAGGCTCTTCACCAGCACGGTGCCCTCGGCGGTGCCGTCGCTCTTCCACAGACCACCGGAGCCGCCATTGGCCATGAAATAGAGCATCCCGTTGAACTCGGTGAGACCCACCGGAGCGGCAACACCCGAACCCCCGAGCTCTTTGACCAGCACGGTACCGGCAGCACTACCGTCTGTCTTCCACAGCTGAATGTTGTTCACGCCCAAACTGGCGACGAAATAGACGACCCCGTTGATTTCGACGAAGTCCCTCGACGACGACCCGGCTGTGCCGGTCTCGATGTCTCGAACTAGGACGGTGCCATTGGAAGTACCGTTGCTCTTCCAAAGTTCGGTACCGTGCACACCGTCGTCAGCCGCGAAAATCAGGGTGCCGTTCGCGTTGGTGAAGTGCTGCGTGGACGTGACCAGAGAAAAATAAAATGCGGAGAAGGAACCAGGATTGATGTCCTTCACCAGCACAGTGCCCTCAGGGGTGCCGTCACTCTTCCACAATTCGGCGCCATGGACGCTGTCATAGCCGACGAAGAACAGTGTGTTGTCAACAGCTGTGAACTCCAGTGGGGCTGCGGGGCTTCCGCCAATTGGGGTGGTGCCACCCGCGGTTCCATCACTGGTCCACCACTGAGGGTTCACTCCGTCCATGGCCACAAAGAACAAGGTACCTCCAGCGTTTATCAGACCGTAGGGGTAGGAAGAGCTGCTGCCCGGCGCGATATCGCTGACGAGCACCGTGCCCGCGTCACAGCCATCGCTCTTCCAGAGCTCAGATCCGTGCACGCCGTCATCGGCCACAAAGAACAACGTGCCGCCGACGTCGGTGAACTGGCTCGGAGAAGACCAGCCGGTTCCGGGATGGATGTCCTTCACCAACACGGTGCCCTCGGCGGTGCCGTCGCTCTTCCACAACTCACCTCCGTGCACGCGGTCGTCGGCGAAGAAGAACAAAGTGTGACCGACGCTCGTCAGCCGTACAGGGCTTGACCAACCCGCGGCCGCATCCTTGACCAGGACGGTCCCTTCCGCGGTGCCATCGCTCTTCCACAACTGACCGACGAAAACGAAGAAGAGCGTTCCATTGACATGGACGAAATCATGGGGCCGCGCCGTGTTGCCCCCGACGCTGATCGTCTTGACCAGAATGGTGCCGGCTGCGGTACCGTCACTTTTCCATAACTGAAAGCTGTCCGTATCCTCTCGGACGGTGAAGAACAAAGACCCACCCACCGCGATGAGGTTCTCGGGCGCGAGATCTCTTACCACAACAGTTCCTGTGGCCGTGCCATCGCTCTTCCACAGTTTGTAACCGGTGCCATCAGTGGCCAGGAAAAAAACGGCGTCATTGACCGCCGTGAGAGAGGAGGGAGCCGAATCCGCGGCTCCGGGCGCGATGTCCTTGACCAACATCGTACCGGCAGCACTGCCGTCCGTGCGCCACAGCTCCTTGCCCGTTGTTGGTGCTCCAGCGACGAAAAGCGTAATCGACCCAACCTGCGTGATCCACTCCGGCGATGACGATAGCCCCGCCCAGAGATTGATATCCTTCACCAACTCCGCCGGTGCCTGCGCTTGTGCCCCGCTTGCCGAAAGCACCGCAGCCAGTACCCCCCAAGCAGCCAGGCCGAGGCCTCCGTGATACGCAAGCACAACCAGACCTCTGCCCCAGAGCGATTGCGCCTTGATAAACATAGCTCTCATTGTGTTCTCCGCTCCGAATCCGCTCCGACTACCGTCTTCCAGTCCAGCCACACGCAGGGACCCGCGTGGACTGAGGCCGTTGCCTCATACCGGCCATTCATCAAGACAGTCAAGTCAAGGTGCACGAAAAGATGCCACGAGAGAAAGAACCGCGAAACGGCGGATTGCGGACATGAGAGCACCATCGGCGGTCCGACGGGCTCGGAATTCGGAGTCGGCGCGTGGGCAGCCGGCTCCAGGCTTAGTACCGGTTGCCATAAATACTGCGACGTATTCTGAACCTCCTCCGTGAGAAACCCGACCGGGGAGCACAGACCCCGGGGAATGAAGAGAGTGTCTCGAAACTCCGGCAGCGACAGAGGGCTGCCTCCACTGGCTCTTATACACGCTGGGAAAATATCTGGTGGGGATAGTCACCCCAATACGTCGCCGAACTTATGAACGGGAGTACTTAGACGTCGACTTCCTCTACCTTCGCAGCCCGCTCCATGATGAACCGAAAACGTGGCTCCACCTCTTTCCCCATGAGGGTCTGAATCGTGGCTTCGGTGCGGGCATCATCGGCCACCTCCACGCGCAGCAAGGTCCGGTGGGCCGGGTCGAGGGTGGTTTCTTTCAATGTCGATGGGTTCATCTCCCCCAGCCCTTTGAAGCGTTGCACGATTGCAGACTTGCCGTTGGACTGTCGGAGGATGCGGTCACGCTCGGCGTCGTTGAGTGCCCAGCGTACTTCCTTGCCTACTTCGATACGATAGAGCGGCGGCTGGGCGATGAAGATGTGGCCGAGCCGGATCAACTCCGGCAACTGCCGATAGAAGAACGTCAGCAGCAGGGTGCAAATGTGATGGCCATCGGAGTCCGCATCCATCAAAAGACAAATTTTACCGTAGCGCAGTTTTGCCGGGTTGAAGTCGCGGCCGGCACCACAACCCACTGCCGAGATGATGTCACTGAGCTCGCGATTGGACAGTACCTTGTCGCTTGAGGCCTGCTCCGCGTTCAGCACCTTGCCGCGCAAAGGCAAGATGGCCTGGTATTCACGGTAACGTCCCTGCTTGGCGGAGCCGCCGGCGGAGTCACCTTCCACCAGGAACAATTCGCTCTCGCCCGGGTTGGTCGAGCTGCAGTCCGCCAGCTTGCCGGGAAGATTCAGGCGGTGCGACACCGCGGTCTTGCGCTGCACGCTCTCAGCCGCCGCGCGCGACGCGGTGCGCGCCCGGGCCGAGAGAATGACACGGCCGGCAATCGACTTGGCCTGGCTGGGATTGCTCAGCAGATGGTTCTCCAGGGCGGTGCGTACGAAGTTGTCTAGCGGCGCGCTGACTTCCGGGTTGTTGAGGCGGTCCTTGGTCTGTCCCTGAAACTGCGGCTGCTGCAAGTAGATGCTGAGGATGGCCACCAGGCCTTCGCGAATGTCTTCGGCCGCAACAGTGAGCCCTTTGGGAATGAGGTTCTGTACCCCAAGGTAGTTTCTCAAGGCCTTGGTCAAGCCGTTCTTCAGGCCGTTTTCATGAGTGCCCCCCGAGGGCGTCGGGATGCCGTTGACGAAGGAGTGGATGCGTTCGTCTGTCGACTCGGTCCACGCCAGAGCACACTCGATCACCAGGCCGTTCTTGCGATCGGCGTAGAACGGCTCCGCCACTTGCTGCTTGCCGCCGTCGCTGATGAGCTTGTCGATGTATGCCGCGATACCGCGGTCATGCTTGAAGGTTTCGGTCTGCTTGTCGACGCCGTTCTCGAAGACGAGGGTGACGCCGCGATGCAGATAGGAACGAGCCTCCAAACGCTCGCGGATCACCTCGGGCTTGAAGGCGGTGTGCGGAAAAATCTGGGGGTCGGGTGTGAAAGTAATGGTGGTGCCGCTCCCGCGCGCGGGACCGATCTTCTTCAACTTGCCGCTGGTGACGCCGCGGGAGAAATGTTGCTCCCAGAGGAAGCCGTCACGTTTGACCTGGGCGACCATCGATACTGAGAGCGCCGTCACCACCGAAGCGCCGACGCCGTGCAGACCGCCGGAGTGGTAGTAATTCTGGTTCTCGAACTTTCCACCCGCGTGCAGTGTCGTCAGAATCAACTCGAGGGCGGGCCGTTTGTATTTCGGATGGATGTCGACCGGGATGCCGCGCCCATTGTCCGCCACCGTCGCCGTCTGGCCGTTCTTGTGCAGGGTCACAATGACTCGGTCGCAATGGCCATTCATGGCCTCGTCGACGGAGTTGTCGATCAACTCCCAGAGCAGGTGGTGCAGACCGACACTGTCGACGCCGCCGATGTACATTCCGGGACGCTTGCGCACCGGTTCGAGGCCTTCGAGCACGGTGATGTCTTTGGCGGTGTACTTGTGGCTCATGATAGCGATGGCTCCTGCGCAACCACACGTGGCACCAGCTCCACCGGCTTGAAGCGCTTCAGCGCCTTTCGCCCCTTCTGGGCCCGATGAGCGATCTCCGGCAGATGGAAACGGCGCTGGCTGCCGTCCTCGGCTACGGCGACGGGCGGAGTGTCGGCGCTGTGACAGACCACCCCGATCAGCCGGTCGTCCTTGCCCACCCGCATCAAGATGACGCCGCGCCCGACGCCGGACAATTCGGTCAGTTCCTCCGCCGGGAAGGTAAGCACGTAGCCTTCGGCGGTGGCGGCGGTGACCAGGTTGCCCGACGCCGGCATCGCCACAATAATCTCGTCGCCTTCTTTGACGCGCGCCAAGCGGCGGCCGCTCTTTGTCGTCTCGTTCAGGTCCGGCCGGCAGAAGAATCCCATTCCGCGTACAGTAGCAACGAGCCAGCGTGCGACGGCCGGTTGCGAAGCCGCACCGTTGCCGTTGGGCTCCGGCGGCACCAGCGCCGCCGCCACCACGCGTTCTCCATCTTTGAAATTGAGGCTCGACTGTACGGGTTCGCCGTATCCTGTGGTGGCGGGAACGTTGCCGACCCGCATGACGTAGGCCACGCCGAAGTTGGAGAACAAAGCGAGGTCGTCTCGGGTGTTGCCGCGCAAGATCCACTTGGCCACGTCGCCTTCGCGCACCCGGGTCGCACCGGGATCTTTGATTTCCCCCAGCCGCTTCATCCAGCCGTCCCGTGTCACCACCACGGTCGCGTCCTCGTGCACCACGTAGGCCTCGGCGTCGTACACCAGCTCGGCGCCGGCACTGAGCACGGTGCGCCGTTTGTCGCCGTACTGCTGGGCCACCGTTTGGAGCTCCGATTCGACCAACTTCCACAGGGCCATCTTGCTTTTGAGTTGGCGGCTGATCTCTTGCGCCCGCCGCTGCTTGACGCCTTGTTCTTCACGGATCTTTTCGATTTCCAGGCGCGCCAGTTGGTATAGCCTGGTCTCCAGGATGGCGTCGGCCTGGCGCTCGTCGAGAGCAAATTCGCGCCTCAAGGTTTTGGCGGCCTCGGCGCGTGAAGCCGACTGGCGGATGATCTTGATTACCCGGTCGAGGTCGCCGAACAGTTTTAGAAAGCCGGCAAGGATGTGCAGCCGATCCTGCAACTCGCGCAGTTCGAATTCGAGGCGGCGGGTCACGATCTCGAGCCGGAAATCGAGGAAATGGCGGCAGAGGTCGCGCAAGGCCAAACGTGCAGGTTGTCCAACGCCGAGCGTGTCGGTCGGCACCAGGGCCGTAAGGTTGACGTTGAAATTGATCTGCAGATCGGTGTGTTTGAAGACGTAGGCCATGACGGCCTCGGGCGAGGCGTCCGGCTTGATCTCAATCACGATGCGCACGACGTCGGTCGATTCATCACGCACGTCGGTCGCCTGCGGCAGTCGGCGGGTCACAATGTGCTCGGCGATCGATTCCACGATCTTCGACTTGTTGGCACCGTAGGGAACCGAGGTGATGATCACGCGCTGGCGGCGTTTGTCGACGGCGCTGACGTACTGCCCGCGCAAGCGCACGGCGCCCTGACCGGACTCGTAGATGCTACGCAGCTCGGCGCGCGGGTTGAGGATCTCGCCGCCGGTGGGGAAGTCGGGACCTTTGATGGACTTGCACAGCTCACGGCTGCTGATCTCAGGATTGTGGATCATGGCGACCAGCGCCTCGACCACCTCGTTGAGGTTGTGGGGCGGCATGTTGGTAGCCATGCCCACGGCGATGCCGGTGCAGCCGTTGATCAGCAGCTGCGGGATGGCCGCTGGCAGCACCACCGGTTCTCGCAGCGTGGCATCGTAATTGTCGCGGAAATCGACCGTCTCCTGCCTGATATCGCGCAGCAACTCCTCCGCAATCGGGGTCAATTTCGCTTCCGTATAGCGCATGGCCGCCGGGCTGTCGCCGTCGAGCGAGCCGAAGTTGCCTTCGCCTTGTACCAGCGGGTAACGCAGAGCGAACGGTTGCGCCAGACGCACCATGGCCTCGTACGCCGCCAGGTCGCCGTGCGGGTGATACTTACCCAGCACTTCACCCACCACGGCTGCCGACTTGCGCGGGCGCGTGCCGGCGGTGAGCCGCAAGTTCTGGTACATGGCGTAGAGGATGCGCCGCTGCACCGGCTTGAGGCCGTCGCGGACGTCCGGCAAGGCGCGCGACGTGATCACACTCAGGGCGTACGCCAGGTAGCGCTCTTCAGCCGCGCGACCGAGATCGACGGCGGCTATCGTTTCCGAGCTCTTTTTCTGCATGCGGTGTTGATCGGAGAAGCCATCCTCAGCGGCCCCGCCCCACTCCAATTGCGCCGATTATAGTGAACCGGCGGCGCCGCGTCGATGCTTGAAGGTGGGAAGAAGATATGGCGGAGCGGACGGACGGCGTCCAGCCCCGTTGCTCGGCTTCCGCCGCAGCGTGATCGAAGGCCTTCCAGAAGCGTTTACTTTGTGACTTGCGGTCTCAGCATGATTCAGCGTCAGGCGGCACTTCGTCCCCGACGTTTGAGCAGGACCAGGTCGAATTGACGGCTTGCATCGATGCCAAATATACGCTCCCCACATGCCAGGCAGTGCTCATGCGGGATGCGCTCGAAGCGGCGCATGCGGCGACCGATCCTGAGCACCACATCTTCTTCCACAGCAACCACTCGCCTGCTCCCACAGGTTGGGCATACGCCTGTGCGCTGCCGTCGCTCAGTCGGCGAGCTTTGACGAGATGAAGACATAGAATACCTCTCGACCGCCTTTGCGGCGGATTGTCCCCTTCGTATACACCCACGTTCCGGAGAAGTTCGGGCTCTCGATCACGTATAGGCGTTCGCGCGCATGCGTGCGAGCGCTGGAACGTGACCGCAACACCTTCTTCAAGGCATTGGCATTAACAACAGATTCGAGAACATCCTCGACCGTCAGGCCGTCTCGCAATCGCTCCTGCTCAGCTTTCATGGTGAACTCAACTTGTCGAGCAACTACCAGGCGTTTGATCCGTACGAGAACGTCCACGGCGCGATCTTATTCTTGTCGTGTAATAGAGACAACTGCCTGCGCCATCGGACTACACGCTAGCGGCAGGGTGCGAGTCGGCATGCGCCAGAATCGTTACTTCATTTCCGGGCCATGATCCGTTCGCGCTAAGCGATTATAATAGGTTCGGAAAGAGCCCACGCTGGCCTGGTATAGACACGTGCTGCATGCTGATTGGTCATCTCCGGTGGATGTAAAGGCCGACTTCGGCAACGCCAGTGTCCTGAGAAATGGCCGAGTGGTATTCAACATCGGCGGCAACAAGTACCGATTGGTTGTGTGGATCAACTTTCCGTACCGCGTAGCGTATGTGCGATTCATCGGCACGCATGCCCAGTACGATCGCATCGACACGCAGACGATCTGAAGGAGCAATCGCCATGGAGATTAAACCCGTGAAGACCAAGGCCGACTACCGAGCCGCCCTCAAGGCAATCGAGTCGCTCATGACGGCCCGCCCCAACTCTCCCGAGGGAGAGCGTCTCGACGTGCTGGTAACGCTGGTCGAAGCGTATGAGCGCAAGCACTTCCCGATGGATTTGCCCGATCCAGTCGCGGCGATCACGTTCGTGATGGAGCAGCGCCACCTGTCGGTGAAAGACCTCGAACCGATGCTGGGCCGCCCAAACCGCGTCTACGAGGTGCTCAACCGCAAGCGTCCGCTCACCCTGAAGATGATCTGGCGCTTGCACAAGGGGCTCGGAATTCCCGCGGAGTCGCTCATCCGGCCGCCGCAGGACAGTGAGGCGGCCTGAAAGCAGTTACATCACAGCCGCCACTGCCACTTTCTACCGCCGGAAGAAACATCCAGTGGCAGCAGGCCTTCGTGCTTGCCGTAGGGGATCAGCTCGCGAGCGCCGTTCAGACTTGCAGATCCGCAGTGCGTCACCCGACTACCGCAACCAGCTTCGATTCCTCGATGCGGGTGTCGCTGGTCACCAGCCGCGCCCCGTGGTATTGCGCCGTCGCCACGATCAGCATGTCCGCTGGATCGCAGAGGGTAGTCAGACGAGCCGCCGTGCTGATAATCGGCAGGGAGAGGGGAACGACTTGGATGCCAGGGGCGGCAGATGCTTCCTCCAACCATCGATCTACGGGGATTGTGAAGCGGAAGCGGCCGTGCTGACAGAGGAGTGCAACCTCCCAGCATGAAATGATCGACACCAACAAGGCCACATCGGTCCGCTTCAGCATGCGCTCGATCCCCGAGCGCTGGCGGCGCGAGAGCCGATCCGGACGACTGATCCACCACACCCAGGCGTGTGTGTCGAGGAGCAATGTGTTCAACGGCGGGCGGCCTCCCACAGCAAGCCGGTGTCAAAGTCGTCGACGCTGTCACCGCCGACCAGAGTGCCCCGCAGGTGTTCGAGCGCCTCAGCAACTCGCAGTTTTCCTATGGGAACGAGCCGAGCAACCGGCTTGCCCCACTTGGTCACAATGAGCTCACGCCGTTCGCGCGCGACTTCCTCCACCAGGCTCAGGCAGTGTGTCTTCAGCTCCGATACGGCAACGGTACGCATCATGGACTACTGATATCCGATCATAGTCAGATGTCAATAGTCAGAATCCTGCGCAAGACGCCGTCAACAACTGCCGTGAGTGAAGAAGCTATGACACCTTGACGAGTAGAAAATGCAACGCTCCCCTCTCGCCACCGGACACGCGCCTACCGGGGCAGAACCTACACGCTCTGACACCACATCTTGCATCGCCGCGCCATCCCATTTATCTCTCAGCCAGCAATGGCACAATCGAACCAAACCATCGTCCTCGGCCTGATACAAATGGCCTGCTCCGCCGATCCCGCCGGCAATCTCGGTACAGCACTGGCCCGCATCGGCGAAGCCGCGCGACAGGGGGCACAGATCGTTTGCCTGCAGGAGCTCTTCCAGTCACTGTACTTCTGCCAGAGCGAGGATCTGTCCGCGTTCGATCTGGCTGAACCCATTCCCGGGCCGACTTCGGAAGCGCTCTGCCGGGCAGCGGCGGAGCACAAGGTCGCCGTGATCGGCTCGCTCTTCGAACGCCGCGCTCCGGGACTGTACCACAACACCGCGGTGCTCATCGACGCCGACGGCTCGTTGCGTGGCTGCTACCGCAAGATGCACATCCCGGACGACCCGCTGTACTACGAGAAGTACTACTTCACTCCCGGCGATCTGGGCTTCCAGAGCGTGCCGCTGCGGGGACTGCCGGTCGGGGCGCTGGTCTGCTGGGACCAATGGTTTCCGGAGGCGGCCCGGCTTACCAGTCTCAAGGGCGCGCAGATTCTCTTCTACCCCACCGCCATCGGCTGGCATCCGGCGGAGAAGGCGGAATTCGGCGCAGCCCAGCACGATGCATGGGAACTTATGCAGCGCAGCCATGCGGTGGCGAACGGGGTCTTCGTGGCGGTGACCAACCGCGTCGGGCGTGAGAGCAATCTCGAATTCTGGGGCACCTCCTTCGTCGCCGACCCGTTCGGCCGCGTACTGGCGCGCGCCAGCCACGACCGCGAGGAAATCCTCATCGTGCCCTGCGACCTCGGGCTGATCGAGAATACCCGCCGCAACTGGCCCTTCTTGCGCGACCGGCGCATCGATGCCTACGGCGAGTTGCTCCATCGTTTCGCCGATAGCGACAAAAAGTAAGCCGGGCATATGCCGAAGCGACCGAAGGGAGACACCTCCGAGGCCGTGCCGCGGGAATTGGGCTACCGCATGCCGGCGGAATGGGAAGCGCATGCGGCCACTTGGCTTGCCTGGCCGCACAAGGAGGAGTCCTGGCCCGGCAACTTCGGCCCCATCCCGGAGATGTGGGTCGAGATCGTACGCGCCCTCGAAGCGTACGAACGCGTCAACATCCTGGTAAACGACCCGGACGCGGCCGGAAGGGTGCGTGGACTGTTGCGCGGCGCGGATGTCCGTACCAGCAACGTTTCGCTGTTGGTGATGCCGACGAACGACGCCTGGACCCGCGATTACGGGCCGACGTTCATCACGAGGCAGAGTGCAGAGCAGGCCGAGTTGGCCGCCGTCAAATGGCGCTACACCGCGTGGGGCGGAAAGTACCCGCCCTGGGACCTGGATGATGAGATCGGAGGAGTAATTGCTGCCCAGGTCGGGGCGCGTGTGTTCTGCCCTGGTATCGTGCTCGAAGGCGGATCCATCGAGGTGAACGGAAAAGGCACGCTCCTCACCAGCGAAGCCTGTCTGCTCAACCCCAACCGCAACCCGCATCTGACCCGGGTCCAGATCGAACAATACCTCTCCGACTATCTCGGGGTACGTCACATTCTCTGGCTGGGCGATGGCATCGTCGGCGACGATACCGACGGCCACATCGACGATCTTGCCCGTTTCGTCGACGCTTCCACCGTGGTGACGGTCATCGAGTCCGATCCACACGACGAGAATTTCGATCGGCTACAAGCCAACTGCGAACGCCTGTCACGGATGACCGATCAGGATGGCCGGCGACTGCGCGTGGTTACGCTGCCCATGCCGCGGCCGGTGATCTACAGTGACCAGCGGCTGCCGGCGAGCTACGCGAATTTTTACATCGCCAACGGTGTTGTCATCGTTCCGACCTTTCATGACCCGAGCGACGTCACCGCGCTGCAAACTTTACAAGATCTCTTTCCGCAACGCCGTGTCGTCCCACTGCATGCTCGGGAAATGGTGTGGGGGCTGGGTGCGGTCCACTGCGTGACACAGCAACAACCGGCGCTCGGCTAGGCTGCGAGCGTGCTCTTGCTGTTTAGCACGGCAAACGCTCCTGCCTATTCCCACCCTGCCGGCAGAAAACCGTAAAGGGTGAAGTTTTTCCTTGTGATTACAATCTCTTCGGCGTAGCGTGGCGGCGGAAGGAAGAGGGTTGCATGGAGCGCATTTGGGCTGCCATCCGCTACTTCGGTGATCATCCCTTCATTGGATTGGCAGCGGCAGCGGCACTGTGCGTTGTGTACTACTTCCTCAACCGCAAGTCTCAGTTGTCGCGAGAAGCCGACGAACGCCTCAAGCAACTGCGCAAGGAACGCGGCGACGTGTACCGGACTCTGCGACCGCTCCGCTAAAAGAGTCGCGCGGGAACGAGTTGCTCTTCCGGCGTGGGCCACGCTAGAAGAGCCGCATGGAAGCACGCCGCGCTGACGTCGTGATCATCGGTGCCGGCGCAATCGGTTGCGCTATTGCGCACCGGCTCTCGCGCGCAACGGATCTCCGCGTCGTAGTGGTGGAGCGCGGCACGCCTGGATGCGAGGCCTCGAACGCCGCCGCCGGCGTGCTCGCTGTTGCCAGCGGACACGCACGCAAAGGCGTGCTCCTGGGCCTGCGCCACCGCAGCGCCCAGATGTTTCCCGCACTGGTGGCGGAATTGGAAGCGGAAACCGGCATACCCCTCGGGTATCGGCAAGATGGCTCAATCTCCCTCGCTTTCTCCAAACCGGAAGCGGTCGAACTGAAGGAGATGGTTGAACATCGCAACGGTCAGGGGATGCGGTGCAGCCTGCTGGCGCCTTCCGAAGCGCGCCAGCTCGAACCGTCGCTGAACCCGGAATGCCGCGCCGCCGCGCTGTTCCCGGAAGATTGCAGCATCGACAGTGCCTGCCTGGTCCGCGCCCTCGTCCAGGCAGCGGAGCAACGCGGCGTCGAGTTTCGTCTACAGACTACAGTGCGGTCACTTTCCGCAAGAAACGAGTCGGTAGATCTGGATCTCGACTCTGGACAACTCGAGGCGCGTCACGCCATCGTGGCCGCGGGCGCGTGGTCCGCGGAACTGCTTGCCGCAACCGGCCTGAAAGTCCCGCTGCGGCCGGCGCACGGCGAAATGGCCGCAGTACGGCCGCAGACCTGGACTCTGCGCCATGTGGTCACTGCCAACCCCGGCTACCTCGTGCCGCGCGCTGACGGGGAGGTCCTCATAGGAAGCACCACCGCTTTCTTGGGCTTTGAGAAGCGCGTAACCTCAGAGGGTATGGCGGCGTTGATGGCTCGAGCCGAGACCATGGTGCCGGACATCGGAGGTACCGTACCGTTGCGCGCCTGGTCCGGACTGCGGCCCTGCCCCACTATCCGCCGGCCCATCATCGGATTCTTGCCGGGTCTCGAACGCGTCCTGCTCGCCACCGGCCACCATCGCAACGGCATCCTGCTCGCCCCCATCACAGCCCAGCTGGTGACTGAGCTGATCACCGGCGCGTCTCCCAGTGTCGCCATGCAGCCGTTCAGGTTCCGGCGACACTGAGGGGATTGCTTAGGCGATCCCAATAGTCCAGACAGGAAAGGCATGGAACCAACGGCAGTGCGAACGGAAGAACTCGTATTCATTAGGCGAGAAGCCCGCATCAAGAGTTATGCCGCATGGCACCGGCGCGACGAGCGCCTGCCGGCAGTCATCATCATTCACGACGTGCGCGGCCTGACGGAACATTACCGCGACATCGCGCGACGTTTTGCTCAGGAAGGCTTCTTTGCCCTGGCACTCGATCTCTACAGCCGCGAAGGCGCGCCGGACCTCCCCGACATGCAAGCCGTATTCCAGTGGCTTCGGGCATTGAACGACCGCCGCGTGGTAGCGGATATAGACGGGGCCGTGCACCTGCTGCGAACCCGTCCGGAAGTCCGGGCGCGATCCATCGCTGTCGTCGGTTTCTGCATGGGGGGTCGCTACGCTTTGATGGCCGGGTGCATGGTGGAGAATCTTGCCGCCTGCGTGAGTTTCTACGGCATGTTGCGCATGGAGGGAAAATCCGAAGGCCCGCTGACGCTCGCACCCGAGCTGGGGTGTCCTTACCTGGGGCTCTTCGGTGAGCAAGACGCGTTCATTCCACGCTTCGACATCAAGGAGCTCGAGAGCAGCCTGCGTCGCGCCGGAAAAACTTTCAAGATCAAAGTTTATCCGGACGCTGGACACGCCTTCTTCAACGATGAGCGCCCCGAGTCCTACAGGTCCGAAGTCGCCAAGGACGCCTGGAACCGCACCCTGGCCTTCTTGCGCAGCCACCTGAGCAGTTGAGGGCAGGTTGTTAGTTGTTTAGGTTGTTAAGTTACTGGAGACCCATGGCCAAGACACATAACAACTAACAACCCAACAACGAACAACCTGTTTCCACGAGCGCCGGCTCATCCGCATGCAGAAACCATCGGTCCAGGACCACGTGCCGGACGAACGACTGGCTCTTCAGCAGTCTGCCAGCCAGTGCCTGTGCCGCCCACTGGGGTATGAAGTTGGGCAGACCGGCTTTCCGGCGCGGGCCGAAACGCGATGTGATGCGCCGCTCATAAGCCACCAGGTACCTCTGCTCGTACCTGCCAGCTGCTTCGATAATCGTCTGCGCCGCGAGCAGGCCGGACTCGACTGCCGGCCGGATGCCCTCTCCGCTCCTGGCGTACGCCAGTCCAGCCGCATCACCGATGAGAAGCGCCGCATCACCTGTCAGCGGACGCTGCGTCTCGCCGTGAAGGAGATAGGCGTGTCCGTGAAATCTGGCGGGCAAACCGGCTGGAATCCTCCCACAACTTTCCAGTTGGGCGACGAAGTCGGCAACCTGCTCGCTCAGCCGGTGCGTGTCTTGCCTGCCGAGACCAACATTGATGTAGGAGCCTTTGCGGAAGACCCAGCCATAGCCTTTGAGATCGCGCGTGAAGAAGATCTCCGGCACCTCCGGTTCGACGCGGCATGCACGCTGCTGTTGCGGCGAGAGCTCGAATTCCGTCTCCTGCGCCGCCACGATGGGCTCGGCGCCGCCGCGGCGGGGGGTCCCGAGCAACTGTGCCACCGGGCAGAAGTGCCCGCCGGCACCAACCAGGAGCTTCGCCTCGATCGCGTCATTCAGTATCCAGCTCGAGCCGGTCCGCTGAAGTGCGTGCACCTGCTCTCCCAGGTGCAAATCGGCCCCCGCACGCGCCAGCAGGAAGTTGTCGAACTCACAGCGCCGAATGCCGTAGCTGACGGGCCGGCCATAGTCGACGCGGGCAGCTGCGGCACCCAGTCGGCCGACACGGAAACCGGAGATGGGCTGCAGCGTGAGCCCCTGTGCGGCGTAGGCTTGCGGCTCGAGCTCGAGCGTGGTGAACACCTGCGGCGTTACCCACCCGGCACAGATCTTGTCGCGCGGGAAGGTGCGCCGGTCCCAGACCACCACCTGCAGACCTGCCCGCCGCAGCTTCCAGGCGCAGGACGACCCGGCCGGGCCACCACCAATGATCAGAACGTCACAATTAGTCACAGTCCCGGTAAGTTTAGGGTTCCGTGGTTGCCGCCGTCCCTCTGGTACAGATGCGCGCGCGTCCAGGGGATTTCGTTATCTTGCGGCCGAGCAAAGCTCACCTGGAAGAGCTGCAATGAACCGCTCGAGAACGCGGCAACGGAGCCGGCCAGATAGAGGCGCCAGGCACGCACGAAACGTTCATCGAACATCGAGGCGACCCGATCCGCCGCATTTTCGAAGCGCACCAACCAGTGACGCAGAGTGGCGGCGTAATGCAGCCGCAGGTTCTCCACGTCCAGAACCGAGAAGCGATACGGTTCCAAGATCGTCATCATCTCGCGCAAAGTCGGCGGATAAGCCCCGGGAAAGATCCTCCGTTCGATCCACGAGTTCAAGCGGGCGCGATGATTGCGGCCGATCGAGTGGATGAATCCCCGCCCGTGCGCCGGCAAGCAGCGGTCGATGACAGCACCCAACTCGCGGTAATGCTCGACACCCACATGCTCAAGCATGCCGACCGAGACAAAGGCGTCGTACTTGCCGGAGGCGTTGCGATAATCATCCTCCATGAACTCCACGCGCTCCGCCAGGCCTTCCGCACGCGCCCGCTCGCGTGCGTAGGCAATCTGTTCGTGGGAAATATTGAAGGCGCGCACCGACACTCCGTAATGTCGCGCCATGTGCAAGGCCAGGGCGCCCCAGCCGCAGCCCGCCTCGATCACGCGCTGCCCCGGCCGCAGGCCCACCTTGCGGCACACCAGATCCATCTTGGCCACCTGTGCGGCCTCGATCGAGGCCGTGGGTGTCGGGAAATAAGCACAGGTATAGAGCAACTGTTCATCGAGCCAGAGCCGATAGAAGTCGTTGCCGATGTCATAGTGGTGATGGATATTCTGGCGTGATCCGCTGACGCTGTTCTTGCGCGGGCGTCGCGCCCGTCGCAGCAGCCGATTCGCCCAGCTGGGCGCCGGAGCCCGGTGGACAGCCTCCAGCAATTGAATCAGATCACCGTTCACCTGCAGGCGGCCATCGGTGTAGGCGTCGCCGAATTCGAGCTCACTGTCGAGGACCAGACGCCACAGCGTTCGCCGGTCCGCGATGTGCACCTTAGCGATGGGTTCCTTCGCAGGCGATGAAACGTACTCACCGTTCCAGAGCACAAAGTGAATGGCGGGCGAGCCCAGGGCATGTAAAAACATGCGCAGCAGTGATCGGTCCGCGAAGGATACACGGACCGACTGCGCCTCGCGCGCTGTGGCCGTACTCGGCACAGTTTCAGCATTTCCAAGCGGGGATCGCGAATCCGACAGCATCTTCTTCGACCTCCTCGTGTTCCTGCCGGGTTACTGGAAGCTAAGACTGCCTACTTTCACGGTGCCACAAAGATGGGACATCGACCAGTCGGTGCCCCGTAGAGATCTCCTTATACACTTCTCTGAGTTAAGGTAACAGTCTGAGAGTTTCATCAGAATCTGCTTGTCTGCAGCCGGGGCAGCGCCACAGCCGAGTAGGTGATAAATTCGAAGATGCAATGAATAAGTTTCCCGCGCGGCTTACGGTGCTGTGCGGGCTCGCTCTGGCTACCCCGCAAGGGGCCGGGGCTGTGGTGTGGCCGCGGATCAGGCTCGGCACCCCGATCCGCGGGTTCTCACAACCCGTGCACGTTGCCAACGCAGGCGATGGCAGCGGGCGGCTGTTCGTGGTCGAGCAAGCCGGCAGGATTCGGTTGCTTAAACAAGGAGCGCCGCAGAGCACACCCTGCCTCGACATCTCCGGTCGTGTCACAGCAAGTGGCGAACGGGGCCTCTTGAGCGTCTGAACGGCTGCCGGTAGTCTGGATCATTTCGGCGGCTTCGCAGCCGGAGGCGGAGGCAGGCCTTCCTTCTTGTACCCGGCCGGCACCTCGAACTCAGTTGCCGGAATGGGGCGTGATTCCACCTTCGTCACCACCGTCTTCACATCACCCATCTCGGTTTCCATTGGGAAGCCCTCAATTTTCGAGTACGCCTCGGCCATCGCGCCGGCAAAGTTCTGGCTCGTCCCGGCGATGCGCTTCTGGTAGGCTACCCAGTCTTCGCGCAAGGCTTCAAAGCCCTTGATGTCGTTCGTCGTCCAGGTGGCCAGGACCGTCTTCGGACCTTCGGTAGCCACGTATTTGACACAATTGTATCCCGCGATGGTCTTGGTTTCGCCCGTCTTCTTGACCTCCAACGGCTTCGCCCCTTCGGTCCCGGGCCGTTTCGGTGGCAGTGCTTTCTCCATCATGGCACGCTGCTCCGGCGAGGCCTCCTTCATCCGGCGTTCTATCTGCGCTCTGGTTGCCTCCATTTGCTTCTGCACCATCTTCGACGACGACTCCAAATCGGAGAAACTCATCTCCTGATACTTGCGCTTTCTGGTATCGAGGGAGATCACCTTGTCTTGGTCGGTGCGAATGATCACCGCCTTGCCGTCACCGCCGACCACCTTGGTCATCTTGGGCGCGGCATAGTTCTGCGTCATCCGATCGATGCCGCCACTGGAGATCTTGGTTTCCCAATACAACCACTGCGCCGCCGCCCCAGTGGCCCAGGCAAGACTGCAGGCAATCGCTATCGCCAAGCGCACGCAATGAGTAGTCGGTCGCCGGTAGTCGGTCGGCGGCGGTCGGTCGTCGCAATACAACATTGTCAATGTCCTTTCTCCGAGCTCATTATCTCCACTTCCCTCGCTGGTATCATGCTGCATCTCGATTGGGGAGCCCGCAACTCCACCGAGGGCAGCCGAGCTCGGCACCGTCAGGGAACTTTGTATAGCTCGATGGCCTGGCCGGCCAGCACGCTCCCAGGATCGAGGCATACGAAGCGCACTCGGCCAGTGGAGACTATCTCGCCCTGGCCGTTGCGCGCCGTAGCTTCCCACAGCTGCGAGCGCCGGCCCCGGGTGATGGGCCGGGCCGTAACCCGCACTCGGCCGGTGCGCACCGCTCGGACAAAGCTGGTGTGATTCTCCACCCCGATAATTACCAGGCCGCGTGCGGTGGCGTCGAGGCCGGCGCCCATCGAGCAAGCCGCCTCCACCGCCGCACAATGCACCCCGCCATGCACGATGCCGTAGTCCTGCTGATGGCGGCCGTCGGCCAAATACTCCAGCACCACCTCGTCACGCGACGCGACCGTCAGCTCAAATCCCATTGCGGCGTGAAAAGCGCACCGAGCTTCGTTAAGCCGCTTCGCCATGTCCACTTGCGATTCGTCCGCCATAGGGGAGCTCACCATTGTTCAATTTGGAATGCGCTTATACGTGCCAGGCAGCGCGGAAAGCAAGAGCGGCCTCGCTCGATCACCTCTCAGCCCGGGTTCGCGAATCGTGCTCGTGAGCCGTGAATCGCGCCTGCTAGGCCCCGAGCACGACTCACGAACACGACTCACGACCTCACCCCCTGCGACGGATTTTTCCCTGCCGGGCGTTCAAGTGGACAGAGCAGTTGAAGTCCTGAAAGAGGAAAGGAGACGACATGAAACTCAACCGTTTGCTATTCACGGGCGCCATGCTGATGATTCCGGGGCAGCTATTGGCGGTTGGACCTCCCATTCCGGCTGAGCTCAAGGCGGAACAAGCGGCGCTATTCTCGCAGGCGGACAGCGACGGCAACGGCACGCTGTCCCTGGAGGAGTTCAAGACCTTCGAGTCGCTCTTTCGCGAAAAGATGACGGACCATCACTTCACGCGGCTGGACGCGAACAGCGATGGCGCTGTAAGCCTCGAGGAGTTGCAGGCGCAAGGCCCTGGCCATGGTCATGGTCGCCGGGGCGGACCGCCTCCGTGGCAGCCGTAACCCGTTTAAGCTGCACGCTCTCCTGGGCTAGTATTGCTCGGCCTATGAAATCCTCGCACCATGCGCCACATCCAAGACCGCGCTGCGGCGCATGGTGCGAGTGACTGTACCGGCGGACGTGCATTGGAAGACTCGGATGAAACGCTCATGCGCCGGATCGGTGCGGGGGATCATCAAGCTTACCGCCAGATCATCGAGGTTCACCTGCAACCCATTCTCGCTTTTGCGCAGCGAGCCCTGGGCGGCGACCGCGCCGGCGCCGAGGATGTGGCGCAAGAGACTTTTCTACGGCTATGGACGCACGCTGCGCGGTGGCAACCGACTGCTCGCCTGGGAACCTGGCTGCACCGCGTCGCGCTCAATCTTTGCCTCGACCGACTCGGGCGAGCCGCGGAGCTGGGGCTGGAAGATATCGCCGAGCCGGCCGATCCGAACCCGTCCCCGGCGGCTTACGTACAAGCCCGCGACATCGGGCGGCACGTCAGTGAAGCGCTGGCGCGCTTACCGGCGCAACAGCGCCTTGCCATCACGCTCTGCCACCACCAGGGACTGCGCAACACGGAGGCGGCGGACGTGATGGGCATCAGCGTGGAGGCACTCGAATCATTGCTGTCACGCGGGCGGCGCACGCTGCGTACGCGTTTGCGCGCCGTGCTGCCGGACCTCCTAGGCGAGGACTAGAGACCACCTATGGCCAATAACTCATCCATGACCCTGGCTCGGCTGCACGCCCTGCTCGACGCGTACGGCGCCGATCCAAGCCACTGGCCGCCGCAGGAACGTGACGCAGCTTGCGCCTTGCTCACGCAATCAGCGGAAGCGCGACGCGGCCAAGAAGCCGCGGCACGACTGGACGCCGCGCTTGATCTGGCGTCCATTCCTGAACCATCGCCTGGGCTGCTCGAACGCATCTTGGCAGCCACACCGCCACGCGAGAAGGTCGCCCTGGTTATGATGCCGCCACGGATCGACGCGAATTCCGCAAAGCCTGACCGTACTCAACCGCGCCTCTGGGCATGGCAGTATGCCCGAGTCGCCCTGCCCTTGGCTGCGGCCGCAGCATTGGTGCTCTGGGTGTTGCACCGGCCCGAGGCAGAGCCGGAGCCCAACAACGTCGCCCTCGCCGAGATCGGCGTCTACCACGCCCCGACCGACGTGCTGCTCGACGCCCCCGGTCTCGATGCGCTCAGCACGGTGCCGTCGTTTGGCTGCACCGCCTCCGGGCTCGGCTGCGTGGACACCGAACCATTGAACCAACAGTCCTCCCTCACATCGGAGAATTACGCATGACTTACTTACGTCTGACCCTTACGTGCCTGGTGTTGTTGCAGTTCGCCTTGCCCGCCGGCGCACAGCCGTTGGGACCTGGGACCGAAGCCGGACCACCCGGCATGGGAGGCCCGCCGGGACCGGGCGGCCCGCCGTTCTTCGAAAACCTGTTCCCGCCCAACATGATCATGCGGCACCAAAGCGAGATCGGGCTGACCGATGAGCAGCGCAGCGCCATCACAAAACAGATGGAGGATTCCCAGAAGGGCTTGGTCAGACTGCAATGGGACGTCGAGCGGGAATCGGAGAAATTGGGCAAGCTGCTCGAAGGCACGCAGGTCGACGAGACTGCGGCGCTGAAACAAGCTGATCAGGTGATGAACGCGGAGCAGCGGCTCAAGAAGGCTCACCTCGCTCTGCTGATCCGCATGAAGAATGAACTGACAGCAGTGCAGCAGCAGAAGCTGCGCCAACTCCGGGCCGAGCACCACAGAAACCGGCCACATTGAGCAGGGGCAGCGCGGCGGCAGCCCTCTGTGGCTGCCGCTGTCTTGAGACAGCTTCTCGAATTCCCGACCGAGTTGTCAAAGCGGCTGAAGAGCACCCGTCTCACCTTGAGCCGCCCACAAGTTGACGCTAAGACCAGATTGCTATGGACGCACGCGCACTCGCTGCCGAGTGGTACGACCTGTTCTCCCGCTACGCCGCGGATCTCTATCCGGGACGTTACACGCGTGAGAAGTGTGTACAGTTGGCCGAGCAGGCGGTGGAGATTCGCCGCCTGGCCGCGGAGAAGCACTCGACCATCGTCGCTCATAACTACCTCTACCCGGAGTTTCACGAGTTGGCGGAGAAGGTGGGCGACTCGCTCGGGCTGAGCTTCTACGTCCGCGACCGCCAGGCCATCCGGGTTGACTTCGAGAGCGTCTATTTCATGGGCGCCACGGCGAAGATGATTACCGGCGACGCCACCAGGGTGTTCGTAGCCGATCGCCCGCAGGTGCTGGGCTGCTCGTTGGTCTTCGGCACCGACCATGAGTGGCTGGAGCGCTGGAAGGCCCGCAACCCCGGCGGGATCCTGGTCACCTACATCAACAGCGACGCCTACACCAAGTCGCTCAGCGACTTCGTCTGCACGTCACGCAACACCGACAAGATCATCGCTTACGCGGCCAAGACCTATCCGGGCCGAAAGATCCTCGTTTTGCCCGACAAGTTCCTCGGGTTGGTCATGAAACAACGCGCGCTCGAGGCGCTCGAACAGGAGGGCGTGACGGTCGATCCGGACTCCATCGAGGTCTACACCCACGCGAAAGGTGAATGGAGCGCGTGCTGTTACGTGCACGAGAAGATTGGCGATCGCGGCGTAGAGATGATGATGGAAGAGCATCCGGACGCGGAGCTGATGATCCATCCCGAGTGCGGCTGTGCCTCCTCGTGCCTCTACAAGTTGCACGCTGGGGTCATCCCGCGCGGCAAGGCCTACTTTCTGTCGACCGAAGGCATGATCAACCATGCGCACCGGTCGGCGACGCAGAAGTTCATCGTCGCCACCGAGAAGGGGATGGTGTACCGGCTACGCAAGGAGTGCCCGCAGAAAACCTTCATTCCGGTCTCCATGGAGGCCGAGTGCCGCTACATGAAGGCCAACGACTTCGACAAGCTGCTGGATTCCTTACGCCACGACCGTTTGGAAATCGTGCTGTGTGACGACTGCTGCGATCTCAGACGGCCGTACGAGGACGAACGGGTGATTCACATTCAGCGTTCGGTGGCGGCGAGGGCTCGCACCGGGATCGAGCGCATGCTAAGCGTGCAGTAGCGCAGCCCCACCTGACAACCGCCGCGCGGCAGGATCCTGGTCCGGCCGTGATTGATGTTCTTGCCGCAAGCGCTTATTGTCGTGCCATGCGCTTCCCTCGTTTCATGCGGCGCGTGAATCGGGTATTCACGAACCCTCTCCTGGGCACCGTCGCCTGGTTGGTTCCACCCCTGGCGCTCGTGCACCATGTGGGACGCAAGAGCGGGCGCCGGTACCGCACGCCCGTCGTGGCTTTCCGCAACCCCACCGGGTTTGTGATCCCGATGACCTACGGCCGTGATGTCGATTGGGCCCGCAACATTGTGCGCGCGCACGGTTGTGAGGTCGAGCGCCTGGGCCAGCGGTTCAGGCTGCGCAACCCGCGCATTGTGACCTTCAAGGCCGCCGAGCCGTACCTGCCCGCCACCGTGCGCCCGGTGCTCCGAGCCGCAAGGTTTCCCGGCTATGTCCTGCTCGACCTCGAAACCGGGAAGACGAGCCGGGCGAAGCAGCCACGTCCTTCCGGATCTCGGCCAAAGCGCTGAGAGCCGCCCCTGGCACTCAGCGTTCAGACTGAAGATCGATAGAAGAGCATTCCGGATTCTGCAGCTGATCGCTGGCGGCTAGATGGCCGAATGCTTCGGACAACGTCACAATGATGTGTCGACGTCCCGTTCGATTTCAGCGAACGCCGCGATGCGCTCATCTTCGTCGCCAACCAACTCGGCCAGCTTCCGCCGAACGAAGCCGCGGTCGAAGGATGGCCCCTGATCTCGCAAGACGGCTTCCACATCGGCTAGGTCCTTGCGACGAAAGAACATCAGCTTCAACACCACAAGGTCCTCCGGCCCCAGTATCCAGAGGGGACGATGGAGCAGTGTCACCTGGCGTCTACGATTTGCTATCTCTTCGTAGTAAGGGATTGCCGGAACGAACACGTCGACCTGAAGGCTCCGGACCGAGCCGCGAAACTGGCCTTCAGCAAGCGCGCTGGCGCGGAGAGTCGCCTCATCATCATGCGCGATAAAACCGGCGTCGGCCAGCGCGGTCAGTGCACGGGACAGCTCGGTGCGTGGCGGAACGAATACATTCACATCGACATCGACAGTGGCGCGCGGAACCGCGTAGAAGCCGAGGGCGAGTGCTCCGCCTATGGCATAGGGCAGGCCATGATGTTCGAAAGCGTCGGCGACCGCTCGGGCAATGTCGACGGCCGTCGGGAGTTCAGCCATGACGCCGTTGCGTGGCCAAACGCCGCAGCAACGCACGAGTGGACGGCGGAACGGGGTCGGTCCGCGTCAAGCGGGACTTGCACTCTGGAGAGCCCGACAAGATGTCCATCGCGGCCCGGCAGGCGGACTCGATCGCCTCCGCGCGTTCCTCAACCGACCGGTCACTCCACGAAGGGGCCGGTTGCAGCCGCGGCCAAGGTGCGGTTCTGACCATGAGCTTTTATTTACACCGCAGCGCACTTGGCAACAAGCACGAGCCGAGGGTAGCGGCGAGCGTACCGGAACCGCTCGGCACTGAAATCACGCTGAAGATATCCATCTGGCGCGCGGAGCGGCCCGCGAGGATTTTGCCCAGCCACTTTGCCCTTTGGACTGCGGGCGCCGCTGAGGAGGAAGCTTGGACCCGCTATTCTAAGATTGGAGCCAACTCTGCTACGAAGCTCGGCATGGGTCTTCGTGATGTTACCCGAGCCATTATTGCGCAGGTCGAGCAGACCAGCGGCTACCAAGATTCCGATAGCTTCTCGAAAACGTCTTTCCTGGCCAGAACCCGCGAGCAGAGCTCCCAGCGGTTCTTGTCGGGATCGATGGTTTCTCTGTAACGGAGTTCGAATACGTCACGGGCTTTCTCGCGGAGGTGGATGTATTCGTCCATCATCTCCTCCAGCTTCTCGACACTCTCGATCCAGTCGTCTTCGATCGTGTCGGGCAAGCCGCCGAAGATGTCGAACTTGTCCTTCAAGCGGCGAGACAGCACCTGGTACACCTTCTCGTCCTGGGTGTCGTGATAGACAAGGTTGAGCATGTCCACCGTCCGGCGGGCCTGCCCGATGCGCTTGATGCGCCCGAGGCGCTGCTCCAGTCGCGAGGGGTTCCACGGGAGGTCCACGTTGATGAGGGTGCCCAGGGTCTGCAGATTGAGCCCCTCGCACGCCGCGTCGGTGGCGACGACCAGACGAACGTTGCGTTGCTTGACGGCCATCTTGATGTCGTCGCGATCCACAGAGGCGAATTCATCGCCCCGGAAGATTCCACTCTTGCCGCTGCCAGCGTAAACAGCCACGGGTTCGCCCTTCAGCGCTCCGGCGAGCTCGGAAGCAATCCAAGATGCGGTGTCGTAGTATTGGCTGAAGACAATGCAGCCATGCTCTAGCCAGGTCTTGCCTTCCGTTCGATGCTCCGTGAGGAAATACTTGACCGTTGCCAGCTTGGGGTCGCGGGCCTCAGGGCGGGAAAGCTCTTCGATGATTGTCCGGAGATGATCGGCTT
>Ga0214473_10000126_pt1 | contig 109884 bp, 173 predicted proteins | sample RVTome_7_FD_203509 | JGI IMG/M metagenome (GOLD analysis project Ga0214473, IMG submission 203509) | Soil microbial communities from uranium-contaminated site in the Upper Colorado River Basin, Wyoming, United States - RVT98D197 | ecosystem: Environmental > Terrestrial > Soil > Contaminated >... | reverse complement strand
GCGCAAAGCCTTCAAATTCCGCCTCTATCCGAACCGCAATCAGGAGCGGGAACTCGGCATCATGCTGGAAACCCACCGCAGGTTCTATAACGCCTCCCTCGAACAACGGAAGTCGGCCTATGAGGACGATGATATCTCCATTAACTACAACTACCAATCCGCTTGGTTTACGAACATGCGTCTGGCCAATCCTTGGTATGCAATGACCAACTTCAGTAGTGCCCAAGCCACGCTCCGTCGGCTCGATAAAGCCTATAAGGCCTTCTTCCACAGATCCAAAAATGGCGGGAAGCCGGGGTACCCGCGGTTCAAAGCCAAGGGCCGGTTCGATTCCGTGGAGTTCCCGGCCTATGGCGACGGGATCAGGCTCCTTCAAGATAACAAGCTCCGGGTCCAGAATATAGGTAAGATCAAGACCAGGGTTCATAGGACCGTCGAAGGAAAAGTCAAGACCGCAACGGTTAAGTTCGAGGCTGACAGATGGTTTGTGATCCTGTCCTGCGACATCGGGGATGTCGCGGTCAAGCCCAGTGCCAACCCTCCCGTGGGGATCGATGTTGGGATTGAGAGCTTTTTGACCACTTCGGACGGCGAGCACTTCCCTAACCCCCGATATCTCGCAAAGGAACTCCCGGAACTCCGCCGGAGATCCCGGGCGGTCAGCCGCAAGAAGCTTCGCGGGTCCAACCGCTCGAAAGCGGTTACGCGATTGAGGACCGTTCATTGGAGGATTAAGAATCTTCGTCATGATCATCGTCATAAGGTTTCATTGAATCTTTGCCATCGCTACGGGACGATCGGAGCGGAGCGCCTGAACATCAAAGGGATGGTCAGGAACCCTCGGTTGTCCCGTGCGATCTCCGATGCCGCCTGGGGCGGCTTCCTGGAGACCCTGAAACGCAAGGCTGAAAGCGCCGGCGTGCAGGTTGTGGAAGTCGATCCGAGGGGCACGAGTCAAGTCTGTAGCGGGTGCGGGGCCGAAGTCAAAAAGGCTCTTTCGATCAGAATGCACCGCTGCGAAGGATGCGGACTTGTCCTTCATCGGGACGTAAACGCGGCGAGAAATATTCTCGCCCGAGCCCGGATGGGGCTCGTGGACGCTAACGGAAAGATCGTTTCCGTTGTACAAGAAGCCGCCTGATTTATCTGGCGGAGTCATCACCAATGCGTTCTTCGACGATAACGGCTATCTTACCAAAAAGCAGGAGAAGGCGTTGAAGAAGTTCTACGAAAATGCCGTGAGGTCCAGGAAATGACCCTTTTCAAAAAGCTCCCCTGCACGTTCGAACGGGGCATGAGCTGGAGGCTTAAGAGGCTCTTCGTTAAGACCGTTAAGCGTTGGAAGGTCCCCGACGACCATCTGATCGGTGTCACGGTCACCGACAAGCGGCCCGTGAACTACCGCATCACCAAAAGGGACGGTGAGCAGTTCTTTGTCGAGCGCGGGACCGGAGAAGACGGGGCGGCGATCTTCGATTTCGACGCCAAGACCATGAAGAACCCGATGATCCATCTTTCGCCGAACATCCGAAACGATCCCGAGGGCATCGTGCACGAGATCGGGCACTACAGGACCATGGCGTTCATCGACAGGGAACCTAACGACCCCCTGTACCGCACGGTCAGAAAGGTGCAGGACTTGTGGAAGGACGGGAAGGTCCGGCTCGGGGAAATGGGCCTTGCGGCCATTTCCATCGACGACCTGCCTTCCGAGTTCCTTGCGGACTGCTACATGGTGGCCTACTGCGGGACTCCAGGCCAGTGGCTGAAGCTCGCATCATGGTGCCTTTCAAAGGGCCTCGATCTCGTGTCCGTCCTAAGGCTTCCCGAAACGTTCAGAACTCCTAGCCCGACCGGTTGCCCGGAGAAAAAGCCCGCTCCCGATGAAGGCTCCAGGCTCCCCGGGCGCCGGCGGGCCGGGGAAAACAAGAAAAGGAAAGGAAAGCTGCTGTGAAAAACTCGGTTAAGTTGGTAGGGCTTGTTCTCTCAATAATATCTGCCATTTGCATAACCTGGGGTTCTCGGCTTTTGTTTCACTGTTCTCCAGATTCGGCGTTAATAATCTTTTGGGTGGCGTGGATCGGAACGTTGAACTTATCTAAGGAGTGGTAAAGATAATGAAGGGTAGCGACAAGCCGTTCACGGTCGTTGACCGCAAGTCCGCGATAAAGGGCATGATCGGATTCTTCAGCCGCCACGGCGTGGACGGCATCGAATGCCCGGCTGGATTCAAGGGGTTCGAGGTCGAAGCGGTGAATCTGTACAAGCGGTTCGGAAAATCCGGCATTCCCGGAAAGACCGGAAAGGTCAATGCGACCATGAAACTCGGATCCGATCGGATCCCGGTCATCGGCTACATCCTGGACGGGACCTTCGCCGCATTAGTGTCCCCAGCCGCGTTCGTACAGGACCCGAAGCGGGAATCCCGGCTCGAAGTTCACAAAAAGGTCTGGAACGTCCTCGGGGCCTTCCGTGCCCACTTCGTCGAGTGGAACAGGGATCCCGACATGGCCCTCATGTTCCGTGTGATGGAGAGTTCTCTCGATATCCTGAATTCCAAACCGGTAATCAAGAGATCCGGGAAAGGGGGATGAACATGGGCGGATGTCGCCAGAAAACCATGAAACCGTTCCTGTGGGACCATTATGAATCCCTCTGGAACCGTTTTCATCGGAACAGGTTTACGTACGGGGAGGCTACGGATGTGCTTGAAACGTCTCATCCTAGGAGCACCGGTAACTCCATCAAAGTCGTCCTCGGAAGGCTTGCAACGGCGGGGGTGATGGAAAGGAAAAGGGACCGCTTTGACCGTAGAAGGGCGATTTATAGAATGAGACGCGTCCAATTTCCCAAAAGATTTCCGATCCCAAAATTCTTTCGAATTTCTGGAAGGGGGAAGCGAAACGCCTTGGTCTTCAAGGGATGCGGAAGGACGGTCGATAAGAGAGGGAGGTATTTCGTCCTCCGTTACGATGTTTTCGGTGGAGACCCCCATGCCATGGTTGCCATGAAGGCTTATGCAAAGAGCGTTCAGCGTGATGACCCGGGTCTTTCGAAAGACATTTTCACCGAGATGGCAACGGCACAACATAATTCTATCAAAGGAGGTTGAACATGGGAGGAAGCTACCTGAAGGGCGGTTGGAAACGGAAGTACGTCATCGCAAAAGCTAACGGGAAGCCTTTGGATCCGAAGGCCAAGTACTTCGTCCTGCGTTACGACTCCGACGGCGATCCGAACGCCAGGGCCGCCATGAGGGCCTACGCAGTCAATGTCCAAGCTGTGAATCCGAAGCTGGCAAGCGACATCCTTGACCGGGTTGCAAGGGAGGAGAAGAAGTTCCTGTGTCCGAGGTGCAAGGGGTCCGGATCGGCCAATGAAGGGAGATGTTCGAAAGCGTGTCGTGCCTGCGGCGGAACAGGGTTCAGAAAGACAACGTCTACAAGGAAGGTGGCAAGATGAGCGCCACCGGAATTCCCGAAACCCCGGAGGACGGCGTGTTCGAAAGAAACGGCAGGAGCGCGGCCATCAGGTTCCGCGGAACCCCCTACCTGATCTTCCGTGACGGAAAGTCCTGGTGCTGCGAAAGGGTCCCTGTTGACCAATTCAAGCGTTTTGAGGCCCTTGAGAAGGTCTGGGAGGCCGAACGGTCGAGAAGGATCGCAAGGGCCCTGGAAGGGAAGTTCCCGAAGGAGGATGAAGGATTAAATGTTCAGGGAGTTGATCTACGACCGCGACGCCCGGGCCCCGATCGTTGAACGCTATCCGAAGGCGGAGTTCCGGGATGCGAGCGACGAGATCCACGAAGGCCGTTTCGAGGTCTTCCTTAAGGGCGTATCGGAAGTGGACTTCTACGTCTTCGCGTTGTCGGAGGGGTTCATCATGAACTGCCTCGGATTTATCCTCAAGATCCAAGACGATCCCGGACTCGAGGAGGAGATTATCAAAAAGTACAATGTCCAATTCCAGGAGAGTCCTTGACCGTGGCAAGGTTCATCCGTTTCGAGGAGTCCTTCGACCTCTGGCGGCGCCATACATGGAAGGTGATCTCCAAGTCGCAGAACGCGGTCCTGTGTCGGATCGCTTGGAGTTCCGAATGGAACCGGTTCGTGATGTGCGATGTCAACCCGAAGGCCGAGTTCTCGGACGACTGCCTTGCAGACATCCAAGCCTTCATGAAATCTCCGGATGGGAAGAAAAAGCGATGAAAATCATCGAAAGGAAAGCTAAGGATGGATGATAACCGCGTGCCCGCCGTCGTGAACTTCACCGATGACCAGATAGCCCTGATCACGAGGACCGTGGCCAAGGGGGCAACCAAGGACGAGCTGGAACTGTTCCTGTACCAGTGCAGGCGGACCGGACTCGATCCCCTGGCCCGCCAGATCCATTTTGTGAAACGCAGACGGTGGGATGAAGACTCGGGAGCCTACATCGAGGTCGGGACGATCCAGACCGGCATCGACGGCTACCGAGTGATCGCCGAACGGTCGGGCAAATACCAGGGCCAGATCGGGCCCGAATGGTGCGGGGTGGATGGTCAGTGGGTCAACGTCTGGCTCAAGGACGATCCCCCGACCGCGGCCAGGGTCGGGATTGTCCGGTCGGACTTCAAGGACATTATCTGGGGGGTGGCGAAATACTCGTCCTACTGCCAGATGAAGAAAGACGGCACCCCGGTCAAGATGTGGAAGAAGATGAGCGATTCCCAATTGGCCAAATGCGCGGAAGCCCTGGGACTCAGGAAGGCCTTCCCCCAGGACCTGTCGGGCCTTTACACTCACGACGAGATGATGCAAGCGGACAACTATCTGAACGATCGGGAGCCGGCCCGTGAGGCGGAAGCCAAGGTCGTAGAGGAAGGCGAAGGGAAGGATGTTCTCGGCGAAGGCGATGTCCCCGAAAAGGACAGACACGACTACTACGACCTGATCGCCGAAGTTTCGGGTCATAAGGACAAAAGCGTCATGATCGCGTTCCAAGAGATGCTGGCCAAGAAGAAGCCTGACGAAAAGCTGCCGTTTCTAAAAAAATACGTGGCCGAGCGCCGGGAAAACGGGTGGACCACATGACCAAGGAAGAAGCTTCCGCGCTCGTTGAACTTGTGAACGTCGAACTGTGCACGTCCGCGATGACGGCACACGGGTTCTGGGCGGTCGCAGAAGAAGATCCAAGAACGCTTGTGCATGACGATGTCTTGGTTGTAACCGTTTTTCTTTACGGTTTGAGAGTCTTGATCCTTCGTGATCCGCCCTGCGTCGAAGCGGTCGAAAGAAGGCCGACAACCGGCCGCGCTTATACATCCAATCAGTGGGAGAATCTGAAATGGCGCATAGGTCTGTAGGGTTCAAGCAGGTTCCGGTGATGGTCGAAGGCGGGAAGGACATCGACTTCCGCAAGATGACCGTCGGAACGGTCCGCGGCAGCTTTACAGTCGTCGTCTGCCCCTGGTGCACGAAGCACGCCCTTCATACGGGAGGCTACGTCCACACCGGTCAGGAGATCAATCATCGCGGAAACAAGGCCCTGCTCGAAGGAAAGGTCTGCACAATCGAGACGGCCATGGATCGGCTCCACAACAAGGCCGAGTGGTCGATATCGGCCCTTAAGAACATGGACCTGACGCGCGGCCATTTCATGGAGGCCCACGACCGCGGCATGATCCTCCTGAAGGGCCTCCGGACGGCGATCGGAAATGTCCGGAGGGGGATTTGCAACGATATCCCGTCGCCCAACCCCGGTTTCCGAACGTTAGTTCGCGGGAGGAAGGGGAAGGCTTGAGGATCGAGGTCTCGATCGAGCACCGCCGTATGTGCGGATGGCGGCATCCCGACAAGACGGGCGTCGGAATCTACCTTATCGGTCGGTGGAAATCGGACATCTGCGAGCGCCTTCCGGTAAGGACTGAACGTTGTGCGGCCTGCGGCTGCGGATGGATGCGCTTCCGGGCCATGAAGATGTTCAAACCCGCCGATTCCCTTGGAATCGCCCTCAAATGCAAGGCCATCCAGCGCAAAGAGGACGGGGGCTCGGACCACAATCACGGGAAGTGCCCCGTCTGCAACCTGGGACTCGTGGAGTCCGGGGCCGGCATGATCTGGATCGGGGAGAAGTTCTACGGAGACCCATCGGACTTCCTCCGGGAGGCGATGACCATGGGGGTGTCCAGGAAGGTGCCTGCGATCCCGATCGGTTTTGAGGTCGGGAAGACCTGGGTGTTCGTCGCACATGCGAGGGCCTTTGAACATCCGATCGGAAGCGGGCAGCACCGCCCCGGGATCTTCGCCGTCTGGAAGCCCTCCGGGGTTGACCTCGTTGTCGAAGACGAGAAGGCGGTCCCGAAACGGGCGGAGCGGATAGCCGAAAGCCTCGGGGACGAAAGGTGCCGGATAGTGAGGGTCGTCCGGGCGGAGGGCGAGCAGACGGAAATCGGGGAAGGGGGGGATTGACCATGGTTAAGATAACCTGCGATCCGGCGATGGATGCCGAGATCGTGAAGTTCCTTCGGGGTCTCGACGAGACGCAATATGCTGCGATCTGCCTGTACGCCGCACAGCGTATCGAGGATCTCGAGGCCGAATCCGCGGAACTCAGAACAAGGTTCATGGCCGCTGACAAGTCGTGCTCGGAAGACAGGGGAAGGATTGAAGAACTTAAAAGCGAAGTCAAGGCCGGCGCGCACCTATGCGCTGATCGCCAGAACCGGATAAACGACCTTGAGGATCTCCTATCGCTTGCATATAACACGCTGGTCCACATCAAGTGCTACAACGATGCGACTCCACGCGAGGCGATAGTCGTCGGGCTCATGAAGACCTGGCCAAAGGTCTGGATGCCGGCCAGGTTGTTGGACGAAACCGTATTGAGGCTTGAACGTTTCTTCGACGGAAAGGAGGGGGATGATGGGGAAGAGAAGCTTGAACGAACAGCTGAACTGGGTCGTTGACCAGTTGAACATGTACCGCAGCGACAGGAAGGTGTCCCGCGACTTACTGGAAGCAGACCAAAAGAGCGTGGACGAATCCGAAACCGCCCTTTCGGAGGCGGAGAAGGCATGGGAGAAGGCCAAGCATGAGCGCGACAAGACACTGATCGAAATCACCCATCGCGACCGTTGCATCGAAAACCTCGAAGCCGAACAACGGCTGATTGAGCGCAAGCTGACCGAGATCCGCATCGAGAAGCTGGCCGGGGATCCGGAGGGTCCCCGGACATGAGGATCGATGTTTTTCATCATCGCCCGAAGCGAAGGTTCGGGATCTGGTTCGAGGAAGACCCTTCGGAAACGGTGGGGATGGAGCCGCCAGAATGGTCGGATGATCGTAATGTCTTTGCACCGAAGCCTGTCGAAGACAGGAGGTTCCTTGATTCGGTTCCCGGGCTTTTGCGCGTCACCGTGTCCGTATTCAAGCCGAGCGGAGTCCCGGGTTGAACGAAATCGAATACTATCTGTTCCTTCTGAGGATGGCCGCCGTCTGGCATTTCGCACATGCGGCCACCTGCCTGATCGTCATCCTATTGATCGTAATTGTCGCCCTGCGGATCCACATCGCCGATACGAACGCCCTGGGCCCGGGATCAAGGCGCATCGTCGACATGGTAGTGAAGGACTCCTTGTCTAGGGACGAGCCGCTTGACAGGCGCAGGCCTTTTGCCTTATGCTTATTTGAAACCATTAAAAGGAGGTTCGGATGGAGACGTTGAAGACGATCGAAGAGCGCGCCTCGGCCCTCGAGGGCAGGGCTCGGAAATTCCGCACCCAAGTCGTCTCATTGGCGAAATGGATCCGGGACATAATGAGGAAGACAGCCGACCTGTTCGGCGTTAATCCTGAACCTTTGGACGGGTTCGAAGCCATGTTGTCGTCCCTCGACTTTACGGAAGAAAGGGCGTCCCTTTCAGCGAGGTTCGGACTGGCGAAGGTCTGCATTTCTATGGAATCGATGTACATCGACACGATCGCCGTCTGGGCGAGGCTTCTGGACATCGGTTTCTCAAGTTTGGCCTCGAAGCAGCCCATTCTCGGCAAGCCGGCCCCTTATACGGATTTCGGTAACATCCCGACCATCCAGGACTTCGACTCCGACGAGGAGCTCTCCGCGAAGGTGTCTGTCTTTGAGGATGCTTGCGACGGGCTCCAGTCCCGGATCGCAACGCTCACCGAGGAGATCCAAGCCGTCCATTTCAGGGCCGCTGGGTTCTTCGGAATCGACCCGAGCCTGTTCTTCAGCTTCCAGCCCACGGCCCATGAGATCGCAGAGATCGAGGCCAAGACGGGAAGGCGTCTGTTCCCGCCGAAGCAAAGAAGGGGGTTCCTCGGATGGATCGTGAGGGTATTCGGAAAGGGGAAGTCATGAAACTTCTCGTTTCGACACGAAAAGGACAGGGCGTGCGGGGCAACGACTTCTGCTTTGTTCCCGACGGCGACCCCGTCCACATCATGCCGTTCGGATGCGACGGCGAGATTGTGGACGGTCCTTGCGGATGCAAACGATCGGCGGGCGGGATCTTGAACGGGAAAGGCACGACGACCTTCACGGTCGCAGAGGTTCCCGAGATCAAGGATGTCGACGACCTCGAAGGCCTTCTGATCAGTTCCTACAGTCGGGGTGGATGGTTGAACAAAAGGTCCGGAGAGGCTGAAAACAAGGAGTTCCTCGGCCACATCAGAAAGGAAGCCCGCAGGCTTGAAGCCCTCGCCCTTAAATTCCGACCGGGACAAGTTCTGGAGAGACGGGGCCGCATCATCCAAAGGAGGAAGTCATGATCATCAATCCGAGAGGACCGAAACCGCCGGTCCCGGGAGTCGCCCCGAAGGTCGTCACTGTGACCGTTGACGATTCCATCATCGGCGAGCCCCCCAGGGTCGGCGTAGCGATAAACGGACCTTTCCTGAACATGCTCGATGTCGCGAAATGGCTTTGTGCGGCCGCCGCGGACTGCAACCGCAGATCCGTGGAGTCTCCGGGAGACTTCCTATTGTTCCAGGGCTCCATAGAGCCCCAGCCCGTCGCCGGAATCGCCCCCAAGGTGATCGTCGTGACCGTGGACGATCTCGTCATCGGAAAGGCGCCGTCAACAAAAACGGGGGTCAGCTCCCGCGTGGAAAGCTTCAACGACGCGGCCAGATGGATTTGCGTGGCGGCGGCGAACCTGAACGGACAGATGGCGCGCGCGGCGTACGAGGCGGCCAGGAAACAGCCTCCTCCGGATGCCGATCCGAAGGACAACTGATGGCGAGGATCAAGGGGTTCGGGATAGGGTATTGGAGGAAGAAGATCCCCCCGTACTGCAAATTGGACGGTTGCAAGGGTGTCATGCGGGCGACATACGTCCAGAAAAAAGGCGAGTTCTACATCCTTCATACAAGATGCACGGACTGCAAGAGGGTCTCCGAGCAGAAAATCCACCAGTGGAGCGCGTGATGATAAAGCCGTTCAACATCGACGCCTTCGAGCCCGTGTTCTTCGACACCGAGTTCACCCGCCTCGGGTTCAAGGATATGCCGTGAGAGTTCACGGCTTCTACCCCGTCGAAGTGGCTCAGCCAAGGATCGAGGGCGGAATGGATGCGATCATAGCCCTCACATTGTTCGCGTTGGAGGTTTCAAGCGTGAAGCTCATGGGGATGCGGTCGTTGATCCTGATTAAGTGGCGGTGCGAGTATTGCACGTTGGAGGTCGTGGAATCCTTCTGGACGGTCTTCAAAAGGCCGCGTAAGAATGCAAGATGCCCGATGGGACGGAAGGTCGGGTTCATAGAGGCCGTCCAGTCAATGTGGAAGAACCCCTCCTTCCCTCCCGAATACGACTGTTTGTCGCCGCTCGAGAAGAAGCACGGATTCCACCGGATGATCGGTGAGCTTCTGATGGGGAAGAAGGCCCCGATAAGCGGTGGATAAAACCCTGCTGGCCATCTCACCGGGTAATGGAACTTTCGGGGCCTCGTTGTGGTCCGGGATGACCCTGGTAACGGCCAACGGATGGCGCAGGGTCAATCCGTCTAAACGGGAGGCCGTCGACCGGAGGATTCAGGAGATGACGGAAATCCTCCATTGTTTCATCGGTTCGACGGTCCCCGACAAGGTGATCATCGAGTATCTTCCTATGGCGTTCATCGACCGGAGCCTCGGGTTCAATGAAAGGACGAACCTTCCGGAGATCTCCATAGTTGAAAATACGCTCCGCAGCCCCGGGATGTCCGTCAAGGGTCACTTCAAGGAGGACATCGCAGGATACTTCTCCTGCTCGTTTCCGGATTCCCGGATAATGTTCGTCTATCCGAAGACCTGGATGAACGGAGAGTCCGCAGCGGCTGTTCAATACCGTGTTGAGCGTCTCATCCGTTCCGGAGAGATAAAAACGGACGGTGCGATCGGCATTTCCAAGAGGGCGTACGAGAGAAGGAAGGCCCTTGCGGCCGTAGCCCTCGGATGGTGGGGTGTGAACAGGGCGAGGGTTGAAGAAATGGAGGCCCATTGACCGATAAGCCGTCCAAGACGCCCCCCTTCCGTGTGGTCGCAGGAATCTCCGACGGATGCCGCATAGAGGGCGATGTGATCGCGATGTCCGAAACCAACGCCGTGTTCGGAAAAAATGCGGTCTTGATCTTTCCCGACGGAAAAAAGATAGGCGTATCCGGTGCGAACATACCGAAGGGTTATTTCCCGGAAAACTCTCAGGAGGCGATGTGGGGGAATTGAAAAAACTGCCGCACCTGGCTCTCGGATTCTACGGTGAATATTCGCTCGGTCCCAAATATCGTTGCAAGGTTTGCAAGCAACCGTTGTGGACGGAAAAGTCCCAAAGAACGGGGGGCCGGGAGTGGTATAAAACGGAAGATGGAAAGCGGCATTTCAAAATACGGTGCAATTTCAAGAAAGGGGCGTCCTAATGGGACAGAAGAAGCTCTTTATAGTGTCGGTCGAAACGGAGATTGCAGTCGTGGCCGAGGACCGCTACGAGGCCGAGGAGATCGCAAGATTCAGGCTGGAGGAGGAGGCCAGTCAAAGCGACGCCTGCATGTTCTTCGCCATGGAGGTCAAGGAGGAGAAGCAGCTCGACCGCCAATGGGGCGAAGCCATCCCCTGGAGCGGATCCTTTTCAAACGATCCGTTTGACCCGCAAAACCCGGACAAGACCTGCCTTGAAATCTTGAAGGACATCCTGGGCCGCAATGCCGTCCACGAACAGCCTAAGATCGAGGGGCTCGGGTGAACCCGCGCTTCCTGAACTACGACGGTCGCCGCATTCTCTTCCGATTTCCATACGACGAAGACACCGTTGCGACGGTCAAGTCGATAGGCGGCAGGTGGTCCGCCGACGAGAAGGTCTGGTGGTTCCCTCCCGACCTTGTGCGAAAGGTCGTGGACACGTTCGGCCTCTCGGAAGCCGAGATGTCGGAGACGGCTAAAACCGTCCTTTCGTCGAAGATGTCGGAAGAAGCCCGCAGGCAGGACCTGATCGCCCGCAAGGCCGATGGCCGTCCGGCCGAGATCCCTGACCTTCCCGACGGATGGAAGTACGTCTCAAACCCCTATCATCACCAGGAAGTGGCCCTTGCCCTGTCGTCGAAGTTCTCATCGTTCGCCCTCCTATGCGAAATGGGGACCGGAAAGACGAAGCCCGTGCTTGATCTGTTCCGGCTCCGCTGGAAGCTCGGCCAGGCGAGAAAGCTGATCGTCCTTTGCCCGAAGTCCGTGGTCGGGACCTGGAAGGAGGAGATCGCAATCCATACGAAGATCGTCCCCGAGGACGTGTTCGTGATGAAGGAGGAGTTCAAGGCCGGAAAGACGCTCGCCAGGGAGGACCTCCTTATCGGTTTCCTGAAGCATCCGAAGCAGAAGGTTGCGATACTCCACTACGACCTCCTGAGGACGTTCCCTGGAATCGAGGTCAAGGACAAGCTGAACGGGTTCCTTAACGAATGCCGCCACGAACTTGGACGCACGATGCTCGCGATCGACGAGTCGACCCGGATCAAGTCCCCGTCGGCCATGAGGACAAAGGTGACCCACAAGCTGTGCCGGAGCATCCCCTACCGCGTGATCATGACGGGTGTATTCATTTCTAAGGATCTGCTGGACATCCATTCGCAGTGGTACGCTGTGGACCTGGGCGAAGCCTTGGGCCAGTCGTTCAAAGCTTTCCGCGAGAACCTGTTCTTCACGGACAAGAGCAAGTACCATTGGTTCCCGAAGCCCGGGACCAAGGACCTCCTTACGAATTTGATAAACGGCCAGGGCTTCCGGATCCGTAAGGCCGAATGTCTAGACCTTCCTCCGAAGGTCTATTCCGTCCGCAGGGTAGAGATGGGCAAGGACCAGGAGCGGCTCTACCAGAAAATCAAGGAGGAGATGTTCGTCCAGATCGACGGCGAGACCATCGGCTGCTCCCAGATACTGACCAAGCTGGCGAAGCTGGCCGAGGTGACCTCCGGGTTCGTGATGGCGAAGGACGGGACCGTGGTCAAGACGGACAATCCGAAGATGGCGGAGCTCGAAGCCATCCTGGACGAGGCCCAGGGGTCGAAGGCTGTCGTGTTCGCCGTGCACCGGCACGCGGTCGAGACGATCACTGAAAAGTTCCGGGAGAGCCGCGGGGCGATTGCGCTTTACGGCAAAACATCGGACGATGCCGAGGCCATAGTCAGGAGATTCCAGAACGATCCGGACTGCCGGCTGCTGGTCGCCAACCAAGCTTCCGGAGGAATCGGAATAAGCCTGACGGCCGCGGACCTCGTGATCTACTTTTCGAACAGCTTCAGCCTAGAGGAACGGCTCCAGTCTGAGGACAGATGCCACAGGATAGGATCGGAGAAGTTCGATAAGGTGACGATCGTAGACATAGTCGTACCCGGAACGATAGACGACGCGATGCTCGGGGTTTTGACTAGGAAGGATGAAACGAAAAGGATGTTGTTGGACGGTCATTTTGATTACCGCAAGCTTACTGAAGGTCGCCTGGAGATCGGGGGATAGATGAAAGAGATACCGCTTACGCGCGGATTCGTGGCCTTCGTCGACGATGAGGATTACAAACGGCTTTCTGGTTATAAATGGCACGCTACCTCCAGGGGGGGATACGCTTGCAGGCAAGATAACAAGAACGGAAATATGGTTTTAATGCACCGCGAAATAATGGGACTTGGGAATTTGAATAAAAACTTCGTTTTCGTGGATCACATCAATGGATGTAATTACGATAATAGGGGGTTGAATCTTAGGTTGTCTACATACCAAGAGAATTTGAGAAATAGTTGTAACAGAGTTTCCAGCGTATCGAAGTTTAAGGGCGTACATTGGAGCAAAGATCACAAAAAGTGGCTTGCTCGTATTTGTGTCGATGGTAAAAGCGTATACTTGGGGGCGTTCAGGGATGAAGCGGGGGCTGCAAGGGCTTACGATTTTAATGCCAAGAAAACCTTTGGGAAATTCGCTTATCTTAATTTCCCCGACAATCCAATCATGGTTGATATTCCCGTTCCAAGCGAATCTTCCGTAAAAATGTCCCTATCAAGGGGGTTGATTAAAGCAAGGCAAAAAATCGAACAACCTCGGGATAAAAGATTTAGGTTTATTCCTCTGACCAATGAAAAAGTTGCCATCGTCGATGCGGATGATCTCCCTCTCGTTTCGGGACGTAGATGGTGGGCTCACAGGTCTAAATCTGGAAAATGGTATGTTATTAGTAGACATTTCAGTATGGCCAGATTAATTCTTGGATTAAAGCACGGCGACGGGAAAATCGCCGATCACATAGACGGTGATCCGTTGAATAATACAAAAGTCAATCTAAGAATAGTTTCTCCCGCCCAAAATGCGTATAATAGGTCTCCTGGTCGAAGCAAATACGGGTTCAAGGGTATTAGTTGGCATCCAAAAATAAATAAGTGGGAAGCCCACATCAATAAAAACAACAAGAGGTTCAACCTTGGCGTTTTTTCGTCGAAGATTGGGGCGGCAAAGGCCTATGATCGTAAGGCCGTGGAATTGTTTGGGGAATTTGCCCGAACAAATTTCCCCCGTCTAGGAGAAGATAGTGCAAATGTCCGATAAGGACGTGCTCGGGTCGAATCCCAGGGCGGAAAAATTAAAGTAGAGGAACATTCATGACCAAGCTCGGAAAGGCCGTGGTCGTCGTCGAGCATACGGATTGGAAGACGCGGAAATAACAAGGAGGATTAGCGATGTTGCTCGAAGATTCAGAGGTCGGTGGAAAGGTCTTTTATCAAAGCAATCCGGGGGCCAAGTGGGCCGAAGCCGTAGTGACCCAGGTGGATCCTCAAAGGGGCATCGTGGAAGTGATGTGCGAGAGAAAGCTTTGTGTCGCGTATTACGACCGCATCGGAGAACATTACCTCAGGGAGTGCCTGGAAAACGGCTCTTCCAATTTCCATCCGGCCATCGCCGAAGTTCACGACTATGTCGAAGGGCACTGGTGTTCGGAGGAGGGAAACCGATGAAGGCGACCATCGAAGAAGCCATTCTCGACATAAACGGCGGAGACTATGTTCCGTGCATGCCAGCAGGGTCCGAGGATCCGGACTGCAAATGCACGTTCTGCGGATTGCCGATTCCTTCCGATGCCACGTATTACGAGCCCTGGGGCACGCCGTGCACGGAGGACCGTAAGGATGGGTTCAAGGCATGGCTGGCCTGCAATCTATGCTTCAAGCTGAACACCTTCATCCGGGCCGACGGCGACTGCATCTGCGATGCGTGCGGGCTGCAATATTCAACTCATCCGGAGGTCCTGTCTTTCAAAAAGCTGTGCTCCGGCCAGCTGGTGAAGACGTGACCGTCCTCGGAAAGGCAGTGGTGATAGTAGTTGAGCACGACGACCCTGACGGAAACCATCATTACGCCGGCGAGATCGCCCACATCGCAACGGATGTCGACATTCATCCCCCGGGGAAGACCGCTTTGATGTTCGGAAGGAAGGGCAGCCCCGCGTGGACGAAAAATGAATATTTCAGAGCGATGAACGAAAGGAGGGTCCGTGGGACTGTATAAGAAGGTGTCGGATGTCTACGAGGCGTTCCAGTTCACCGGAGATCCGAAGGATCCGGGGTGGCCCGACGGATGGCTCCTGACGCATTTTGTATTTTACGACAGCCATCATGGCAAAGTCGTGATCCTTCTCGACAGAACGACTGATAATACCGCTCACAGGGGCGACTGGATCGTCGCGGGCCCCAGGACCTCGTTCAGGACAGTGAAGTCCGACACCTTCGCCGCGAAGTATGAATCTTTGGATGCCGGAAATGCTTAAGCGCCTGTTGAACAAGATTTCTGTCCGGACATTGAGAAGGTACCGCTGCGATAGGTGCTGGCGCATCGTGTGGTCCAGGGACAGGATAGCCGAATCTCGGTGCGAACTGAACAGTTGCAACGGAAGGTTTGTTCGCAACCGTCCCGGGTTGGTATCTGGGAAGGACGGGCCGGGATGACCGCTAGGATCAAGAACTACACATCATCCGTGCCGGCGGATAGGTCGATCATGAAGATTGAGCGGATGCTCGTCGACGCCGGCGCGTCGCACATCTCCCGAGCCTACGAGGGCTCCGAGGTGTCGGGCTTCATGTTCCAGCTCGGGAACTTAATATTCAGGCTGCCGTCGAAGGTCAAGGCTGTGGAAGAGGCCCTGATGTCCGAGGTCAGGAAGCCCCGCAAGGAGACGGTCGCCAGGATAGCAGGTCAGGCCCGCAGGACGGCCTGGAGGATATTGGACGAGTGGGTTGCAATCCAGGTGTCGATGGTCCGCCTGAAACAGGCCGAAGCCGAAGAAGTGTTCCTGCCCTACGCCTACGACTTCAAGCGGGGCATGACCCTGTTCGAAATGGTCAAGGGCGGTGAAATCAGAATGATCGGGTTCGAGGAGGAGTCGAAAAAATGACCAAAAAGGTCTCTGGAACGAGGGAGTGGTCTACGCGATCGGCAAATATTCAACGGGGGTGCGGTAACAATTGTCATTATTGCCTACATCCCGACACTCTCATCCTCATGGCCGACGGATCCTATAAAAAGATAAGTTCATTACACGAAGGAGATGAAATAATCGGCGCAAGGAAAGTGGGCGGTTTTTATCGTTATGTGAAAGGATTTGTTAAAAAAATATGGACTCATACCGCTCCCGGATTCACCATTTTTCTGGAGAACGGAGTCCGATTAAAGTGCTCTGCGGACCATCGATGGTTGACGACAAGGGGTTGGAAAAGAACGGCTAGAAAGAGGATATATCATTACTATCGCCTCGGTAAACGACATCCGGGAGAATGTTGGAGGAAGATCATAAAAAGAAAATTGTTGCGTTTCATAGGGGTCCCCTCTGAGACCCCTCCGGAGACGAAGGATTATAAAAAGGGGTATTTATATGGAGCTATGAGGGGGGATGGGACGCATGGAATATATGTTTATAGCAAGAGGGGAAAGGGTGAAGGGGGAAGTGTCATACGATCTCTCCGTCTCGCAAATATTGATAAGGAAATCGTTGATTACACAAAAATGTGCCTTAAGGAAATATTGAGCATAGAGGCTAGGGAGTTCGTGTTTCAAAACAAGCCTCGTGTATTATATGGCATACGATCAAACAAAAAACATGATCATCATAGACTATCTTTTTTCCTTAACCGTTTCAATCCGTGCGAGATACAGAAAAAACATCCTATGAGGATGAGGGAGCGTTCGAGGGGTTTTCTTGCTGGAATATTTGATGCCGAGGGTCATTCGAGCGGGGATTTCTGTACCATACGAATATCCAATACCGATGAAGATATATTACATAAAATAGAGAAGTCTTTTGATAATTTAGGTTTCAAGTATAAAAGAGAGAAATACGGTATAAACAAATGTTCCACCATTAGAATAGTTGGGGGAAGAAAGGAGAACATCCGCTTTTTTTCGGTTGTTAATCCTAAGATCCGCAGGAAGTTCAGGTTGGCTGGAAACAGGCTTCGGGGATCAATTATAATAAAGGATGTGTCCAGAAAAAGCCCGAAGAGTGAATTGTTGTATGATATGGAAACTACGACGCATAATTTTATAGCTAACGGGTGCATATCTCATAATTGCTATGCCCGTTACGACGCGATGTCCAGGTTCAGGACCATCGCATCCCCCGAGGAGTGGATCCGTCCGAGGGTCAACCCGGAATTGGTCAACAAGAAGTGGAAGAAGATATTCGGCAGGATCATGTTCCCCACCCAGCACGACATCGTCCCTGAGAACCTGAACGATTGCCTCACGGCTTTGCACAACATGCTCGATGCCGGCAACGAGGTCCTAATCGTGTCCAAGCCGCGCATACGGTGCGTCGAACGTTTGTGCGAGGACCTCATAACGTTGAAGGACGCTGTCATGTTCAGGTTCACTATCGGAGCGATGGACGACAACATCCTGCGGTATTGGGAGCCTGGAGCCCCGTCCTACGCCGAGCGTGTCGAGTCCCTGAAGTGCGCATTCGGAAACGGATACAAGACCTCGGTGAGTTGCGAACCGTGCCTGGACATCCCCGGGTTCATCGTATTGTTCCGGGCATTGGAGCCGTGGGTGACCGATGGTATCTGGTTCGGGATGATGAACAAGATAGACTCCCGAGTCCAAGTCAAGACCGAGTCGGACCAGCTCAGCGTCGACCGGATGAAACACCTTCAGACCAAATTCAACTACCAGCAGATCTACGAACACCTTAAGGGCGAACCGAAGATCCGCTGGAAGCGTGAGGTCCGGGAAATACTCGGGCTGCCGCTGATGCAGGTAGCAGGGGAGGACAGATAGGTGGAAACTATGGATGTTTTGTACGGCAGGGAGGCAATCGTCTCCATGCTCGAGGGAATCCTGGATGTCGTCAATCACGGATCGGCTTCCCGAGAACCTCCTTACGACATGGAGGACATCTACACGGAAGGCTACAGGAATGCGATAAAGGGCCTGCTTGTCAGATTCGGGGAGACGCGGTTCTCGAATCCCGTGAAACCGACCATCGTCTGCCTTTGCGGATCCACGAGGTTCAAGGACGCCTTCATGAAGGCTTACCGCGACGAGACCCTTTCCGGGAAGATAGTCTTATCCGTCGGAGTGATGCTTCACCAGGGCGACGAGCCGATATCGTCCGACGATCCAGTGAAGGCCGGCCTCGATGAGCTCCATCTGCGAAAGATTGATCTGGCGGACGAAGTTTTAATTCTGAATGTGGGGGGGTACATCGGCGAATCGACGGCTCGGGAGCTGAAATACGCCGTGGCCGGCGGGAAGATGATCCGATTCCTCGAACCGGACAAAAGGCCCGGATTTTCGGACCTTTCGAGATGAAACTCCGAGCCCGATTCCTCCGTTGGTGCCATCTGATGCGGCATTTCTTCCCGCTGTCAAAAGCCCATCGGGCCGTTACGATGACGGTGTGCGTCGGACCGTTGTCCATTCCCTTGAAGACCGTTTTCGTCGGATGCGATTGCGGGAAAATATTGTACGGGTGCAGGGAGGACTGGAAGGCGATACAAAAGCTGTTCGGGAGGAAGGCAAATTGATCGTCGTCACGGACTGTCAAGACCACGAGATGCTGAAAAAAATATCCACGGTGTCCCGGTTCATCGAGGAAGAATGGCCCGGGTTCTCGCGCCTTGCCGACTATGTGTTCATCGGGGACAGGCCCCCGGTCGGGTGGAACTTCAAAAAATGCGGATGTCACGGGGTTCTCGGGCATGTGGCTCTTCGCCGCGGCATCAGGGGAGTATGGAGCAGATGGAAATGGAATGGAAGTGGAAATCTCCTATCATATAAGACGCTTCTTGATGTTGTCGTCCACGAGATATGTCACATATACGACGCAAGGCACGGGGGTGGAGAGTCGTTCATGAAGAACTGTGAAAGGCATGGGAAGTTCCTTGCCGAGATGGACGGCCACGCCAACAGGGTCGCCGATTGTGCCTGGAAGCGTTTCAAGGTTGCGCATGGCGATGCGATTACCGAGGAGAACAAGGCCGACCTCGAGCGCCGTCGCGTTTTATATAAAGAGGTTCAAAGGGAGTTTGAGGAGGCCATGAAACAGCACACGGAGGGAATTAAAAGTGGAGCAGTCTGAAAAGAACGGTTTCGATCAATGGGCGATCATTGATCTGTTCGGACATCAGCGGATCGCAGGGCACATTACGGAGGCCCAGATCGCAGGGCAGGGGTTCATTAGAGTCGATGTCCCCGGGCCCGACGGGGAGACGCTTTGGTCGCGTTTCCTCAATCCATCGGCTGTCTACGGCATCTCCCCAGTTTCTATGGAAGTTGCTCTGAAATCGGCGGCGATGTTCTCCGAGCCTCCCGTGCATCCCTGGGAGTTGAAGCAACTGACGAGCGAAGGGGTGCCGGAGGGCCTTTCGTTCATAAGGCCGGACCCTTCGAAGACTCCCTATCCGAACGGCGATGATGAATAAGGTCGTGTCATGTTCGAGCCCGCGGATCAATCCACGATGGGGCATTCTCGGAGCGGCCCGTGTTCAGGCCGATAGACAGGCTCCCCCCGGGCGTGCGTCTCCGGGCGCGCGCTTCCGCGGGCTTTGTCCGATGATCATTCGGGACCGTCGTCTAAAGGGCATTCGTAAGAAGGTTATGTACCGGCCCGCGGATAAGACACTCCTGAAAATAGAGATGGGGGTTTGAATCCCTCCGGTCCCGCCAGTTGAAAGGTAAATTATGAAAATGAGAAGGGTGTTCAACATCAACATTTGGGATGGGTCTCCGGGTTTCGCCGTCGGGCTGTTCTTTCCGAAGGGCGAATGGCCCGCCGGTATTGTGATCATTTATAAGGTCATCTTCGGCTTCTGCCTGTCAGGGTTCACAAAGAGCCATGTCTAAGATAGCATTCATCAAGAAATCCTTCCGCAGCGACTCCCTCGGTCTGATCAGCCAGACCAACTCGGTCCTAGACTCCTATGCCAAAAAAGGCATGAGGCTGACCCTACGACAGATCTATTATCAGCTTGTGAGCCACGCCGGCCTCCGGAACATTCAGTCCAACTACAAGCGCCTGTCCTCGGTGATCTCCGAGGCGCGGTTGGCAGGGCTGGTCGATTGGGACGTCCTCGAGGACCGGATCCGACAACCCGTCAGGCATCCTGAGTTTGACGGCATTCCGGACCTGATGGAGGCCGCAATTTCAAGCTACAGGCTTCCGAGATGGAACGGTCAGAAACATTACGTTGAAGTCCAATGCGAGAAAGACGCTTTGGCCGGCGTCCTGAGGCCATTGACCGACGAGTTTCATGTTGTCCTTATGGTGAATCGGGGCTATAGTTCGATGTCCGCGATGTACGAGGGCGCCCGCAGGCTTAGCTCCCGCGGGAAGGGCAAGAAGAAGACGATCCTATACGTAGGGGATCATGATCCGAGCGGCGAAGACATGGTGCGCGACATCAGGGACCGTCTCGAGGTTTTCGGGGTGGGTAACATCGATGTCCGCAAGATAGCCCTGACCATGGAACAGGTGAAGGAATACGACCTGCCCCCGAATCCGGCCAACATGCGGGACTCCCGGGCCGAGAAATATGTCGAAGAGCACGGCGAAGTGTCATGGGAGGTGGACGCCTTGGATCCGGAGGTCCTCCAGGACCTCGTGCGGTCGTCCATCGAAGCCCTCCTGGACAGGAAAATGATGGAAAAGGTGATCAAACGGGAGGAGTCGGACAAGGAGAATATCCGGGAATGGGCCGACGAAAGGAGGGGTTCGTGATAACACGCAAGTTCATTCGGGACCACCGGAACACCATCTTCGTTTTTGGGGACAACGTGGAAGGGGGCGGATACGGCGGCCAGGCCAAGGAGGCGCGCGGGGAACCCAATGCCTGGGGCCTTCCGACAAAGTGGAGACCGGACAACCGCAACGACTCGTTTTTTACCGATGGCGGGTTCAAGGAAACCAAGCACTACATAGACGAGTGCTTCAGGGGTATTTTGTATTTTAAACGAAGGGGGCATGAAATCGTCTTCTTCCCGCGCATCGGAATGGGCCTAGCGGATCTTCAGAACAGAGCCCCGAAGACGTTGGCTTACATCCGGAAGAAGATAAAATCGATTACGGGTGAACCGTGACAAAGCTTCTTTTCCGCCAGCACATCCCTCATTCCAGCTCGAGCATGAAGGAGATCCGAGGCGGATCCGCCCATCTCGTGGTCACATCGCCGCCCTACCCGATGATCGCCAAGTGGGAGAACATCTTCGGAAACATGAGTTTCGATGCCCAGCACGACATGCTTTTCAAGACCTGGAAGGAGGTCTCGAGGATCCTTTGCGAAGGAGGCATCGCCTGCGTGAACATCGGGGACGCTACGAGGACGGTCGACGGGATCTTCCGGTGCTACCCGAACGCCGCTCGCGTGACGATGGACTTCCACAGGCTGGGGATGGTGTCCCTGATCCCGATCATCTGGAAGAAAATCAGCAACCGCCCAAACGCCTTCCTTGGCTCCGGGTTCCTGCCCCCGAACGCCTACGTCTCCCAGGACTGCGAGTACATCCTCATCTTCCGCAAGGGGGGCCTGAGGAAGTTCCCGTCAAAAGATCCGAGACGCGAGGCGTCGGAGTATACGAGGATCGAGCGCGACTTGTGGTTCAGCCAGCTGTGGGAGATCCCCGGGGCCCGGGGCGCCGGCGAGACTTCGGCGTTCCCCGAGGAGATACCGAGAAGACTAATCCGGATGTTCTCGGTGGTCGGGGACCTTGTTGTTGACCCGTTCGAAGGCACCGGAACCACGGGGCGGATCGCCAATGACCTATGCCGAAGCTACATCGGGTTTGAAATTATAGGGAAGGGAGCGTGAGATGTCCTCGTTAGCTGATACGATGCCTGTCGAACAGAAACGGTGCCGCGAACTGCTCGTTGCCTACCGTGACATAGGGCCAAACGGATTGTTCGGGGCCGCGGTGATCGAAGACGCCCTGCACCGTGCGGACCTTGCGATGGCGGGCGGCGATGTCGTGGATATCCTGCGGTCGTACGAGGAACTGAAGAACTTAAAGTAAGGGGAGATCATGGAAGGTAAAGTGATCGAGGACAAGGTTGAGCGGGTGATCGTCCGGGTGTTCGGAGGGGTTCATAATGTCATGGGCTGCTGGAACCGCAAAGAGGTCTGGCCGAACAACGACGGCCTCAAAATGTCGCTTCCGGCCAGTTGCCTTTCGACTTTCGATGCGGATGGGCTGACCAGGCTGGTTGTCGCGGCCCACGATGAGTGCGTCCGCGTTGAGATCGTCGGGGGCGGGCCCCGTAGGGTGACCGTCACGTTTCACGTGAGAGAGGGCCGCGAAGGCTGTTACTATCAGAAACATCCCACGATGGAGCAGGCGCTGGCTGAAATCCGGAAGCATTACGACACGGAGGGGAAGCCGGTCTCTGAAACAACCGAAAAGGAGGCGTGAGATGTCCGTTTCTTGCGAAGGGGCCCTGATCCTCGAGCAGTACAATCTCGTCATCCTGTTGAAAGGCGTCGCTGAGCGCGAAATCCGGGAATTGCAAAACCAAATCTACGCAAGGAAAGACCTGATTGAGAAGTTTGAAAAGAAGGCGACAATCCTGCTAAATGCCCACGTGGCCATACGGATGTGCTCAGGATGGACGGCATGGTGATGGTCATCAGGGAAAAGCTTCCGGAGATGTTTCAATTTTGGAGGGTCGAGTGGCAACCGTCCCGGAAAGAACTGTACGATGCCGAAGAACCGTGAACGAACAAGCAAGGGGAAACTAAGATGAAACTCTCATTACGTTCCTGGATTGAAATCACCATGCTGGCCGCGATCGCGGTCCTGATCGCCCTGATGTTCATCCTTAAGAGGCCGCAGTACCCCACATACACGCGCCAGGACTTCGAGCGGTTGGCCGACAGTGCGGCTGTACGTGCCACAACCATCGTCACGGAGAACCAGGGCGCCATGTGGAAAGACTTGGACTCATCCAACCGGGCCATCTCAAAACAGATCCGAGACGGAAACCAGAGGCTCGAGCGGATCGGTACGATCGTGGCGAACATCCCCGGCTCCTCCGGGGGCGGTCATTCCGAAACCCTGACCGTGACCCACGCCGTCTACTCGGATCCGGAGATCTGGATCAAATACTGGTTCCCCCCGAAGGACTCTTTCGAATACAAGCAACGGGACCATGAGATCAGGGTGAAGGTTGTAGAAACAGACACGGGCTCGTATGTTCACATTTTTGACATCACATCCGGGAAGGATGTGTTCGTGAAGGATGCGCAGTTTGTTCGCTACAAGCCAAAGGAACGCTTCTGGGGCTCAATCGGAGTCCAGGGAGGGGTTCTCTACAGGAATCCGACCCGAAGGGCCTTGGAGGCGGGTGATTTGGCTGCCTACGGGCTCGTGGAGACCAAGGCTGGGTCCGTGATCGTCTACCGTGGCCTCAAGGCCGCGGGGTCCGACTGGGGCTTAGGTATCGCAAGGAGGATCAAGTGAACGAAAGGGGAACAAAGGCTGCGTCGAAAGGGAGGGCTGGATCCGGAGGGGATGTCCGGCCAGATCCGCCCCCGAGGGCGATAACGTTTGAAGTCGGGATCAAATATCTTCTAACCGACGGAGAACTTCCGAAAACGGATGCGAAAAGGAAGGTGTTCATTGAAGACCTCGAGGCGGAGATCGACGATGTCCTTCACTTCGCCCTTGTGGAAAGGTTTGGAAGGGGGAGGATTGCTAGTGGGAACCGGATCCGGGTTGTTGATTTGGTGATCAATGAAGCTGAATCCCGCCCATCTTGAATTCGTGACTTTCCTATTCCGAGCCCCGGAAGACAGGGATAAGAAGGTCGGGCTCGTCGCACAATACACTCTGTCCGGCAAGGACCTCGAGAAGTGGTTGCGGATGGCGGAAAGGGCCGGCTTCGCCGTCCTGCCACCGGACACAAATGCAAGGATGCACCCCAGGATGCCGGTGTGGGATGTTCCGAAGGATCCGGATTGACCGATCCCGGTTCGGTCATTTCCTACGGGGGCGGAGTCAATTCGACGGCCCTGGCGGTTCTCCTTTACGGCGAAGGCCTCAGGCCTCCCGTCGTGTTCGCGGATCCCGGAGGGGAATATCCCGAGACTTACGCCTACCTGGACTACTTCGACAAGTGGCTCTCAACGTTCGGATCGAAGATCGTAAGGCTGAACCCCGGATCGGAGTTCCACCGCGGCAGGGCTCTCAAGGCCCTCGAGGATTACTGCTTGTCCAGGGGCATCATCCCGATCATGGCGTTTCGCTGGTGCTCAACCGAATGGAAGCGCGAGCCGGTCACCCGATGGAGGAAGGCCGTCGGGATAAGGAAGTGCCTGATTGCCATATCGTCGGAGGAGCGGCACCGGATGTTCGCGTCCTGTGCCGAGAATGAGTATCCGCTCGTCGACCGCGGCATCGACCGCGCCGAATGCGAGCGGATAATTTCAAGGGCCGGACTCGAGCTGCCGCGGAAGAGCGGATGCTTCTTCTGCCCCTACCAGAGGAATTCCGAATGGCGCCGGATGTGGGCCTCCGACATTGGCCTCTGGATCCGTGCGAATGCGATGGAGGCTGCGGCCACGGCCAAGATGGGGTATCCGGTAGCCCTAAGGCCTGACGGGATAACCATGGGCCAGATGCAGAATGCCTTCGAGAACCAGCAGGAACTTCCGCTGGATTGCGGCGAGAGGTTCGACTGCTACATGTGCCACACATAGGAGATATATGTCCCGATGGTTGTCCCGATTTGCCCGTTTTTGAACAATCCTCCTGCGGACCGCGCCTGCCGATCTGAAGAGTGCGGGGTCTGGAATCCGGTCGAGAAAAGATGCTCGCTGGTTGTGATATCTACAAAGCTGTCCAAGGCGGTTGAACTTTTATCCCAGATCGCTTCGGCGGTCGGAAAGGAATAAGTGTCTGGAAACGGAAACGGCAAGGAGCACGTGTGCCCGGGGTGCGGACAGTCGTTCGTAACCGAGGAAGAACTCGCCAAGCACCTAAAGACCTCCCAGGCCGGGCCTCCGGAGCCCGAGGAGGTCGGCAAGATCGGGTTCGGGGTCGGAAAGAAGCTATTCGAGGAGCAGAAGCGGGTGTCCGAGGAACTCTCAAAGAAGGTCTTTCGTTTTTCCATGCTCGGAGACCTCCTTTCGGTCGAATGTACCGGTTCGGGGATCTTCACGGCGTTCAGAATCGACCCGTCGCTTGAAAACGGCAAGGATCTCGAGGTCTATCTCGTGACCGCGGCGAACGGGGCGATGGACATGGCCAGGAGGGCCTCGGAGCAGATGATGAACGAAACAATCGGGAAGATGCTTCTCGCAAACTTTCCTAAAGACCTTTTAAAGTGAACGGGGGGCCGAAAAACCGTGGTTTCAAAAATGACTTTCGGGAGCCTGTTCGCCGGCATCGGAGGGTTCGACCTGGGCCTCGAGCTGGCGGGCATGGAATGCAGGTGGCAGGTCGAGAATGAAAGTTTCTGCACGCAAATCCTCAAAGCAAGGTGGCCGAAGGTTCCGAAGTTCGGGGATGTCCGAACGTGCGGAGCAAAAAACCTCGATCCAGTTGACCTTGTCTGCGGTGGTTTCCCCTGCCAAAGCATCTCAATCGCTGGGAAGCGAAGAGGCAAGAAGGACAATCGTTTCCTCTGGCCGCAGATGCTTCGAATCGTGTCCGAACTCCGGCCCGCTTGGATTCTTGGTGAGAATGTTCTTGGAATCGCCTCGATGGTTCAGTTCGATGGTCCGCTTAAGGTGGACCGTCGTCAATATTCCGAGGACGAGAAGGCAGGTGGACGTTTTGAGGTGGGCGAAGTGCGTGAGCGAGTCGGGAGTGGACTACTGGACGAGATCCTGGACGACCTTGAGAAGATCGGATACGCCGTCACGCCATTTGCTATTCCGGCTTGCGCCGTCAACGCTCCCCACCTCAGATTTAGAGTCTGGATTCTGGGTCGGAACTCCGAAAGCGCACGAAAGGGTACGGTCGGAGAAATTCATGAAGGGAAGGACCCCGGGTCCTCTGGAATCGATACGGATGTTTCCGACTCCGGACGCCGGAGTCAGGGGCGGGTTCAACAGAAGTATGAGCAAGGGGGCGGCGAAAAGGCCGACCCTGGCAACGGCGGCAAAGATGTTACCGACCGCGACAGCAAGCAGGGGAGACTACTACACCCGTCGGGGCAAGAAGGTCCTGAAGCTGGCCGGCGTGGCACATCTCCTTCCGACTCCGACCGCGATGGATGCGGGAGGGTTCTGCGGAAAGCCGGACGCCGGAAGGACCGGTCCGAACTCGGAAAGGACGCTCACGGGGAAGGTGCTCGAGCAGTACGGGATGGGCCCGCATGCGATGTGGCCGACTCCGAAGGGAAGGGATTGGAAGGGAATGTCTCAACGGGGAATTCATGCTCCATCGGACAGCCTTTTAAACGCAGTAGTGGCCTCCGGGATGCTCCCGACGCCGACCGGGTCAGTGGGGCCGAAGTCCCGCAACCAGACGAGCGGGGCGTTCAGGGACGGAATGAAAAAACGCGGCGTGATCGGAGCCCTGAATCCCGATTGGGTGGAAGTTCTGATGGGGTTTCCGGTCGGTTGGACGGATATCCCGTATTCGTCCAAGAAATCGTTGATAAGGTCGCTGAAGAAGTCCTTGAAGAAGTTGGCGACTGCTGGCCGCCATCGTGGGAAGACGGGATCCCGAGGGTCTCGGTCGGAACCCCGAACAGATCTGCGCGATTGAAGGCGATCGGAAACGCGGTCGTCCCGCCGTTGGTCGAAGTGATCGGAAGAATCATCTTGAAAGCCGAAGAGGAGTTGAAATCCAAGTGAGCGGGCTCAAGGAGACGGATGTCGCCGCGCCCATCGTCGAGTGGCTGGCCGCGGACGGATGGGATGTGTATCAGGAAGTCCAATACACGATGTATGGCCGCATCCACGACATCGTGGCGAGGAAGGGAAACATCCTCTGGTGCGTCGAGACGAAGACTTCGATGTCGTTCGCGGTGATTGAGCAGGCGCACCGGGCTCCGTTCCCGTTCAGGTCCGTCGGGGTGCCGGTCGCTCATACGGGTCGCAAGGACCCCCACGCCTTCCCGAGGATGATTTGCGGCAGGCTCGGAATAGGCGTGTTCGAGGTTGGTCGGAACTACGTTGCCGATTACAAGCCGCCCGACCTAGTCAGGACCAACCACGAGTTCGCGAAGGATTACATCCTCCCTCATCTGGTCGAAGGACAAAAATCCTACAAAGCGGCCGGAGGAACTGCTGGAGGCCATCTGACACCGTACCGCGAGACCATGGACAGGGTCATCGCTTTCATCAGCCAGAATTCCGGGTGCTCGTTGAAGGACATCTTCGCCCACATCAAGAATGATCATCACTACTGCTCCGATGCGACGGCACGATCGGCGATACCGAACGCCCTAAGGAAGTTCGAGACGGCCATCGTCAGGGTCGGGACGAAGGACCGGAGGAACGCTTACTACCTGAGGAGGAAAAAATCCGGTGGCTGACATATTCACAAAAAGAAGGCGCAGCGAGATCATGGCCCGGATCCGGTCGAAGGACACCGGCCCCGAAATCGCCCTGAGGCGGAAACTGTTCGGGGCGGGATTGAGATTCCGCAAACATTACAGGACGGCCGGCGTGAACGTGGACATCGCGTTTCCGAAACGGAAGGTCGCGGTCTTTGTCCACGGATGCTTCTGGCACGGCCATCGGAAATGCGGCGGCTGGAAGCTTCCGAAGAGCAACTCCGGATTTTGGAGAAGGAAGATCAAACGGAACAGGGATAGGGACAGGAGGGTTCTCGCCGCGTTGCGCAGGTCCGGGTGGACGCCCGTTGTCGTGTGGGAGTGCCAGGTTTCGGAGCGCACCATGTCCTGCGCCCTGAGGATCGCCGCGGCATGGGCTCTCGGGAACCCGGTACTCGAGGCTATTGACAACGATCCGCAAAATAGGTTAGAATATTAGCGAAGTCTTTGGACGATATGAAAAAAAGGAACGTGGTGGTGACCTTTGAAATTTGCCGTCCCCTTAAGGCGCGTCCCCAGCCTTGCGGTGAGTCCATACCCACCACCTATGGACTCTGCGTCCAAAGCCCGCAAGGTTCCGACGCGCCCCTTATTTTTTCCCCCACATCCGCATGACAAATCCCAAACCGTTCGCATTGAATCGTATCGTCAGGGGCCATGCGGTTGATGTTTTACGGTCCATTCCGGACGACACCTTCCATTGTTGCGTGACATCCCCTCCGTTTTTCAACTTGCGTTCATATAATTCTCCGCCTCAGATTTGGGGCGGCGTTCCGGATTGCGATCATGTCTGGAACGTATCCTCTGTGAAGGATCCCGTGGACCGCGGCGGAAGCGGTCAGTGGGAGGGAAGGATCGTGGACGGCAAGCCGTTCGGGAAGATGCCAAAGTCCAAGGTCGTTTCGGGGACCTGCGTCAAATGCAACGCCTGGAAGGGCGAGCTGGGGAGCGAGCCGACGCCGCAACTATACATCGATCACCTGTCCCTGGTGTTTTCGGAGCTCCGCCGTGTCATGCGTCCCGATTCGGTCGTCTGGCTGAACATGGCCGACTCCTACGCCGCGAACCTTTCCTCCTTGGTCAGGAACACTCATGACGGTCACTATTCGACCGACTGCGAGCGTTATGGAGGAAAGGGGTCGAAGGTGCCGGCGGGGATGAAGCCCTTGGACATGGTGGGAATTCCAGCCCAGGTCATTCTTCGCCTAAGAAATGACGGGTGGTGGTGGAGATCAACTGTATGCTGGATAAAGGCCCTTTCCGGAGAACAGTCGTTCGGGTCGACGACCCCGGAAAGCGTGAATGGCTGGCGCTGGGAGAAGTGTCGCGTTCGGGTGAAGCCGAGCGAACGGGCAATGGAGGGGAGCTATTTCCATGACTCTCATTCCGGATCGGGCTCCCCGGAAAGTGCGAGGGACGGAAGTAGGTTCAAGGACCACAGCGACGAATACGCGGACTGCCCCGGATGCAGAAAATGCGACAAGAACGACGGGCTCGTGCTGGTCAAGGGCTCCTGGAGGCCGACCAGCTCTTTTGAGTATCTTTTCATGCTTACAAGGTCGGGGACCTACTTCGGCGATCGCGAAGCCGTCGTCGAGCGCGGGAGCGGAAAGGCTTCCGGAAATGTCCACCACAAATACGCCGACCGCGAAGATGTCCACGACACATCCAGCGGGCTTTCCAAAATATCCGATGTCGTCTGGACGACTAGGAACCTCCGGGACTCCTGGTTCATCGGAAACGCGCCGTCCAAGATCAAGCATTGGGCTCAGTTTCCCCCTAAGCTTGCCGAGATCCCAATAAGATCGTCAACTTCCGAGTGGGGGTGCTGTCCTCAATGCGGATCTCCCTGGGCCAGGGTTATTGAAAGGGGTGGAGGGTCCGACGACGGCGATGAGGGTTTCAGGACATGTGTCACGAAGTGCTGGAGGCCTACTTGTATGTGCGGCATCGTCGACCGCGTCGTCCCCGCGGCGGTGATCGACCCGTTCGTGGGATCCGGAACTACATGCGCGGTTGCAAAGGCCCTGGACAGGAGATGGTTTGGTATTGATGTTCATCCGGACTTCTCGGGAGAAGGGAAAATTGCGGGTGAGCGTCTCCGGGGGAGTGGGGAAAGGCTCTTTGGGTGCGGATAATTAGAGTGTTCCCCCGGAAGACTTCCTTTTCTCCAACGGACCCCATGGCTTTCTTCGGACCGCCGGGGATGTTCGTTCCTGACCACGATGCGGTCCATGTTTCGGTGGCCTTCACTTGGGATGTTTCCCGCGGCGAGTGGCTCAAGATGCAGTGGGAGGCGGCTACGAAGAAGCGGGTAATGATTGGAGGGCCTGCGTTCGGAGACCCGGGGATGAGTTTTGTCGCCGGGAGGTATGTCAGGCCCGGGGTCACGTTCACGAGCCGCGGATGTCCGAACAGGTGCAAGTGGTGTCTCGTTCCCGCTCGGGAAGGGGTCCTCCGGGAACTTCCGGTTGTCCCTGGAAACACCGTCCAGGACAACAACCTCTTGGCATGTTCCCCGAGACATCTCGACAGGGTGTTCTCGATGCTCTCATACCAGTCAATGATCAGGCTTTCCGGGGGCCTAGAATCGTCCAGGATCAACACAAAGGTAGCGGACAGGCTTAGGGGCCTCCGTATCCGAGAGATTTGGTTGTCGTGCGATTCCGGAGCTTTCCTGGAGCCTGTAGGAAGGGCCATAGGCATTTTGCGGAAGGCGGGGTTCCGACAGCGTCAGATACGGGTATACGTCCTTGTCGGGAAGACCCGCGTCGAGGAGGAGGGGCGGCTCAGGGAGATATTTGGGATGGGGGCCTTCCCGTTCGCCCAGCTTTACCGTTCCGAGGACGGGGGGGAGCTTTACGGACCAGAGTGGAAGTCGTTTGTGAGGACTTGGTCGCGTCCAGCGGCCTACGTCACATTGATGGGAGGGGATCGATGAGCAGGGAGATGTCCGCTTCAAGGTCAAAATGGACTGATCATGAAATGTCGGCTTTGGTGAAATATGCGTCCAAGAGCGGTGCAACGAGCGACGGGGCCGTAGATCTGATGGCTTCTGTCTCTCCCTTAAGGAGCCCCCAAAACGTAAGGTTGATGTTTAACTCCGCGGTCCGTCTTTCATGCTACATCCCCCCCGAGATAAAAGAGCGGATATGCTCGTCATGGGGAAAGGTTAAGCCGTGGAACATGGCATGGGACCTCAGGAGAACATTAAAGCTGAAGGTAGGCTTGAAACGGATAGTCGATGTCGCCATAGAGGGCGGCGCTCTAAATGTTTCACGTGAAACATTTCGTGACGCTTGGAAGAAGTTTGTCCTGGAAACCAAGCGTTGCAAGAGGTGCAAGGCTGATCATCCGGCGGCGGACTTTTATTTTAAGCCGTCCGAGGAGACTGGATTGATGAACATCTGTAAGAAAATTGTTAAGGAAAGCGTAGTCCGTTCAAGAAAAAAGTCATCAAAACCTATTTATTAAACATTTGTTAAACAATATAAGTATGTATAGATAATATCATTATAAATAATTACTGGTGTTTAATAAATTATGTTTTATATAGGCGTTCGTCTAAAAGAATATATATCTATATAAAAATTTCTCATGCGAAATAACTATGATTTTAAAAATATATAGTTTATTAAACAGTATTTGTTAAACAAAATAACTTACTGATTTTACTATATATGACTTGTTTAATAAATTGTTTAACAAATAATGTTTGTTAAACATAAAACATACAGTAGGTTTTTGTTTCGTAAAAAAATGATGAATAAAAATTTTGTTTTATGAGTCCAAACATCACCAGAACAGTCCCTATAGTAGTCGTTTGTTAAACAAATCAACTATTTGAATCTGTGGTTTTTATACAAACAGTTAAATCGGAGATTGACAGACGAAAGTACGCCAGATAGCCGAAACACCATTCCGAAACGTTCAATTCGGAAACAAACGTCACCCAGACAGGATGCGGTCGGACAAGATAGAATCCGTCAGGGAGAAGTGCGAGAACAGGAACATCCTTGTAGGAGTCCAAGGGTTCTGGTCTCCAGTCATAATGGATGACGAGCCTCACAGCTGTCCGATCTTTTTTGTGTTCAACTCCAAAAAAACGTCATTGTCCGACGAAGAGGCTATGGAGCTGTCGGCCAAGGAGGCGTTGTCAGCGATCGGGTTTTTTAAGGAGAACTTCGACCTTTCCGACGCAGACTGGGAGATATTCTTTTCGGGAAAAAGGGGCTTCCACATCTGCCTGAGCCCGGAGGTCTCCGGCGCCGGAGCCGATGCCATAAGAATACATGTCGCGGGAAGGATAGCGTCGTTCGTCAAGGAGGCCCTGGCCCTCGAAACGATAGACCTTTCGGCATACAGGGACGGATCATCCCTGAGGCTCGTCGGATCGAAACATCCGGACACAGACCTGTTCTGCATGGAGATTTCGGCGTCCGAACTTTCCCTTCCGACGAACGACATGCTGTCTATATCTGCTTCCCGGCGCGACCCGCCGACGGCGGAAGACAGTGCCGAAGCCAAAATCAATGAAAGCCTGAGGGGCCTTATCGGGGAGTTCTCGGACGATCACGAGAGGCTTGCCGTCCTGTCCGGACTGTCGCCGTCGAAGCCGATCACCGAGGGCCCGACAGTCCCGGTCTGCATGGAATACGTGTCCAAGATATCGGAATCCGCGAACCAGGCGGCGATACGTTACGGCACGGCATCCATGGCCGCCTATTATAAGGACTCCGGGGTGAGTGAAAGGAACGCGGCTGTCCGCATATCGGTATGGTCCGTGGCCTCCATGAACCCGGACTCGGAACCGACGCCGTGGAACGTCGGGGACAGGATGGAGGCCAGAGTGAGGGCGACGACGGAGTGGGTGTACCGCGAGGACGATATCCACTTCTCCTGCTCCTTCATGAGGGCCATGGGGAAGGTCCTCGGTCGACCGATCCCGTGCTCCCGGGGGGCGTGCAAGACAGCCAACGAAATCAATCAGCAGCCGAAGACTCCGCCCAGGGTGGAGCTGGACCGTGCCGCGGATCCGGCGCTCGTCGGAAGGACGATAAAAGTCAAGGCCGTTGTCACGGGGGCCACATACAAAAACTACCTCGGTCCCCAGATGGTCAGGGTGACATGCCGCGGCGAAGGGAAGGGTTGCGACCTGTGCCCGCTCAAGGAATACGGAGGGACGGCTGAAAAGCCGATACTGCCGGACGACATCATCCTATTGGAAATAGCCCGGGCGGGAAAGGCCGAAGTCAGGGCCGCGGTCAGGGAGAAGCTCGGCATCCCGTTCGGATGCAAGTCCCCGAAGATAGAGTTCTCCGAGTTCCAGGGGATGTACGACCTTTCCCTCCAACCCGTCATAAAGATCGCCCCGGAGATCATGTCGAAGGACAGGCCTTACGTCGTCCAGGAGGCCATGCTCGTCGGGGACGGGATAAAGCTCGTCGGGGAGTCCAGGGAGTACGAGCTGGAGGCCCGGCTCTACCCCCACCCTAAGGACCAGAGCGCGATCCTGCAAGTCACGGGCGCGAAGCCGATCGAGGACTTCGTGTCGTCGTTCCGCATGTCGAAGGATCTGGCGGACAAGCTGAAGGTGTTCCAGCCGGCCAAGGGACAGACCGAATGGGACAAGCTTCTCGAGATATGGGAGGACCTTACGTTCAACGTGGTCAAGATATACGACCGGCTCGACATGGGCCTGATCATGGACCTTGCCTACCATTCGGTGACGGCGTTCTACTGGGACGGGGCTGTCCAGAAGGGATGGGTCGACGCGCTGATAGTCGGCGACACCGGCCAGGGAAAGACGCACATGGCGAAGAGGCTGATAAACCACTACGGCCTCGGGGTGTTCGTCAACGGCGAGAGCGCAAGCAGGACGGGCATCCTATACGCCCTCGAGCAGTTCAAAACGGGGTTCAAGCTCCAATGGGGGGCGATCCCCCTGAACGACCGCAGGCTCGTGTTCATCGACGAGTTCACCGGGATCAAGGACGAGGACAGGGAGCAGCTGACGGCCGTCAGGTCCGAGGGCTTCCTCGAGGTCCACAAGATCATCAAGGCCAAGACCATGGCAAGGACGAGGCTGGTGTTCATGTGCAACCCGAAGGACGGCCGGATGATGTCCCAATTCAACTACGGGGTCGACGCCATAGAGACCGTGTTCCGGAAGCCGGAGGATGTCCGCCGGCTCGACATCGCCGATGTGGTCGCTATCGGGGAGGTGGACAACCGGAGGTTCAGCGAAAAGCAGGAGGCCGAGGTGGAGCACATCCACCTTTCGGCGCTCTGCAAGCACCTCGTTCTTTGGGCGTGGTCCCGGAAGCCGGAGCAGGTCGAGATCACTGCGGATGCCGAGAAGGCCGTGCGCGAGGCCCAGGACAGCATACAGTCGAGATACGTCCCCCAAATCCCTTTGTGCGAACCGTCGACGCTCGTCCAGAAGATCGCCAGGCTGTCCATCGCCGTGGCGGCAAGACTGTTCTCCAACCGCGACAGGGACGCCGTGCTCGTGAAGCGGGAGCACGTGGAGTGCGCGGTAAGGATAATGGAGTCGTGCTACTCCAAGAGGGCCATGTCCTATCTGGCCAAGAGCACGGCCATCCTCCGGGACCAGGAGATCGTCAAGGCGAACCGCAACGCGACCGAGGAGTATTTGACGGAGAGGTTCCGGGACCCGAAGGAGCGGTCGTCGTTCATCAACTGCATGCTCCGGATGGGCCGGTTCACGAAGTCCGAACTGTCCGAGTTCGTCCCGCTGAGCAAGGACGACTACAACAACTTCTTCAAGAACCTTACCATGAACCGGATGATCGAGAAGCGGGGACCGCAGTGGGCCAAGTCCATCCACTTCACCGAACTGCTCCGTAAGATGGACGCCGAGTCCGACTGGGGCCGTGACGGGAACAAGGAAAGACCGGAAGAACATCCTTCCGGACGCGACCATGAAGAACCCCCGACCCCCGATGTTCCCGAATGGCTGTCCCGAGAGCTTGACGGAGACAAGGAAACGGATGTGGACGGTGAAAAGCGGTAGGAAAAAGAACAAATAGTGACCGTTTTTAGGCATGACAGATGGCTACTATGCGCCTAACCAAACGTATTTATGCACACGACAGATGGTAGTTATGCACCGAACAGATGGTAGTTATCAGACATAACGGAACGTATTTATCCCGTATTTTTATGAGAAAGTCACTATGACTCACCTGTCGTGCACCTATGCTGCACCTGTCATGCACCTGTCGTGCACCTGTGCTGCACCTGTCATGCACCTGTCGTGCACCTATGCTGCACCTGTCGTGTTGCCTATAAATGGCATCCAATCAGCCGCTATTTGGAGGGGTCTTGACAAATGTAGTCGCGTAGCCGTATAATTGTTTTGTAGCATTAAACAATCCAACAATGGGAGGATCGAACCAAATGTCAGAGAACGACGGCGAGATGACTGATCAGCAGACGATCGAGGAACTCGGAAGGCTTAACGGGGAATTCATCCGCGCGGCAACCGAGCTTCATGACGCGGTCGCCTCCGTGGACGCCGGGGGGTCGTTCACGACCGATGTAACGGCCGGCAGAAGGCTTCAAGTGGCCGTCGACGCGATAGACGCCCCGATGGAAGAACTGCTTTCCTTCCTGGGAGAGATCGAAGCGGCCAACGTTCAGCAGAAGTCCTTTTTCTGCCCGATATGCGGAGACCACGTCTTCATCCATCGCGGAGACCCCGGGGAGCCGGACTACTGGGGGGAATGCGGGAGATGCAACCTGGAATGGGACATCGACTCGATAGCGATTGAGGACGACGATTCCGGCGAAGGGGCGGACGATGAACCGCCGGCTGTCCCCGGAGGCTCTAAGGAAGAGCCAACCGAAGATGTTCCCCCGCAGGAACACGGAACGGAAGCTGCGGTCCCTCTGGCCGATGACATATAATGAGAATCTCAATCGAATCCCCGGCCACGTTCGGATCCCCGAACATCACCGTCCCTATCGGAAAGATCAGGGGCCTCGTGTCTAACCGCTCGGAGACGATCTCGGAGGTCCTCTCGGGCCTCCTGGGAGGTCCGATCGGCGCCGCCGTAGCGAGACTCGTCTCGGACCGCATTTCCTCGCTGAGCGGCCCGATGCCGGGAAACATGGATGTGAAACTGATGATCGAGACCGACACGGGCGGGATTCCGATCGCGTTCAACATCAACCTCAGGATTGAAGGAGACAAATGATAAATCGAGATCGTCCGGCAAGAGCCCCGTGGAGCAAGGATGTCTTCATTCCGGGCCCTGAACACAGGCAGGTCGCCCCCGCCGCGACGGACATCCGCGGCGACCATCACGGAAGGCCTTCGGTCAGGGCATCGAGAAGATTGCCCGCACCGCCTCCCGCAGCCGCTTCGGTCGGATCCCTGGGGTCTCCTTCCCGGGCAACGGAATCCGTGGTGCTTTCGAAGCCGACGGAAACCGAGGGAGACTCTGTCACGAAGGCCCCTCACACTCTGGACGACGAGATGAAAGAGGCGTTTAAGCGCATACGGACGCTCACGGGAACCTCCATCTCGGTAAAAGTGTCCCGAAGGAACGACGAAGGAAGGTGGGCTTTCGTGACCGGAAGCCTGAGGTTCAACCCCGAGAAGGAGGACCCGGAGGCCATCGAAGAGCGGATAAAGCAACTGTACGGACAGGGAGACTACATGATCACCTACATCTCCCCGAGAGGATCCAAAATCGACTCGATCGCATACGAACTTTCCGTCGCAGGACAGCCCCAAAGGGAGTTCCAACCCCCGCCTTCCGCCCCGGGTTCCGAACCGTACCACGGGCTTTCGGGCACACTGACGGAACTCACGAGGTCCCTGGAGATACTCAATTCCCCTCAGAACAGGGAGGGCGCCGAGAACCGGCAGGCGATAGAAAAGCTGACCTCCCTCGTGGGAGATCTGGCCCGGAGGCAGGCGAACGAACGCTTCGAACGCCGTCACGAGGAGCCGCCCACTTACGAATACCAAGGCGAGGATATGGAGATCAGGGCCATGAAGGACTCCATGTCCCGGATGGAGAACCTGATGGACAAATTCCTCGCAGCGCAGATGACCCGGAAGGACGACGGGGGGATGGAGAAGGCCATCAAGGCCATCGGAGACATGATGACTCCGATCCTGACCCCCCTGATGGCGTCCCTATCGGCTCCCAAATATCCGTCCCAAGGCACGACGGTCGGCGAAGTCCTCCAGGTCATAACGGCCCTCAAGGGGAAGGGAGAGGATGCCCCGAAGGACCCGAACTCAAAACTGCTCGAGACGGTCCTGTCCCTGGTGTCGGCCCAGGGAAGAGATCAGATTGACATGCTTTTGCGCGGGTTCGACATGGGCAAGAAGGGCGACTTATCAGCGGACGCCCTGGCGGACATGAGGGAAGATAAGGAGCCGGCTGGGATCAGCGACAAGCTCCTGGGGCTCGGAGAGACGTTCGCCCAGGCGCTGGGGAACTCCGTCGGGTCCAGGATCGGGGAGGCCGCCGCCAATTTCGCCGTAACGGGATCCCAGGTACCGTCGGCCCCCGCCACAGCCGGCCTTCCGGCCATAAGGGTTCCGGGAACGAGTATGGCCGCAAGGCCGGACGACCAGTCCCTTGTCAGGAGGGCTCCGCCCCCGCCGCCCCCGAAGCCGCCCATTGAAGCGGGATCCGTTCATGCGCCCGTCGCCCCTAGCGCCGTGCCTGACGGACATGTAGCGCTCCGCCCGGCGAAGTTCCCGAAACCGGCAGCGCAGCCGCCCCCGCCGCAAACGATGACCTCCGTGCCTCCGGAGCTTTCACAAGGTCTGGTCAACGCATTGTCGTCCGACGAGGCGCCCGAGAGCATCGCAGCCAAAGTGATGATGATGATCAACACGATCGCAAACAACCCCGAAGCCGCCCCGGCCATGGGGGCCTTCCTTGAAAGCTTCAAGCATCCGCTGGGCGAGGGGCTCGCCAGGATCAGACCGTTGCTCGTGCCGTCCCACTACGACTCGCTGGTCGGCATGATGCCGAAGGTTGAGAAGACCTACGCCGAGATACAAAGGCTCGTCGGAGCGGTGGCGCCGTGAGGAAGGTCAGGGTGAATTTCGAAGAAGTGGATGTGGGCCGGAGGTTTGAGCACAAGGAGAAGCCGTGGGTCAAGACCGGGCCCGAGAAGGCGGAACCGGACGGAGGGCCTCCGATCAAGACCTCCGTCCGGTTCCCGCCGCACCTGAAGGTCGTCGTGACGGAGAATTGATGCTTCCCGTCATCCTCCGGGGGGCGTTCAGCGACGTATCGGGCTACGGGTCGCTGTGCCGCTACATGGCCCGGGCGTTGCATTCGGCGGGAGTCAGGCCCGCGATCCACGACATACGTTGCAAACAGTTCTCAAGTTACGTCCCGTCTTCCGCCGATGAAAGGTCCGTTCTGGACGGATTGCGGTCTCAAGAGCTTCCCGACCCCATGAAGTCCCTCGTTTTGGATGTCACGACCCCCAGTTTGTTCAACCACTGCTTTCTGGCCGACGCCGGATATTCGATGACGGAATGCACGCGGATCCCGGCGCGGTGGACGACGAGATGCCTTAAGATGGACGCCGTGTTCGTGCCCGGGCCGTTCGGGAAATCGGTTTTCGAGGCCTGCGGTTTTTTGAAGGTGACCGAGGTTGCGCCGGGATTCGACACGGAGGCCTACCGGTGGGTTCCGGAGGATATGTTTAATGTGTGGGGCGGCATCGGGCCCGAGCCGTTCAAATTCGTCGTCACGGGCCACCTGATGCACAGCATTAACGACAGGAAGGGCATCAAGCAGCTTGTCCGTTGCTTTGCCCGGGAGTTCCGGGACGATCCCGATGTCGGCCTGATCCTCAAGACCCAGGTCCTGGGCCATGATTTCTCCGACCGCGTGGACCTCATGGACATCCTGCGGAGCATACTGGATGAGGAAAAGTTTCCGGCGATACAAAGGATCTCCGTCCTGCACCGGAATTACACGTCCGCCGAGCTGGCGACGATCTACAGCCATCCGTCCATCAGGGCCTTCGTGTCGCCTACTTGCGGTGAGGGGATCGCCTACAACATGCTGGAGTGCGCCTCCTGCGGAGGCGTGCCGGTCATCGCCACGAACTTCTCCGAGCACACGAACTTCCTTCCGGCAGACCTGTTCATACCCCTGCCGTGCCGTTTGGTTCCGATACCGGAAGAATACCACGCAGCCCCGGAATCGCCGTACCCGAAGGAAGCGTCGTGGGCGTTCGTGAGCGACGAGGACCTCATGGAAACCATGAGATCCTTCCATACGTCCGAATCCGGACACCCCCGGAAGCCTGTCCCGGGAGAGATCATGCCCGGGCTTTCTCTTGAGGCCTTCGGAACCCGTCTTGCAAGGGCCCTGGAGACGGTCGTCCCGGGATCCAGGATGAGGCAAGTGTCGGACGAGATTCAGATCGGATCGGGGACCGACCCCGTCGACGGATGGTTCCACATTGAAGAGGACGCCATGGGGTCGCGCGATGTGGAAGTCGCCTGCGATCCGAGGCGCATTCCGTTGATGGACGCTTCGTACGGGGAAGCGATGATTTACGGGATTCTCGACGAAATGAGCGACGAGGACGCGGCGAGGGCCGCCTACGAATGTTTCCGAATGTTGAGGCCGGGAGGGATCGTCCGTTTGGTTGTCACGGACGCCGAGACGGTGATGAGGACGATCCTCGATACGGAGGAGTCCCTTACGCCCCACGCGTTCAACTATTTGTCAGGATTTTTGACGGACAAGGTGAATCTGTGGACGAAGAGGAGGGTTTTGAAGCTTCTGAGGATGGTCGGGTTTGACAATGCGATGATCGAAAACCCGGATCCGGCGGAAGCGGCGGTGAGGCCGAGCGACCTGGTCGCCGGAAGGCTGATAGGCGGAGGAGTCAGGATTTCTATGGTCGCGCGCGCCGTGAAGCCGGTTTAGGCTCGTAGCCGTCGCCGTCAAAAGCCCTCGAGGCGATCTCGCCTTCGAGGGCTTTCCTTCTCCAGGGCTTGAGCTTCGGGGGCCTGCTGGACCTTTCGATCATTATGCAGAACCCCGCGCGATCGGAGGATCTCACCTTCAGGCCGCGTATCAGCCCCCGCCTGAAAAGCTGATGAGCCGTCCCCCGCGATATTCCGCACGTCCGCGCCCACTCGCTCATCGACACGAAACTTCCGTCCACGACATCCGGCTCCATCACGGGGACATCGCAGTATTTCCTGTCGAACGAATGATAATAAGTTGTTGTCGACCCCATAAGCCTCCGGGTGAAACAGCAGACGCCTCTAACAACGCCCCTTCCGGGGCGTTTTTGCATATACTATTATAAACGAACGGCGCAATTATGTCAAGAAGTGTATGGAGACATTATTCGGATGTGTATGGAGACTCTGATTGACAACGACCGTCGTGCGGGTGTAAAATGCTAACCATAGAATTTGAAAACAGATGCCGAAATACACATCGCAGATCATGGAGATACCGTCAGGCGAAGCGGGAACGAAGAAAACGCTGGAGGTCATGCGCACCGCCGTCAGGCAGGGCATGAAGGATCCGGCGATACTTCCCATTGCAAGGCTGATCGTATCCGACGCCCCGGAGAAGGACCAGTGGGCGGAAGCGGTCAGGCTTTTCTATTATATGAAGCACGGCATCCGCTATGTGAAGGACCCCTACGATTTGGAAGGGGTCCTTTTTCCGCGCACCACGTTGTCGATCGGCAGCGGGGACTGCGACGACCAGACCGTCGCCTTCTGTGCATTGGCGATGTCCATCGGCATGCCCGCAAGGTTCTGTGCGGTAAAGCTCGCAGGGAAGGACCAGTACTCCCACGTCTACCCCGAGCTGCTCATCAACAATGCGTGGCTCCCCTTCGAGCTCACATTGAAGAGGGCCGTGCCCGGCGTACCGTACGCGGAGCCTTCGGAGAAGATGAGAATGGAGGTCTCCCCCGACGAGGCTCCGGCCGGTACGACAACGTCGATGTTCGGAAGATTCATCCGCGAAATCATCAACTAAGAGGCTGACATGTATTCTGGAACTGGGCATCTGGCGTCGCTCAATCAGACGCAGCCGCAAGTCCCGGCGTGGTACGGGGAACTTCAGACCTGGTTTTCGCAGTTGTCCGACAGGATGCAGCAGATATCGAACATCCTCAAGGAGACGCCGAATATGCCGGAGTACGCGCAGACCGGCCAGCAAATGACCCAGAGCCGGCAGAGCTTCGCGTGGTGGATGCAGCAGCCCTACACCTGGGTCGCGGTCGGCGCGCTGGCTTTGGCGGTCTACAAGATGAGGACCGCGCATTGACCTTCAAGCAGTGGCTCGAATAAAATCTGAGCGACTACCTGGAGGACATAGTCGAACACGGAGCGGTCGCGGGGTTCCCGCACCTTACATATTATAAGGACACCGTGGAACTTCACGACCGCTTCGAGGACCAGATATGGGACGCGTTGTACGAGGACGCCCCGGTCGAAGGGATGAGCATCCTGTCTTTCGTGGCGTCGCTTGGAGACTCCAAGGATGTCGGGAGCATGGACCAGCTGAAGAACCTGCTCGTCTGGTACATGGCGGAGCGTACGGCACGGGAGATCGTCGAGGGCCGCGGCGCCAAGCCGAATCCGTCCAGATCTCGAACCGTGACGGTCAAAGGCGTAAGGCTTTCTGTTCCGGAATACAGGGCCTTTACGGACTACATCAACGCCCACTCCGTGGGAAGCTTCAATCGCAAAGATGTCGAAGATTTCCTCAAAATGCTCGACACCGACGATTTCCGAAAAGACTGGATGAAATAATAGGAGGCATAATGTTCAGAAGGAATCCGGAACCGACCGCCGAAGCGATAAAGGCCGCAGCCGAAGAGGCCCTGAACTACTTCCACAAGGATGTCCGGACATCCGGAGAGGACTTCTACAAGACCGAGAATGAGCCGCAGTGGGTAAACGACATGATCCACGAGGCCCACGGCGACATGCTGCCCGACGACTGGAAGTATACGTTCGTCTGGGAGGCCCTGAACCACATCACGGAGCTCGACGATTTGGACGACGGGCCGGAGCTGGAGCCGGACGCATACAACAATGAGCGTCTGGCTTGGCTGTCCTCGAACCTCACCCGGGCGTCCTATGTGGACGAAGCGATGGAGGAGTTCGGGGCCGGATGGCCGGAACAAGGCGTCATGGAGGCCGTCGGCCTCGGACAGCTTAGGGAAAAGGAGGAAGTGTTCTTCTCAATTTTGAACTCCCTCAAGGAGCACGTTGCGGAGGCGGGGGAATAGTGCTTTCTTTTGATTCCGGACAGCTTTACCGGGGAAACGTGACCATAGAGATGCCCCTAAAATCCTGGGACCTTCTCGAGGAGACGGTCAAGCAGGATGCAATGTCCGGGGCCGTAGACTATAATCTCCGGAGGGACATCGAGGAGGCGTTCAGGAAGCTGACTTTCCGCCCACGGAACGGAAGGATATCGATCTCCGGTCCGTCGCAGTTCGTCTATACGATCATCGAGACCCTCGAAATGGATTCGAAGTCGATCCGTTTCGACGAGCACCTCAAGAGGGACATAGCGATGGCGCTCAGGACCGTTCACTACATGGCCCCGCATGGTCGTCCGAAGTCCAGGATCCGCAGCAATCCCGACGCTCCCAGGGAAAGAAGGCTGGGGCTGATCCAAACGAGGGCGTTGCTGGGGCAGATGGACCGAATTCTCGACGAGATAGAGGTGATAGACTCCTACGGGGACATCGTCGAGAACTTCTGCGAAGACGACAAGAGGACCAGGCATACGACCAGGATCATCGGGATGATCGACGATGACTTGGCGAGACCGGCGCGGCATTGACCGCAAATTATAGGAGGGACTCATGTACAAGGCGCTGAGAGGCCTCGGGCTTTCACCCGCGGATCCGGTCCTGATCAATTTCGTGAACACGATGGTCGGCCGGCAGGTCGAGATCCGGTTCACGGGAAGGGACGGATTGAAGCACAACTTCTCCGGAGTGTTCAAGGGTCTGAAGTATTCCACGAAATACCCCGGGGATCCGACGAAGCAGATATTCATGCTGCAACCCGCGGGGGATACGACGAACCCCGCGAACATCATCCCCGTCGGCCCCGACGACTATGCCGGCGTCTATCTGGACAACATAGACTGGGTCCGTCCAGGATCGTACAACATGGGCTCGTGGACCTTCCTCGGATCCTGGAAGCCGTCGGGATCGAAACCTTCCGTCGTGCCCGACCAGCCCGTCCAGGACGATCAGAAATCCGGAGGAGAAACGGGCATGTGGGCGGGAACCATCGGGATGTTCAAGCAACCGCTGTTCTGGGCGATCGCCGCCGGGCTGGCGATAGCGGTGACCTACATCTTCCTCCAGCCGAAGAGTTCCACGGCCAAGGCGGTAGCCATGGCCGCCCCGGCGCCGATCCCGATCGCAGCGCCGGTGCGCGTCGCACGCAGGTCCCGGAGGACGGCGGCACGGAAGCCGTCGGGCAAGCGGAAGAAAAGTTCCCGGAGGAGATAGGAGGATCCATGCCGAAATTTGAACTGAGCATCCCGGAGGCTCAGACCATCGTGGCCGCGTTGCGGTTTGCAATCGACATGAGCGACACCTACTATGCATTGGCTCCCGATGAGACATTGGGAGGCCCCGACTACAACAACGGCAGCAGCCGTCTTCAGAGGAAGCGGGAGCTTATCGCCGAACAACTTCATTACGAGATCCCGAAGATGGCGGACCTCGGGCTCTAACGTGTATCTTAACGGACCGAGCAGCGTCGCCGTAACTCACGAAGTCCCCAACGGGATCCGGTTCACAATTTACGACATGCCCGGGTTCACCGGCAAGGCGATGTCCGTGAACACGGTTGAGCAGCTCGAGGCCTACGCAAGGGCTCTGGGCATCGATCCAAGGAATGCCTTGAAGCGCGCCGTCGACGCCAGAAGGCTGGACATCCCGTCCGCGGCCTCCTGGATAGGAATCCTTTCGGGGAACAGGACGACCGCCACGGGAGGGCTCATGCAAGCCGTCCAGCCCATTCATCAGGCCCCGAACGTTTTGTGGTTTTCGGTGATGGACGGACCCCCGGACAAACGGACCAAGGCCGTCATCGACTCGCTCGAGGCCTTGAGTCAGTACACCGTGTGGGTGAACGCCCAGATAGACCCAAACGTGAAGCTGTCCCAGGACGCGCTGGGACACGCGAAAGCCAAGGGATGGCTCGACGACATGAGGTATTATTCCTGGATCGACTTCACGTTCAATCCGGACAAGTATTCCGGAAAGCCGGAACCGAAGCCGACCTGGCTCGAAGAGATGGTCAACGCCTTCAAGGGCGGGTCCGGTCAGGGAACGAAGTGGGTGATTATCGGAGGGCTTACGCTGGCCGCAATCGTAGTGGCCGTAGCGGCTTCGGGAAGGAAGCCCGCTCAAACCCAATCCCCTTAACAAATAAAGCAAAGGAGGAAGGCAAGATGTTCATCGGAATGGGGTCGATTACAAGCGCGACGTTGAATAACATCGCGCCGTACATCGGGAAGATCGTGTCAATGCAGGGCCGGGGGTTCACCTACTCCCGCGTGAAATTTTCGACGGCGACGGATCCGCTCGTAGTGACAGTCGTCCATGCGGACGGAACACCGTTCGTCGATTCGGCTAACAACCCGATCACGAGGACCCACCCGCTCGCCGACATATCCGCGATGTGGGAGTTCGGAGTCGAGCAGCCCCCGTCGGCCATCACCAATGGAGGGGCGGCCGTCCAGGCTTCGACGATCCCGATGTGGATCATGCCGGCCGGCGCGATCGCCATAGGTCTGTTCATCATGTGGCGGAGCGGGTTCCTGGCTTTCGCCGGGATCGGACCTAAATCCGGTCGGAAGAGCCGCAAGTCCCGGGGCAGACGGTCGAAGAGGTAAAGGCGTCATGCCACATCCGAACAGAGAACCTCTCCTGAAGCTCTGGACGCGACCGGACAGTTACATCGGGGAGACGTTCGAGGGCTATTACGTCGGACCGTCCGTCCACCGGGACAGCGACATCCTGCAAAAGTCCAACTTCGACGCAGCCCTGAAGATGCTCGGAGGGGAGAGTTCCGAAGGACGCGATGTCGTCGTCGCCAGCTCGTCCCATTGGGCCGTGGGATGGCTCGACGAGATATTCGTCCATAAGGACGCAGCCGACAAAGTCGCAATCCTCGAGGACATCCTCGAAAGGATTGCCGACTATCCCGTCCTTGACGAGGACGACTACCGGCAACGCGAGTCCGAGGCAAACGACGAGAACTACAAGGACTATGGACGCGACGAGGCGTTGAAGATCCTCGGGTTCGAGAACAAGAAGCTGACGAAGGCCGACGAAAAGAAGCTATGGGAGGCATGGTCCGACGCCCAGACCGGATCCTCCGACGATCCGTCGACAAGCGAAGAGACCCTCCGTGAATCCGCAAAGCGGCTCGGACTGGTGAAATAGGAGGACGAATGACCGAAACGTCCGTCCCGGCCTGGAAGAACCCCTACGTGTGGACCATCGCCGTGCTGATGGCGCTCGCCTTTTACGTGATCATCCCGGGGAAACGGAAAGGGTAGGCCGTGGATCCGGTTTCTGTGATGATCGCAGGCCTCGGACCGGCTCCGAACGCAGCGCCTCCGAAGCTTTTCGGATTGTCCGCGGAATGGTGGTTCGTGATAACGGTCGGGCTGGGGTTCCTCGCGGCAACGTATATTTTCGAAGGGAGATGATTCATGTATCATATTAGCGGTCCGAAGGTTCCGCACAGCATGCACGTTTTGCAAGCATCCCGCAGACGTTCGCCCGCGACGGCAGGGATCGGCGCCGCCCGCTACGATCCCCGCCTGTTCCCGTCGGATCCGTATTTCCCGCCGGTCTACGGGAATTTTGTGAAGAGCCGGGTGTCGATACCCGAGGCATGGTGGTATCCGCATCCGTACACGCACTATTTCCACTTCGACACGTCGGGGATCGACGGTCTGGGGAGCTGGTGGAACCCGTTTTCCTGGAGCTGGTTGAAGAGCGGAACATCTGGCGGTGAAACCTATGTGACCCATCTCAGGACGAAGTCCGGACAGGACATGTACGGAAAGTTCGTCCTCAAGGACGGGATATGGTGGGAGACATCCGGGTCCGCATGGCTGAAATACGCCAATGAAAACGAAATAGAGGGCACGACTGGGACTGGACGCTCCGGCCAGGGATGGCTTGCAAAAATCTTCGGGTTCGTCGGGTCCGGGATCAAGTCCGTCGGAGGCGGGATGTACTCCTTGTTCAACCAGGCCACCGGACAGACCGAGACGAAGGGCTACAACGAACTCACCCCGCAACAGCAACTTGCCGCAAAGCAGTCCGAACAGTGGAACGCCTCCGTTCTCGGACAGGTCGGGTTCCCTCCGACAATTTTCGGAATCGACACGAACGTGGCCCTGATCCTCACAACTGTCGGAGTGGTCGGAATTTTCTTCGCCATGAAGCAGGGAGGGGGATCTCAGCAGCCGATAATCGTCATTCCGGCTCTCCAGCAACAGCGGACACGCAAGGCGAAGAAGAACCCGCGCCGCCGGCGTCATAACGGGAGGATCCGATGAACTCCGCGTTTTCCGACGCCCAGATGACCATGATCACGCTGGATCACGAGCGCGGCGTCATAACCGTCCCTCCGGACCGGGACTTTTCCGGGATCACAGGCTATACGTTCAAGACCCTGAGCCCGTTCGTCCTAAAGATGATAACGGTCACGCTGTCCAACGGGATGACCGTCGGTCCGGCGGTCCTCATGCTCCTGGTCCCGGATCCGGACGGAACGAACGGGACGGCCCATTTCCGCGACACAAAAATGGCCTCTTTCTCATTGAGCACCCGCGACATATCGTCCATAAGGGTCTACGGAAGTACGATCGGAGAATACCATCAGTTCCAGCAGAACTTTCCGCCGGTTGCGACCGGCCTTGAGGCCGCCGTTCCGGAAAACTACTCCTACATCGCCGGGACGGATCAAGCTCCGGCTCAACAACGTCCGAAAGCCGTGCCGCTGTTCACCGACGATCCGGGTACGATTGCGCGTTACCAGTCCGCAGGATGGGCCGTGATACCTATCGACACGCTTTTCGACATGGCGAAACGTTCCGGAACATCCGGGATCGGGAGCTTCTGGAGCGGACTGTGGAGCGCCGTGTCCTGGCCGTTCAAGAACGTATGGAAGGGCGCCAAGTGGGTCGCCGTCCAGCCGGTCCACGGGTTCAAATGGGTCTGGAACCAGGCATCCAGGATGTTCGAGCTTCAGCCGGAAGTTCAGGCGCAGAACCCCCCGGAAAGGATCGAACCGACCGTTACACCGATAATAGCGTCCATCGTGTCGCTGATCAAAAGCCCGTGGTTTGTGATCGGGAGCGTCGGGGCGGCGTACCTGATGTGGAAATCCTACAAGAAGGAGCCCTTGTGGCCGATCGTGCCGGCGAAGTCGTAGGGACGACGCCGGATTTCGGAACCCGGGAGCAGTCCTGAAATATGTACTACCGTATTCGTAGCGGGGGTTCCGGAAATGCGGGGCTCGGGTTCGTATTTACCGCCGGATGGATGTTTGCGACAAGCTTAGTGATGCCCGTCATTGCCGGGCTGTATAAGAAGTTCTTCGGTTGCGACAATCCCGACTCGGTCAGCGTCGACTTCGATCCCGAAGACAGGAAGCCGAGGCGGATATACGGGATGACCCAGGCGGAGACGAACGCCGAGGTGATAAACAAACTCCAGCGGCCGATCTGGCAGGCTTACGGGCTGACCCAGTCGGACGTCCACAACGAGCTGTGGTCCAAGTATACGGATTACTTCTCGAGCCACGGCGGCGGGTGGAACATCGATGTCAACAGCTGGACGCAGATCCTTGTCAACTTTCTGAACTTCGTCTCAGCCAAGGGGGTGTCTCCGGACCCGAGGCCGCTTATTCAGGCTCACGAGAATTTCGGGTGCGAGATAAAGGCCTCGTGCGGATCCGGTCAGACGAAGAGGAAGAGCTTCCTGCCGCTGTCGACCATAGGGAACGAGCTGGTTGCGCGATTGGGAGCTTCCGGAGGAGGAGGAAACGGCGGGGGAACGAGCACGGCCTCGATGTTCGCCGGGATCAAGCCGGAATACCTGTTGCTCGGAGGCCTCGGACTTATCCTGTTCATGGCCGCGTCGTCCAAGAAGGGCTCCAAACAGCCACAAATCATCTATATGTGACGGAGGAATCATGTACCAGATCGGTCCGTTCGTAGAGTCGGGAAGGGTGCACAGGTCGTGGAACCCGTTTGCGCCGCGGTCCACGGACGATAAATGCCCGTACCGGATCAAGTCCGGCTGCTACGGACTGTCGGACGCAGTTCAGGCCTCCAGCGTCCCTTCGCGGACGACGGTTCTGTTGCTTTTGGGCGCCGTGGTCGCTGCGGGCCTTGCGATGGGGGGCCTGGAGACGCAATCACAAGGAAACTGAACCGATGAACTGGACACAGGCATTTTGGAAATCCATCCTGCCGGTCATAAGTCCCGCGTACGGGGCGGCGAGCCTGGCAGCGTTCGTGTCCAAATATTTTTCAGGAACCGGGGCGTCCCAGGCCACGCCGGAGGACATCACGAACGCGGCATGGGCGGAATACAGATCCGGCCGGATGACTTATCAGCAGCTCATGGAGACGCTGGCCGCCGTTGACCGCGCAAATCAGGCCGCCGCGGGCCGGTCCGGTCTTGCGCAATTCGGAAACATCCTGAAGTGGGTTGCGATCATCGGAGGGATTTCGCTCGGAGCCTATCTGCTGGCCCCGACGATCAAACGGGCCGTCGCGCTGATCCCCATCCCGGAGCCCAAGGCCGCGTGAGCGAACCCCGGAAGGTCTCGGACATCGAAGTGGCAAAACTCATCCCCCGGGAGGAGTTGGAGAAGGCCCTTACTTTCAACAAGGACTTCCATTGGGGCATAGAGCCGAGCAAAGCGTTCGTGCTGAGCAAAAAGGAGTTCCCGCTGCTATTCGAATTTCCAAAAACGGTCTCGATGCTCGGATACCTGAGGGCGCTTGTTTACCAAACCAAAAAGAAGGGGGACTCCGGACAGGTGTGGTATGTCCATGCGCACGACCATCCGTTTCCGATCTTAGCCTGCGATCCGTCGGGAAAGCAGCTTTACATCGTGGGCGGGATCGCCGAAGTCAAGGACAGGGGGATAATCCATTGAAGCCGACCGCTTTCCATGAGATCACGCGTTCCGATGTCGGGAAGACCGTCCTGAGGATTTTCGGAAGGACATGGCCCGTCGAAGACTTCATGGGGCGGATATATCCGTTCGATGTCGGCAAGAGGATATTCCTTGTCGGGGACATCCTTCAGGTCGAGAATGACGAGCAGCGGGACACACGGATTGCAAGACGGAACCCGTTGAAAGCTTTACGATCGAGGAAATGGAAGATCGGGTTCATCGACCGAGGCATCAACGATTACGCCGTCGTCGAAGGAACGACGCCGCTCGAAGCCCGAGGGTCGTTTTTCCGTGAATACGGGGAACACAGGATATTCGCCATGTATCCGATTGAAAGCGAGGACGGAGGATCGGCGGCCGGGAACCCGGATGACGAGTTCGCGGATTACGATCCTTCGGACCGCGAGATCCTGAACGATGTCAAGGAGGCGTTCGAAAGCTTCGAGAAGGATATGCTCGCCTACAAACGGGCAGATCCAAGAGCCCTGAATCGCGGCTTCACAGTCACCCACGGCTACGTTCCGGCATGGCGCTCGTTGCTGAGCGCGGACACCGACCGCAGGACATCGGGCCTCTCGAAAGATTCCCTTGAGTCCGGGATCCTGAACGAGATGTTCGACGAAGTATGCCAGCGTCTCGGGGACAAAGGCATCATCATCTGGGACGACGACGGGGACGGAACCGTATTATGGGCCGGGACCGAAGAAGCCTACGAGAAATATTCCGGGGAAGGATGACGAACTTTTACATGGGTTTGATCTCAGGCGTGACGCCTGAATCGCCTCTAAAGATCTAGGAAGGAGGTGCTTCAAACATGCAACAACTTGCGATACTGGCGAATCCGCGACACAAGCGGAAGAGCCGGAAGACACGCAGGTCGCGAAAGGCCCGGCGCAATCCCGAGCTGATGCTGCTTTCGGGAAACCCCAAGCGGCGGAAGGCCCGGAGGCACGGCGTCCGGAGGAAGACGGTCCGCAGGCGGGTCCGTCACAACCCCGCCCGAAAGGGCCATCTCCGCCGGACATCGCGGCGGAAAGTCGCTACGCGGCGCGCGCACGGTAGGAGCCGGAGGAACCCCGGGATCGAGGACGCAATCCTCGCAAATCCCAGGGGGAAGAAGGTTTCAGCCAGGCGGCGCACGCAGATCCGCAAAATGGCGAAGGCCGGAAGGTCCCGGAAATCGATAGCCAGGTTCACGAAGCTGTCGCCCGGAACGATCGGCCGCTACGCACATTTCCGCGGCGCCCGTAAGGCCGGCAGGCGGAAGCCCAGACGGTCCGTGAGCATCACGGTCCCGAAGGGCTACCGCGTCCGCCGGGGGGTTCGCAGGGGGCGTCAGTTCGGATTTTCGATCAACCCGAAGGCCGGGTTGTTCGGGAACATTTCGTCCAACGTCGTCTCCGCCGCATTCGTGGCCGCGGGGTTCATCGGAAGCCGCTTCGTCGCGAATCTTTTGAAGGGGATCATGCCGTTCGCATTCCTCAAGAACGATCTCGTGACCAACGCGGTCGTGCCGGTGGTCCTGACGTTCATGCCCGAGAAGTTCCCGCAGAAGCGGGCGCTCATGGGCGGAGCGTACCTGTCGTGGGTCATGAAGCTTCTCGGCCAGATCCTGCCCGAGTCCTGGAAGAACCAGATCTCGGGCGTGGACGCCTACGTGACGGCTCAGCCCAATTGGATGCAGATCCCGGACATGTCGATGTTCGGATACCCGATGGGGCCCGGAGGGACCGACGAGTGGGGCCGCTCGAGCGGAACGTACGTCACCTCGAGGCTCGGGGAGTACGCCAACGCCGTCCCCGGCGCTTCGCCGCCGGTCCTCAGCCACGGCATGCAGCTTTCGGAAGTCACCACCCGCAGCCCGGTGCCCGTGATCGGGAACGGGATGGACGAGGAGCTGGAGGCCGAGGGGATGACCGGAGCGTCAGGGTACTAGTTTAAGGAAGTGCCTCGCTGAAGGAAATGAGCGGGGCGGGCATTCAAACGGCCCTTCTGTGATTCCAAAGACGGGCCATTAGGGAGGTGAAAACTTATTATGGATTATTTAGGAAGCGCACAGCCGATCGTCATTCAGCCGTCCCCGATTCCGACGGTCCCCCAGCAGCTTAAGGAGGTCCGCGAGATCATCAGCGACTGGATTTACGACTCGGCGTCGCCCCAGACGACCACCAACTCGGCGGTCTACTTCACCGTCTCCCTCGGAGGCGGAAAGACCCTCGCGGACACGAACCTGTCCCCCGGCGGGCAGCTGCCGTTCACCGAGAGGTTCCATATCCTCGGGCTCGGAGCGGACATCCGTCCCAAGGTCCGCAACGTGTCCGACCCCGCCGAGCTGGCCGCGCTGGACGCCGTACTGGACGGGTCCTGGGAGTTCGTCTTGAACAACAAGACGTACGAGAAGGGGCCCATCTGCGGCATCACCAGCTTCAAGGTGGAGGCGGAGGGGCAACTGGCGGCGAGCACCATGCCGCTGTTCATCTTCAACCCGTTCTTCCATGCGAAAGGCTACTGGCCGTTCGCCCAGGGGTACGTTCTCAACCCCGGGGCGCCGTTCAGCGTGGAGGTCATCTGGCGGACAGCGCCGGGAGCGGGCGTGGCCACCAATCCGTGGCAGCTGTACCTCTATCTGTTCGGAGCGCGCGAGCGCACCGTTCAGTAGGGCATATCCGGAAGGGGCCGGCCGTTTCCAGGCCGGCCCCTCCGGAGGGTTAAAAGGAGGGATTATGACGAAGAGTCGGGGCGTGAACAGGATGGTCTGGTTTGAAAAATACATCGGGGATCCGGAAACGACCGCCATCAGGAACGTTTGGACACTCGAAAAAATCGTAGGGAAATGGAAGGCCTGGGTGGATCAAACGGATGTCCCCGGGGAGGTCATGCTCGGGATGGAGACCGCAGACGAAGGAAAGTTCAGAAAGGCCGTGGAAGCAGTGATTTTCATGCGAGGAGAGGTCCTCCGGGATGTATACGAGTTCGTGTTCAAGGGGAAGAAAAGGACGGCGGACTGGGACACGGTTGAAAGGCTTGCAGGATAGGAGGATCCGTGAAAAAATTATTCATAGCGCTGATCATCGTCATGGCCTGGGCTTCAGGATCCATGCCGAGGACTTATACGGCCGAACAGATCGCCAACCTTGCCTTCAACGATGTGACCCGGATCCTCAGGACAACCATTTTGCCTGCGACAGTCGTCCAGACGAACAACCGGCAATATTCATTGGACATGATCTTCAACCTTGTGTACGACTCGTTGAACCGTTCGCTAAGGATCTCCGCCGTCGTCTCCCCGTCCGGACCGGATTCTCTCAACGAATGGGCCCATGCCTGGATCGACACCGCGCTAGCCAAGCATTATGCGTCCAAGGCCAACCTTGCATTGGACTTCTGGATGCGGGGAACCAGGGGCGATACATTGGCCAAGTTCAGGAGCCGGGTGAACGGGGTTTACATCTGGTTCGACACACTGGGAGGCGGATGGTTCGCGGGCAGGCTGACTGCCAGGGCCGACTCCGCGGATACCGCGACGTACTCCAGGCTCAAACTGATCGGACAAGGAACCTACGTGCCCTGGTGCACATCGATAAATTCTTGGGGCGCGCAGGGCTTCATAACCGGATGGTATCCGGACACCGGAGGCGTTGTCAAGGGGCCGCCGTACGGAACCTGGTATACGGGCGTTGCGCTTCGTGAAAAGAGGTACGTGGGCCTACCGGCCGGACCCGCACGAGAGATATGGTCGATCAGGGTCGGAGGCTATAATCCGTCCCCGGACTCGTCGGAGGCGTGGAGATACCCCATGCTGATCGTAGATCCGGGCGTGACACAGAGCACGTTCCAACGGGGCCAGCAGAGGATCTACGCGGCCACGCCGTTCTACTGGGCGAAGGTGGACACGGTCTGCTTCGGAGACACGGTCGCATGGATGGACACGAGCGGTCAATTGCACACCCGTGGCGTTGACCTGCTGCCGCAGGCGATAGCCCCGACGGACAGCCATGAGGTCTGGGCGTCTCCTGAAAGTTTGTGGTATAACGACAAGGACGGAATTTCTCACGGAATATGGCCGGCTGGTCCGGCGGCTGTCGCGTCAGCGTTCGGGGACACGAACGCCTACTATGTTTCCAGAAATGCATTTGGGACGGGGAGAGACTCAATAGGCGGTTATTATTTTAGTGGTTCCGGCGCAATACAGTTGGCGATTAATGCTGCGGCTGTTGGAGCGGATAGTCTTAATAGAAAGACGGTATACATACTTCAAGGAATTTACGCAGAGCCTTGTACGGTTAAGAATTTTGTCAATTTAGTTGGAAGTGGAGTGAATCAGACTATACTTACCATCAACACAACGACAGTGTTTAGTGCAAGGGGGGCAAGAAGGTTTGGCGTGAGTAATATGTCGATCAACGCAATAACTACACCTACAGTCTCGTGTTCGATTGCGACAGGAGGAAGTGGTAACGTAGTTTATGATAACGTGAATTTTGGTGGAAGTGGATCTGCGGCGTATGAACTTAAGTGCCTTTTTAAGTTACTCACCGGAGACACTTTGAAGATGCTTAAGTGTCAAATAGGCACCGAGACGGGTATTTACAATCGTGGTCAGTTAAAGGGGACTATGACTGTAGCACACCTTTACCTCAAGGATGTTACGCAGTACACTGAGACTGTGTTGTCGGGGCTGGATATCGCAACAGTATCCGCAGGGGTGTCGCAGTTAACAATGGACAACTGTGTTTTTAAGTCTTTAAACGGTACTGGGATGACAGTGACACCAGGAACTAATTACACTATAAATATAAGTGCATCGAATGTAGTGTTCTTCGGAGTTAGTTCAGCAGTGGTTATAAGTGGTTATATGGGGAACTTCGTTATGTCTAACGTTACTATGAGCGGAAATTATAGCGCAACATACTCTACAACGTATGCAACGAACGTCGGGGTAAGGGCACCGAATGTTACAATCTTCCCGTTGACGATAGGTGGTGCATGGAATGGTCCGGCGTCAGTCTCGGACAACAATGGTTACGGTGGGTACTATTTTGGGAATATTCTGTTTGATACGTCTAGGACGGTATCTACTGTTCCAACTAAAAATGGCATGATGTTCTATAAAGCTAATGGTTCAAACGATACATTGTATCTCTATGCAGACGGAGCCTGGAGGCCTGTCTATCCAGCCGGAATCTCCGATTCTACTAGATACTTGTTCGGAAATGGCGAGAAGATAGGGTTCAATGCGAGCGACCATTTGATAAATTGGAACGGAGGAAACCATGCGTGGGACATCGGAGACCCAGATTCAGCCGTTGACACTATTTGGGTTGGTTCAGTAGTTGGAGCTTCTGACTTGCATCTTTACAGCTCCGGAACGGTTCAGATGCAGGGTGCAGTTGCTGCGATAGGATCTCAAGGGACATTTGGAGCCGTTGCTGCCGACACTCAGAAGACGTATGGACGGTGGTTCTGGAACTCTACTGCCGGTTTCTGGAGTGCAGTTGATACAATTCAGTGGGGATTGTCTAATGATACGTTGTCATTAGACAGCAGGAAGAACTCTGCATTTCTTGATTTGAGGGAACTGACCGTGCTGTTCAAGCCAGGCTGGATGGAATTCGACCAGATCAAGCCTGCGACCAACGACTCGGCGTCGAGCAGCTTGGGGAGTGCGAGCGTGCCGTATGGGAGCATCTATTCTCGAAACCTTTATACTAGAATGGATTCTCTCGCATTCGGAAGGACGGCGGTAGAAGATACTGGGACATTCGCAGTGGATACGACGAACTGGGTGTTCCTTCCTTCTCCTATTGCTACAAGGGGCTCTCCGAGCGGCATGGTAACATTCAAGGGTCTCAATGTAAGCAACTTTCCGATATTTCAAAGACCGGTAGCAGATACGGCTTGCTATGACAATTACCGGTTTGTAGGGATTAGGAAGCAATGATGCGACGCATAGTGTTTCTTATCTTGCTGCTGATCCCGACCCTGTGCTTCGGTCAGGGGGCGACGAGGCATGGGAGTTCGCTGAATGTTGGAGTTGGTGCTGTAGTGTGCCCACTTGTCAGTAACGATACTCAGAATATTTCGTTTGAAATATGGTATTTTTGGAGAAGTACTTCGAATATTGAACTTTTGTTTTCTAATGGAACGGGTGCTGCTGGATATGGATTATATATTAACGATGGGTCTGGTTTAGCAGGAGATAAGCTAACATTGTTGATTGGTGGAATTACATATAATGGACTAACGAGTTCATATACACTTAAGCCATTTAAATGGTATCATTTATGTATTACGAGAGATAATATAAATTGGATTTTGTATGTAAACGGAGATAGTGTTGCTACTGGAACTACAAATCCAAGCGTTCCGGTAAGTTCTACTTCAATGTATCCTGAGTCAGGGGTCATTGATGAGGTTAGACTTTATCGTAGAACTTTATCTCCCACCGAAGTCGCCTGGAACTACCGCCATCCAGACCAGCCATATTCCCGTGACTCATTAAAGCTCTGGCTCCAGTTCAACGAGTTCACCGGCACGACCACGGCAGACTCGTCGGGAAACGGCAACAACGGTACGATCTCTGGCGCTACCTGGAGCATAGAGACACCTATTTGGGGAGCATCATGTTTGAAACCATAAGGAGACCCATGAAAACCTTTATCTCAGTCATGCTCGTCCTCGTAGCGACTCAAGCGTTCGCAGCCGACAAGTGGTGGGTCGGAAATGAGCCGATCAACGACTTCGGTCTCGAACTTATCATCGCCACCGGTGCCAACAAGGTCGGTCGGGACCTTGGAAGCTACGTAGGTATCAAGGACCCGCTTAAGCAGGATGTGATCGCCTTCGTAGTTCCGATGGGCCTGATGATCTGGGCCAATCAGTTTCCGGACGACGGGAAGCACACGTCTTATTCGTTCGACTACCGTGGAAGAAAAGACTCCGGATTTCTTGCTGCTGCTCAGAATGCAGTTATTATTGGTGAGCATGTGGCCGTCAGGTTCACATCGAAGCCCCACAAGAACAGGACAAGGTGGATTTACCGGGCATCCGTAACAGCGTTGAGCGTCGGAGCCTTCTTCATCGCACTTAACAAGAACAATGAAAGACAGTAGAGGAGACTAAAGATATGAAGCGTGCCCTTTTAATCGCCATTGTCGCGCTAGGTTCGGTCACGGCATCAGCCCAGGTCAAGGTCTGGCCTCCAGAGTCTTTGATGGTCCGGCCATCGGCAAACCTCGGAAGGCTCGCCAACGCAAAGACTTCGTACCAAACGGTCTACATGAACATCGTGGACTGCGACAAGATGATCGCAGGCATGAAGTCCGGAACGCTGGTCCCCGTGCTCACCGTGAAGGGGGTGTTGTTCACCAAGCCATCCGCTTCCAAGGTTGCGAAGACGGTCTATGCCGACTACACGGCCCTTAAGGCCGCATTGTCATCCAAAGCCGACGAATACACAAGAGCTGTTCAAGACGAGTGCGGCTGGCCGTCGAAGGACAGAGCGGTTCAGTGGCTCCTGACGCCGAACAGGTGACCTTGCGAATGCGGGCGTTGCGGAACGCTCACTTAAGGAAAGGATAAAAATGGCTTACATGACCGTCGGAGACCTGGGAATAACACGGGATGAGATATCCCGATATCTCGGTATCCTGTGCCGGATATGGAGGTACGGATACACAAACCCGATCGTCGGGACCCCGCTCGGGTTCTCAATGGACGGCCAATCAGTACACATCCTGATCTACCGGGGCGAAGATGTTCTGATCCCGCTTTCAGCGATCAGCAGGGTGTCACCTTATCGTGCCTCGGCGCAGAAATGAAAATACCTTCCGCGAGCCGACGACGCGGGTGCAATCAGCGCCCTGATATACGGCGGAGTGATCTCTGCCAGCGAAAATGCGGGCTTAGCGGAGGGGCTTGAGTAATGAACCCGTTCGGAGGTGAGTTCTGGAACTCCGTGGGGAAATTGGGGCCGTGGCCGTTCGTGGCCGTCGTCCTGATAATGATCCTGGGAGGGCTCGCCTACCTGCTCCTGAGGCAGATCGTGAAGATGAACGACGCCACGACCAAAGAGCGGATTTCGACCGTCGCGGATTTCATCGCTTTCATCGAGAAGAAGGCCGCCGACGATGTCGAGATGCAGAAGGCTTTCATGGAGTCCGGCATTGCGACCGTGAAGGCGATGAACAACGTCGCAACCGCCGTCGAGAACCTGTGCGGGGAATCCAAGACGAGCGGGACCGCCATCGCCGCCACCCTGGGCGCCATCTCGTCGGCCATCGAGACGAACCAACGAGCCGTCATGTCGATGATCGACACCGTACAGCGGGAGCACAGGGCCTGCCTGGAGATGACATCCGCCGCGTGTTCGGCGGCGAGGTCCGGGATCGGAATAAAAAGATCACGGAAAAAAGGCGGAACCGGAGGATGATCATTGGCGAACGTATTGGTTGCTGAGGATGATGTGGAGATGTCGCGATTCATCGTAAAGATACTCGAGCGCGAGGGCTACACGGTTTCCGAAGCGCACGACGGCGAGGAGGCCCTGAGGCTCGTCGGATCCGGTGGCGTGAACGTCCTGGTCCTGGACCTCATGATGCCGAAAGTTGACGGGTTCGAGGTCATCCGGAGGCTCCGGATGGACGAGCGGACGAAGGACCTCCCCATCGTGGTGTGCAGCGCTCTTCCCCGGAAGTCGCTCCCGGAGACCGAGAGGGCCGTCTTATCCACGGTCGTGGCACACATCTCCAAGCCGTTCGATGTGAAGGAGTTCTTGTTCAAGGTGAAGGAGGCAGCCACTGGACGCAACGGGCACCCAAAAACACGGACAGTCGTTGTTTGAATGTTCAAAGGAGGAATCTTGACTATGAAAAAGAAGAGCAAGCCCCCTAAGCCTAGGGCCGACAAGGCCGCCCTGAAGGCCGAGGAAACGGCACGGAAGGCCAAGGAAGCCCAGGAAGCGGCCCAAAAGGCCCGGGACGCCGAGGAGGCTGCCAAGAAGGCCAAAGAAGACGAGAAGAAGGCTCAGGAAGCCAAGGAAGCCGCAAATAAGGCATCCGATGCCCAAGAGGCGGCCAGGAAGGCCAAGGAAGACGAGAAGAAGGCTCAGGAAGCCAGGGAAGCCGCCAATAAGGCATCCGACGCCCAGGAGGCGGCTAGGAAGGCCAAAGAGGCCTTGGAAGCGGCCCAAAAGGCCCGGGACGCCGAGGAGGCTGCCAGGAAGGCCAAAGAGGTCTTGGAAGCGGCCAGCAAGGCTCAGAAGGAGAAGGCCACCGCAAAGCCGAAAACCGAAGTTCCCATTGCCAACGCCCATCTCCTAATCGTGATCTTCGGGGATCCGAAGGTCTCGAACGAGAAGTTCATCGTAAACCGTCGGACTCGCAAAATGTTTCCCTTTTACGGGAAGCATGCGACCGGGGCGTATGAACGCGGCGGTATCGAAACGACGGTAGTGCCGCCCACATCCCATCACGTGTGGGCCTACGACTGCAAGTTCGTCGTCCACAACCGCGAACCGTTGATCAACGACCTGTAAGGAATCCCGGGAAAACATCAAATTACTGAAGGAGGTGCACAATGGCTTACGAAACGCTCAAAGGCATTTCGGACTACGTGTCTTACGGACCCGTAACGCAACCCGAACAACCGTCCGCGACCGGAGCCGTGACGACCGCAGGAGCGTCGTCCATCATCATCCCCGCGGGGATAGGGGCCGTCGTCCTGATGGCACTTTACGCGATGTTCGGAAGCAAGAAGAAGAAGCGGAAGGCGAGACGGTCGTACGCCTGACAAATTTGCAACGAAGGAGGTGACTGAATTGAACGGATGGGACATGCAACTGCTGCTGATCACCGGGGTCTGCCTCGCGGCCGTTCCGATCCTCAAGAACCTGCCCTACATCGGGAAGTATATCACCGGCCAATCGGCGGTGATCGCCGACCTGATTGTGGGGGTGGGAACCGCCGCAGTGAGGGCCTACTACTTCATGGACCCGTTCTACGGGGTCCCGCAGAACGTAGTGCTCATCGTAGCAGCCGGGCTGCTCGGAGGCTACCTGGCGTCCGGAGGCTACAAGACGCTCAGCGAGCTGCTTAGCAAGGCGAACTCTAACGGAAAGCAGTAATGCACGAGCGGCGGCAAGGTTCGGTCACGATGGCCCTCAGGTATCTTGCAAGGTACGTCGCTCCGCTGGTACCGATAGGACTGCTCATCCTGGGCGCGACCGTCGAGATCAGGAAGGGGGCGGCAAAGCAGTCGGAGATCCTCGCGGAATTGTCCGCGATCAGATCCGAGATCTCCGCGCTCAAGACCGAGCTCGGATCGCATAACCGGAGGATCGAATCGCTGGAGATCAAGGTGTTCGTAGTGGACCGTGACCTCGCAGCTGCGGAAGCCTCGATACGGGTCATCAATCGGCGGCCGTGGACGCCCGACAGCGTTCTGCACGCCAAGCCCTTGACGCCGAACCCTTAAAGGAGGAAACGTGGGATACCAGATCACCGGATCGCAGACGCAGGTTATCGACATCGTATCGTGGCTGGGCCGCAAGTGCTCGCTGAACGTCGCCGGCGTCGGATGGATCAACAGGATCCCGATCTCCGTGTTTATAATCGCGGGGGGGATGCACAGCCAGCCGACAATCCACTGTTGCGACTGGAACGGGGTCGGCTTCGAGCAATATCCGTTGATCGCGGTGAAGGGGATCCGGTAGTGCTCAAGACGGTCGACATCCGCAAGGAACTTGCGAACAAATGGCATCCTCCGATCCCGTTGCGGTCAAGGCCCATCCAAGGCATAGTCGTCCATTCGACGGCGGACGAGGACGTGGTCAAGGAGGACCTCGCCGACGATGTGCACCATATCGCAGCCTACGACTGTTCGGTCAAAAACCACATCACACCGGGGAGGCCGTTGCCGACCATCACCTATACGCACTACATCGAGTACGACCGTACGGGCAAACTGGTCTGCTGGAGGACGCTGGACGACAACGTGAAGACGCCGCATGCCGGGGATGTGATCTACAAGAAATACGGATGGAATTCGCTGTTCACATCCGTCGTCGTGGACCATTCCCCGCTGGACCCTCCGGATCCCAGAAAAATGGCGATGCTTATCGACGTGGTCGCCTACAGGTGCATCCAATACGGCTGGAATCCGCTCGAGGAGATCGAGGAAAAGGACCAGAGCGTTCCGCGGGTTGTCTTCCATAGGGAACTCAAGGGCAGCGGATGGTATCTGGATGCCAAAGGACATAAGCAGCTTCGCAAGGAGTGCCCGGACCACGCTTGGGACCCCGACGAGTTCAGGAGTTCGGTCTGCGAGCGCATATCCGACATCGCCGAGCCGTTTAGGGGGGCCCTGGCGATGGCCGGACTGACGTACAGGAGCTACCACGACCTCGTGGATGCGGCGTCCAGGATCTTTGTGGACAATGCCAAAAGAAGGTTCAATCCGAACGACCCGAACGATGTTCCCGGGGTCATGACCGAGGCCCTCATATCAAGGCTGTGCGAAAGGTTCGGTTCCAAATACGGCCTGGACTTCGCGATATGAGCGACCGGGACGGCCTTTGGGACGAAATCAAAGCGCGGGGGATACCGTATGATCATCACGAGTCCGACCTGTATATCCCGGTGACATCCGAGACGAGAGCCATTGTCCATCAATACGACCGCAATCGCACAGCCACCGCGTTCATCAGCCAAATCGACGGGAAAATGTGGTTCGACATCCCGTTCGGATACCTGCCGTGGTGGGAGAAGAGGACGGGAATAAGGAACTCCGGACCGATCAGAGCCAATCCCGGAGGATATACCCTGTCCGGTCTCAAGAAAATACTCGTTTCCGTCCAGGAGTCGCTGGACGAGGCCTTGAGGGTGATTGAGGAGCGCGGTTCCGCGATGAACAGATACCACGACGCGTCAGAGGCCGTTTTCTCATCCGTGTCCGAGATCAAAGACGCTGCCGTGGCCGCGTCGGACTATGCGTGGGAGTTTCACGGCGCGACGGGCATCGACAGGGACATGCGGGAGTGGCGCCGAGAAAAGAAACGGACCGAAAAACAGCACTGATCGGAACAGGAGGACTAATGGCCAAAACCGTCAAGAAGATATTCAAAGTCGTCATTCGTCACATCCCCGACGAATACCCCGACTTGTCCCATCTCGGGGAGTATTCCAGCACGCCGAAGGCCGGCGCCGTCGACCGCGAGGAACGCGGGGACATGACACGCCGCCATGAAATGCGATATTTCAACCCGGCCAACTATGACGCCAAGCATCCCGACGCGAAATCATCAACATATGCGTTGCAGGACTACAAACGCGCGGAAGCCTATAACCGGGGCGACTGGTACATGCTCGGGATCCGGGCCGACGCCGAAGTGGGCGTGTCGTTCGACGGCGGCAAGAACTGGAAGATCGACGAGCTGACCAGCGGGGGGCTTTGGGGCATCGAATCGGACGGCGGAGAGCAATATTTCAAGGAGGTCGAAGACGAGCAGCTTTCCGAGCTGAGGGATATCCTGAAGGCGTACGGATTCGACGGCAAGCAGATCTCCGCGGCAATCAAGAAAGCCGAGAGGAAGGACGGATGAAGGGCACGGAAGCGTATCTCTTCGGGATCATCGGGCTCGCCACGGTTGCATTGGGAGTGTGGTCGTTCGTCAGGTGGCGGAACATACTGACGCACGAAATCGTGATTGAATGACGATCTACCTTTATATCAACGGCATCGGATTCCGGGACAAAAGGTCCAAGAACATAAGGATCGCCGGGGGGGTCGGCGGAGCGTTCATGTGCGGTCTCCCGGAGACCAAGCCGGTCGTCCATTGCAAGCCCGTCAAACTCCCCTTGGCTGGAAAGTTTCCCGTCCTGGACGGGATCCTTAACAAGGTCACGGTCCAGGGGGTCGTGTCCGAAGAGACGTATGCCGGGATCAGGCCGCTTTTCCGAAACGTGCTCATGACGGAATGGCTTATCGGAGGACCTATGGTCGGAGCTCCGGCCATAACCCGGAAGCCCCGGGTAGCGGTCAAGGAGCCGGCCGTCGAAGCCGAAGTGCTCGGGATCTCTGACGCCAGAAGGCCCGTGGGAAGCGCAAGGAAAAGGGCGTTTGCAAATGCAAGGTTCCGATGACGACGATCGCTCGAAAAACAAAGGGAAATACCGGATGATCTCGGGACGGACCCTTCGGACATGGGCTGGGATGAAAACCCCATGGCCGTGCTCAATGTAGCCGACGAATGAGGCTCCGGATGGAAGCCGACCGTTTCCCTGAAAATGACCCCGACAGCTCAGGCAGATCCCAATCCGATGAAAGGGAGGAGCCGTCAAACCCCGAGCCGTCCATCGCCGCTTTCTGATGGCCGCCAAAGCAACCAGGCTGCGCCGTATTAGAAAAAAGGATCCCGAGCGGACGGAGATCCCGAGGTTTTCGTTCAAACCGGCAAGGATTGCAAATCAAGGAAGGGGTTCGGTATTGTGAGCGAAGAAAATAATTGCAAGTGCCTTATTTGCAAACGGTTTTATAAGCGCAAGGAGGGGATCCCTCCGGGGACCGTTTCACACGGAATATGCCCTGAACCTGCATGCCAGGAGGAATATATGAGGCTTTACGGACCCGACAGCTTGAAAACCGCCAGGACCAACCCGCATTTTTCGACCGAGGACTACGAACTTGCAAGGGAGATCATCGACGCCGAGATGGGTAATTTCCAGATGGCTCCCAATGACTATGTGAGGTCCGCAGGGGTTGATCCGGCCAAGGTCCCGGGGCTGGCGGACATGGACCTCGATTTCAGCGACTGGGACATCAAGCTACTTGCCGGCACGATCGCGGACCTCCGGACATCAGGAATGAGCGAAGCAATGATCATGGAGTCCGGCGATGTAAACGACTACACATCGAATTTGATCTTCGGAAAGATACGGACCCTCGCTCAGAAGGCTTCCCGGAAGGAATGGATGCGCGGAAAAAGGCGCATCCCGGCTGCTGGGGCGAACCCTCGAAAAGATCTTTACCGCAGACCGTCGGGGGATCCGAGCATGCTCGGCGGCGGCAGGCTGCGCCTCAGATCACAAAAGCCGGTCTACCGTCCAGCGAAGCCTTCTCCTTCGGAGATCAGGCTTCGGAGGATTTCAGGAAATTGGCGGGGGGAAACGATTGACGACAGCGACCTCCTGGCGTTCATCGGGGCTCCGAGGTATTTTCCGGACGAACGCTACGACGAGGTCCTACGGAAGGCGGGATCCTTCGGGATCACCCTTGCGACCCCCGTCGAGGAATACCGGGCCAACCCCACCCGAAAGGACCTTATCCGGTGGATGGCATCCGAACTGACCAACGACGAAGCATCGTCAGATGATGAAATGGCGAGGCATTTTGTTTCAGAGGGAGGCATATCACTGGAGACAGCCAAGGATATCATCGCCCGCCTCAGAGGAAACGCTTTGCATGGACGGGCGGTCTTTCGAGATGTACGGCGTATTCTAGGATGGGCGCGGGCAAACCCCCGGGCCAGGAAATACCGCCCCGGAGACATCGCCGTAGGAACGGGAGGAGGAGGACTCTCGCCGATGGAAGGCGAATATGTCACGGTCGTCCGTAAGGTTCCTTGGAGAACTATCGAAGGATCCTACAAAGACCCCGGGCCGCGGGCCGTCTACTTCAAGAGGAAGAACGGAACGATCAGCTGGACACATCCGCAATACCTGCACCTCGTAGAAGACCGGTCGGCCATCGAGCGCAAGATGGAAGAGCCGTATGAACCCCTCAAGGGATTCAGGCACCTTGACGATCAACCCGTCGACGATCCGCAATCCGGAAGCCGTTTACGAAGGAATGTGATGAGGAACCCCGATCCCGTGCGATGGCACAGGCTTGAAGCCGTTCCGTTCAAAGAAGTGCCCGTGGAAGACTGGTTCCAGGACATGGACGGAAGGGAGTTCATGAAGGTGTCCCGGAAAGAAGCCCTGCTTTGGAACACCGACGAGAGATACGTGTTTGAACCCTTGGACTTTGTCAAAGCCCGGATGTCCTACCGGAGGGAGAAACGTTGATTCGCAGAAACAACCTTTCTCGAATAGACAGAATCGGGCTCAAAGAGGTCTACGACATGGCCGGATACCGCGGCATCGACATCGATGCCTTGAGGATCGAACCGGAGCAGTTGATCATGGGCGTGGATCACGAGCAGGAGCACGTGCGTCCGGACGAGAAATACCCCGCAGACAAAGCTTTCGACATCGCAATGGACCACTTGCGCGAGATCCCGGACTACTACACCCGTCTCGAGCGCATGGAGGCCGAATGGAGAGAGGAAACCGGATGTTCGCTTGCGAACCGGCCGGCCAAGGGAAACCCGGGGCGGGGAACCCCATGGAAGAAAAGGCCGGGGTTCAGGGGCCTTTTCGAACTCGGAAGGCTGGTATGGACATCCGGCATGAACGACGATGTCGCCCGCAGCGATGCGTTCGGACGGTTCGTTCATCGGTCCCTACAAAGCCATGCGTCGGGCGAATGGGGGGACTTAGGCCGGGAGGACAAATTTGCCAACGAGCAGGCGCTAATGCACAACGGAAGGCTGTTCTCGTCCTACAGTCTTCCCGTCCAGATGAAGCCCGGGTTCCGGGACGGAAAGATATGGATCATAACGGAAGCGGACAGGTCCGCGACCACAGTCCTCTGGCCGGACGAATACTGATGACCACCGAAATCGCTTCGACCAACCCTGCTCCGCGCATAGACCGGGACCGTGTGATCACCGTCGCCTTCGACCGTTCGAGGTGGACGGAAAAGAGGGCCGAGAACTGGCTTTCGAAAATGGGGTTCAAGACGGACATCAAGGACTTCAGCGAGCCGACCGCGGGAGACTCCGGATACCTCTATTATGAACAGTCCAGGCAGGGTGACGGAAGGAAGTCCAAGTGGGTGAACGTCGGGAGGGACGACAAGGGGATATTCGCTATCGTGGACGCGGGACGCGACATGGACATGAAGGTTCAGCAGAGAACCCCCGCTGAACGAAGGAGGATGTCCCGGAGGCTTGACCCGGAGGTTTCGACTGCGCTCCAGATCGCAAGCATGGCCCTCGAGGACGAGAATTTCCGTCAGGATGTCGAGCATCAGTTCGGGATGTCTTCGACCGCAGTCCTTGCGCTCATCGAAGAGCTAAACGAATATCTTTCCTAAGAAGGAGGTGATAACTATGATACCGTTCAAACCCGTATGGATATTCATTCGGGAGATCCTTCCGATCGAAGGGTTCAAGAACAACCAATGGTATGTGGGATGGCTTGTTTCCTTGGGCCCGGGGGTATACCGGATGAACTTTGCCCTCCACTCGGATGGCTTGCGCGTACCGTACCCTAGCGTATACGCATTCGACATGTCCGTAAGAAGCCCTGATCCGATGGTGGACATAGCCCCGCCCGTTGCTGGAACGAGCAGGACTATCAACGAAGCCGCCGCAGCCGGATTCTGAGAGATATCCCTTCTCTCCGTGAACAAATAGTCATGGGGGGGGGTAGGAATCATAAATAAAAAAGATTGAAAAATTCATGCCAACAAGGAGGAACCGATGAAGCTCATACGCGTGAACAGGACCGACATCCAGTCCCTCGGGTTCGACAAGCATAAGTGGACCCTTGGAAAGGCCGAGAAGTGGCTGACGGACCACGGGTTCATCCACGGATCCGTGGACTCGGGCCGTGAAAAGGCCAAATACTGGTGGTTCCGCCAGTTCAACACCAAGAAGTCGCGCCGCTACAGATCCATCCCGTTCGGGACTTCCGGCGCCGGGATCATGTCCCGGATCGAGTTCAGCGGAGCGGCTAAGCGCAAGGCCGTTCCGAGCAAGCGAACGGTTCATAAAAACCCACCCGGGTCCGTGATGCGCAGGCTTCCGAGGGGGATTGCTCCGTTTGCTGGCAAACCGTTCGCCGGCGTCCGACGCAACCCGCCGTTGTTCTCGAGAGCCGGCGTCGCGCCGCGAATCCGGAGCGGCATCCGTCGGTTCGGAACGCGCGGAACGACCGGCAGGTACATCCGCCCGTCAGTGCGCGAAAACCCCCGCCCCGGAACGTATGGGAGCAGGACATCAGGGGTTCGGAGGTTTCGTCCGTCAATAAGCCGTTTCGGCTTCCGACGGAACCCGGGATCCGCCATCGAGACCCGGGCCCGCTGGCAGCGCAGGGCCGGTCGCGAGAGACGGAGGGAGGACTGGCGGTAGTGCCTAGGCCCGCCCCGCATTCCGAAGGCCCTAAGTTCGGAGACAATGTCATGCTTCTCGACGGCCGGAGGACCGTCGTGTCCAGGGACAAGGCGCCTCAGTTCCTGCGGGAGCATTGGGCCTACATGATCGTGGACGAAAACGGCGATACCCGGTATGTCCGCAGGAGCAAGGATATGGACGACGGAAGGATCAAGGGCTGGGCCGAGACGCCGGTCCGTACGAGCAAGCCGGACATTCAGGAACCCGGACAGACGACCCTGAGGCTCAATCCCGACAGGGAAATGACCGTCGCAGAAGAGATGCGAAGGCGCGGCCTGCGGACCGATTATCGGCGCGGCCCGTGCAGTCCGCCGTTCATGTGCCTGAAGCCGACCATGTCCTGCAAAACGTGCAAATGGCGGGCATCGCGGACCAATCCGTCGAAAATGCCCTACGATCTCGAAAGGGAAATCCGGGTTGCCCGGGAAACAAGTAAACATCCCTATGTGGCCGACATCGAACTGCCGTTCGGAAAACACGAATACTACGGAGACTGGTTTGCAAGTGACTATGAGGCCATGAAGGCGATAAGGTCGTTTGCACAACGGACCGGAAAGCTGATCGTGGTCCATGAAATCGACATGCCTAAAGGTCCCCAATGGGCCTTTCCGCCGTGGATGATCGAACGAACGATCTACTCCGAGAAGCCCAGGTTTTCGAGGGAAAATCCGAGAGGAGGACCTATGGCTCAGACCGTAAGACCGAGATCAAGGCACATCCTCAGGGACCAGTACGACGGCAGGGTTCCGGACGACTTGGTCGTGCTCAGCGGAAGCCCCCAGGACTTCGTCGAAGAAGACCTCCGTCGGATAGACCGCGCCAACTGGTACGAGGTCGACGGAGTGATCCTGGTTTCAGCCCGCGAGGTCAATTACCTGACGGAGGCCGACCCCCTGGATGCCGGTATAGACCTTTCGAAGCCGGGGATCGAAATCGACAGGATCGCCGACGCGTTGAAACGAATGAGTAATCAGGACGGGTTCTACCATGCGTGAAAAGGAGGAGTGATGCCAATCGCCGAACGCTTCGATGTGCGGCACTACAAAATGGCGTGGTCCAAAAAGCCCGAGGCCTTGACTTATGTGACGGTCGGAGATTTGGTCGAGGACTTCAGGCTGACCACCGCGGAGGAAGACATAGTAAACACCCTCAATTACGGGGACAGTTGCCAAATCGAATTGGGGGGCGGTCAGACTATAATTGTTCACAGGGTCTCCGACCTCGGAGGGACGCGAAGGAATATAGGGAAGTCTCTGTTCAGCCGCAACCCCGGGGAATTCCCCGACGAATGGGATAGGGGTTCATCCCACGACAGGGAGGACATGCTGAGGAAGGCGGGCATCAAGCTGGATGTGTTCGACCGCGAGGCGATCGACGAGACTCTGGCCCTCGGGTGGAGAGAACTTCCCGGATCGATACGGGTTGCGCTGTCAAAGGCCCCGAAGCCGTACGACCCGGAACGGTTCGGAATTTTCGTCTACGAGGAGGGCGGCGAAAACGCGCTGGTATACTCCGAGTATTCCGCGAAAAAGTCGAGAGCCCTGAAGGACGGGATGCGTATCTCCAGGGATGCCGAGAAAGAATATGACTTTCCGACCTTCACTGAAATATGGGAAATATGGGAAAAGGATGCGGAAGGTTACTACGGCAACAGCGGAGTTCCGGTATGGGCTTCCCGAAGAAGCGGATACCGCAACCTTCTTCCGGGGAGGTTCAAAGGAAACCCCCGCACCGAGAAACGCGAATACACGGTTTACAAGTTCGACGAACTCTCGAATGAGGGCAAGGAGGAAGCCCTCGATGACAACCGCCAAATCAACGTCGACTACGACGAGTGGTGGGATTTTCTCAGGGACGGATTCGTTGAGGACTTGGCCAAGATCGGGATTGATGCGAAAGGCTCGAAGTTCTACTGGAGTCTTGACCGCTCTCAGAATTTTTACATGGATAAGGCGAGGGTCTCCGATTCGAAGAAGCTGATCAAGGCGGCCAAGGTGACGCTGGCCGACCTCGGAGTGAAGTCCATTGAGGAGTTTGAGAGCGACTTCGCAGGGGTTCGCATCGAAACCCGTCATCACGGCGGCGGCGATGCGTCGAATTACATCGAGCCGGACACATCGGACGGAAAGCTGACTGAATTTCTGAGGGACACGCTTCGAGGCTTCTGGAAACGGCTCGACGAATCTTATTCCAATCTGACCGACGACGAATCGGTTGCGGAGACACTCGTAGCAAACGACTACGACTTCACGGTTGACGGCAAGATGTTCAACGAATGAACAAGGAGGAGTGATGCCAATCGCCGATTGGTGGGTGGAATACTACGACCGGGTCGGGGAGCACGGAAGCCATCAGGCGTACAGCAAGGAGCACGCCGTGCGCGACGCCAAAAAACTCTCGCTCCGGGCCAAAAGACATCCCGAACATGAAACTTGGTATACCGGGATTTACGACTACAACAACCAGGAAGGAACAGTCTACCAAGCGACCCAAGATTACCTCGATCTTTTGAAAGAGAGGGCTCCCGAGCGCGGAATGGACGAGTTCATGGACGCGATCGTCAGGTTTCTTGAAACGGGAAGGCCGGCGGAGTACGCCTTTCCTTCCGTACCGAACGAATCCCGTAGCAATCCGACTTGGACTCGGGACGAAAGGATGTCCCGGCTCATGGAATTTGTCGATGGGATTTCCAGGAACGAATGGGGGGAAAGAGTCGACAAAATGAACTCCCATGAGATCCAGGAGCTCGAAGATGCCGCGTCGCAACTTTCACAAATTGCAGCGGAACTAGGCTTCTACCTCATGATGCGAGGAGCGGCTGGGACAGGGGACCACGGGAATGACAAAGCCTTCGAATACGCCCGGAAGAGGCTGAAGGCTGTCCGCAGAGCCATAGGATACTCCTATCCGTGAAATCGCGCTATAACTATTCCGTCGAATGGATAAACCCGGAAACCGAACGCAAGGAGGTTTATCAGGAAGGCCTTTCGCACGCAAGGGCGGACGAACTGGCGATAACATTGAAAACCGTTCTTTCTCCGCGTTGGTTCGGAAGGAACGCCGAAACATTTGTAACTATAATGGCAAAACATAACCCCGACGGATCAGAAAACGAATCGCTCGCCGAGATCAAGGCATTGCTTGATCAATACGAATACCAAGGGACCATGACCGTAGGCGACCTGGTGGACCGACTCGAAATTTCCGACGACCATCGGATCCTCGATGCCGTAGATAACTACCGCGAGGCGGAACTGGCATGCAAACGAACGTTTGGCCGGATGACCATGGATAACGCCGAAGACGAGTTCATGAGGGTCGTAACGAAGGTCGCCGGAGGAGCGATGTCCAACCCAAGAAAGGGAGGACGTTCCATGGCAAGGAGGAACATTGGCCACCGGACCTATTACGATTTTGATCAAATGAACAGCCGGAGGCCGCGCACCTACTACCTGGGCTACTGGTACGACGGAAACCAGCTCGTCGGGCAATTGTCCGACGACCTGGATGCGCTGAGCCCGGAGATCGTTGTGGACCCGCCGCTGATCGATTTCGAGGCGTCGAGCGACCGGGAGGCCGTTTTGCGGGCCAAGGCGGAACTGAAACCGGGCGCCGACCTTGAAATCAACCTTGCGAAGTACCGATACCTAGCAATAGGATCCAAGGCGGCCCGGGCGAACGTTTCGCAAGCGAACCCGCATTCCGGAAAGTCCTACGCCCAAAAGATGTCCGCCCGCATCGAGGCCGACGAATACCTCGAACTGTTCGACATCGACGAGGAGGCCGACGACAAATACATCCCCGGGCTTCTGGAAAACAACATCGTCTTCCTTGTCAAACGCGAGATGGGGGCCGGATCTGATCCCGCCGCTGAAATCGGCGGATGGGAAATCCTGCAAAAGGACGAGTCCCGAAGCACGGACACGATTTTGGGAACGTATGCGGTCGGATTCGGAGACGACTCTTCGTACAAGGGCAACTTCATGGCCGACGGGATTTCTACGGAACGAGGCTTCATCCTGAATTCGATCAACATCGGAAGCCCCAAGCTGAAGTATTTCGGATGAGGTGAAAAATGATGGAATCCCTCGGTTTCTTACAGTCGGAAGCTCAGGCAATGGTCGGGATCCCGGTAATAATCAGCTACCGCGACACATCGGGGAAACTTACAAGCGTTTCCGCTACCATCCGGTATGTGACGCCCATAGGCTTCGCTGCGACTCAGGCGACGACAGGACAGATCATGCTGTTCGCCTACGGCCAGATCGTTTCGGTTGAGAAGGTTCAAACCTTCAACTGGAAGGACCTCCTGCTTTACGGCGGGGGAACGCTCGCATTCGTGGTCGTATTCGGGCGGTTCGGGGTCGAACAACTGTGGAAAAGGAGGTCTCATGGCAAACGATAGATACCGCAGGCGTACATTCAGATCCAACCCCTGGAAGGATAAGGTCAGGGATGTCTATTCGAGCCTCACGGAGCTGAGGGCGTACGATCGCATGTACGGAATAGTCGGAAGGCTCGGATATTCGTCCGCAAAGAAGCTTTGGGACGACAATCCGGTTATCGGCGGGAGCGTACATCCCGAGGACCTGAGGGTCATGCGTCGGCACGAACGGCTTCCGAGACGCGGTTCTCGCCTTCCGGCTTCGAGAAGAAAGCGAAGGTTGACTTACAAAATGGTCGACTATGATGAACAGCGAGAAGGACAAAGGAACCCGCGCGCAAAATTCGCTTCCCACGCCGCAACAGGAGACGCGGTCAAAGTGCTCGTCGGAGAATGGGTCACGCAGGAGTTCGGACCCCGCGGACAGGAGCCGAGGACGGTCACTTTGACAGGCCGGCCCGAGGGGGAGGTTACGTACGTGAACTGGCAGACGGGAGAGTTCCATGTTTTGTGGCGGAACGTTTCGACCATGGAGCGCGGAGAGGTCGAAAGCCTGGAGACCGTGGAGATGGGCGACGCGAACACGATGGATTCCATGAGGATTGATCAAGCGAGGAGAAACCCCGATGACGACTACCCCGAGAAGACCGAGCCCGGCGACGACGACATCGTCATAAACGACAGCGAGCAGGAGGCCTTCTATGCCGGGAAGCTGATCGCCGAGACTGCGATTGTCGATTGGGACGATCTTTCCCGCCAGATCGTCGGCTGGATGAACCGGAACAAGTACTGGCCGGATGTCTGGAGTCAGGACGACCACGGCGGGTGGAACCTCGTGACCGCAGATGTTCAACGGTATGCGAGGGGGGAAAGAAAACCCACGCATCCTCCGACCCGCTCCGAACGTGCGTCCGAAATAAGGAACAAGCTCCGGCAGACCGTCCGCTCCAACACAGGCGAGCCCGATCAGGACTACGACCATGCGTTTTTTGATGAGATCGTGCGCCAGCTGTCCAAATCCGGCTTCAAGGGCGCATTCCACAAAGAATTTGACAAATACCAGGGCGTGTACCTGTCGGTTCCTTCGATCGACACGTTCTGGATCACGGACTCCTATTCCACCGGAAAGCCGGAAAGAGTGCGCGGGGAGAAGTGGAAGAAGGAGGAACTCATCGACCCGGAGGGATATCCGGTCAGCTCCTCGAGAGGCGACTATTTCACGTTGCCGAAGGACCATGTTTTCGAGGGCTACCTTCTCAGGCTCCTGTCGTTCGACGGGAAGTGGACGGAGATCGAAGATCCGACCGTCGGCGACCTTCCGGACATATTGGAGGTTCAAAGAGGCCCTTCGTTCAAAAAAGGGTCCCGGATCGATGTGACCATCTTCTCCGGAGAAGAAACCGGAAAGACCGCGGCGGTGGTTACGACCGAGGCCGGGGATGTGGACGCCTCAGAACTGGCGGCCGCATGCAAGGACATTTTAAGAAATAGGAAGCTATGACCATAACGCTCGAGGACAAGTACGTGGTCTGGATCGCCGGAGGGATGGGGATAATCGGTTTTCTCGCCTACATGAAGTATTCGACGGTCAAGTCCGAGCGCGATTCGCTCGTCGCCGCCAACAATGCTGTCAAGACTCGGAATCAAATATCCCAGCTCGTCGAAGAAGCTTACCGTAAGGCCTTCGAAGACGCCAAGGCCCTGGCCCCCGGCCCATCAACCGAAAGCCGCATCCTGGAGATGCCTGTTCGAAGAGCGGAGAGCAACCGTTGACCGCAACTACGAAAACCGGAGGCATAGACCGGAAATACATCCCCTGGATCGTCGGGATCGGCGTACTTGGTACCGGGATGGTCATCCAACAGGTGATAAGCGGGTCCGCGTCGCTTCAAATGATCATCCAGTGGAACCCGAACACCAGGACATCCGCCGGGCGTACGGCCAAAAACGCCATGGATGCGTTCGGAGCGTTCATATCGAACGAGGCGTCAAGCTTCGGAATACCGCAGAAGGCCATAGTGGCTACGATGATTGCGGAAAGCAGGATTCCGGGCACGGAGCACGTGAACTACAAGGCGTTCCGCCAGGAGCCCCGCGATGCATCGTACGGGCTGATGCAGGTGCTTTACGGGACGGCGAAGGGCATGGGGTATTCGGGGCCCGCCTCCGGGCTCTACGATCCCGAGACAAGCATCCACTACGGAGCCAAATACCTCTATCAGATGCACAATCTCGAGGCCCCCAGGGATCCGGTGAACAGCTGGTTCAACACGTTCAGAGCCTACAACGGCGGGCCGGGATGGCGGAGATCGGTGACTGGCTGGCCGAAGACCCTGGCGTACGCCAACCGCGTGACGGTGATAGCGAACAGCATATAATGAAAAGCGAACTTGTCATGCTATTAGCGATCAGTATGATAGTATTCGTCGTCTGGCATCATTACTCTCCGCACACGCATCTGATCGTCTATCATCCGGAAAACGAGTGAACGGGATGTTTTACTTGGTTCTGGAGCACAAGCCGAACATCGATCTGACGGGATCCCAACAACCGGGAGAGATTCCGGGATACTGGCAGGCCCCGAAGGACGATGGACGCCCGCAAGTGATAAGCGTCGGATCAATCGAAGAAGCCCAAGAGGCATCCCGGGATTACATCAAACGTAACGGCTTGGGTGGAGGAAACTGGACGGGAGGAGCGGTCGCGGACGAAACCGGAAGGCCTGTAGGGAAAATCTCCTACAACGGGAGATATTGGCCCTATGTTTTGCGAGGCGGAAGATACGTGGATCCGAACTTTCCGGAATTTAGCTTCAATTTAGCTTCATTCATGACCGTCATGTAAGGGCGTTGCGGGATGCCGCGGCCGGTCGAGGTCAAAAAACAAAGAAAAGAGGAAGAGCCATGTTTTCAAATCCGAGAAGGCGAAGTAATACGAGGAGCGGCAAGGTGGCCGTCGCCGTAGGGGCGGTCCAGGAAGCGCAACCGTCGGAAGCCTATGAATACATAGAGCCTCCGAGAGGTGAGGTTCCGGAAGTCGACATCATCGCCTCCGGTTACGAATGGATCTGTCCCGTTTGCGAGGAGTACAATCTTTTCATGGAGATCCCGAAGGAGGACCTCGTGAAATGCGGGAGCTGCGGCGAGATCGCCCGGTCCGGAACGGCGGAGCACGCCTACCCATAAGGAATAATAATCAAAGGAGGAATCGATGTCTTACGATATTCTTGCCGTTCCGTTACAATCGTCTCCGGCGCTGATGAGCGGACTCGGGGACCTAGCGTCCGACCGCCAAGCCGGAGTCGTCTGGCTGTGGAACGAGACACGGCCGTTCGTGGCCAAGTTTCAATTTCAGGACAGGATCGATGTGGACGATGTCAATCGATTGATCGCCGACATGGCCAACTACATCGTATCGGCATCCGGATACAACGCGCCGGCGGTGATGGACAGCGCCCAGGCCATATTTTGGAACGACCTGTCTCCGAACACCCAGAGCGAATGGAAGAAGACCGCGACCTGGGCGGGTCACCCGACGGTCACCGGATACCGCCTGAGCGCGGAGACCATCAACAAAGCCGGCACATCGATCGGCGAGTCGGTTTCGGCGTTCAGATCGATGGTCGGAGGGGGCGGAGGCGGGGGCGGGACCGAAGGCGGCGGGGGAGCCTCCGACGGAGGTCTCCAATGGTCGTGGATCACGAACGCCATGAAGAGCCCCTGGGCCCTTGTAGGACTCGGAGTCGCGGCGTTCGGAGCCCTCTATTTCGTCAAGAAGCGCCAAATCGCAGGAAAGAGGAAGAGAGCGTAACATGGGGTACGTCGTCATGACGAAGCGCGGTATGGCCGGCATGGGCGGCCTCGGGGAGCTGTCGCTCGATAACGAGCAGCGGGACGCGAGGGCGAAGGCGATTGAGGCGGTCACCCCCCTGCTGGACGAAAACAGGACGCTTCTCCTGCTTGAAAAACTGCCCACGTATTTGGACGCCATGACCAACTATGTGATAGACAGGGCCGGACGGTTCAACGGATTCAACCAGATAAAGGAGGTCATACAATCCCGGTCGCAATGGCTTTTGCTGGACGGCTCCGCCCCGCACTTCCGTTGGTATCGGCCGCCCCAGGGCCCTCCGATACAGACACTCGACGGCTTCTACTTGAAATACAAAAGCCCCCTGAGGGCCCCGATGGAGGCGGGGAACGAGATCGGGAACATCATCTGGGAGCAGATGAACCGCCTTCCGGGATATGTCGCCCCCCAGTGGGCCAGGGAGGTCATCCGCCCGGCGTTCAAGAAATACCTGAGAAGAGACGTCGGCGAGTCGGGAAACCCCTCCGAACTCGCCGTCCTGGTCGCCGAAGCCGTAAACAACCGTTGGGGATCCGCGGATATTGTTGTGCAGAACCTGAGGGCGAAACCGCCGTTCGTCGACTTCCTCAACAACACCGTCCATGCCTGGATCAGGAGAGCCTACAACGACCACCTGTCCCGCAACCCGGATCCCCAGGAACTGACGAACTGGTCCGGAGCGATCTTCGACAACTGGTGGGACGAGGAGAGGTTCAGGCAGGAGATCGCCGCGTCGTTCGAGGCCGGCCTCAAGAAGAACTTCAAGGCTGTCATGGACAGGATGTTCAACAGTCAGACGGAATACGAGGCCCATGCGGCCCTCTATCGGAACAACAACTGGACGGAGCAGCAGTACCGGGACTGGATCCCGACCAATGTCTGGTACTGGGAGGAGAAATACCCCGCCAAGGTTGCATTGGTGAGGGACACCTACCTGTTCTTCACCGGAACTCCGGTCGGTGACCAGGAACTCATCGTCCAGGTCAAGGGCATCCTGAGCGGGAACATGTCCGACGGGGCTTATGTCACAGCCTTCTGTCTGGCGAGGTTTCCGCAGAGATCCGAGCTGGTAAGGGGGGCTTACATGACCCTCCTGAAAAGGGCCGCATCGGAAGGAGAGTTCATCGCGGACATCAGGGCTGTTGTCAAAAACAACGTGAGCGACGAAAACTACCTGATTTCATTCATGCAGTCCAAGCTCCCTGCGAAATACGCCCTTGTGAACGGCACTTACGGCTCGCTGCTCAGCCGTCAGCCGACGAAGCCGGAGATCGTCAGGGATGTCACGGCCATCGTCGTCAACGCTTGGTCCGACAATGACTACGTCAACCACATCAAGAACACCGCCGAGTACAAGGCCAGGCATCCGAACATCCCTCCGCCGGCCCCGCCTCCGGTTAAAAAGCCGGGAACGGTCACCGCCGGAGCGTTGCCTATGATCGAGATGCTCAAGAACCCCTGGGCCCTGGCCGGAATGGCCGGCCTGGCCGTCGGAGGCTACCTTCTCTACTGGACGCAGGTGGAGAAGAAGAAGCTGTCGAAACTGCCCTATGTCGGACAATATCTCGGAAAGGCGGGGCTGTAATGTACGCCCAACAGGGATTTGTCAACGCGAACCTCCGGGGAACTGGCGAAGAAGGCCCGAACGACATCGTCATGAGGGTGTGGCTGGAACTTCTGGGCCGCAATCCGACATCGGGCGAACTGAGCTCGTGGGCGGCATGGTTCGCGTCCCACGGCCAGGACGAAGGGCTCCTCAGGGCGGAGATCAAAAAGCTTCCCGAGTATGTCGCGCGCAGATCGGCGTACGCCAGGCCGTGGATCGTCAAGGCCTTCCGCATCTTTCTCGGGAGGGAGCCATCGACGGGAGAGCTTGACAACTGGTACTCCTGGATCATCGGAGGAAACAAGTCGGAGTCGGAGCTGAGGGCGGCGGTCGGGGATTCGCCGGAGTGCCAAGAGTTCAGAAACTGGCTCAAGGACCTTCTTGGCCCGATCGCCGACGCCAAGATACAAAGCCTGCTCGGAAGGGCGAGGTCCGGGAACGACGACCAGTGGATCGGAAACCTCCTCCAAAGCCCCCGTTCCGTCGACGAGGGCTACTGGGAAGCCGCCAGGATCATTCCGCTCGCCGATGTCCAGGGACGGATGGCGGCCATCGTCGAAGCGTACATCAGGAACTCCAAGGAATACAAGATATATTCAGGCTATTACGCCGCCCTTGTCCGGAGGGCCTTTGCGGATATCAACCTTCCCGCCCCGAACCAGGCCGATGTCGATTATTGGGTCAACTGGATCGTCAACGTCTCAGCCTATGGCGAAAACTACGAGCATCTTAAGGCGAGCATCAAGAACTGGTGGATCGCAAGGAACGCCGGGGGCGGCGGACCCGGCCCCAGCCCCGGGCCCGGACCGGGCCCGGGAACAACTACGGCGGGATTCAACCTGGACTTCCTCAGGAACAAATGGGTATGGATAGGAGCCGCCGTAATTGGAGGGCTCTATTACTGGATCCAGACGAGAAATCAGCCCATGGGCCATATCCCTTACATCGGCAAGTATCCCGGCGGAAAACCGAAAATAAGAAAGAAACGATGAGCCATTCCCTGTCGGGGGTTGTTCCGAAAGAGTCGATCATCCGGGCCTACCGTGAAACCATCGGCAGGGATCCCACGGCCGCAGAACTTGAGTATTGGTTCAACGCCATCGCACGCGGTGAAAAAAGGCTCTTCGATGTCTATGCGGAATTAAGATCCACATGGGAATATCAGGCGGGCTCGAAAGCTTTTGAAGAGATGACCGCGCCGCCGAAACCGCCCGAAGCGTCCATTTTCAGCAATCCGATCCTCTGGATCGGGATAGCGGTTGCAGTCGGATATTTGGTTTATGTCTCCCGGCAAAAACAGCCGGTCATGGTCATGAAGAGGAAGTGATGTATTCCGGACTGGGGGTGATGGACGCCGAAACCGTCAAGGGCCTGATACGGAAGTATTTTTACAGGGAACCCTACAATCAGGCCGAAGTTAACTACCACCTGTCCATGATACAGGCGAACAATTGGGCGCAGTCCGACTACGAAAGGTGGCTGATGAAAGAGGACGCCCACTTGGACGTGTTCATCCTGAAAATCTGGAAGGAATTGTATTCGGGAGAAGGGCTCATCCCCGACGAACCGATGCAACCCGTATCCATGTGGAAGCAGATTTACAGGCACGACAATCACACGGATGCCAGCTTCACAGAATACTTGAAAAACAGCCCGCGGTACAAGGCTTTCGCGGCGAAGAAAGGGACGGCAAGGGCGGAAGCGGAGGCCGCAGCCGCCGCGGCTTCGTCCATGAAGGAAGCCGGAATGTTAAACATCGGCCTGCTCAAAAACCCGCTCGTCTGGGTCGGCCTGATCATCGCCGGAGGACTCTACTACTGGCTGTCGGTGAAAAAGGAGTCCCTGACGGCCATCCCCTACGTCGGGCCCTACATCGGATCCGCACAGCGCGCCGTCGGGATGAAAGTGAAGAAAAGGAGGTAGCATGGCCCAAAACAAGCTCTGGATGGTCGCCGTCGTTTTCGGGGGCTTCGTCGAGACCGTCCACGTATTCGACAATCGGAAAGACGCGGATTCCGACTTCGATGCGATCGGAGAGGAAAACTTCGATCCGGACGAAGACGACGTCAAGATGTTCGAAGTGTCCCTGAAAACGCTCAAGGAAACGGTCGTCAGGTCCTGGTTCAACGAGCATCCCGAGGACTGACATGGACCGCGACCAGAGGATCGTCTGGGCCGCCATAGGAGGGGCGTTGCTCTACGGCATGCTGGGCCAGTCCTTCAAATCGGTCATGCTCGGGGCTATGGTCGGAGGGGTCGTGGCCTGGGGCCGGGGCTACATATCCAAGAGCTGGCCGTTCCCGGACGACGGGAAATCAACCTGACATAAGGAGGAACCATGGGCTACATGATAGGCAGGGGCTTCGGAGCCGTCAATCAGGAGAACATCTCGCCGTTGATCGGCCAGCAAGTCGTCGTGAACCTTACCGACGGCGGAACCTACGGTCCGGCGTCATTTACATCGTTCGGAAAGAACTCGGCGGGCGTGACGGCGGTGTTCCGGGACGCACTGGGGAACGTCCGGGAGTTCAACCTTTCGAAGATCTCGTCAGTCGTCCAGACGGCCAGGACGATCGTGGTCCAGGAGCCTGTCTACCTCGAGCCTTATTCGTACTACAAATACCCTCCGTTCTACGGCGGGTGGGGCGGACGCCGGCACCATCGTCGCGGCCATCACGGCGTCGGGGACTACCTTACATCCAGTGGCCAGTCTCTTTCTTCGACAACGGGCAGCATGCTCGCAATGGCCGTTCCCATCGCCGTGATCACGCTCGGGGTCATTGGCGCCGCCTGGCTGCTGGGACGGTAATTGGAACTTGCAACCTGCTTTCGCTGCGGGGATCCCGGGAAGCCCTTGTTCTCATCGGGGCAATTCGGGATCCGGAGATGCCGGCGGTGCTGACAGGTGTTCACGAGCCCGAGGCTGGACGCTTCGGAACGGTTGAAGTTCTACGAAAGGGACGAATACACGCTTCAGCCGTTCGGTTCGGCCCTCTGGTCGTATCCGAGGATCGGGCTGATCAAGAGTTACACGAACGGAAAGCGCCTGCTGGACGTCGGTTGCGGATCGGGAAACTTTTTGGATGCCGCGGCGAAGTGCGGGTTCGACGCGTCGGGAATGGACATTTCCAGCCGGATGGCGGCCATTTCGACAACGAAGGGTCTGAATGTCCGCTATGGGACCGCGGAGACGATCCGAACGACACCGAGCTCTTTCGATATCGTGACTTTTTGGGATGTTTTGGAGCACGTTCCGGATCCGCAAACGTTCCTGTCGACCGTCGGAAGGATGCTTGCACATCGCGGCATCGTCGCATTCAGCGTTCCGAACTTCAACTCTTCGGGTGCGGGATGGTTCAAGGGATCGTGGTTTTCATTGATGCCGTACCAGCATTTATGGCACTTCACCCCGGACGCCGTTCGCAAGACGATGTCCGAGGCGAATCTCAAGGTCGAGTTCCTTACGGCGGATCCGCTGAACCCCTGCAACTTCGGGAGGCTGAACGACATGGCCGGGATAGCAAGGAAGGCATAGGGCGGTGAAGAAACTGTTCCGGTCCCTTGGAAGAAGGATGTTCGATTGACCGTTTCAACAGCCAATGCGGAAATCGCAACGATCCTCAATGATGCGCCCGGTAGGATCAGCGGCTTCCTGTCGGGAACACGGGAGGTGTCAAACCGCAACCTGATAGCGTGGACCATCGGAGCAATCCTTGCAGGATACCTTCTCGGACAAGCGGTTCCGGTCATAGCATCAAGTTCCGATGAATACGAAAGGGGAGATTGATTGAACGCCGGAACGATCGCGGCATGGACGGGCCTAGGGGCTGCGACCCTGGCCGGATTCGCAAAGACGATCGAAAACGGCGATTCCGGATCGAGACGTGCGTCCAAGGTGTTCGGAGCCACAGTCGCCGCCGTGCGTGCGGTGCTCATAAACTACAAATGGGACGAAAACGTATCGGTTCTCGTCCACAAGAAGCTGGTCCCGTTCATCGACCAGGCGAAAGGCCGGGTCCCGATCACGGGTTATGCGATCAAGTCCATGGACGGCTTCTACTGGCGGTATCAGACGGGCTCGGACACACAATTGTCCAAGCACTCCTGGGGCATCGCGATCGACATCAACGCCGCCACGAACCCCTATCGGGCCGACAACAGATTAGTGACCGACATGCCGGCGTCGTTCGTAACGGCCATGAAAGATTCGGGATTTTCATGGGGCGGGAACTTCAAATGGAACAAGGACCCGATGCACTTCGAGCTCGCGCCGGAATACTGGGAGCTGTTCGCCTGACTTGAGAAAGGACCAGCATGCCGCCTGAAAGACAGATCCCGTTTCGCGGCTATCCCCTGGAACTGAAGCTGAACCTCGTCGCAGGAATTCCCGAGGGGGAGGACGCCGTCTACATCCTCAATGCCGACAGCCACGGCAACCTGAAGACGAGGAACCTCATTTGGAACCCGTCCTCCCTGGCCTGGGAGGCTGCGACGGGGTCCCTCGCCGGAGGCGGGAACGTGACGGTGAACAATTTTCCCGCGGACCAGCTCGTCCATGATGCGGATGTCCACGACGACCTGCTTGAACTCATAGGCTTGACGGCCAACGGGCCGGACAACACCCTTCGCATGGACGATGTCTCGCCGGACATCTCTTACATCGGAGAGGCCGATCCGGGCTCCATGGAGGCGGACCCCGTTTGGAAGATCAAGAAGATGGTTTGGAGCCCGATATTTAAAAAGCTGTTTGCCGACGGAGACAAGGACTTCGACAATGTCTGGACGGACCGCATCAACCTTTATTATTCATAGCCTGATAATGGCCCTGACGTTTGCCACAGGCATGACGATGGACCAGAATATGACCGCGGAGACGGCCGCCAATTGGGCCGTTGCCCGCATTTCCGGCTCGGGCCAGGCCCCGTCGTCCTCCCTGGACGCATCCATCTATAAGCAGGGGGCGGCGTCCATGGCCGCCAAGATAGCCAACGCCAGCACGGACGCCTGCCTGATATACGATTACTACACGGACCACTCGAACGCGGTCCTCAACCTGAACACCGGAAACAGGCACATCCTCCTTTGGGTGCTGTGCACTTCGATCTCGGCCCTGCAAAGCCAGGCGAACGGCGGCCTTTATATAATTTTGCAATCCTCCGCGGAGACGGGGACGACGGCTCCGACAAAATATGCCAAGTTCTATATCGGCGGAAGCGACACTTACAAGGGGGGCTGGATCGCAGTATTGATCGACGGAACCAAGACCCCCAGTTCGGCTGTCGGCGGATGGGTGGCTTCGACCGATCTGGCGATAACTCGCAGGATCGGAGTCGGAATTTCCACTTCGGCGTCGGTCCCGACGATCAAAGCCGAGAACCTGTACGTTGATGCGATCCGGTACGGGAAGCCGCTGTACCAGGTGGTCGGGGACGGCAGCGCAGCCGCCGGATGGAGCGACCTTCTCGCCCATTCCCAGGCGAATCCCGACACGGGATTGATCACCATGAGCGTTGCGGCGGCGGCGAAAACCTATACTAGGACGGCCGGGGGCTCGGGGAACTTCATCACGGACGGTTTCGTTGCCGGGCAGACAATCACCATGTCGGGATTCACAAATGCCGGAAATAACGGCGTCAAGACCGTATCAACCGTCTCGGCAACCGTCCTCACCATGTCCGTATCCACCGGACTGGTCAACGAGACGGGCAACGCCGACGAGCGTGCGCAGATAAACAACGGAACCGAAGGAAACGGGCTGATCGCCGATCTCGGCGGCGCTTACTCGCTGTCTGCGGGCGTAAGGATCGGGGATTCCGCTCAAGCGGCCGCCACGACCTTCCTGTCGAACGTGAACCGGCAGATAATCTTCAAGAGGCATACTTATTACCAGGCCGCCGTCGTGGATGCCGTTGATTACGCCAATGTCTACGTGATAGACGGAGACGGGGCGGCGAGTTTCAAAACCTCGATCACATTCGGGACCGTCGTGGGAAGCGGTGACAGCAGGCAGGGCGTCCTGGGCGGGGCCATCCTTTCCCCGGACACGACGAATCTCACCTATAAGATGGACTTCCAGACCAACAAGGCGAAATTGTCGGCCGTAAAACTGTACGGATTGACGATGAGCGGAGCCAAGGGCGGAATTTTGTTCGATAACGACTCGGGAGCAACCGAGACCGACGTCATTTCCTGCCAGTTCATCAATTCCGGGGAGATAGACCCGGGGACGACCGGGAACGGCGCCACGATCCTCAACTGCGCGTTGATCGACCCGAACGGAGGAACAGCCGCCAACAGGGGGATGATTATTTATGCAACGCACAACGTATCCCGTCTTTCCTGCATCACCTCAGGCTCCCCGGCGACGCAGCACATGGTCCGGCTGCCGTCGTCCGGGACCTACACCGTCCAGTTTCCGAACATCGTCTTTTTCGGAGACTATTCAAGTTCAACCCTCTGGCACGGCGAAGCGTCCGCCGGGAGCGCCGTCATCACCGTCTCGGCCACGGGGACCGCAAATCCGAATGCCGCGGAATTCGACAAGACGGGAGTCCCGACCCCTTCGGTGACCGTGTCGAACGACAAGGTCATAACGGTGTTTGTGAAGGACACCGCCGTCCCCCCCTCTCCGATCGGGAACGCCCGGGTGGCGATATATAAGACATCCGACATGAGCGAAATCACCAATCAATTGACCGATGTGACGTACGGGAAGGTCACGGCAAGCTTCAACTATGTTTCCGATACCGATGTCACCATCAGGATACGGAAGTCCAGCCCCGGGACGACCCGGTACTTCCCGTTCAACACGTCGGGCACCATCACGACGAACGGACTGACGCTGACCGTGATCCTGATACCGGACGCCATTTCTGCGCCATAGGAGAGGAATTGATAGTGGAAAACTACAAAGACAGGTTCAAGCGGATCATGGAAGGCGACCCCCTCGCCCTCCCGCAGGACGACATCGACTGGATGAGGAAGAGGACGGGATGGTGGTCGGACGGGGACAGGGCCGGTCACGCCGAACTCTACGAATTCTTCCTTGCCGTCAACCAGATGGAACCCATGTCCGCATCCGAAGCGACGGAATCCGGGTTCCGGAACATTCCCGACGAAGCCGTCAAAAGGCTCGGGGCTGAAAACCCGCCGCAGGAGAAGAAGAAGGCCGGAGGCCTCCTGGGGTTGATCGGGATCGGGAGGAAGTAGCGATGGCCATCTACGACGATTTTGTGATCACTTACGCTGAAAAGCGCATCCGCCACGTGTCCGGTCAGACGACCATCTATTCGGTCAACGCGCTCTACAGCTGGCTGATGGACGACTTCGACGCCCAGGCCCAGATGGACGACACCGTGCCCATGAGCGCGCAGACCCCGACGGACTATACGTTCATCAACCAGTGGTTCATGGACGAAGTGAGCCTCCAGTTCCTCAAGACCGGCGCCATCAAGACGGACGGATGGAACGGCCAGATCAGGCTCCTGAAGATGAAGTCCGCCGGATACACTCCGGCGATCGACACGGACATCGGGAAAACGGTCACCGGTGGCGGTTCAACGCATACCGGAACGTTGCTCTACTACGACAACACGAAGCGCTACTGGTGGGTCCGGTCGGCCCAGGCCTTCCAGGACAACGAGACCTGCACAATCAGCCCTGGAGGAACGGGCGTCGGAGACATCAATACGCGGGCCTCGGGAGAGGAGATTTACTCCAACATATATACGTTGGGAACCATCGAAGCGGGGACGGACGCCTACGTCTATCAGGCGGGATTGAAGATCGCCGCTTGGTGGGCGGCCGGACACATCGACATACTGGTCCGCGTCAAGGAGATGGGGACAACCATCGACAGCGGAATCCTGTGGGTGTCCATGCGGGTCTGGACCAAGACGGACGACCATTCGTCCGTGGACGTGTCCGCCGGGGGCAGGACCCCGGTCCCGTTCGCTACCGCCGTCGATCTGAACAACCAGACCGCCGTCGGAACGGTGGCCAATTACGACGACATCCAGGTCGCGTTCGTCAACGGAACGATTCCCTACGGAACAGGCTCCGGAACGGCCCCTGCGGCAGGGAACGTCGCGATCGATGTCACATCCAAGGCGACAGGGATAATCCTGTCCAGCGGGACCGCCGCTTCGGGAACGCTTACGCTCGGAAACGTGGAAGGAACGTTCGGGAACGGCAATGCGGTCGAAGAGGCCGACTACTTGGACTTCGACAACCAGGTCGGGGCTTTCGCCGTGGGCGACGTGGTCACCACGGACGGCGGATGGTCCGCGACGATCCGCAGGCTGGTACAGACCTTTTCGAACAACGGGACCGCTGGCAGGATGTACGTCGACACCGTTTCCGGGTCCGTCGCGGACAACGACCCCCTCAAGGTTGGCGGATCCGAAAAGGCCCTTGCCAAGGGCGCGCTGGTCACGACTACGTGGGCCGCCTCCCTCACGGGAACCCTGTCGTCCACCGCGACGATAAGCAAGGATTTGAACAACGGGAACGGCGCACAGCCCTACAATGTCGTCATAAGATGCGCCAACCGGTCCATCGCCTCCGTCTATGAGTTTTTGAAGTACGTCTGCGTGAGGACGTCGGATTGGCAGACGTACCGCGTGGAAACGGGGGTGATAGTCAAATACAACGGCGAGCGGTACGACATGGCGCTGCTCGCTTACACGCCGGTCAAAGCCTCTCCGCTCGGAACGTTCGCCGGAGGCAAGTTCTTCGGGGCCAGGGGGATCTGGGTCGAAGGGATGCTTTCCACGGACGCCCAGAACTTCCAGCTGACCGACGCGAACGGCGTCACCCAGACCCCGCCGAACTACCAGGATGTGAAGGTGACATCCCTCGTCGCGGGAGACCAAGTCGCCGTGTTCCTGCTTACCGGGTCGGGCGGATCGATCAGCAAGGACATGTGCGGAGGGTGCGCCGCGACGAGCCAGGGCGTGGACTACCTGAACGTGGCCGGACCGATACCGGAGGATCTGCCTTCCGCCGGATCAGTCCGGGTCATTGAGATGACATCCGGCGTTGAGACGCTCTACACCTACGCAGGGATAGACTTTGTTGCAAACAAGTTCACCGGCTTGTCTCCGGTAACGGCGTACGCCTACGACACGGCCGACGACCTATACGTTCCCTACATCGACAAGACGGCCGGCTCGGACACGGAACTTGCCACCATCAAGATCGTAGCCGTCCGGTACGTGCTTATCAGGGTGAGGAAGAAGGGGATCATCCCGTTCGAGGCCCCGAACTCGATCACCGCCACCGGGATGACGCAGGCGGCGATCAGAACGCCCGACGCCATCGTGCAGTGATGGAACATGCCGATCGTCTTCGACGGCGCGAACAGATACATCCTGATCACGTCTCCGACTGCGTATGTCACCGCATTGGACATCTACTCCGCGGCCATGGACTGGTGCGAAGAACAGTCGTACATGGACGACACCGTGCCCATGGCGGCGGTCGGGAAGTTTCCGCTGGGCGGAGGGGCGAGTTCGGACAGCATCTTCCTGCTGGTGAACGGCTGGAAGCTGAAGCCGTGGTCCGGGACCTACACGCTGACGGTCGTCGGGACCCTGATCACCGACGACGAGAGCCCTAGGACTGTCTTGCCGGAAAGCGGAAACGTCACGATCGTATTTCAGGTGTCCTCTCAGGGCATCGTGGTGGCCGGATCTGGTGCAGGATCCGGATGGGACGATCAAGTCGCATCACATGTATTGCCCGGATCGTTCGGAGAGTTCGTCTCCCGCAAGCTTCTAACGGTCGGAAAATACTTGGGGTTCAAATGAAGACGGTCCTCACCGTGTCCCGCAGATGGAACAATCCGACGATCCGAACGGTGATCACCGTCGAAGAAATATCCCTTTCGATGGACATCGGGGACTTCAAGACGGCCCTCAAGAAAGAAATAGGATCTCCATTGATGATGTTCACGGGGAAGAAACTGTCCGATTCGATCGACAAGGCGGTTGATAACATAATCGCCGGAATAAAAGAAGAATCCTCGAAATCAGTAGGCTGAGAAAGGAGGGACCATGATCACCGCAAACGATGCGCAGCAATACGTAGGGAAGTTTGTGACCGTGACCAAAACGGACAAGACCACGGTCACCGGTCAGGCTACCGGGCTCTCCAGCTACGGGATGCTCACCGTGATCGACTCGATCGTCATCATTCCGGGAGGGGGAGGTCCGTTAGCGCCGAGCGGCCTGGCCCCGGTGAAGATCCCGTTCGCAGAGATAGAGTCGATTTCCGAGGCCGGCGGGATGAACATCGCCGGCATGAACATCGACTGGAAGGCCGACGTTCCGCTGGGGATTGTAGCGGCTCTGGCCTTCTTTATGGGGCAATGGTACGCGAGGAACTACGGGAAGTAGCCCCGTGAAAGGGCAGGAAACGATGCGCCGGCGTGAGCCGTGGCAGATGACGAGGGAGGAGGTCTGGCGTTTCGCTCAACCGGAAAACGTTATGCCGGTCGGCGGGTTTAAGGTCTATCTCGAGGACGGGGTAAGACGATTCAGGACTTGGAAACAGGCGGCCAACTGGCTTGATAAAGAACACAGAGCCTGGGTTCGACAAGCTATTTACGAAGGCAAAACCGTTCCTTCCGAAGTCCTGGCCGACTATCCGGACATCGGGAGGGTGTCGGCCACGAGGATCAACCCGAGGGAGCCGTGGCAGATGACGCTCAGGAGTTTCGCAACTTTGGAGCGCGGGAAATTCGACAAGTGGTGGTATCACGGTCCGGGCTCGGACCGTCGCCAACCCGGAGGACCCGACCTGGTGTCCTTCGGTGAGGACGTGCGATCGGATCACAGTATCTCGGTAAGGAACGCCATCCTCGATGGCGAGCGTGTTCCTCCGGAAGTCCTGGCGGACTACCCGGAATTCAGAAGACTGACAAGAAAGATCAAACGAAGGAGGTGAAATACATGAAGGCGTTACAGACGGTTGCATTCCTCGCATTGGCCGGAGGGGCCGCGTACTGGGCCTACGGAAAGTGGTTCAAGAAGACCTCGACCGGGGCGGGCACGGCTACAGTTGTCGGGACGATCGTCAGGCGGGCTCCAGGGCCTCCCATCCAAGGGCTGTCCGGATCCAAACTAAGCGTATTCTAAAGGGGAGGCCGGCAATTGACCGATCTTCAAAAGGCCGCCACATCTTTCTCCGAAAGCCTGTCCGCCGCGATCCGCAAGAGGACCGGAACGGACTACGGAGCCCTGATTGCACAATTGGTGGACGAGGAGGTCAGGATCCTCGTCGAAACGGCAAGGGTCTCTGAACGTCCCGATCTGGTGTCCGCCCTTGCCAAGCCGTCGTTTTTCCACGGCGAGAGGGTCGCCGCCATCTTCGGATCCGCGACAAAGAACGGAAAGGCCTCCCATGCGTTCCGAAGGCTGTGGGAGAAGCACTGGGCCGCATGGGCCCAGATGATGGTCGCCAAGGCGGCGATCATGCGTAACCGCGCGAAAATGGACGAGCTCCTGAAGGCCAACTTCGGGGAATGCGCGGCGCCGTTCGCATTGCATGCTGCGATCGAAAAGATGATTTTCGGACACGAACCGTTCGGACACGAACCGGCGACCCCGGCCCCGCCGCAGGCAGTGAAGGGCTGAAGACTCCAATTTCTCCAACAATCTCCATCGAAAGGGAAAAGACATGCCGCCAGAGTACAAGAGGGGTCTCAAGGGGGCGAACTTCGCCCGTGAGATGATGTCGGGTCAGGCGAACGACATCGCCAGCGCATCGTTCGAGAACCGGCTCATGAGGGGCGAGCACCAGGTCGTCTACGGACCCGGGATAGGGGCTCCGGCTCAGCCCCCGCAGGTAATGCCTGTCGTGCCGGCACCGAACAGCGGGGACTCCGACCAGTCCGAGCCCAGGAACGGGATATTCCCCGTTACCGTCCCCTGGCTGTTTTCAGTGGGGAAGCAGCCGTACAAGGTAAAGGTCGGGAGGTGGTATACGTTCATGGTCAAGCTCCCGTCCCGTTCCATCATCATCCCCCAGGACTTCGTCCTGGAGGAGATAGTGGCCTATTACGTCCTCAACAACCGGGTCGCCGCGGATTTCGGGAACCCGGAGACTTACGAGATCAACCTCGTGTTCAACCGGGCCAAAATGTTCACGAACGCCGTACCGATCCAGTTCTTCCCGAAGGCCCCGTACAGCCTCCAGCTCCCCTGCCCCTATTACCTTCCGAAGGGGACGGAGGTCACGATCGAAGGACTCGACCAGGCCGCGTGGTCCTGGAACGACTCCTCGGGTCAGACGGTCTACCTCGGCCTCGCAGGCCATTTCGCCGTCGACCAGGTCCCGGCCGAGGTCGTCTACTCGCTCGCAAGGCCGATGTTCTACGTCCAGAGGTTCGACCTGTTCAGTTCCGGGGCTCAGGAGGCGCAACAGGCATCCCTCACGACAACCCGCGACTGCAAGGCGTTCGAGATGAACCGCCTGATCGCGGGAGCCCTGTGGGGTACGGACGGACAGGGAGGGGCTCCGTTCACTCCTTTGGTGGACTGGATCCCGACGGCCCCCCCGAACATCGAGCCGTTCCTCTATCCGGCGGCCCCGGGCGTCGGGAACTTCCCGTTCATGGAGCATTCGGGCCTCGTCAGGCTGACCATCTCGAACATCTTCCAGACATCACCGTTCCTCGCCCCGTGGCAGATGGTGTGGGGGATAAACAACTTCCCGAGGCACGTCACCCCTCCCGTGAAGGTGTGTTCGGGGTCGCCGTTCCTGATCGAGTACTCCGACACGTTCGTCCCGGATACGCAGCAGTCGAGCTACTACGTGATCGGCGGCAAGAACCTTTATGACTAAGGAGGGATGAGAGATGTCTGACGCAATCCTGGTCCGCGAGCAGGACATCGTCAAGTCCGTTCCGGTCGACTGCCAAACGTGGATCTCGGCCCCGTCGTGGGACAAGGTCGCCTACCCCACCCTTCCGAATCCCGTCATTCAGGACCTGTTCCTCGTCCCGGCTGGCATCATCCTCCTCGTGGAGAACGTCGGGATCATGACCCCTCAACTCGGGGAGGTCGCGGATTCCGCCTGGATCATACAGGGAAGGAACGGGGACACGGTCAACGGGGGGAACCTTGCGCTGGCCAAGACCGTCGGATGGCTCCGTACCGAGCTTCTGATCGAAGGCGCCCTCCAAGCGGTCCAGGTCCAAACGCCGCTCAGTTGGCTCAGGGCTTCCGCATGGCCGGATTACGCAAGGGGATTCTCGGAGAACACGAGACTGTCGTTCCGGTGCACAAACTACTTCGAATGCCATACGAACGGTCCGGAGCCGTCATACGTTCCGCTGGATTATTCCGGTGACATCCTCGTCATCGCAAGGCTCACCGGAAGGATGGTCCAGGTCCGCGGGGAGTACCCGACATCGACGGAGTTCAGAGCCGCCGAAGCCAGGGAGCCGTCCTACGCGACGGTTCCCGGGGCGTGAAGGGAGGACCGCCATGGCCTTAACAGGAACCTCTCCAAAGATCCTTCCCATCACCAGAGGAGCGCAGCCGGGAGTCTGCACTTACCACCGGTATCTGATCCAGGACACGGTCCTCCTTGAAGCCGACGCCCCGGCAAACTCGGGGCTCGTCTGGCACAACGAGTTGGACAAGGTCTACTTCCAAGTCGAGTGGTTCAACTCCGGCGGCGCCGCGCCGATCTCCCTGGATGTGCACTTCGATCTTTACCTGAGGATCGACAACGTTCTGGACACCCAGCCGTATAACAGCTTCCTCTACCCGCTCCCCGTGTCGGCGGGCGCGGACTTCGACGCCAGGACGTTCCCGATCGGAGGATCTCCCATGCCGGGGTCGATCGAATACATGGTCCAGATGTCCATCGACCCCGGAACGCCTCCGGAGCAGGACCAGACGCTCCAAATCAGGCTCTGGGGCATTCCGGAGTTGTGGTACACGTTCAGGCAGGTCGTTCCGGCGGTCATACCGGCCGGGCCTCCGGGATAAATCACAATATGAAACAAAAAGGCCCCCTTTTAAGGGGGCCTTTCGCACAGTCGGGCCTCAAATATCGTCCAGGATGCGTCCGGAATGACCGGAAACGGGCCTTGTCTGCGTTCGGAGGGCTCTGGACGGCGTTCTGACCGTCCAGGAGGCCCGACAGATCCTCAATCGAAAATAAGCCACAAATGTTCAAATATCCGGTGGATCGGGCTGCGGTATGATGGGTCGTGGACCTGGATGTGATGCTGGATGATGTCGTCCATGGCCGTTACGGCCCCTATGACGGCCACGGAGGCTATGACCCACAACGGCCAGACGCCAACATGGGCAGGAGCCATGGACAACAAGAGAATACCCCAATACAGGTGGTGCACTTCATCGATATCGAAGCGGAATAGGTCCGTCCGTTTATTCATCCACAGCGAGAAGGCCCCTCCGGAGACGATAGTCAGGAGGAACCCTCCGGACCTGATCAGCGACAAGACGGATGTCAACGGCGTCCCCCCTTTCCAGTGAAATTGCGTTTTTCCTGAATGTTTAACTTGTCCCTACCTTTGCCTGCTGACCGTCGGTTGCCGCACATGGCGCACGAACACAGCTTGGGCGTTCTGGCGTGAAGACCGACAACCCTTGGATTCTCCGCTCCCTCTCTCCGCCCGATAAATTTCAACATCCTTTTGGCCTTTTGCTTGGCTCGTTGAAATTCATGCCTTCGAACCGCTCGGGAAGGAATATTCTTAGCCACTAAATGCCTAATTTGTCAAGGGCTCGGCGTCGGATCCGTCGGCTCCCACCGCCTTTCCGGCTTCGGGCTCCCGGTCCCCGGCTTTCGCCGTGAACTTCAGGAACTTCATGTAGTCCAGGGTCTTTTCGGACTCCTCCGGAGACAGGTCTCCGACGGCCTCCCGGACCATCCGGTTCTTGATGTCCGGAAGCGACGCGTCCGACGGGATGAGGACATCCACGGTGACGCCGTAGAACTCCGAGATCTTCCGAACCGTTGCGATGGTCGGGTTGTCGTTCGTCCCGCCCTCGAGCTGGGCGAGGAACCCTGACGAGACGCCCATCCCTTTGGCCGCATCCCGTTGCGACATCCCCCTGGCCTCCCGCAGGGCCCGGATACGCTTACCAAACGTGTTCAACCCTTGAAACCCCTCTCATTAAGGAAATCCCTTTCCAGGTCCTCGGGCCTTTCGGCGGCGTAGATCCTGGTCGTCCGGACGCTCGTATGGCCGAGAAGTTTCGAAACGATGTCCTCCTTGTACCCCTTCTTCACGAGCCACGTGGCGAAGGTATGCCTGAGGCGGTGGGGATGGAACCCCTCGGGGAGGAGCTTCTTTTTGATCATCGTATGGTACGTCGAGAACAGGCCCCCCTTGCCGTGCTCAAACAGCTTCTCGTTCCCGGCCCTTCTCTTCACGGCGTTCCAGACGACCGTCTGGTAGAAGTGCGGCGGGATCTTCCACTTGTCCGCCGCGTGGTCGTCGTAGGGGGCCATCACGGCCCACCTTTCCTTGCCGCCCTTGGCGTGCAATACGCGGATCCGGAGGATCTCCCCGTTCTCGGACCAGCCGACATCATCCGGGGACAGCTTCAGGGTCTCGGTCAGCCTGAGGCCGGCGAAGCGCATGATCAGGAGCGCCGGATACCACTCGCCGGCGTTGAACAGCTCCCTGATGATTGCGAAGTCCTCATCGTCGGAAAACGGCTTCGGAACCCCCGGATTTGGGACGGGGACGTCGATGTGGGAGAAGACGTTCAGCGAAGCCTCCCCGCACGATACAAGGTGGTCCCAAAAAGACTTCAGAGCCGCCCTCTTTACCGAGATGCTCTTCGGCTTGTACCCGTCGTCCACTAAACAGTCTATGAAATCCTTGGCCGTCGGGCCGTCGATGTCCGTTGCGGACGCCGGAGACCTTCCTGACGTTGAAAGCCATTTCGAGAATGTTGCGATCGCGGACCGGTAGCTGCTGACGGTGTTCGGGGACGGCTTCTTGGCGTGCGGGCCGCCGTAGGTTGCGATCCTGTCAAGCCATGCGACGGCGCGGGCCGAGAGGGCGTCCGGAAGCCCCGGAAACGGGCTTTCTCCCTTTTCATCCCGCAACTCCGTCCTTCTGCGGGAAGACGGCCTCATCGGCCTTCCGCGTAGCGGCCTTCCGTTGATGTCCGGAACGTCCATGCGGGAAGGAATCCTCAGGCTCCTACGCAAGGCCCTTCTTTCTGAACCTTTTCCTAAGTTCAATCGTCTCCCGGACGCCCTTCTTGTAGGTCATATTCCAGGCTGGGATCATCGCGGTGGACCAGCAGGACAAGCATTCCACCCTCATCCCTCCCTTGATGATGAGGTTGGTTTCTTTGCACTTGGGGCACGGATAAACCTTGATCATCGCCATCAGACGGTTTTCTCCTTCGAACGCCAGAAGTCGACCGCCTCCTTCAGGGATTCGAAACGGCACCTTTCCAGGAACTCATCGGTCCTTCCGCTCGGCATGGGTTCCCACTCCCACTCGCCCAAGCGGTTGAAGCACCGGTTGTCGTAGAAAATGGCCCACGGTCCGCCGGGGCTGGACGCATCCTTCCCTTCGTACTTCCTCCTGACAACCATCACCGGGTCGAATCCGCCGGCCCAGGCAAGGATCACGGAGCCGGCGTGCTTTTCAAGCACGGCGGTCTCGATGTCGCTTAGACCGTTCAACGGATGGACGTTCATCGGTCGCCGTCCTCGCGCAACGGGTTGAACTGGAATGCGATGTCGGTGCCGTCGTCCAGGGCCTTGTTCAGGAGTTCCGCGAGGAGGTTGTTCACAAAGTTCCGTTGAAGCGGACCCCATTCGGGAAACTCGAAAGCGATCCTTGTGAAAGGGAGGTGGAGGAAGAAGTCGTCAATCCCGTAATCGAAAAGCGTGCGCCGACCGCCGAGAGCTATCGTATCGTTGTCGATTTCCACAGCCGTCTTGCCGGAAAACGTCTTTAACAGCCCGACCGGATCGGAATCCTTCTTCCCGTACGCGCTGAACCAGATCTTCGCTCCAGCCACGGCTATTCCTCCTTCTCGGGCTTCGGGGGCTTTTCAAGAGTCATGACTATTTTTAGGCCGCACGGCCCGGGCGGTACCCTGACCTTCGTCGCGGCTTCAAGGTCGAAGACGAGCGGGTCTTCCACAGAGTTTCCAAACAATTGAGTGGCCAATGCGAAGGTCACCTCGGTCTCCGGATGGAATCCCCTCAGGAAGGCAACCAATTTGTGCATCTTGACCGTGCTCACGATCCGATCTCCTTCAAGAGCTGCACGGGGTCGAACCAGATGTTGTCCACGATGTTCCCGATCCTCAGAACCGTCGTCCCGGCCCTTGCTATCCGGCAGTGCTGACCCTTGAGGGCCTCCCAACTGTCCACGCCGACGGTCCGTATGGTCCTGATCACGAATTCGTGGCCGAACGGCGTCCCTGTCACAGGGGACTTTCCGTCGTAGCGGTCCAGGATGAGCCTTCCGAACTCGAGGATCGGGCCCCCGACCTCGAGCTGGATGACCGCGGTGAACGGGCCGGTCTCCGAGAATCCCAGAAACGTGCTTCGGATCCTGGCGTTGCAGATCTCTTCGGTGATCAACCTTTTTCCCTCCACTTTTTAAGAACCTTCACAACCGCCTCCTTCTCGACCTCGTATTTCCCTAACGGCCAGCATTTGGACAGATCGTGCATGAACATCCGGAACCTTTCATCCCCCTCCGCTCCATGTTTTGCGACGAACGGGGGCCTCGCTCCCGGCTCCGGCTTGATCCTTGTTTCTATCGAAACGTGCTCGAGGGCCTTGTTCAGGGCCGAAGCCCTTGCGGCCGGCGTCTGGTTCCAGGACTGGAAGTAGATTGCGACGATGTCCCGTGCAATCTCCGATGCCGCCGACGCCTTCGGGAGCCTCCTCTTCATGCCTTCTTCTTCAGCCTCAGGTCAATGAATCCGACCAGTTGACCGTCTTCCTCGAGCTTCCGGAACCTGTATCCCAGGGACATGTACAGCCCGACGGCGGGCTTGTTTTCAGGGAAGACCTTGAGCCTGACCTTTTTCGCTCCCCGTGCCCTGGCTGACGCGTGAAGGAACATCATGAACGCCCTTGCAAGCCCTGTGCCCTTCATCGGCGAACTCACGGCTATCCCGAGGGACGGGATCTTCCAGCCCTCGTCCCATCCGCGGAGCATCCCGTAGGCCGTTACGCGGCCGCGGTCCATGGCTACGTAATACAGATCCTTTCCTTTGAAGCGGCATATCTTCCCTGCCTGATCGAAAATCAGCGGATGGGGGTGGAACCAATGTTCGTCCCCGGACCTCCTCAGTCCGTCGAAGAAGATAGCGAGCGGTCGTTGCATCCCCGGACCGATCCGTTTGAACTCCAGCGGCATCAGGGCAGGACCTCGTTGAAGACTCTCGTCCACGCGGCCCTTCTGACGTCGTCGCCGGCGATCTCCTCGGCCCGTTTCAAGCCTTCGGCTCCCAGCCTGCGCGCAAGGGCGTCGTCGTTGATAACCGACATTATCATACCGACCATCTCGTCCTGGGATTTATACAGAAGGCCGCTGAGCCCGTTCTCTATGACAACGTTCCAATCGTTATCGTCGGGTGCGACGACGGGTTGGCCCATCATCATGGACTCGAGCAATGCGCAGCTGATTTTACGGTGGGATATCTCCACGTAGACCCTCAGCCTCCTGCGGTAATTCAGATATTCGGACCTCGGTACGAGGTCCGGGGTCCTTGAAAACGGGACCCTCGTCGAAAGGACGTTCAGGGCTCCTGGATTCCATAGGCTCATTGAACGTTGCACGAAGCTCACATCGTTCAAGAAATAGGCCTTCCGCTCGTATCCGATCCAGTGCCCGACGGATGTTTTCCCAAGCGTCGGGAAGATGTGGGACCTGTTCGGTATCGGAGGAAGCGCGTTCATGGTCGAATAGGTGTTCGCGACGTACCACCGGAATCCGGGGACGAACGGATCCTCCGCGTTCAAAAACATCATGACGCCCGGGATCTTCCAGGCCCGCCGGACGACCGTCGCCATCAGCGGCCACGAGATGTAAAGGTCGTAATCGTTTTCGTCGACATCCGCATAGGTCTTTTCGACGATCCTTGCATTATGTGCAAACGGATACAGTTTTCCGTCCGAGCACAGTGACTCCCTGTGCCCGACAGGCATTTCCGGGACCCTGACAAGATCGAATCGTGTGTCCGGAAACAGTTCCGCGATCGAATTGACCGCCGTCTTATGTGTCGGGTGGAACATCAGAATCCGTTTCGGGGTCACTTCCCCCTCCCGGGGACATCGGCCACGAGGATGTCCTTCGGGCCGTTCCAGGAATCGGCCCACGATATCTCGTACGACGGATTTACGCGTTTCACGGCCTCGATCACCTTGTCCGTCGTCACATCTTTCCAACACGGCATCGGTCCTCCCCACATCCGGCGGTCGTCGATCAATATGGCATGGTCCTTCACCGGAAGATTGGCAACGGCGGCCAGCTCCTCAAAAAGCGGGTTCGGATGGTGTTCTGAGTGGGCGTCCAGCCAGATGAGGGCTCTATTTCGAATCCCATCAAGAACGCCCCTGATGGCCGCGGCCGAGTTTCCATGGACCAGATGAACAATCCGGTTTCCCTCGAAAAGGTCCCTTGCGGCGTCATGGTACGCAGGGTCGGCCTCGATGCTGTAAATCTCCCCGTAAAGGCCCGTGCAAAGTGCGACTATGATACCGTTTCCCCATCCGGTACCGGTTTCCACAAAAACGTCCGCCGGATGCCGTCTGAGCAGTTCGGGGCTAAGGCTCGCCACGATCCGACCGCCCTCACAAAATGCCACTTCAGCCCTCCTTTTCATCCATCATCACGCCGTGCTCCATTCCGAGCGATCGAAGGAATTCCTGGACATCAAGCACCTCCTCCGGGCTCCTCTCGACGGAATGCGTCCCGCAATCCGGCCGCAACCTCTTGATCGGACAGACATCGCAATTTCCGACCGGGTGGTCGCCGGCCTCCATGAGGGCCGTCCTTTCCCTGCTTTTGAGCGTCTCGATGCAGAAGCCGCATTTGACCGCGGGGTTGACTGTCGGAAACCACCGCCGGCGTGATATTTTCAACGCCCTTTGCCACATTTCCTCGGTCCAGGACGTTTCATCCACGTTCCCGCATCCCCCTCAATCTTTTCAACGCATCAAACACGTGAGGGTCCGGGGGCTCCGACTTTTCTCCTGCGATGATGACGCACGTCTCATTGCCGAGCTCGGCGCCGCCGGCCAGAACGACCGAAAACCCCGTCTGATTGAACATGTACCGCCACGCTTCAACATCAAACTGGGACGGGTGGTGGACGCTGGGCCAGTCGCCGGCGGGCGGAACCGAGATGAACAGAATCCCCTTCGATTTGAGCGTCACCCAGGTCTCCATCAATGCAAGCCAGGGGGCGTAGGAGTGTTCAAACACCTGAGTGGCGTATGCGACATCGAAGCTTTCCGGAGCGAACGTCTGGTCGTGCATGTCCATCAGCAAGATGTCCGTTGCGAGCATCCAGGGCTGGATGGTGATCCCCGTGACACGGTAGCCTTCCGACCGCAGCCTCGCAACCTCCTTCGGCCCTTCCCCGACACCGATGTCGAGCAACCGTGGAAATTCCGAGGGCGGAGCAACTTTCTTCAGCAGCTTGATGTATCCGTCCACGAAGTCGATGTTCTCCCGAACAAATTCCTGCTGGAGGGTGTCCAGGAGGATGTTCCACTTGTCTATGTTCAAGTCAGTACGGGTATATGCCCGTCCCGCCCCACCGTCCGGGAACCGGAATGTCCGGACGCGCGAAGAAGGCGTTGTTGAACGACACAAAATCGAACCGGTATCCGAATGCCGACAGCTCGGCCTTGAGGTTTTCCAGGCCGACCAATGGATATTCGACGCAGACCACATCAGGTACGGGCCCGATAAGGGGCATCCCGCTGATCGCTTCGATCTCGTATCCGTCCACGTCTAGGACGAACAGGTCGATGTGAGGCGATCCGTATTTTCTGATGATCGTTCCGTAGGTCATGACCTCTATTTCGCAAATTTCGAAGGCGTATCCTGCGGCCAGGACCTCCTGTCTGAATTTTGGGTGCCACTTAATGCAACCCCCGCCGTATCCGTCCTTGACCGCCTTTGTGAACGTAGCCCTGCCGTCCGCAGCCCCGATGCCGGCCCTGAGGTTGACGGACAAAGGCCTGTTTTTGACAAGCCTGTCAAAGGCCGGATCCGATGGCTCGATGTTGATCCCCTTCCATCCGAGCTCCTCGAAGAACAGGCAGGAACTTTCCGTGATGCCGTCGGCGGCCCCGCATTCGATGAAGAACCCGTCCTTTCGGTCGATAAAGTAGTTTTTGAGGAGCACTTCGTCGACCGTCGGGTTCCACTGGCCGTGGAAAGGCATCCTCACGTCTCCGTCGGTATCCAGAGGTTGGCCGGCTGCACAATCGGGATGGACGGATCCACCCATATCTCCCGTCCCCGGGCCCTGAGTCCGTCGCAAATCTCGATCAGGGCATCCGTCCGGCACCTGACGCCTCCGGCCCCGACATCTTCTGATCGGAACATGATGACGGATCCGGCGGAATCTACGGTGAACGGCACATCCGGCCTGTAGCAGGTATGGTACGGGGGTAAGTTTGAAAACTTTACCCCGTCCCTTCTATATGCAAAAACATCGTAGAACATGATGCCTTTCTGTGTGTGCAGAATCGGCCATCCCGCAACCGGGCATTTCCCCGTTGCCAGGAGACGCTCCGCGATGTCCGGAGGCGATACGAGGTCGCTCTCGTGCCATAGCAGGTATCCGTCTTCCGGCTCAACGCGGTCGAACACGTCGTTGACCGCGATGCTCAGCCTCCTTAGTCGGGTCGCATGGTCGTCGCCGGATATCCCGGAGTCGGAGACGAAGATCTCCACCACCACCCCCTTTTTCTCCCGCCTGTCGAGAATCGCTTTTTGCAGGGCCGAATACGTCCCGTCGTACGAATCCCCGACGAGCCAGAGCCATCTCATGTCCGGATACGTCTTGGACATAAGGTGCGCGACGCGGTCCTCGATGCGCCTGTCGGCGTCGTTGCGCCAGATGCTGGCCATCACGACCTTTGGTATTTCCACTCCATAGCCTCCTTCAGTTTTTCGCATACGCAATCGATGTCTCCGTCGGTCAGGTTCGAATGGGTGGGAAGGCAGAGTCCGAAGTTCGAGATCCTCTCCGAATTAGGGAAGGGTCCGGGCTCGCGGTACATCGGCAGCTTCGTCATCATGGGGAACGTCGGCCTCGTCTCGACCCCCTCGTCCATCAGCCTCGCTGCGATTCCGTCGCGATCAAAACCCTCCTCGAAGACCACCGCGACCATCCATCGCACGTGCGTGGCGTTCGGCCTTCCCGGCTGGAAGGACAGTCCGTTAACGCCGTTCAGACGTTCGAAGTACTTTTCGAAGACCTCGATCCTTTTGGATACGTGCCGGTCGGCCATCTCGATCTGACCGAGCCCGACGGCTGCCTGGAGGTCGGTCATGCGGTAATTGTAGCCGAGCACCGCATGCCAGTACCTCTTCGTCGGAACCCATCCCTGGCCGCGAAGCGTTCTCATCCTGGAGTGCAGATCCGGATCGTCGGTGACGACCATCCCGCCCTCGCCCGAAGTGATGGTCTTGTTCCCATACATCGAGAACATTCCAGCGGCGCCCATGGACCCTGCCGGCCTTCCCTTGTGGAGGGCCCCGAACGCCTCCGCCGCGTCCTCGATCACGGGCACATCGTACTCTTTCGATATGGAAAGTATCTCGTCCATGTCGCAGGGGAGCCCGTAGAGGTGCACGGGGATCAGCGCCTTCGTTTTGGGCGTCATGTGCCTTCGGATGTCCTCCGGATCCATGCACCACCCCTCGTCCACGTCCGTGAACACCGGCGTGGCTCCGCAATAGGCCACGGCGTTGGCCGTGGCCACGTAGGTGATGTTCGGGACGACCGCCGTGTCCCCGGGGCCGATGCCCATCGCCTTGAGGATAACGTGCAGGGCCACGGTTCCGTTGGCCGTCGCCAACGCAAGCTTCGTTCCGCAGAACTTGGCGAACTCGGCCTCGAGCTTCTCCACGTACGGGCCCATGGTGATCCAGTTGCGGTCCAAGCAGTCGTTGACGTACTTCCTCTCGTTTCCGACGAGCGCCGGCTTGGATACCGTGATCAATGTCCGGATCCTCGTGCGCATAGAATTTTCGAACAGGGATGCTTTCCGAGTTCCCCCAATACGAACTTGACCGTCCTTATCTCGTCGGGGGTCCATATCTTTCTCGGCTTCATCCTTTTCGAAAACTTCTCTAGGCCGTCAAGGTCCGCGTTTTTCGCGACCCATGCCGCTCCCGTCTGGAACAACCAGAACCTGAACAGCATGGCGCACTTCCATGAGGCTCCGATCTCGTAGTTCACCCACGTTCTTGTAATTGCACCGTCGGTCATGGGCTTACCGTTTTCAAATTTGGGCTCGAACAGGCAGTCCGACAACAGATAGAAGAAGTTATCGACGCACTCCTTCGCGACTCCTAGGCATTCGTCGTTCACTGATGTGTCGAATCCCCTCCTTAGACCCCACTCGTCTACGGCCAGCTTCCTGTAGCGATCAATCATTTTGAGGTAGTTTCCAGGGAGGGCGAAGAACAGGGTGTTCATGGCGGACTTCAGCCTGTCGCTTAACGGATGCAGGCGCGCTTTGGCTATTCGGCGCATCTGCCATCGTACGAGCTTCGGGAACTTCCTTACTTCGTCGACATCCGTCCAGTCCAGCCTGAACACCTTGACCCGCGTCCTTCGTTTTCCGATCCTGGCGTCCCTTATGAACACAATCTTAGGAAAGATCAAGACCGGCCTTCGGACCTTGCGTCCCGTTTTCATCGTTTCCTCCTTTTTATGAAAACAACCCTTTCCTTCTTCTTGTCGAATTCGAAACGGCCTCCGGTAATGGAACTCATGTCCGACGCCTCATCAACCATGTACTCCGCCCACTTCCTCGGGATCTTCCACCAAACCTTGTTGAGCACGAGGAGCATGCCCCGGATGTGCTCCTTCCTCTTGAACTCGCGACCCGATGGTTTCAAAAATCTTCGAATACTTGCAATCTCGTCGGCTCTCCGGACATCTTTCCCATCCGTCCCTTTCAATACTCCCATTCCGGCTTCCTCCTCTTCTTCTCCTTGATGTGGTCTTCGAGGTACTCTCGCCAGCCCCGTTCCCTGTCCGGAAGGGACGACGCCGGAACGCCCTGAAGTTCGATGTGCTTCTCGACGAGCTTCTTCTTCAAATCCTGGACGGCGTCCCCGGGATTTGCCCCTGCGCCGAACACTTCGACCTTGTCCGCCCAGCACACGAACTCGTTTTCACCTTTCTGGAACCACCATGCGTCGATCGGAAGGACGATGTGGTGTTCGCCTCCGTCGAGCAATGTGATCTGGATCTTCTTGGGGGGCTTTTGGATCACGGCTTGGCCTTTATTCTTCGCACGGAATTGCGCGATACGCACTCCCGGAGGCCGTCCTCGAATTCGATCAGAATGCTGTTCATCTTCCCCCGTGCAACGATGCGGCATTCCCGACCGTGCAATTCCTTGCGTCTGGGATTGTTCTTCCAGACATAGCGGTGGGTCATGCCGGGGCGCGTTACGGAGTTCACGGCCTTCCTTTCAATATCCTGATGATGTCCTTCCGCTCAATCCCCAAGGACGCGAAGGTGCAGGTGACGAGGAGCTCGTCGGCGATGTCCTTCCTCGGATATGCCGGCAACGGGGATGTCTTCAATGCTTCATCGGCCAGACCTATCAGCTTCCGGCATTCATCGACTATCCGTTGCTTGGGCCATTCACCGCGCTTGATGGCGATCAGCTCCGCGGCGTCCTCGTCGCGAAAGACCCGCAGGTTTCCCGTCCTGATGAATTCGACCCCCATGCGGAGCAATCGCACGGCGTGCGAACCGGCTTTGGGGTCGAACCCGAACCGATCCACCAGCGCCTTTCGTTTGATCCCCATGTACCCTTTGTATTTGCCCTTGTCCATCTGGTCAACTTGGTCCTTCGAGTATCCGACGAGCGCCTTGTGGAAAAGACGGCTTGAGAAGGCCTTCCTATTTTCAACGACCAGCTGGAAGACCGGATCCAGGATCAGGTAGTCCTGCGGCCGGAGCCAGAGCAGGCACAGGACGTTAGGATTGGCGTTAAGGAGGAGCCGGACCGTCTTTTCGAGCGACCGCAAGGTGACATCGAGCTCGTCCTTCTTCATAACCCATGTCTCAAACCCGTCCAAGCCGATCATCCTTCGGACCGGCGGGCAGACGACCCCCGTGAGGTCGATGTCGTCGGTCGCCATCGGGTCCTCCGGCGGTATGAACATCCCGTGGGAGACGCTGCCCACGTATGCAAGGCAGGAAAGATGCTTTTCAAGCGGCATGTCCGGATAGTCGGCGGCGAAGGCCTCGGATATCCTAGGGTCTAAGACGGACATCAGTAAACGGTCCTTTCTCTTTGACCGTGAAGGTACAGCCTCATCCCGAGATCGTTCTCACCACTGGGCGGTTCCGGCCAATATGCGTTTTCACTGAACGGCGTTCCCGATGTGATTATAAATCCGTTTTTGAAGGAGAATTTCGGGGGACTCTGGTTTTTCTCCTTCTTGGATTCCGAAACGGGGTGGAGATAGACGGCCCCGCAATAGTCGCACCTCAGGGATCCCGGGTTCACTATCGGCGCCGAACAGTAGGAGCATATGGAAGGCATCTTCGGATCCGGATCCGAGGCGAGCACGGAGGACCTCAATATCATCGAAACGGGGATTTTCTGATAGATTTTGTTGTTTATCACCAGTTCGATGACACCGTCGGCTATCCGCTGGAGGTCCTTGTGAGCCTCCCTCGATATTATCCTCGCATACAACGGAACAATCTCCGCGGAGACTCCGGTCACCTTGAATCGTTTGGAAAATGGTATGTATCCGGATATCATGTTCGTGTCGGACATCTTTGCGCCGTCGCGAGGTGAAAAATATGAGAAGTTACTCCCGTTCACCGGTCGGAAAGTGTCCCATATCGTGTCGTCTATGATCTCGCGGACCTCCTTGAGCTGCCCGGGGACCATCGGAATCGTGCTGGGACTGATATCGTGCAAGCACTCCTCGGTATAGTGACGGTCTTTCCCTGCCAAGCCAATCAGTTTTTCGACGAGGCTCATCCGACCCTCCTTTCAATCGCCTGACGGGCGACTATTTCCTTCTCCAAAAGCTTCCGCAGCCATCCCCTCTTTACCTGCATCGACCTGAGCTCTCCGTACAATTCCGCCTTCTTCGCCGGATCCTCGCACTTCTTCCACTCCTCGAAGGTGCGGGATATCTCTCCGTTGATACGTTTGAGCTCGGTCCTGATGATGCTCATGCTTCGATCGACTTTCCAAACCCCACGAACTTGAACGCCCCTCCGGACATCGCCCGCTTCATGGGCTTGCCGCAAATCGGGCATTTCATAACCGGTTCCGGATCCCCGTCCATTATCACATTTGGGAAGAGGTCCTGGGCCTTCCCGGTGCACGGCTGTTCGCACATAAACTCGTAGATCGGCATTCAGGAAAACTCCTGACTGATCAACGAATAGTCCTGATCGTCGACCCTTCCGATGAGCAGTTTGACGAAGTCGGCCACGGTTTTGACCCCCCAGTCCTCGACGGAGACCTTTTCGTGCGGGTCGTTAAGGAGCGCTCCCATTATCACCGACGGGTGGACCGCCCAGGTGAACTTGGTCGTCTTTCCCGCCTCGATGGTGATTTTGCCCACATGGGTCCCGTCCTCGTTCCGCTCTCCTTTTTTGAATGGTTCAAAGGAACCAGATCGCGGGGATCCAGTTCACATCGTAACCCCGGTTCTTCAAAAGCTTCCGGATCTCGAGCGCCCCGAAGATGTTCGTGGAGATGATGGTCACGGGGGCCCAGATGCGCTTGAGGACCATGTAATTGGCCACATCAAAGCCCGTGAACTTCGGATCACCCAAATTGTAGTCCAGGTATATCCGGTCAAACCTTCCCCGGGCTCTATCAAGCTCGTCGATCGCCTCCCAGTAGCCGTAGGCATGGCGAACATTAGATGTCCGTAGCTGCGCCTTGACCATGATGGCCCTGTGCCTCCATTCGCGGTCGTCGATGATCAGGGTCATCGGTTTCTTATCTTCCGGTCAACAGCGATCGTACGGCCCTTCCGACGCCCCGCATGAACGCCGCATCGGACAGCCCGTCGGACGCCTGCCAGGAGTCGTCCATGAACGGATCACGGTAGATGTCCCCGGATCCCCACAAACAGCCCGATGCGTTCCGTATCCAATGCTCGGCGTGCTCGAGGACCAGCTTGATCGCCAGCACCTCCTCGGCCGGAGGAACGGACCAGTCGTAGGCGTGCATCACATGCCCGGCTTCGACATCCCAGGCGATCTTGCCTCTGGCGATTGCGACCGGATTGTGGCGGTGGAGCACCTCGTACAGCCTTCCCGAAAGGTTCCCGTAGCACCGCACAAGGCCGTCCTCGATCCAGTCCTTCCACTGGCGGGGCGTGCAGAAGGCCTGAAGCACCTCGCTGGCGCGTTGATCCGGCCCCGGGACGGGAGATGGGCAGCACAATGTCGGGCGCCGAACAGTCGCGGCCTCCTTGCCGTTGATTACTTTGTCATCCAAAACGGCGGTCACCTTGCCGTCGTCCGACCGGACGGCCGTCAGTTTTCCCTTGGTCTTCTTGCCGAGCAGTATCCTGCCCGCGTCCTGAACCGAGGCGGCCACCTTGATCTCGATCTTGCCGTTTTGAACAAATCCGATGTGTTGCCGGACCCACTTCTTCTTTCTGGCCTCCTTTAGAAAGGCGTCCAGCCTGTCCAGCTCGCCCATTGTCGGATTGATCACGGTAAGGACGGATCCGTCGACATCGGCCTCGAGCCTGAAGTCCCCGGACCACGACGGAAAGAACCAGCGGTTCATTGCGCCTCCTTTATAAGCTTTTCGACGGCCTCCCTTGGATCGGAAGTCTTGTCTCCTCCCAACGCCTGCGTCAGCTTCTTTTCGATGCCCGAACGCACGGCTTGCGGAAGGCCGGCCTCCGTGGCGATCGCAAGGGCTTCGGACAAGTCCCTGATCTCCCGGGAAGGGTTGTTGTTGCTCGAGAGCAACGACTTGCCTAATCCGATCATCTGCCCGATGGCCTGGGCGCCGAACGTCTCGTTGTCCATTCCCTGCGACATGGGGTTCATCAGGACTTGGGTTCCTTCGTTGATTCCTTCGTTGATTCCTTCGTTCACGGAAGGCATTACATTGCCATCGGAATATCCGCGGCGCACTATGATGTCCCCCGAGAACGACCTGATCAGTTGCGCATAAATGTCCGTTGTCGTTTTGATCAGTCGGAGCACCCGTTGAACCGTCTTCGATTCCGGATCAAGCAACGGAACCAGATCCGCGAGGGTCTTCTTGGCGCTCGTTACCGCCTCCGTCCGAAACCTTCCTTCCAGTTCTTCTACGGGGTCGGATATCACTGGGGCCGTCGGCTCGTCCACTTCGTCCTCCCTTTCGTTTTGGTTTTCTTGGTACGGATTGCGTTTCCGATCGCCATGATCTGTTCGGCGATCTCACGGCCTGTTCCGGAGAGCGTTGCGAAGCAGTGGTCTCCGACGCGGTTGATGACGATCTTTCTTTTCCGGATCTTCCGGACGGGGTTCATCCCGATTATGGGCGGATCCACGGGCACCTTCTCCGCGTCCGCCCACGATGGGGCTATGCCCTCCTCGTAGCACTTGTGCCATCCTGGTACGGAGTAGTTCCGGAAGAACTTCCATTCAGGACCGGAACATCTGCCGACCCGGACCGCGCCGCAACGCTTGCAACGGTAACGGGGTTTCTTGGGGGTCATTCGACTACGGTCCCGCAGTCCTGGCAGACTAGATGGGTCCCGCAGTGCGGACACTCCTTCGTTACGAAGGACTTTCGTATAAAGTCGAGCCCCTCGAGGTTGAGTCCGTAGTATTTAACATCGGGCCCGTCGAGACCGCCCTTTTGTATTCTAAAAAACCGATTGAATGCTTCCAGGGCGTCGCAAACCCTTCGAGGACCGATTCCGACTAGTCCGACCAGGGCTTCCGGGGTGCGGTCGCATCCGTCGTCTTGGAAGTACATCTTTTGAATGATCAGGTGGGCGTCGGCTTCCGCTTGGTCCTTGACTTCGAGTCCGAGAACGGATTTCATCGGGATCCTTCTTCTTTAATGTGGGTTTCCTGCTGGCGGGCCCGTTTTTACACGCTTCAAGCGAAATATGACCGCTTTCCGCTCAAAGCCCTATTTGCGGGCTGGCATGGTCGATGGCGGGCAGGGGCAATCTGCATGCGGCCATGCAGTTTCAGATCGCCATCCGAAATACGCGATTTCTCCCTCCCTAATAGCCGAAGATCAGTCGGCTCGCCCAGGGCCACCTCCTGTCCATGCCTTGAGGCCCCATCAGAGTGTTGCTGATCCACTCCGCCGCCAGCAGCTGCCGGTGGGCAGGTTTGGGGATTTGGTCATGAGCCAAACCAGAGATAACCCGCAAAACCCGCTCTATCGGTAAACCCGCCCACCTTACATATATATGTAGGGTCACCTGACCTTCACGACCCTCTGGACGGAATGCCTTCCATCCCCTGTTCGGATGAAGTAGACCCCCGGGGGCAGCCCCGTGCCGATCGCACAGCCCGAAAACGACCCTACCAAGCGTCCCGAGGCGTCGTAGACGCGGAACTTCTCGTTTTCCCGTCCCGGGATCCGGGCATCGGATACGAACGGATTCGGGACGGCCGTCAATCCGGGGACTGTTTCCGCCCCCTGGAATCGTTCAGCTCCTACCCGCAGCCCTCCGTCGGTCGTCTTGAGGACGGTCCCGGAGCCTCCGACCGCATATCCGGTCATCGGATCGGTGAACCTTACGGACATCAGGTAGAGCCCTGTCCCGGACACATTGGATGTCCAATTCGAGCCCCCGTCAGTGGTCTTGAAAATGCTTCCGTAGTCTCCTACGCAAAAGCCCGTGTTTGTCCCTGACGGGAAGTCTGTCGACAAAAGCCCGACCGTCGTCCCGGAGGCCATGGGAGACCAGCTCGAGCCTCCGGCCGTCGTCTTGAGGACGGTCCCTGACAGCCCTGAGGCGTATCCGGTCGTCGGATCGGTCGGGAAATCGACGGACCAGAGGTTGGCGATCGTACCTGTTGCCTGGACAACCCAGGAGGCGCCTCCGTCGGTTGTTTTAAGGATGGTGCCGGCGTCTCCGGAGACGTAGCCGGTCGTCGCGTCTGTAGGGAAGGATGCGGACAGGAGGGTGTTGATGGTGACTATCCCTATGGATGTCCACGCGGATCCGCCGTTCGTTGTCTTGAGGACGGTCCCCGAGGCCCCGGTGATGTATCCTGTCGCGGCGTCCATTGGGAAGTTGACGGACCATAGGGCGGTGGTTGTTCCGGAGGCTATGACCGTCCAGCTCGAGCCTCCATTGATCGTCTTAAGGATGGTTCCGGACCATCCGACGGCATAGCCGGTCTGATCAACGGGGAAGTCGACAGACATCAAGGTATTGGATGTCCCGGAGGTCTGGCGCGTCCATACGGCGCCTCCGTTGGTCGTCTTGAGGACGGTGCCGGCGTTCCCGACCGCATAGCCCGTGACCGGTCCCGACGGGAAGCAGACGGATCGCAGATCAACGTTCGTCCCGGAAATTTGCGGAGACCAGGTTGCGAACGCGAGTGACGGGATGATTACGATCGCAAGCAGGATGATGGTCTTTGTGTTCATGGCTCCTCCTTAGGGTTGCGCTTCCTTCCAGCGCCTTGCGTCCTTGATGTCGATGGCGGCCTGGAAGTCGTTGGGGTACTTCTTGAGGTGCTTCGACCGTCTGCGCCGGACATTCGCGGTCGTTCTCGCTGAATTGCTTCCCTTGCTTCGGGACGCCTTCGGAGCGGCCTTCGGCGTGTCAACATGTCCTTTGCCTTTCATATATACTCCCACTCAAACAACATCTGGATGATCTCGTCCGCTACGGGATCCCTGATGTCCTTGTCTCGGATTTCGAGGCGGTCCATGAGGATGCAGGCCACGTTGTCCACGTAGGTACGGCGGAAATCGGGGTCTGCTTTGAACGCCCGGGCCATCGCCTGCCGAGCATCCCCCACCGTCACATCGCCAGTGCTTTGATAAACGGGGATGTCGGTCACCTCCTGGATTGAAAAAAGGCCGTCGGGATATTTCTCCCGACCTAAGATGTACGCATCCGACGCGGAGTCGAGAAATTGGACTATCTCGGTTTTTCGCATCAGGGCGAACTTGCCACGCTGAAATACGAGAAGGTCCGGCAACTTCTTCTTGAAGACGGCGTAGTTCGCTTTTATCTCCCGGTTTATCGCTTCACGCATCACATTTCCTTTCCAGATATCCAAAGCTCCGGTCTCCAGCATCATCCTGGCGATGTCCCCGTCCATGTGGGCTTCGACCATCGACAGGAATTCTTCCTTCGGCATGGCCATCAGATCACGGAAGGATTCCAAACAGGCCTCTTTGACTTCGGGGCTGTTCCCGCTCATGATCAATGCCCCTCCCAGCATCTCCGGCACACGTACATGTTGCCTGTATGATGCCACCACTTCCTCGTCAACCGACCGCAAAGAGGGCACGGTCCCGGAGGCCCCGGGGACTTCGGGCCGAGAAAGACGTATTTTATGAACTCTGCGAGGTCGTCAAGCATCGGTCTTGACCGGCCAGGGAAGTCCGAAATCCTTCCTCTTGATCTTGACCATCCTTCCGTCCGGATGATGCCAGACGATCCCTTCGATTCCTGGATGGTCCGTGAACCACTCCTTGATGCCGTTGAAGGTTCTCGGGACTCCCTTCAGGACCACATCTCCGTGCCACCGGAGGATGTGCCTGACCAGATAGTACTTGTTCCCTTGGACCTTGGGCCCGACAAGTTCAAAGGTCCCTTCCTGGTCGATGAACTCCTGGGGCGTATTGAGAAAGGCCTCCATGTGCCACTTGTCGTTCGGATCGGTCTCCGACACGAGGAGCCATCCCGGCCAATGGCCTGTCTCCGGATCCGGAGCGTCTTCGCATGGTTCGAAACCGGAGGGCGGGGTCTTCCCGTCCTTGGCATCGTAGCGCTTGAACAGCCTTCCGTCCCTCAAAAGGCATGAGGTCCCGTCAATCTTCTCGGTTGCGACGCCTTCGCCCGATACGACCCATTCCGCTCCCGGGACGATCTTGTCCCGGACAAAGCGGGTTCCTTCGTAGTCGCGAACGAACAGGGATATGATCTTTTTCAAGAATCCTCCTTCTACATTATATGGATGCGGGAGGGGCCGGTCGCTGCTCCGGCTCCGCGGGTCGGTGGACTTAGGTCCGGGTCTCTTATCACTTAGATCCCCGTTCCCCCTGTTTCCGCCGAGGTCGGTAGCATCGTAGCTTGCGATGCCGCCGGTGCAAGTGCGTGCATAATTCTCTGCACCGCCCTCCCGCATCGGAGTTTATATTATAATACAACTCCGCTTTTTTTGTCAAGAGGGTAAAGCAATATTTTTTCCATGGGATGAATTTCGATCCTCGCGGACGATGAAACGGGTTCAGATCGGATGCCTGTCAATCCACAGAATCCGCCGCGAAAAACTGGTGGTCACGGCTCCGGACAAGTCCCGACATGACATAAGAGCCCTTATGTTCAAAACTATTTTGCATTGTAAGTCATTGCTTTGCAATGACTTACTGAACTGACATCAAAAATCTTCATCCGCCTATTGACAAGCCGATGTTAAATTTGATATATTACATGGGTGCTTTTAATGGGTTAATTTTAAACGAATGGAGGAGCAGATGGTGGGTCTGTTTCGAGCGAAGCGTCGTGATGTTTATCCGGATATGGAAGTGTTTGAGCCGATCAATGCCCGATGGATGGGACCGCTAAGGTTCTTCACCATCGGGATGTCATTTCTGGCGGCCATCATCACGGTCCTGGAGTTCGTGCCATGGCCATAGGAGCGAACGGAATCCATGAGGGTAGGCGGAAGCTTGCCCGGAAATGGAAAGCGTTGGCCAAAGGTCTGGATGCCGGCCAAAGGGCCTTCCTGAGGGCCGCGTTGCTAAATCTGAGGGCGGAAGCCCTGATGGACGCCGAGACCTCCTGGCGGCGTCACAAGGCCCCTATGGCGGCCTACTGGAAGGCTGTGGGGGTCTACGCCGGGCACCTTGCGGCCGTCCTGAAGACGAATGAAAAAATGAAACGGGGGACTTCATGACGAAAGCTGAACGTAAGATCGTGTCGGACACTTTGGCTGCCATCCATCAATTATACGGCGAGGGGACTGTCGGGTTTAGCCGACAGAGGAATCGCCGCCTCCTTTAGGGTCTTGACTTTTAAGCCCGTCATGTGTATAATATAGGTATGGAAAACAGATATGCCCGTAACTCCGGGGCGGTCTTCTCGCTCAAGTACCACCTCGTATGGTGTCCGAAGTATCGCAAGCCCGTCCTCGAAGGACCTGTTGCGAAAAGGCTTGGTGTCCTGATCAGGGACAAGGCCAAGGAGATTGAAATGACGATCCACGCCCTTGAGATCATGCCGGACCACGTCCACCTCTTCGTCGAATCCGACCCGCGGTGGTGCCCCGCTGAAATTGCCAGCAGGATAAAGGGCTTCACTTCCCACGTTCTCAGGGGAGAATTCCGTCATCTCCGATCCAGGCTCCCGACCCTTTGGAGCCGGAGCTACTTCATGGCCACGGTAGGAAGCGTGACCGATTCCGCCATCCAGAAATACATTGAGAGCCAGAAAGGAAGCTGATCGTTGCGCAAAGCCTTCAAATTCCGCCTCTATCCGAACCGCAATCAGGAGCGGGAACTCGGCATCATGCTGGAAACCCACCGCAGGTTCTATAACGCCTCCCTCGAACAACGGAAGTCGGCCTATGAGGATGATGATATCTCCATT
>Ga0214473_10000125_pt1 | contig 110227 bp, 180 predicted proteins | sample RVTome_7_FD_203509 | JGI IMG/M metagenome (GOLD analysis project Ga0214473, IMG submission 203509) | Soil microbial communities from uranium-contaminated site in the Upper Colorado River Basin, Wyoming, United States - RVT98D197 | ecosystem: Environmental > Terrestrial > Soil > Contaminated >... | reverse complement strand
CGTCTTGTATAACAGTAACAGCACGAATAAATGTCTTTCCATCAAATATTTCGAATTCAGGATCTATCCCTATTGTTAGATTAGGTAATATTGGAATTTCTCCACGTAATTTATAATAAGAAATAGTTGTTAAAATACTATATAATTTATCTTTAAATTTATCTTTATAATGACCAATATCACATAACCATAAAATATTGGCTTTCATATTATAAAAGCCAATTTCTTTATCCATATAATTAAATATAATATCTTTATATACTGGAATATCTAATGGAATATAATCTACTTCAAAACCCGTCATATTATCTATAAGAACAGTTATAGATTTTCTATTTGCAGTAGCACTATTTAACTTAGTTAATATATCTAAATCTGCTTTACTCTTTTTTAATTTGCAATAACAATAAATTGTATCAGATTGTAAAGGCGGGTCATCTAGCTTATTATTTTCTACTGCATATAAAATATCTGCTACATTTAGTTTTGTATCTGTTATTGCTTCTATGCCTAAACGTGCAACAAACATAGTAAGCTTATTCTTTTTAAATAAAGCCGGAAGTCCTGGTAGTTTAATGATAGTATGTTGATATCCTGTCTCATGTATGGTAGGTAGTTTACAACTATTACAATTTTTAAATTCTAGTAATAACTCCATATCTATCTCCTATGTGTATTTTAATTCAGGAAATATTTCAACTGCTTTATGCCACATATGCATACTATCAATAGTTTTATCAGTAGCACATTTCAGACATAAATGTCTCCAACCACTTCTATCCATTGGTTGTTCACAAGACATACAATATACTAATATACCATTTACGACAATATTTCTTTTTATTGTCATATTATTTGTTAATATTTCTAATACCATTATATTTTATCCTTTTACCTAAAGTATATGAATACTTAAATCTTATCTACGATTAATGCTGAAATAGTTATTGTAGTATTCCCAAGTCTAATATCGTCTTCTCCTGCAATATAATATTCTAGCGATTGGTTAATATGATTAATAATTTCTACAATTTCATCATCATCTATAGATACAATCGCTAAACCAGGTATAGGATTAGGTCCTATCAATTCTTTTATTGCAGGAATAATATCAACATTTTTTCTTGTCATATCTTTGATAGATTCTTTCGTGATATTTTCATGGAAGAAAACGTTATTTACATTTGTCTCCATTTCTTTATCCTCCTTTATATAGGTTTAAAAATATTATGTCTATCTTTGCCACCATTCCAACTGAAACAGTGTGCCTCAATTATATTATCATGTTCTATTTTTAGAAGACCTTTACATCCTTGACAATGGATATCGTTCATATTATCACACTCTACAGTATCTATTATATGTACTATACTACCACTTTTTATATATCCATAATCCTTATGATTGACTTTATACCATCCTGGTTTTAGATAATTATCTGCAACTGGGTTATTTAATATTTCTAATGGCATATACAATCCTCAATAGTCCTTCTTTCACTAGACTCTACTTATACAGACATGGATGTATTAATTCCTTGTAACTTCTGATTATATTAGGTAATACAAAGTGCTGTGGCTTCCTACCATCTCTTTCTATTTCCTCTTTTGCCCAATTTAGAACTTGTGCGATACGATGACATCTATTTGCACTACAACTTGGAGAAGCATTCAATTCTAAAATATAATGCTTATTCTTCTTGGAAATAATATCAACAGCAGAAAAATCTATATTTATACATTTGGCTGCTTGTATTGCTAATACACATACATCAATAGGATAGTTAATATATTTAATGGATTTAAATACAGAATTTCCAGCATGGAAATTCCATACGATATTATTTCTATCTTTAGGTATTTTTTCCTCCATCCCGATAACTTTTCCAAAGAATACATAAACTCGATATTCTCTATCCTTATCAATTATTTCTGACCAATATCTTGACTTTGTATCTAGTTTTATATCTCTTATATTGTTACTAATTATAACTCCTTTTCCTTGTAAATGATATTTGGCTCTTCCTATAAGAGGAAAATGTATATGATCAGCTTGTTCTATTTCTGCTTTACTGAAGTATGTTACTGGAATAGATATAAGGCCTTCATATAGCAATCTTCGTGTAAATGGTTTATTATTTATAGCTTTAATCATTGTTGGGGTATTTATTTCAAAAGAACTCCTTTGTGTACGAACCCCCCCAAATCTAAATAAAATATCTACCTTTGCTCTATCCATATCTTCTTGCTGAATCAGTTTAGCATCATCTAAATGATCTAGTATTCTTTCAATAGTTGTCATGCTAGATCCTGCACTTCTAGAAATACTTATCTGCATAATTTTCCATACCTCCCAAAATTATAAATTGCATCTTTAAATGCTCTTGCAAATATATCGACTCTATGCGGATTAGACAAAGCAACAGCAGTATTAACTTCTAATACGTAATATTTACCATTAAGTTTCATAATATCTACGCCAGAGAAATGATGACCAATCTCCTTGGCGGCTGCTAGACCTGTGTTTATCATATTAATATCCCAGGGTTCAGTCACATCAATAAATGTTGCTCCTAGATGACTATTCCACCCGACATCTTTTTTATCTTTTGGAATCTTTTCAGCTACACCAATTACTTTATTCCCAAAGACATATGTTCTAAATTCTCTATCTTTTGGGATAAATTCTGACCAATATACTGATATAGACCTATTAACACCGGCTCTGTCTTTAATTACTTCTATGTTAGTTCCTTGACCGTGATGTCTTTGCCTACCAATTAATGGATAATGTACATTATTAGCTTCTAATATATCTTCTTTTGAAAAGAATGTCCGTGGTACAGAAACACCTGCTTGTTGTAATATCTCGCGCCCTATTACCTTATCTACATCTCCATTCCTGATAGACTCTGCTGTATTAATTACTACTCCTCCACGGTTCATAGGGAATTTCTTTGTCGATCCCCAACGAATAAGAAAATCAGCTGGTTGCATAAGTTCTTCATAGTCCTCTACAATTTGTATATCTACATCTAATTCTCGCATCCTCTTAAAGAGACGTGTTGCTGATGGTTCTCCTGCTGGAATGTTTCTTAAAAGAATATTCATAATTATTCTCCTTTCTTGTAGTTTTGACTATAAACTCTTAAAAAGTTTAAACCCCATATCTTTTCTATCTCATCTTCTTTATACTTACGTCTCTGTAATTCTTTAGTGATATTATCTACTTGACTAATGTCTCTACATCCAACTATCCCACCCCCACCATCAAAGTCAGATCCAATTCCAATATAATCAATGCCAATAAGTCTACGAAGATGATCTATATGATTGACAAAGCTAGAGATATCATTTCTCTGTCCAACGCACTTCGGCAATAATGTAACCTGTACAACTCCCTCATTATGTGCTATCTTTTCCAGCAATCTATCATTAAGGTTCCGTGAATTAGGATATACTGTATAGCAGCCAGAATGAGATGCAATGACAGGTAGTTGAGAAATATCTAATACATCTTCTACTGATTTGTCGGATAGATGAGAGATATCTATTATCATTCCTATCTTATTCATTTCTTTTATAGTCTGTTTTCCTAAGTTACTTAATCCATTGTGATACGGGCTGTCAGTAGACGAGCTACACAATTGATTATTATAATTGTGACATAATGTCATGTAACTTATTCCCAATATATTATAATATCTTAAAATATTTAAAGATTTTCCAATAGAAATCCCATTCTCTAATCCTAAAAATGCCGATATTTTATCGTTATTCATATTTATTTTAATATCTTTGGGCGAGGTTGAGAAGACCAAAGCAGGATTTTCTAAGATCACTTGCTGAAAAAATTCATATTTCTTAACAACTTTCATCAAAGCTTCTTGCGAGTCTTCTATTAATTGAGGCTGCCAAAGAGCAAAGAAACAGACATTAATGTCTCCTTGTTTTAATCTCTCAATATCTATATCTAGGTTCTTCCTATTTGTTAAATCATATCGTTGAGAGGAATCTTTATATAGTTTATATAAGGTATCTAAATGTGAATCTAATTTGATCATATTCCCTCACTATCTATCTCTAAAGACTTCTTCATCATCTACTATAATATGTTTAATACAAGGATAACCAGAAGATGGATATGGATCATACTTCTCTCCATCTTGCTCTAAATATGCTATTGCTTTTTCATAAGTAGATAAAATAGGACCAACATTAGTTTCATACCAAATTTCATAAACAGTCATATTATCTCCTTAACACATTCCATCATCTAAATCCCATGATTTAAGTATCTTTCCAGTACCATCAATTTCATATCCTTTATCAAGTTTTTTCCATACTATTCTTATACCATAATCATTTAAAGTTTTCCATAATTTTAGACGATCTTTTTCAATATCACTTGCAAATGCAAATTCTATACAGAGTGTATGACCATCTGATGTCTTGCGAACACCATTATCTTCTGAATCACAAGAGGTAAATGGAGGGCGAATTTTAACATAAAAACAGTCCAATAATGTTTGTTGATATAAATATTTTAGCAAATCTAAACAGTCAGGAAATTTTACATGAATCATAGTACATTCGTTCATAATCCCTCCTTCTCTATTCTCTTTACTATCTTCATTAATCGTTTATCTTCTGATAGATATTTAAGCAAGATAGGAACCATAGCAGATATATAATCACATTGAGTATTAGCTTCAAATGTATCAATTAATTCTGCTTTCGAAGGAGGTATATTACTATCTAGCACTGTAATTTTTGAAGTACCTTCTCCATCTGGTGTACCTATTAGCACTGCAAGTATCTGTTTTTTCTTGGTCTTATAAACATAAACTGTTGACATGTTATTCCTTTTTATCTACTAGATTTTACGAAAGGATAATTTGAACAATATGCTACTCCTGATTCTTTTGAGAGATATGAAAGTGATATTGTACATTTATTACAGGGATGAGTACGTAATTTACAACGTATATATGGATAATTCTTACATTCTACAATATCACCAATAGTAAATTCATAACTTATCCCCCTTATCATATCTTGTATTCTAAATTTTGTTGGAGGTATTATATTCTCTAATATTTCCAGACTCATTACTTACTCCTTTTCCATTTTAAATATAGGAATATCTTTTCTAAAGAAAATATCAGCTAACACTTGAATATATGGAAATTGACATAATGAATCCATATCTTTATCATTACAGCATATCTTTATTGCATCTACCCATTCTGCACTAGCCCAGATATCTACAGCTTTTTTATATCTATATCGTTCACGTTGATTCAAATCAGTAGGTAAGCGAATTATTCCTTGCATATATCTTCCTTTATTCTACGATTTGTTTATCTTCCAATGATGTCCACAAAGAGGACATGAGATATCTATCGTATAATTAAATAATATCTGCCCATTAATATATTCATCTTCAAATATTACATGACAATGAGAACATAAAAATTTATATATCATTCTCTTTCTTCAACTCCTTGATACATTCTTCGAGTTTACAAACTGTTTCAGATTCTTCTCTCATCTTGCCTCTGCTATAAAATCTTCAAAAATATCTTGTATATTATCTCGCTCTTCCCCACATTCTGTACATCTAAAAGAATCTATTATAAAATTTTCTGGTTCATAATCATTGAAGTTTTCTAATTCTGGTTCATCTTGACCTAACTCTACTATATCAGCAGTACTATGTACCTCTTCATGAAAATTTGCCATACCAGAATTAAAAGCCCCACAAAATTTACACCTATATTCATAATTTCTTGTTTCTACTGGTAATTGTTCTGGATCATACGCTATGATTATTTTAGGTTCCTTATTTTTTATAAAATCTAAGGACATTTTATATTAAACCTCCTCAATATTTAATTTATAAACGCAACAATTATTTCCTTCAGAGTGGCTCTTCCATATTTGATTTCTCTTTATATGCCAATTATCTGCCATATCATTCACTGGAAGCATATTTATTGCACCTTCTATAATTAAATTATATAATTTTGTAGTTATGGGAGATTTTAATCTATATAATTTTTCTAGAATAGCCATCAATGCAGCCTTGTTCTGTATTAATAATTTTTTAGCAGCTATAATATCATAATCATTAATAATATCTGGTATAGAAAAATCTTTTGTATTCCAAAAATCAAATAACTGTGCTTGTGCTATATGTGCAGATGCACGTGCCAAGTCATAACAAAGATGAAATAAGACAGGATGAGATAGTACTGCAGAACTTAATGTACGATATTCAAGACCATGTGTTGGTGTTCTGAATTCTCCTGCTCGTCCATAGTATCGTCTACGCCTTTCATCTTCCATTCCTTGAAATAGAGAAACCGATATAACACCAAGAATAGCATCTATGCCTCCCACGGTTTGATCGATATTTGTAAATCTATCACCTCCAAGATGAAAATGACAACCAGCAAATCTTATAGGTAAAGTATAAGGATCGTCTATTTTAATTGATGGTATATTGTATATATTTTTACTAGGAGCACAACCAAGCATAACATGTTCTTTATCTGCTTTGTTCATTATTGAGATTGGTATTTCTACTACACTTTTATATGTAAGGCTTGCTGTTTCATCTATCTTTTTTGCTTCATTTAAGATAGTCTTTAATTTGCTTTGTACTTCATCTACAAGAAAAGCAAGACAATTGTATGCTCTAGTAGTAAATTCGGCTTGAAATCCATCCCAAAATGGATTTCCAGCTTTTTTATGTGGAAGAAATGTAAATGCTGGAATAATTATACCTTGTTTATTAACTACAAATACTTCTGGATCAGCACCCATTAAGAAACCTCCTGTTAAATATATACTATTTAACATACTCTGATAATCAATATTCTTATGTAACTTTAATGTATCTATCTTAGATAATAATGTCACCATATTATCATCCTCTGGTCTAATCTTAATCCAAATACATTGATTAGAAGGTATTTCTATTAAACGGCCTGTTACATTTCTATTTACGATTTGAATATCTCTAACAATGCCGATCTTATCTTTCCATTTGACAACTTTTCCTTCTGCATTCTTAAAATGTATCTTTCGCATAATAGAGCATACCTCCTCTATACTTTTCGTCTAATTTTTAGTATAAACCATGCAAATTTACATAACGTACAAAACCATACACCTTGCCCAAATTTCTTTGTAGTAATTAATTCTGTAGAACAATCTGGACATTTCATTAATTACCTCATAAAACAATAATCTTACCATTTCTGTTTATTAGCCATCCCTAAGACACATACTATAAATATACTTATAACCTTGTTTATTTCTTATGGTAAAAAGATTACTGTCCCAATCAATATAAATTACATCATACCGCTCGTTATTCCATCCTTTTCTAGTTATCTGATCTCCAACTTTAATAGTAGACTCTGGCTCTTTATTTGTTAGAATTTCTAATGGCATATTCTTTCACTTAATTTTCCATATTGGATCAGTTAATTTATATGCATAAGCTCGGCCAGTGGATTTTGCAAATAACCAAAGGGAATCTGTCCATCTATCTACTTTAGTTACTTCATAAAATAACTCCCATCCTGGTCGTGTAACCCAATCGCCAACTTTAATTCCTTCTAATTCTTTATTTGTTAATATTTCTAATGGCATCATTATCTCCATCGTGGCTGGTATACATATGAACTGATAATCTTATGACATTTGTTACAAATCAACTCACAGATATGTAAATATCCGATAACTTTAATCTTTTTCTCATAACTAAAATGTAGACACATATTACCTCCATATAAATTATCTTTCTTGAGAAATATAAAATTCATTTTTAATCTGACGTTTAACTAATAAAGCTGTTTCTCTGCCTATTGCTCTTTCTAAATCTTTTGATTCTTCAATCTCATCTTTGCCTTCTCTATAAATGTCTGAAATCATTATATGCATCATTTTACCTATATTTTCTAATTTTAATTCCACTTCACCAGAAGTGACAATATGGTTCAATCGTTCTTCTGTTACCCATTCATCCACAATCTTTTTTATATCAGTCTGCCTTATTAATTTGTCTGTAATATTGCGTGGTGTTGTTGTTTCGCTACAATCAGCTCGTTTATGTTTGGCTATAACTCGTTCACCATTATTCTTTATAACTTCTTCTAATGGACGTAGCACAATTCCTTCTCGCTTGTGCCCTTCTCCCATTCCGTTCTTAATAGCTTGTATAGAATCAGCATCCCGTTCAGCATCAATATATTCTAACATAGTAGGAATCTCTAAGTAATGTACAAAATCTAATCCTAATCTCTTACAGAAATGTTCTGCTTTAGGAACAGAGAGCCAAGTATCCCCTATTTTAACTTCAAAAGCAACAAAGCATATCTGGTTTCCATAAGATTCAGTCGTCCATCCTCTTTGAATACTTCCACCATATGCTTCACCATAGATATGTATGGAACGCTCATCAGAAGTTGTTTCTTTTAGAGCCATTAGTAGCATTTCTACATCAAATAGCTTTACAAAAGTTTCATGCTTTGAGCCACCTGCAAAGAAATTGATATTACCATCCTTATAAGAGATATGTGCAGAAGTGCCATGAATCTTCTCCATTGCATAACATCTTTTGAACATGAAGATATCCTGATTCTTATAAAGATTTTCAATATGCATATATCCCATAATTATTTCCTCTTTATTACATAAGAGTATCAATACAGATCCAATCCTGACCGTTTAAACTATGAAGAATAAGTTTATTATTATGAATAGATATCGAAGATCCGTCAGGAAATTGTTTTAGCCATGCTTGTAATGATCTATTTGTTATATGATCTCATAATTTATATATCTCTCTATCTTTATTTGTAAACCAAAGGTCAGGATTTACTTCTGTACGTAAATTATTACCTTTAATGACAAATGCACGTTCTTTAGAACACTCCTTACATTTCTGAAGTTCAACAATCGCTGGAATACCTTTTGCAACATATCGACCTAATATAGTTTCTGTTATGGTTGTCTTCCGTTTAGATATAGTTTTCCATTTATGAAATAGATGCATATTATTCCTCCTTTATTTTACAATTTATTTATTCTACTTGTAATTTAATTGCTTCAATAAAACTATAAGTAACTTCTTTTCCTGTAATAGTTACTTACACAGGAAATGGATTTGTTGTTCCACCTAAAGCCACCAATATCTTTGTTAACAGGTATATAATAAGAAGTAATTCAAAGGCAATATATAATCTTATGATCATTTTCTTCTCCTAATGTAATAATAGATGTTCAATATATATAGATATACGTCTTGCCCACTTCTTACCTATAATTGGACGTAATTTCCATTGTAATATCAATAACTTATTTAAAATTTGATGTTGTATGCTGTCTCTAACCTTCATATTTATGGCCAATATATTTATTAGCTCGTCTGAGTTTTTTATCTATAGCTTCTAATGCTCTTGAGCCAGCAATATTATAACTTCTAATTTCATCAGATTTGTCATCTTCAAACCCTCTTTTACAGATTCCTTCACCAATAATAACCTTTGACTTATTACCACTACTATTTGGTATTGTAATTGTTGCAACTGCAAGAGTAAAGGCTTCACCACTATACATAATATTTAAAGTTATGTCAGATAAGTTAGGCTTTACTCTATAGATTGCTTGCAATCCTTTAGCCAATTCTTCGATACTTTGTTTAACATGTTTCTTTTTCATATATCCGTGTCCTCCTCCCTACCTCTTCAATATTTTCTTCAATAGACTTAATAAATCCAAATGCAGATTGATCACGATAATTATCTTCACGTAAAAGATATGTTATTCCCTTAGCCATTGCTATTAATAATGTAGTTTGTGCTCTTGTCATAGGATCTCCTTTAGTTTAACTTTTACTTTATTATCACTGTTATTTCATTCACTCATGACATGTTTCCTACTGGTATTAGATATACATGTTTCCATTCATTAAGTTCTTCAATATACCAATACATTTTATATCCACAACCAAAACATTCTTTCATGCATTCTTCAACATGGACTCCACATGCCATTATATCAAGTAGCATATAGTCTCCTTTTATAAAATGGGGTGATCATCGGAGCAGGTGTTCCGAACCTAGAAGCCTCAACCTCTTGTGCTACCTACTTACACTATGACCACACTTATAAGTTGATAATAACTGGATAGGTCGCCGACAGTCCATCCACCTAGTGTTGCGGCTAACTCAACGTGGCTGTTACTACCAACTATATTAGTAGCCAGTACTGGACTTGAACCAGTAACTTATCGCTTATAAAGCGATTACTCTACATTGAGTTAACTGGCTATATTTGGGGCCGCAGAGAGGAGTTGAACCCCTATCTTCTTGTTTACAAAACAAGGCTCTACTATTTGAGCTACTGCGGCAATTTATTTACCTAATCTTTTAATAACACTATATAAATCTTTAACAGTATCTTTAATATCTGCCCATGTTATCCTACCTTCTTTTAAAGCATTAATATGGCCTTGTAATTCATCATGAAGTTTATTAGATATTCTCTTTTTTGAAATACCAAATGGCTGAAAATGAGTACGAAAACGAATACCTAAATTATAATGTGGCTGCATATTCTCTCCTTAATTTATAATTGTTTTACATATAACCTTTTTCTTTGTCCAATAACACTCAACTAGTGTTCGGTGACATTGTCATCTACGATGATGTTCCTTATAACAAGCACAATGATACCTTGTACAATGATCAATATAAGAACATTGCACAAGATCAGTCTTTTCTTTCTTTCGACTATTATGTAATATTTTGAGTGTCATATCATTCCTTCCACATATAATTTTTATTATGTGCTACATATGCTTCAATTTCTTTTTGTTTAAGAATAGTTTTATGTGCTTTAATACATCCTCTTAGTAAAAGAATTGCGTGTTGCCATCCTTCAATAAGACCTTGTTCATATGCTTTATGTTTAATAGTAAATTCTCTTTTTGTAAGTTTCTTTGTCATCTTAGCTCCTTATGGTTGATTAAACATTATATCTATTTGATTCTTTGTATATAGTTGTGTTGGTAATCGATATCCTACAAATACTCATAATAAGAATATATTTTATCCATATGTTTATCTAAAAAATGGTATGCTGAACCTTCGTCACCACCTATTTTATAAATGAAAGCGATATTATATGGTTCATCCAACATATCACTTCGACATACTCCTTTTACTCCATGTAGTATATCTACCCTTAAAGGACATTCTGCTTCTAATTCTCTCAATACTTTTTCATTATTTGCTACAAAACTTCTAAACTCATTATCTATTTTAGTATAGATTGGTTGATTCATTTCACTTCTCCTTTTATGTATAGACATATTCACATAGAAAACAGCAAAATCGATGACAAAATGGACAGTATCCTTCTGCATGATTTTCATCAATATCTTCATATTGGTTAGAAATATCTTGGACTTGTACAACTCTACCACATGATGGACATATATATATATTTTCCTCAATTTGTTTATTAGTTAATTCTGTAAATTTATTCATATCTTTGTTTCACCAAAGTAAATTAACGTGGTGTTTACATTTAGGATTAGGTTCAATACTACTACACTTACCACATACTAATTGCTGACCTTTAACATGTTCATCAGTTTTTGGATCGTAGAAATCAATATATCTAAATAGTGGATAATATGCACATTTGCTAAGTAATGTCTGATCAATATCATATCCTTTTTCTAATACTCGTCCCAGTTCATTACTTCTAGCTTTTCTCATAGAGTCCTTTCATATATAAGATAGAAATTCGACTCACGATTTGTTTAATTAATATCCATAGGAGATGTGAGTTTTACACTTTATAGAAAGCTTAACTCCATCAAGAACAGCATACTTAAAGTCAATAGATAGGCTCCTATATTAGTCCTATTCATAAGAGCATTTACCCTTCCTTCGGCTCCTTCATCCCTTTTCTAAAATAGGACCAACAGGCGAGACCACTTTCGGCATATCACTGACTGGTAGGTTGAAAGCCCTTTACTACACCAGCCCCGTCACTTATGCTCGCCACCATTGACCTTATTCTCCTACTTTGTTTTCCTCATCTTTCTTAATTTCTTATGTAACGCAATATGTTTAACATCAGGATCAGAATACTTTTTATCTGACTTTTCCCATTTATTATGTGCAGTAACATACTGTTGAGGAATTTTTCTGCCACATTCGTCACAGATTTTCATATATCCTCCTTAAATTATTTTAAAATTTATGTCACAAATATCCTGATTTTACTATTTATATAGTTGAGCGAAGCGAAACTATATCTATTTAATTTATATTCTTATATAATAGATCGTAATAAATTTAATTACATATATTATTAATGTTATCTCAAGAGATGTAGATATAAAGAAGAATAGTAATCTAACTAGTATATCATTAGGGATAGGAGAACTATGAGATACTGTCAACCAAGTTATATAAAGGGCTAAAATAAGACTTAATGCTATAAGTGCCATTGATATTATAGTCACCATCCATATAGCAAATATATTCATATTTCCTCCATTCTCATTATAACTACATGATATTGCTTATCATCTTTTAATACATATCCTATATATTCGTAATCTCCTTGTACAACACCATATTTTCTTTCATATGTTATAACATAATCTGGCGAGTTGATAATTGAACAAGCATACATAAGTAAACCTATAATAATGTTTAACATATTTACCTCCAATAATCTAAAACTTAATTGTCAATCCTATAGTGCCTTCAAACGTATTTAGCTTACTTAATATGTGATTTCATTACATCAATAAAATGATGGTTAACTTCCTTTCCTAATACAGTCACCTTACTGACGCAAGAAACTATGTCTGATGGTCTTTGTATCTCATGTTCCTCAATTTGACGAACACAATGATTACATAGTGTAATATCCCTCTTTCTAAAAGGAACTGTAATAAGATCAGAACTACCACATGCTCGATGATAAGGTTTCATATTATACCTCCTTTAATAATTTAAATATTATGTCACAAAATACCTGATTTTACTATATCTATTATCTACACTCTTTAATACTATTAATCTCCTATTAATTCATGAACAATAGTATAAGTTGTTTTACCTATACTATAAAATAAGAGAATTACTATAGTTAGTGGAAAGAATATAGCAGCTAATACTGTAATAATCTTTTTCATATTTTACTCTCCTCCACTCATTAACCTCAATTCTTAAATGCTTTAGTTTCTATTAAGTCCTTGATTTTCTTAACATAAAGTACCTCATTATCTCTATATAGTATACTCGTCATATAATTGTCTAGGCCACAATGACTTCCTCAAGATCCAAAGCCTGTGCCAGTAGAGGAGCCAGCTCTTTCTTATCTTCGATTGTGAGGGCTTTCAGTTCCTGTGTGAAACACGTGAGATTATCTACTCCCTTGCGATAAAAGAATCTAGCTGCTGCTTTGGTAAAATTCCATTTCTCTTTTGTCATAGATATAGCTCCTTTCATTTCAATTCAGTAGACTTCTTTTGGAACTCTCTGCTCCATTTTCTCCTCGTCTCTTGGAGGAGGCGAAGAAAGCTTTCATCTAATAATTTCCTAAGATCATCTTTTGTTTCGGCCTTCAATATTCTTTCTTTTAATCCAGCCACTTGTTTCCTCTATTTCTGACGAGTATACTATATAAAGATAATAAATAAAAAGAGGACAATCAATAGGCCGAGACGCTAAGCGACTCAACACTATTAATCATCCCCTTCTCATTTGTTATAACTAATCTATATCAGTGTAGCTCACGTCCATCTATCTGCATTGTCAAGACCGTGCCTTTATATAGATTAGTTATTCTGTATGCTCTCAATACTAACTCATACAGGTATGCTTTCCTCTGTGAGCTGAGGCAGATTCTTATAGCATACAAAGACTATGATATCTAGTCTATCCATATATCAGTGCATATATGGCTAGATTCTTCCTCATAGTAATACGACAGGCCGACATATACTCGTTGTGGGTTAGTCTGTATCCCCATTAGTTTTTCCTGTCTACACTTTTGTTAACGTAGAACGGGCAACGTCCCTGTGCATCTACGCCCCTGCTTGCTTATATGTGGATATCATTAGCATATCCGCATATTACAAGTTTGGAATCGAATACTGGTCTGATGGCTATCCATTTACCAATTAAGGCATCTCCCTTTTAGATATATGACATTGATGAAACCTATATCCAATAGTGATAAGTAAGGCTTAATGAGCTTACTAGTCCTATTCTAGATAGATATAGTTATAGGACTTCCACCTATACTCTGCCCATTCATATATTTACTTAGTTTGACAGGATTAGGAAAAGGATATGCAATCTATACATTTCATAACATTATGTTGAGATAGTCTTACAACAGAACAGACTATAAGGCATAATGTACTGACAATGTATAAATTTACACAACAGGTTGCAGTATTCTAAAGACCAATATGGATTCCCATTCTTGCTCTATCCTACAATTCAGCATTTGACAGATGCTGGTTGTTATGTATGCGTTTTAATTGACTTTACTTCAATACAATCCAAAAACCCCTTTTTGATGGACGACTTTTCTTTTCATCAAGAATTCCATTAGCGATCATGTCGTTGGTCACCTTGACAGGATCAAGATTATACCGTGTTCGGATTTCATCATTCAGACCACTAAACACGGTATGCAGTCCTGTTCGACCGGCTAATGACTTGATGACCAGTTCTTCAGCATTGTCTGCTTTGATGTTTCTGATGGCCTTGTGGACTTCAGCACTCTTTTCATACACTGGAGTGCCGGTGCCAGTCGTTCCGCCGATTTGTGCCATAATCTTGGCAACATCCTCTGGTCTGCATACAATACTTGCTTTTCCTACCTTCAATGTGACAGTGTTATTCATGGTATTCTCCTGTTTTATTGATTGTAGGATAGAGCAAGTATGAGAATCCATATTGGCCTATCTGAAGCCATATTCCAGATAGGAATGTAATCAGCAGCCTTAAGGATATTCAGGTATATAGCCCTGAATTATGACCGTCATTGGCGTTTGGACGGTAGGGAAGCGACACATATGCCAAACCATTTGTCAAACTTCCATTCCTGCTGTTAGGTGCTGATTATCACCTATTCGGTATCTGTTTGGTCAAACCTAAGCATACAGCGTAATGCTTATCAGTTTTTTACTGTATTGTGTACCAGTAGGGTTTCTGAACCCCCAATCATTGTTTGATTGCTCTACAGTTTCTCTTGTGTGCTTTTCGGTATCTCTTGTTTACTTTTGTGAGACAATACTTACACACTCTAAAATCTGATCTGTGAGCCACATATATTATCATGTTATCTCTCCTCTCAATAGGCCATTTCCTTCCTCTCCATTTCCTTTTAGATTTTCGATTTTGGCCAAATTATAAAAAATAACAATGTTTTTGTCAATAGATAGGGATTAAACCTTTGAAATTATTAGAAAATTAAATTTATTGGATTTTTAAGTGAAAATATTTGACTATCTAAAGGATTGAACTGTAAAGGTAATTAGAAGTTCACATAAGGAATGGTGAGCAATCTAAGATAGATTAATCATATCAAATAGTTATGATAATTTGTGATTGTGAATACTATCAACCTTATGGACTATGAAACTATGACTATCACACCATGAGGGGGGCCACCTATCACCATAAAAAGGTGTCAGTGCCGTATACTATAAAATTATATTTCAAAGGTAGTTTATAGACCCCTTATGCTCTTTTTATTCAAAAGGACGACACATGTCATAGTTTTCTATATTTCTTATATGTATAGTAATACCTATCATTGTCGTCCTTTATATTTTTATAATCATGTCACAACTTTAAGGATTTTACTATTTATATAAGTAGGAGATGTTATGAATAGAAATTGTGTTATATGTGGCAAACCTTGTATTTATCCTTTTCTTATAAGATTTATTACATTAAGTCCAGAAGCTTTAATTAATCCAGATTTACAGATAGCTTATTGCTCTAATGAATGCATGAACTCTGATAACAGGATAACAGAATTTAATTATTTTAAAGACGCCCTATATGGATAGTAATAGGAACCTCAGCTGGTAAGGAGTCGTAAATGAATGATAAGAAGGCAAAACTATTGAGGAAGACTGTTTATGGGAATGTTGATCCTAGAGATAGAGAATACGAGACATTACATACAGGTCAGGTTGTTAATAAAGAATATAGCCTAAGATCAGTATATCAGCGAACAAAGAAGTTATATAAGGAGAGAAAGCATGCCTGAAACATATTGTACCAGTGGAACTTCTAATATATCCACAATTGAACAAGAAGGTTATATAAAATCCTATATAGAAGGTCCAAAATTTGCCCATCTACCTGAATTCTTAAAAGAATTAGCCATTGATAATGAAGTTAACATAACTTTGGATGTGCATAAACGAATTCTACGAGAAACAGTATTCTTTGAAGTTACAGGTGACTTTAATAAAGTATCAACTTTTACAAGAGAATTAAATGCTGCAGTTATGGAGCATAAACATGTATGATGCTCTTATGGATCATAATTGTTTTTATCTCCAGTACCATAGCCTCTTATTTGGTAAATATAAGTGCTATGACTGTAATAGGAAAGAAAGGAAATACAGTAATTCCTGTATCTTTAATAACCAAGACATTTACCTGGATAAGTTTCTATATTGTAGGTAAGATCACTGATTGGAGTATTCCTTTGATTATAATGGATATTATAGGTGATACAATTGGAGATAAGTGTGTAGCTGAGAGATGGCCACCTATGATATATTATTTTTTAGTGCCTAAGAGAAATAAAAAGCCAGCAATGAAAAAGACACCAGTTACAACAGCATAGGAGGAATTATGGAACCATTAAAAGTAGGAGATGTAGTAAAAATTACAGGTGGTCCTGAAATGACAGTAGAAGACATTTTTGGCCAAACAGTTTATTGTGTTTGGTTTGACGGAGCAATATTACATAGAAGTACATTTCAACTAGATAGTTTAATATTGGTGGACGCATGAAGCAAAAAATAGTTGGTACATATTATATTGGTTTTGAACAATGTGAACTCATTATTTTTGAAGGAAATGGTGGTTCATATACTTTCTGTCCAGAAAGAGGTAAGTTACCTATAATTAAGATTGGTGTTAATGGAACATGGATAGATGTAGTAGAAACTCTATTACATGAAGTTATGGAGTTCGTAATTACTAGGGCTGATTGTAGATATAGACCCTCTAATGATTTAAGTCATGGGCATGATACTTATTTAATGGTATTTAATCATCCTCAATTCTCAAAAGTCTGCGCTAGAGCTGCTGACTTTTTGGTTGAAGCATTACCTGACCTAGCCAAAGTTTATAAGAAATGGAAGAAGCATGAAAACTGAGATCTTAGGATGTTACGCTATCACAAATAAAGTAACCATTAGACCTAATAAGAAGTGCATAGACTGTCCTTTCTTTGAAGAAGGAACATGTTGGTGTAATTGGCTAAAGAAAAGAATAGACAAATGGTATTACTATGAAGATTGTCCAATCATTGAGATAGGGGTAGAAGAAGTATGAAAATATGTCCTAAATGTGGAAATAGACTATATAAATTTAAAGGGATAGATAAGGTTAAATGGTGGGTATGTATATATCCAGGACGAATTCAATATAATCTCTCAAGATGTAATTATTGGGCACACAGGGATGACGGTTTCATAAATACTATAATATCATTTATAGGTTTATGTATAGTACTTTTTATACTAGTTATAATATTGAGATCTTGCTAAGGAGAAATTATAATGTCAGAAGAAATGGCTCAAAAGAAAAAAGAAGAGGTTGCGGCTTTAGAGGCCGATGAGGCAGAAATGCTAAAGGAGGCAGAGACTGCATCTTGTCCCTTCTGTAGTAAATTAATCAGTACTTTTGAGTACTTGGTAATGCTTTCTGGTTATGGATGGATTGAATGTCCTGGATGTGGACATGTATTCTGTCCAACTTATATCCGTAAACGAAAATTACAGAGGATAGGTGGGGCTAATTTAATTAGACCAATATGATCAATATGTTATGTAATGAATGTCCTAATAAATCTCTATGTTCTTGTCTCTGTCCAGAAGCAGAAATGTATGTAAATCAAGATAATAAGGAGCAAAGAGAACTACTTCTTTCTAATCCACAGTCAGGTAATTGGCCAGATTTTATAGAAAAGTCTAAGTATACGGAAACAGAAAGAAAAATACTTCACGCCTTGTTAGATAGTAAAACACGTGAAGAAATCTGTCAAATGCTTAATATGACTAGGGAATCTCTTCGTCAACATATTAAAAACATACGCAAAAAGCGTGACTAAAAACATACTCTATATGTAAGGAGCATATTATGAAAGTAAAGGTAAGTGGTGGATGGAAAATTCGTTTAGAATCTGGAAAATTACTTCCAAAAGTCTATCCTTCTGATACTACTGCAGATAAGAGAATTGCGCAATTAAAAATGTTTAAAAGTATAAAAGGTAAAAAGAATAAATAAGTAATAAAGTAGAGCGTAACCCTATAATAAATAAAGGGCGAGGGTGGGGTTGGGGAAACATATTATGGCTGAAGTAGTTACAGGAGCAACAAGTACAGCAAATATCTCACCAGGTTTAAGAATACCTGAGATGTCCTGGAAAATTGTTTCCAAGAAGAGAAAAGTTCGTAAACATCCCAAGAAAATTTAGGACTTTAGGAGTCATGACCTAAAGTGGGGGAGCCTATTCTCCCCCAATACCTAATAGGAGGTAAAAATGTATAATAAAAAAGAATATCAAAAACAATGGAGAGATACTCATAAACAGTATCTTCAAGATTATAGAAGAAAATGGAATTCAGAACATCAGGTATATAAGAAAGAGAAACATTATAAATCACACTATAATCTTACATTACAAGATATAGAAGAAATGCTTATTAAATGTGAAAATATGTGTCCTATTTGTAATACAAATATAACTATTAAAAATAGTGCTATAGATCATGATCATTCAACTGGAAAAATACGTGGTATTCTTTGTCGAAGATGTAATAAAGGTCTTGGACATTTTAAAGACAATTCACAGGTATTAATAAAAGCAAGTGAATATTTAGAAAAATCTAGTAAGAAGAAGGAGACAACATGAATGTGAAATCTTGGCTCAAGAAAGCAATAGCGATAGTTTTAACTATCGGAATGCTGTCATGTTTTTCAGTAGCATTTGCTCAGGATAATAATATAACGAATAAATGTTCAGACCTTGATGTAAAAATCAAGGAATTAACAATCAAGAAAATAGAATCCGATCTAGAAAAAGTAGAACAAGATAAGAAAATAAATGAACTTACATATGATATGGCTCTTAAGGAAAGTATAGCTAAGGGAATAAGAGCAGAAGGCGATTCTATTCATTTATACCTTGAATATATAGATTACTCTTCATTATGGAAAAATTTACAATATGTTAAAATTAGATCTCCAAAAAAGCTTGTAATACATTTATTCAGTTTTGGTGGATCAGTATTTGATGCATTAGCTATGGCAGGTTTAATTGAAGATGTTAAGCGTAATGGAACTATTGTAGAAGTTAGAGCAAAAGGTCTTGCAGCTTCTGCTGGAATCATTATTCTTGTTTCAGGAAGTACTGGATATAGGTATATTGATAGAAATGCAATGGCAATGTTTCATGAATTACAGAGTTTTACATTTCTTAAAGTAGAGACACCTACATCTAAAGAAGAAGAAGCAAAAATATTAAGAAAGATTCAAAATAATATTAATGCATATATATCTGCACATAGTAAATTCTCACTAACAGATCTTCAATCACGTATTGATAAAAAAGAACTATGGTTAGATGCTAAAGAAGTTATAGAATTTGGTCTAGCTGATCATATAGAATAAGGGTATCATGGCAACAGTAGCAGGTAGAGGATATGCTGGCATAGGAACCAGCGGACCAGAAAATACTCAGACACATATTGGAAGACCAGATATCGCTGGAGCTGATCTAGAGAGATATCCTAATAAATCTAAAGGTATAAAGATAAAACATCGATCAGCTAAGAAAAAAACGAGTATCAAGAATCCAATAATTTAAATGAGAGGCAGAGAATGCGTCTCGCTGAGGGTCTGTAAATACAGACCTTTCCATTTAAAGATATAGATATGGCAAAGACAGAATTAGGTGAAAAAGGGAAGGTCCATGTATCAGAACAGATGAAACGTTTTGAGAAAGGTAAGTTACTTCGCACTTCAGCAGGAAAGAAATTAGATCCACATAAACCAGAAGATGTAAGGCAGGCTTTGGCCATCTTTTATTCAGAAGGTAAAAAGGGAGAAAAGACTGGATTTGGACAAAGGACATATAGAGGTTCAACCAGAATGCGCCCAAATAAATAATGGCTAAGAAAACTGATACATCTTATTTTAAAGAAGTAAAGATTAAATTGCCCAAGGCTCGTAAATTAAGCAAAGATCCTTCCATCTCTCTGAAAATGCCTGTGCAACATAAACTTAAACTTCCTACAATAAAGTTTGGTAAGATTTAAAGGAGAAATTATGGCAAAGAAAAGTAATGGAACATTTAAAGATCCAAGGAAAGCAGTGGCTCCTCCCTCACCTTGTAAAGATGCTCATCATACTCTTATGAATGCTGATATGAAGAAAAAGAAAATGATACCGAAAGGAATGTAATAAAATAGCAGACCTTAAATTCCCTATCCATAAAGCTCATACCAAAGTCAGTAAATCTAAAATTGACCCAAAGAGTCTAGTAAAAGATAATAGAGATCCCGCAGGACGTGTTCCAGTAAGAGAAGAAATAAAGTTTGAACTTCCTATTCCTGGAAAGATTACATCTTGTCGGATAGTTTTATCTCCATCGAAACGAATAGAAAAACAAAAAGAAATTAAACAAGAATCAGAAAAGTTATCTGACTTTATATAATATGTCAAATAATCCCTCACCAAATCAGATTACATTTGCTAAAGCATACGCGGAGAGCGGCGATGCAATTTTGGCGTATAAGCTTGCCTACGGAGAGAATGCTAAAAAAGTAAAATTTTTAGCTAGTACAGCTTATCATAAACTAGATAATCCTAAAATAAAAGAGCTTATATCAGAAATTCAACAGGGTATGCGTGCTCAGTTTGTTATGTTAGCTCCTGATGCGCTTGCTCGTATAGAACAGTTAGCAGAGAATGCTGAAAATGAGCGAGTTAAGTTGGATGCTAATAAAGAAATCCTATATGGTGCTGGTTTAAAACCACCAGAACAAGTAGAAATGAAACAAGTAAGTATTTTTGGGGCTGCAACGCCAGAGCAATTAAGAGATATAATCAAAGCACATATTGAAGAACCTGATGTTATTGAAGGTGAAGTTGTAGATACACCTAAAGGAGAAGAAATAAAATGATTTTAGATAGAATAGTTGCTATAACGTCGATCACAAGTGGTGCGGCTGCGTCTGCAATTGCTGTAACATTTGATTCTAGTAATTCGCCTATGAAAATATGCCGCTTTTATGGAACAATGGGATCTTTTACTCCTCTTGTGAGTGGCAATATAAATATCTTTGCAGAAACAGGAGAATTACTTTATCAGTCAGCTACAATAGCCCCAACAGCTAGTTATAATTTTATAACAGATGTTGATGTATTTCCTGAAGATTCAGTTCGCCTGACCACAGGTGGCGATATTGGGCCTGGAGATCCTAATGTAACAATTAAGATACAACTTGAGAAATAGATATGACTAAACTATGTAGTAAATGTCATATAGAAAAATCTATAGATGAGTTTTATAGACATTCTAGATCTAAAGATGGGTATGATGGATGGTGTAAATTATGTCAAGATGAATGTAGTAAAAGATATCATGCTACAGAACAAGGGAAGATAATTACTAGAGAAATTAAAAAGAAATATAGAAAAACAGATTCAGGAAAAGCGTCAAATCGTAAATATGCATTATCTGAAAAAGGTAAGGTAGGACAACGAAAAAACCAAATTAAACATTTATATGGTTTAACTTTAGAAGATGTAGATAATATATTGATACAACAAAATCATATGTGTCCTATTTGTGGTATTTTATTAGCTGAAACAAGAAGATGTATTGATCATAATCATTATAATAATACTGTTCGTGGCATACTGTGTCATAGTTGTAATGTTGGTCTAGGTCATTTAAAAGAAAATATAGAAATATTAAAGAAAGCAATAGAATATTTAGAGAAATAATATGAGAAGACGATCTACTCGTAAACATGAATGGAATCCTATGTCATTAGGTGGCTGTGTCCTTTGGTTACCATTTTATAAATATGGTAAAGAAGCATCTAAAATTTGGGATCAATCAGATAATCATAATGATGGTATTATTAATGGAGCAGTACCATATGCTGGTAATCCTCAGATGACTAGTATCGGCTCAACCTATAACTATGGTGACTTCACCTCTGGTAATGCCTTCTTCTGGTCATCTCTTGACCTAAGTGCTCTTGCTGGAACAGATTTAGGTTATACTCCTCACTATATTGAAGTCCTCGACGCCGCAGGCAAGAAAGCCACCGGCTACCTTGCTGGAGTCGGGGCAGGGGAGACGTTGGGGAGTGAAATTATAACCAATGCTGCCGACAGGGAATTTTCTTCAGACACGGGATTTTGGGTTAAGGATGCTGGATGTACCATAGCTGTCGGGGTAGCTCATTTTGTTGCCGTAGCTGTAAACTATGGATTAAATCAGAATGCAGCTCTGTTAACGTATTTGGCTCTCTACAAAGGAATACTAACGGTTTCAAATCACGTTGCAGGCAATTTGGATATTTCGAGTTTAACTCGCGTTAGTTTATCAACTGGGAATGGCTTAAAAACAGGATATATTATTGGGTCTTCAAACGGAAGATTTTACATCATTGCCGGAACAATTGCTTCATTAGATGCTGACGATGTCTCCTTTAAGCGTGTCACCGATCCTCCCGCAACCGCCGTCCATATCGTCAGTGCCTTAAATGGCACAACGAGAAATTGGGCAAGCGTTGAGAGTGGATTTAATCCAAATACGATAACAAGCTGGAGAATAGATAAAGTTAGACCAAAAGTAGGAATAGGATGGTACTTTGATGGGGTGGATGATTATGTAAATTGTGGTGCTAATGCAAGTCTTACCATTGGTATAAGTGATTTAACAATATTGGTTTGGGTAAGACCATCTGGATATCCTTCGACTCTTCATAGATTAGTGACCAAACGTGATGGGGCAGCATGGTATAGCTTATATTTAATTTCAAGCCTTGCCTACTTTCAACTTGAAATTGCCGCAGGAGTTGGCGTAACAAATAATACACCTATTACCATGAATAAGTTTTCTTTATTGGGAGCTACTAGAAATTATTCTGGTAATCTGTGTAGTGCATATACTAACGGTAGTCTAGATGGTTCATCTGCAGCCGGAAATATTGATTTAACCAATGCAGCCACTCTTGAAATTGGGAGTTGGGCGTCACAGGCTGGACAGTATCTAATAGGTGAAATTGGCGAAGTCCTTATATTTAATCGTGCTTTATCAGCACATGAAATTAAATCATATTATGATAAAACTAGACATATTTTTGGTGTATAATGGATTTTTCTCAATTTGATGATGGTACTACTATGAAGTTAGCAAATATGGAATTGCTGAAATATAAACCAGCAAATTCTAAAATTGCTGAGTTTCATAAAAGTACAGCTAAAACTAGACTTATTTTAGGTGGAAAGCGAAGTTCAAAAACTTATAGTAATATAGGAGAAGTTTGTTGGGCAGCTTTGGGTATTCATCCATATTTAGATTATCCAGAACCACCTTTACAGATTAGATATTGTACAGTAGATTTTAATGGTATTTTTAGAATTGCATTACCTTATTTTAAAAAGTTTTTATATCCTGACGCATGGGATGGTCATTGTAGTAAAGAACGTCCTATTTTAATATTAAAGAATGGTACAGAAATAGAATTTAAAAGTTATGAATCTGATTTGGAATCCTTTGAAGGTGTATCTCGTAATTTAGTATCTATGGATGAGGAACCACCTTTAGATGTATTTCAAAGTAATTTTATGCGAACTATTGATGTTGGTGGAAAATTAATTATTACCTGTACCCCTCTTCACGGATTAACCTGGCTCTATGACCAATTATATGATAATCCTGAAGCTATTCCTCCAGCAGTAGAACATTGGCATGTTCGGACTGATGAAAATCCATATGTGACAAAGAAAGAAATTGACTCAGTGAGGGCCAATCCAGCAATGAAGGATAACTTGGAAGCTGCTTTGATGGGTGAATTTATTCCTAGAAGTGGATTAGTATTAAAATCATTTTCTGATAAAAATATGATAGATCCTATTAAGATAACTGATGATCATATGATATTTATTGGAATAGATCCACATGATCGAAATCCTTGGGGTATTCTATTTGTAGCCTTTAATAAAGAAAATGAATATATTGTATATGATGAAATATTACAAGCAGGTACAGTTACAGAACTTGTGCCTGAAATAAAGAAGAAATTACATGGACGAGTACCACAGATTAGTGTGATGGATACATCTGGTAAAATTGTACAAGCAACATCTGGTAAAAGTATTAAAGATCAATTAATGTCTTCTGGTATTTATACTACTGATGCAGATAAAGATGTTCCAGCAGGTATTTTAACATTAAACTCATTATTTGATTCTGAGAATAAGAAGCCAAAGTTATCTATTACTAAAAATTGTGTAAATCTAAAAAGAGAATTACGTCATTATCTATGGGATGATTGGGCTAGAAATAAGAATCAAAAAGATCCTAAAGAGAGAGTATTAAAGCGAGATGATCATTTAATTGATAGTCTTAGATATATATGTATGGTTCCAATAATTTACCGTCATCCAGGATATAAATTTTTACCAAAAACTCCTGATAGATTAAATAAAGTAACTGGATATTTTTAATGTCAGAATCTAAAATTAATTCTTCGAATGCAAAACGAGCAGATGTTTTAGGAGTTAGTGAAAATCCACAAGATTGGACATGGTTTGTTGATCAGTCTAAACCTAGTACACACACCGATTGGTATAACTTACCAACTATTTTAGAATTTGCAAATGCAGCTAGAAAGTATGGACTTGATCCTGCTGATTTTGTAGCATTAGGTATGTCAGAAAGTGGGTTAGGAAATTTTGATCCTGGTAATCCAGCACGAGTATTTTGGAGCAAGCATCCTAGTTTAATGAAAGCTCTTAGTGGTGGCGATGATTCTGGAAATTTAGCATTTATGTTACCAGAAGATGAATCTAGAAAGATATCCTTAGACTTTGCGGCTAAATTTTTGGCTGAAAAGTTTAAACAATATCCTAATGATAGAATGACAGCATTACAGGCATATTCTGGTTTAGGTAATACATTATATGGTGGAAATCCTGATGTGGTAGAATATAATTTAGGAAGCAAAAGAGCATTTGGAAAGCCTTATAATCAAATTAATTATGCTAAAGAGAAACCACAAGCACAAAGAGTAGCTAGATTAGCTGAACAAGTAAAGACAAATCCAGATATGGTAAATACTATTTATTCTCCTTCACTCATGGATATATTAATGAATAAGATATCAAATCAGAAAGCAGTTCCTATAGGAGAATCAGGACTGATTAATCCTTTTATACAAAGTTTATTACAATATTTAGGACAACCAAGTAGGTAAATATGATCGTATCAAGAGAAGAAAATCCCGCTCTCTTTGTGACAAATCTTTATGAAGCTTCCAAGCGATGGCGTACACCTTATGAAGATCGCTGGAAAAGATTTTATAAACTTTACAGAAGCTGGCGTGATGTAACTACAACTCCATTTAAATCTAATATTTTTGTTCCATATATTTTCTCAATCGTAGAATCAGTCGTTCCAAAAATGTTAGGCACGATATTCAATACTCGACCTATTCTTTCTGTTATATCTCGTAAAAGTGCAGCAGAAGGAATGGCTATATTATTGGAAAGATTATTAGAATATCAATTAGATGAAGAACAGTTAGAGTTATTCAGTAAGATACTTGAATTTTTTAAGGAAACTGCTATTTATGGTACATCTTTTGCTAAGATAATTCCAAAGTTTAGTGATGATGAACTTGTAAGTTTTAATTATATTGATATTGAACCATTGGATTTATTTAATGTTTTTCCTGATTATAGAGCTAAATCTGTTCGTAGAATGAAGCATATAATCCAATTGGCATATATGGATTATGACGAATTACAGAGATTATATGAGCAGGGCTTTTATACCAATGTTCCAGAGTTACTTAATCATACTGAATCAATGGCAAATGTAGATCAGTTTAAGAAAGATCGTTTATCCAGTGTCGGTATTTTGGATGAGTATGGATTTGATAATAATAGAAATATTGTAGAAGTATTAGAATATTGGGATAGAGATAAAATAATTGTAATTGGTGCTAAGAATTTTGTATTAAAAATAGAAGATAATCCATTTCAGGGATTGCTTCCTTTTATTATGGCAAGATATATTCCAGTACAACATGAACTGTATGGTATAGGAATTCCTGAAGTAGCTGAAAATCTACAAGAAGAGTTAAATAGCGTTAGAAATCAGCGTATGGATAATGTGAACTTGATTATTAACCGTATGTGGATTGCTAACAAATATGCTGATATAGATTTTGATAACATGATATCTTACCCAGGTAATGTTATTTTATCTAATGATGTTAATGCTATTAAACCATTAGATACTCGTGATGTTACTAAATCTGCATATATGGAAGAAGATATTATAAAACGAGATATGGATACTGCCACAGGCGAGTATTCATATTCAAAAGGAGAACCACCTGAACGTAGAGAAACTGCTACAGGAATTATAAGATTACAACAAGCATCAAATATTAGATTTGATACAATTATTAAGATGTTAGAGTTTACTGTTCTACGCAGTATTGCAAAAATGTTTGTATGGTTAGATTATCATTTCTTACCACCTGAAGAATTTGCTAAAATTGTTGGAATTGAAGAGTTTCAGAGATATAATGGTATGTCTTTTTATCAGCAAGATATTAATGAGATGCTGAAACAATATAACTTTCAGCCCATGGGCTCTTCAACTACTGCTATTAAGGAAGTTAGAATTCAGCAGATTATGCAAGCTTATAAAATGTTCAATCAAGATCCTTATATGGATCAAGTTGAATTACGAAAAATGGTTCTTGATGTATTGGATATTAGAAATATCGGAAGATTATTAAAACCTGAGCAAGCAATGGCAATGCAGCAACAGCAACAAGCCATGATGGCACAAACTGGTCAAGAAGCACCAGGTGGTAAAGGTGGTCCACCACCTGTCGCCCCACCAGGACAGCCAGTGATCAGTCCACAAACACAAATGCAAGAATTAGCACGGGCTGCAGGAGGTGGTCTGCTATCAAGAGCTACTGGAGGCCCACGGCCAACAACTGGAACTATGCCTGGAGTTAGTGGAGAATAATATGTCACAGTCTAAAGAATATCGTAGACAATATTATCTTAAACATAAAGAAAACCTCTTACAACAAGGCAAAACTTATTATAATATAAATAAAGATATAATTTTAAAGCGAAATGCAAAGTATAAAAAGAATAATCCTGATAAAGCTAAAATATGGGATAAAGTCTATAAAGTACGTAATAAAGATAAATTAAGAATACGTAGAAATTGTTATAAATATGGATTAACAGAAGATCAATATAAACAATTATTTTTACAACAAGAAAATAAATGTGCTATATGCGGTAAAATCTATGATATGTTATGTGTAGATCATGATCATAAAACTAATAAAGTAAGAGGATTATTATGTAATCAGTGTAATTTAATATTAGGCAATGCTGGTGATAATAAAGAAATTTTAGGTAATGCAATAAAATATTTAGAGGTAACAGAATAATGGCAATTTTAGGTGGTCAAATTGGAGAAAGTATGTCTCAACAGAGAGAAGCAGATATACAAAATCTGCGTGATTTTTCTCTGTTAAACATGTTTACACCTGAAATGATAGAATCATATAGAGGTAAAGAAATAAAATTTCCTAATATAGGAACAGGACCATCTGCATTAGGATCATTGTTAAATCTTCTTGATCCTACAGGTATGATTGGTGGACCGTCTGGATTTATCTATAATACATCATCTCAAACATCCCCACAATTATTAAAAATGCTTGATACGATAAAAAAGGTTGGAGCAACAGCAGAGGAACTTTCTCCACGTATGAGTGCAGTTACAGCAAAGATGCCAGTGAATGTAATGAAACCTATACCAAAATCACCATTAACTATTGCTGAATATCTTGAGCCATCTCAAATGCGTCCATTAGGAACAGCACAATTATATAGACCTGATCCTACTGCGGTTATTCATGAAGGAGCACATGGATTACAATCACTTGATCCAGAAGTTAATAATCTTTTAAATGTACTATATGCCAAATCTCCAATAGGAACAGAAGCAGCTCTTACAAAAGTTGGAGTATCTCCTTATATACTGAGGCAAGATTTTGGAGCCAGATTAATTGAGAATTTAATGGCTGAACATGTAGGAAATAAATTAGGTATATCACTTCCTCAAAGTAAAATTCCATTTACTTCAGAAGCTAAAGATAGAATGTGGAAATTGTTACAGAGCGAACCTGCTAAAAGTAATTATGTTCCACTTAAAGAAAGTACAAAATTAACTAAAACTAAAGTTCCTAAAACTTCAGAAATATTACAACAGACATATACAGATATGATGAATTTAACATCAGAATTTCATCCTTTAAGATCAAAAATTGAAGAAAATCCTTTTGCAAGAGTAAAATTTTATAACGAATTAAAAACTAGAGTAAAAAATTTACCTGAGAGCTCATATAAAAAACAGGCTACTACATTATTAAGTAATATAAAAGATCCTAAAGATCCTTCAGCTGCTTTAGATTTAGAATTTGTAGCACAACATGTTCATGAAGGATTAAGAGCATTGATTCCAAAACAAGAAATGTTATTATTTGCCGAATTTGGTTCTGAAGATGCTCCTAAAATTATATCTAAATTATGGAATAATGTATTGAATCCTTTAGAAGAAGGCAAAGTTAAATTACTTAAAACAGCATCACCTGGACGTAAAACTATTGAGAAACAAAAAGATATTGCAAAATCTAAAGAAATACAAGATATTATAAAAGAAGAAATAGGTAAATATATACAAAAACCAGGACGTGGCGGCACAATTACTTCTAAAAAAGGTGGAGGTATGATGTCCACTGAATCTGACAAATTAAGTACATATTTAGAAGATATACCACGCCCAACAGAAGTTAATCAACTTGGTCGTAAATGGGAATTTTAATTACGGAGGTGACAATGGATCGTAAGGAATTATTGTTAGAATCTTCTGTGCATAAAGAGATTACTACAGAAGAAGAAGTAAAATTACGGAAAGCTGCTGAAGTCGGAGCAATGTATTTATCTATGAAAGATTCTCCAGGCTGGAAAGATCTTATGGAGAAACATATTAATAGACAGATCTCTCAGGAGAGATATTTAGAAGCTCCTAATGATCAATTAGCCGATATTAGAGCAGAACAAAAATCACTTTTTACTCTCTTAAATTTCATCAAGAATCGCATTGATGAAGGAGATAAAGCATTTAAAACACTCAAGAAGAGTGCATAGAATGAAAGGAGAAAATTAAATGGCTGAAAAGAAATCATTAGATCAGATAGTTAATGACACATTAAATAGTAATTTTGGTATTTCCGACGCAGATTTGCAGGCTCTGTTTGAGGACACAGCTGCTGAAGCAGCTTTAGTTCCGACTACTGTGCCAGCCACCCCGACTGTAGAGCCGGTGAACCTGCCACCTGCAGTAACTACACCAATAGTTCCTGCAATTGTGGCACCTCCTGTTGTAGTACCTGAATCTACGCAGGTTGTAACATCTTCGCCTAAGTCGTTGGACTTAGAATCTTCTTTAAAGGCTGCCAATGATAAATTGGCCTCTTTGAATATTATTGTTCAAGAACTTTTAAAGAAATCTCAGACATCTCCGACAGATGCAACAATAGTAACTCCATCTAATCCATTAGATGAGGTGGATGATCAGGCTATTATTGAACGACCAAAAGAATCCATTGTAAAAATGGTTCCACCTCTCGTTCATGCCATTTTGAAGCAAGTGCTTCCACAAGCATTTGTAGAATATGACAATAGTAGATCGGTTAAAGAATATATAGAAAAATTTAGAGCAGATCATTCTGACTTTGAAGAACTACGTCCTTTAATGCGTCAAATTGTTGCAGAAAATCCAAAGGTTAATGATACAATAGCTTCTCTTCCTCGTGTTTACGATGAAGCCAAAGCTAGAAAAGCTGCAATGTTGGATACTATGAAGAAAGAATTAAATCTTTCTACTACGAATCCAGTACCAGCTCCATCATTATCAGAAGAAGAGATTCTTACAAAACTTGAACAAAGGATTGCAGAGAAGATTAAAAAACGAAGATCGCTTTCGGGTACACTAACAGCATCTCAGACAACTCCTATAAGTCCGGCTGATCGGCAGACACCAACTGCAACAGATAAACCAATGACTGAAGAGGAAAAAATGTTTGCAGAGATGATGGCATCTGGACCTCCTTCTACTAATTTCTTGCATGGGCTTGATTTAGCAGCAGCAAAAAGGTAAGGCCAGAAAATACTTAAAAAAGAAAGGGGTGAAATAAAAATATGGCAGCTACAATGGTAACGAATGCAACTGGTTCTCAGAATATATTGTCGAACTTGAGAGTCGTTGACATGGCTGATAAAATTTATCTTTTACAGCCAGAAGCCGCTTAGTAAAATGGGTGGCTATAAAGCATCCCTGATGCTGGAATATCTCATATCCATTTCCCAAGGAGGAATAAAGTATGGACGAAGAGACAATCAGCAGGAAGATAAGGTGGTCTTGGCTCGCAGGTATTATTGATGGAGAAGGATCATTAGAAGCTAATTGGTGTACCAGAAAGAATCTAAGTAAAAAAACTGGTGAATTATTAGTAACCAAGGGCTTTTATTGTAGAATTAAAATTGATAATACTGATCCTCGTATGATTGAGAAAGTTAGTATAATTTATAAAGAAAATAAGATTGGGTTTTATTATAGAACTTATAAAGATAATAGACCTAATAGAAAATGGGCAATCTCAATTGTAGTACAAGGAAAAGGAAATTGTAAGAAAGTTCTTTTAGGAATTTTACCTTACATTTACAATAAGCGAGATCAAGTACATAAGTTCTTAGAATTAATTGAATATAGAGATAGTCTTGGTTATAAAGGTGGTTTTAAAAAGATTCAAGGATCACGATGGACGGGATGGAATGTTGATCCTGATTGGAAACCACTTGATCAAGATGAAATACTTAATAAGTTAATTCAAGAATTACTAGATTTAAAACATAATCCACCATCTCCCTCAGAGACTATACGGGAAGCCAACAAAGTTTTAATACTTCGTTGATGATATAGTCCGAACTACATAGTGATATGTAGAGATAGTTAGAAATAACTATCCGCCTAGAAATAGGTCTTAAAGTAACAGATTGCCTTTGTATGTTCTAGTTTCTCGTCTTAATAAACGAGTTGCTATTAATACTACAATCGAATGGCCTGAAAACGACTTAAATCCATCTTGGTCATCTTTGGCAGCTTCTGCTACATCTGCTGCGACTAATTTTACTGTGGCAACTAACGAAGGTAACTACTTTAACAAGTATGATCTCGTTAAGATTCCTGCTACTGGTGAAGTTATTCTTATTACAGCAACTGCAGCATGTGCGGTTACGGCTATTAGAGCGTATGGCGCAACAACTGCAGCTAGTGCAGCAAATTCTTCTACTATGGTGATCATCGGTGCGGCATTTGAGGAAGGTTCTGCTTCTACTGCATTAGTGTCCAAGAGTCGCAAAGCTGCTCGTGTTTTCAATTATCTACAGACTATTAGAAAATCCGTTGAGGTGACTAATTCGATGTTAAATTCTGAATTGTACGGCGGAAATTATCGTGCGTATGAGCGGAAGGTAAAGGGTATTGAGTTAATGCGAGACATCGAGCGTATGGCTTTATATGGCGAGCGGTTAGAAGACACGTCGAGTGGGTTAGATGCAACTATCTCTCACGCACGGCGAACGTCAGGTGGAGCTGATTATTTTATCAGCACAAACGTGACAGCAGTTGGCGGAATTCTTACTGAATCCGATTTTGAGGCTTTCATTAGGACAGTGACGAGATTTGGTGGAGACGAAGTGTATTTATTGGCTTCTCCTCTTATCATATCCGTAATTAGTCAATGGGCGCAGGGCAAATTGCAGATGTATTCCAAGGATAAAACCTACGGAATTGCAATTGCTCAGTATCTCTCTCCTCATGGAACCTTGAATTTGATCAAGGACTATATGCTAGAAAACGCTGGTTCTGTGTCGAATACTTCTTTGTATGGTGGCTATGCGTTTGCGTTGAAACTCGACGAGATGGTTTATCGCTATCTTCAGAATAGAGACGTAACGATGGAAGCTGATATTCAGCATCCAGGAGACGATTTCGTAAAAGATCAGTATATTTGCGAAATCGGCTTTGAGTTCCATAATGAAGAGAAGCATGCCTTATTGACCGGAGTAACTGGATAATATTTATGAATAAAGAAGATTTATCTTATATTGCTGGAGTTTTTGATAGTGAAGGATGTGTATATATTGTTCGTAATAAACGAGCTAAAACTGGTAAAGTTCATTATTACTTACGTATACAAATTACTATGGCTAATAGAAAACTTTTGCAATGGATAAAAGACACTATTAATATTGGTTTTGTTACAAGAACTAGTTGTAAGAAAAATAAAGAACATGGTTATCGTGAACTATTTGTTTATGTAGTGGAACGAGAAAATGCAAAACAATTCTTACAAACTATTCTTCCTTGGCTAAAAGAAAAGTATGAACAAGCTTTAATAGCAATTGAATATCAAGAAAAAGTTTGTCATGCTTATATTAGAGGAATGACAAAAGCCGATATATTAGTTCGTGAATATTATAAAGAGAAACTGTCAGGTTTAAAAAGCGTGCCTGGAGAAAGTAATTTCTCTTGTAAAACCTCTCTGAAATCGGGAAAAGTCTGCGATGATAATTCCGAGCCAAGACAGAAGTCAGGCGTAGAGACTGAGCGAGAGGCTCCTATTAAAGAGGATGATGCTACAGTCCGATCTGCATATAATTTGAATATGCAGAACTTGGCAGAAATGTCCAAGTATGATATCAATAATTTAGATATCATTAACAAAAATGGGAATGCTCACAGGAGTGACCGGCTAATCTAGTTTAATCTTTAACTATAGGGGCTGATTAGATTCGGCCCCTATAAAATTCAATGGAGAATCTATGCAGTACAAAGATTGCGATATTGCTTATGCGGCAGGAGTTTTTGATACAATAGGTAGTATTAATATTATTCATACAATTATTCCTGAAGAAGTGGTAGATGAACATTGTTTATTTGTATGGATAACTGCTTCAAATTTTAAGCTTATGACTGCTTTACAGAAATTTGGTGCAGTAATAGGAAAACGAGCAGATGGTAAATATAAAGCAAAATGGAAAGATAAAGCAGCTGCAGATTTTCTATTATTAATAATGCCTTATTTACAAATTAAAACAGATCAAGCAGATTTAGGTATAGAATTTATGCAATATAAATCTACAGCAAAAGATCCTAAAACCTATGTCATGCCTCTGTCAAAACGCTTGAAACTTCTTAAAAGAGAAGATATAGACGATTGAAAGGAGTAATATTATGATATTTATGGCAAGAAATAAACGATTGAGGGTAATACTTAAACCAGCATTTTACATTCTGGACGCAAATGGACAACGAGTACAAATTCCTGGACGTACAGTAGAATTTATGAATGGTCGTCTAGAAATTGAAGATCCAGAAATTATTGCGATGATGCTGAAACATGACTATTGCAACATTAGATTTGCACCAGTAGAAGATGAAAAGGAATGGATTGCAAACCATCCTGAATATTTTCGTCCTTCTATTGAAATGGTTACTGGAGCAATAGCTACTATTAATACACCATCACCTTTAGCACAAGCTGCAAGATCACATATACAACCAGACAAGAGAAGTGATCCTGTAGTAGATTTAGATTCTATTATTGATAGTAAATTAGATACCAAGTTGAATGCTTTTGCTGAACAGCTATTTGCTAAACTTAATATCTCAAGTGCGTTACAAGTAGAAACATCAAAGGCTAAAAAGGTATTTACATGCCCAGTACCTGGATGTGGATTTATTGGGAAAAGTGGAGTTGAGATTGGAAAACATAAACAAATGGAGCATACAAGTACATAACTTGACCTATAGGCAAGCGGACTGTCTCAACGTACTTACTGTCCGCTAACATATGGTAAGTACGTTTTATGAGGAATAAACATGGCTTTCTCAGATCGTGGTACAATTCGTACAAGAGTTATTGAGTATTTAGATGGTCGTACTGATTTAGATACATCTATTAATTCGTGGATTAATGATACTCGTAGAAATATAGCAACAAAATATGATTTCGCATACTTATTTACAGAAGCAACAGCAACCACATCAGCAGGAATAGCCCGCTATGCATTACCTGCTGATTATTTAGGACATTTAAATTTATTTATTGGAACAAAGAAGTTGATAAGATTACGTACTAATGAATTTGATTCAATTCATGGTACAGATATAGATATACAAAGTACTGATGGTACAACAAAATATTTGACTACAATAGGTTCTAGTGAACAAGATGAACCTGATTATTATATAGATAGAGGTATGGAATTTGATTTATATCCTATTCCTAATGGAACATATACATTAACAATAAGATATTATGCTAATCCAGCAGATTGGACAAGTGATGTAGAATATGATTATATATCTACATTTCATAATGAGGCTGTAATATTTGGTGCCACATTACGAGGAGCTATTTATTTAGAAGACGATAAAAAAGCACAAAAATTTGATACATTATATTCACAAGAAATAAAAGCAATATTACAACATGAAAAAAATAGGCAAAATGCAGATACATTAATAAGATGGAAAACTTATAAAGATTTTTCTCCAATACAAATAAAACGTATAATGAAGATAGCTAATTAATGGCTTGGACAAAAGTAACCAAATCAGCAGATGGGTTTACAAAAATAGATAAGTTACCTACTATTGCAGGTGACTGGTTTGTAGGAGATTGGTTTGTATTAGGATGGTTTGTTGGAACTACATCTTGGGACACATTACCAAAAATTATTACTAATTGGACAATAATATAAGGATTAATATTAATGGGAAATTGGGCATCTTTTATTTATCGACCTACATATGCCGCACAAGGTATAGCAGAATATACATTATTTGATACTGGGCTTGTGTGTGCAGATTCAGAATTATTATTAGTACAGACACATCGACAAGCTACTTCTAATGTACATGGACTAACATTTACAGGTGAAGGAGCAGGTAAGGGATTAGATGCAGATAAAGTTGATGGATATGACTTTGATGCATTTGCTTCATCCGCACATACACATTCAGGAACAGAGATTACGTCAATAGTGGCTTCTGCAACTTGTGCAGTGAATGCTTTAAGTGCTTCAACAGCTACAAATTCTTTAAATGCTAATGATTCTAATTTATTAGATGGATTAGATTCATTAGCTTTTGCTGCATCTGCACATGCCTCACAGCATCTATCAGGCGGAGCAGACTCTATAAAATTAGATGATTTAGCTTCTGCGGATGACAATACAGATTTAAATGTCACATCTGGAGCACATGGTTTAATCCCAAAATTTCCAGGCAATATTACTACTTTCTTTAGAGGAGATGGAACGTATGTAGCTCCTACAAGTATTGGAGGAGCTAAAAGAGTAATAATTCCAGCTGGTGCATTTGAATCACGAGCAACACCTACTTCTGCTTGGATGGCCTTTGCACAAACAGAAGGGACTAATTTTGACTATGGTCAAATAAATGCTCCAAGTGGAAATGATACAAAGGCGTTTACTCCATCTATAACATTAGGTAGTTGGAATCAGACTGCTATGACTGGTACAATAGGATGGAAAACATCAACTACTAGTGCATCTCCAGCTGGAGTCGTATTTACTATTTATGGTGTGGGAGTATCAGGCGGCCAGATATTTGATTCTGCATTGACAGAAATATCATCAGCTGCGGTGTCAGCTGGTACAACAGCTAATGCTTTAAACTTATCTCCATTTATCTTTACACCATCAGTAATGCTCTCTGGTTATGATTCAGTATGGGAAATTATGAGAAAAAGTCGTACCGCCTCTGGGGCAGTTGGAGATACTTTATTAAATACTGCTAGTATAATGTTCTTTACTCTTGAATGGACAGAAATATAATATGTCTTATCAATTATTTGGTTCTGATCCTATAGTCCGTGGAGAAGCCGGAGGCCCATTTACAGCTATAGATGCTTATAGTGCTTCTATTTCTCAATGTAGAGGTATAATGAAATCATTTTCTGTCTATATAGTTGCAAATGTAACTGTATTTAAATTAAAAATATTTAGAGATGATGGCACTAACTTTATTTTTATAGGAGAAAGTCCAGCATATTCTCTTAACGCAGGATTAAATTCTGATTTGTTATGCTGGATACCGGTTGAAAAGAATGATCGTATTGGTAGTTATCAAGCTTCTGGAACAATTAGTTGTGCTACTGGTGGAGGTACAAGATACAATAAAAATGGAGATATTATAACCACATCAACGAAAGCAAGTTGGACACTAGATGCTTATTCTCCTTATTCAATACAAGGACGAGTTTATACAATAGTAGGATCACTGTGGATTTAGAAATTATAAAATAATATGGCAATAACAGATACAACTCCGACAGCACAACCATCACTTTCAAGTTATTTAAATAGTGTTCTATCTAATGTTGGACAGAACGCTGGTAGTACAGGAATACAAGCTCTAGCATCTCAATTGGGTTTAGGTGGAACTACACCTGAACTCTCTCTTTCTGGTATATTAGGACTACTGGGATCAGCAGGACTTAAATCAGCTGGTGGAATAATGGGAGATAATCCTGTTCTTCCTTGGATGACTTCACAATTATCAAGTACTCTTGGTGGACTATTAAATATACCTGCCCTTGGAACAGGAGCGACTATATCCCCAGGTGTTAATAGTATGGCTGGAAATTTGATTGGTAAAGGATTAGGAACGGTATTAGGAAATGTAGTGGGAAATACTTTTAGTGGTCTTGCATCTCAAATCGCTCCTTTTCAATCTATGGTCACTATGGAAGCAGGTCAAAATTACACTAATCCATATGCTAGTTATGCTAGTAATATTCCTTTAATCGGGCCTGGAATTGCTATGTTATTTGAAGCATTTGGTAGCAGAGATGAAAAAATGCAAAAAAGAATTGGTGAGGCAATAACACCTATATTCAATAGTGGAGCTAAACGAGTTGAACAATTAAAAGCACAGGGCTATACTGATTATGATATCTATGGTATAGCAAAAATGAATAATATGTATGTAGAAGGTAATAATGGCCAAATAACAGGCATGTATACAGGAGAAGAAACGACTGCTATGTCTCAACTTCGTGGAGCAACTACAGGAGGTGGGCCAACTGGTTGGGTATATGATCCTTCTCAAGGATGGACTTCATATAGTCCAGCAAGTATGTATACAGGAGCATATGGAACTGGTGATGTTGCAAATCTGCCTTCATCTTGGTGGGAACAACAATATCAAAAAGAAGCTCCTTCAAATCTATTAATGTCTATGACAGGAAATCCATATGAGGGAATATCTCCCACGAATGAATCTGGATTAGCATTGAATTATGGAACTACCGTAGCTGGTACTCATGAACAGTTATTAGGAAGTCCTACTTTATCTGGTGAAAATACATCTAAAATTCCTTGGTATCAAACAGTAGCAAATCCTACTTATAGTGAAAGTGGGTATAATCAATATACAGCAGAGGCCCAACGTCAGACAGATCTTGAGGGAAATATGTGGCCTTATATGGAGGGAGGATGGTATCAAAGCCCACCAAATCCTTATGCTGCATATAATGTTTCAAAAGAAATAACAACACCACTTTGGCAAATGACTCCAGAACAACAAGCAGCTTTTTTTAATAAGACTAATGAAATACAACCAGCAATATCTTCTACATTAGGAAGTCAACCACAATCACTAACATCAGTATTAGAACAACAAGCAGGAACATCTACTTCATTAGGAGAAGTATCTGATATACAACCACTGACTCCGATACCATCATCTCTTAATCCATCATTTGGTGTATTACAACGTATAGGAGATCCACAAAGTTTATCAAAACAATTAGGAACAAATTCTCAATTTATGGAAGAACTTTTAAAACTTATATGAACTATCCAATAACACGTGCATCATTAAATTTAACTAGAAACTGTAACTTAGCATGTTCATACTGTTTTACATATGGATGTAGAGTTGGCCGTATGTCAGAAGAAATTGCTTATAAAGCTGTAGATTTTCTTTTCAAAAATGCTGATAAAGTTAATCCTGTTGAAATTAGTTTTTGGGGAGGCGAACCATTACTAGAGTGGTCATTATTACAAAAGATTGTTCTTTACGCAAAGGAGAAAAGTGTACAGGTTGTGGTGCCTGTTACTTTTGGTGGTACGACTAATGGTACATTATTGACTGAAGAGAAATTTGATTTTTTAGATGAACATAAGATATTTTTCTTAGTCAGTTTAGATGGTACACAAGAAACACATGATTTCTATAGAAGATTTAAAGATGGTCAGGGTTCTCATGCTACCATTATGAAAAATATGGAAAAAGTATTAGAGAGATGGCCATTCTATAGACCAAGACTAGGCCTCACGGCTGATAGCATTCATAACTTATATAATGATGTTAAGTACTTAATCGATTTTGGTTTTAATTCTATAATCTTTTCTCCAGTTTATGAGACAAAATGGACAGATGAAAAGTGGAAAATCTTTGAAGAACAAGGATATAAGATAGTAGATCTATTAAAAACTTATCGTGATAATGGTCATATTATTGAAATAGAACATTTTAAATCATATCAGGCAGCTGATAATAGCAAATATCCATGTGGTGGAGGACGTAATTATGTTGGAATAGATATTGATGGAGCCATAGCGCCCTGTCACCGATTTTTCAAATTTGACGATAAACGAGCATGGCAAGATAAAGAAATTTGTATTGGTCATATTGATCATGGAATTACTAGATCAGAATTTAGACAGTCATTTATAGATTTTTCTCATAATCAATGTAATGGATGTGCAAGGCTTAAAGATACTCCTTGCAATTCGGGATGTTATGCGGTCAACTTTGACTTTACTGGTGATATAAAAATTCCTCATATAGGATTATGTAAATATGTCGAAGTACAAAAAAAGATATCAATGTATTATAAAGAAAAAATAGGTGATAAGGCTATATCACAAGATAAAAACTGTATTTGCAATTTTGAACATTATACAGGTCCAGTAATAGACAATCCTCCCACGATTTCTTTGGAAACGATAGCATTATTAATATCAGATTTGAATAATCGTGTTTCTGCACTGGAGCGAAGGGGTTAAATATGGGTAGAGTAATAGTCCCGATAGCAAATCATTCTGAAGGTCTACATGCTGGACATCAGGCATTATTAGATTTTGCTAAAACATTTCCTGGAACATATGTAGTAAAAGTTGTAGGACGACCTCGTGATTGGTTAAACCATTTAACACTAGGTTTGGGTTTTGCTCCTGAAAAGAAATCACAAAAAATGGTACAAGATATTATAGATAAAGGATTTATAGTTGAAGATCAAAATGCATTTAAAATAGACGAAAGTTGGAGAGCACCAATGGCTCAAAAAGCTGCTGCATTTGTATCATTATATAAAGATTTTTTATTGACTGATGATTATATTCAAAGAGCTACTGCTATAGTAATGGGTGCAATGGCTTTTCAACATTCAACTGTTAGTAGAAATGATATTATTATCAAAGGACCAGATATTGCATCATTTTTTCAAAAATCTGTGAGTAAATTAGGAAATAGTGTTGATATAGAAATCTTTCCTAAAGTTATTAAAAGTTCAATAACAAAAATTAGAGAACAAAGTTCTTTTAATAAAATACCATCTATGTATAATAATTTTATAAATAGAATAAGATATATGCTTGATGGCGCTAAAGATAGATATAAAATAGGTAAAAATGACAAACTTGTACAGGAATTAAATGATGCATATGTATTAAATACATGTAAAATTAAAGATATTTTGGTATTTGAAGGTGGTCTAGTTCCAGGTCGTTTAGAGGTTGCACAGTTTACATTTCCAACAGATGAAGGCATCATAGTAATTGAGGAGATAGACTATGAGAAATAATGAGGCGACTGATGCCTAGAATTTACCCATTTGCAAATGCCCTACGCTTACGTCAGAATATTAAGTACCCTATTCCAGAAGCTGAAGGAGATAATTTATTTTTTATAGCTATTGCTCCTTGGACTGAATTAGTTAATAAATATACTAATTTAAAATTAGCAACTTATTCACCAGAAGATATGATTAGTCGTTATATTAAAGGTGAATTAACAATTAATAGAGATGCACCTATTATTCATTATAAAAAAGATAAAGTTGAGATAATGAGTGTTGGTGCAGCTACAAGATATATGAAATCATTCTTTAATGATAGTCATATAACTAATGAATATTTAATGGCTTATTTAGTAGATGATGTTGTATATGATTCTGCAGATTCGTGGTATGTAATATATAATTGGGAACCTATATCGCGAGAGGTATTATTTAATTATAAAGATAAATCACATTGGGAACGAGCTATTGCTTCTAAAGATAAAGCAATAGTACAAGAATGTACAAATACATTTATGGAATTTTGTTTTAAAGAATTGAAGAAATCTGAATTATATAGAATTCTACCAGTTAGTTATATAGACGATATGACACCTATAGCAGATGAAATTACTGATCTAGAGGGCTACAAACGACATGTATTTTTTGCAAAATTGGGATAGATTACTACCTTCAGAAGGTATTATTATATTTCCTAACATATTATATAAAGATGTAAACGATATTTCTCTTGAAGAACGTGAGATCACAAGAAAGTTCTTTAAATATAATCCAACATATTTAACTCATACTACTTCTATAAATATTAATAAAGGAAGTCAGATTGATCGTAAATATTGTATTTATGCGTATAAAGACGATATATGTATTGGATGTATTTTATCTCAGGAAATATTAGACAATCCTGATGGGTATGGTAAATATGATTTTGAGAATATTAAATTAGTATATCCTGAATATCGACAAACAAAATACGTGCGTTATTTAATGTCAGATTTTCTTCATTTAATGTTTAAATCTGGAATTGCAAAGTATTTATATGCTTATGTTCCTATTAAATCAAGTGCATCTTTATTTTTCTATGATATTATCGATATGAATAAGATGCCGTGTATTGGTAAAAGATATATAAGTGATACACCAGATGTTCAGAAATATATTAGTATAAACCATCCTTTTAAATATAATGATAATCATTTTGCTATACTTGAATTTAATGGTGAGATCTATAATAGTATGGATTTAGTAACATATATGAGTGCAGTTCCTAATAGAAGTTTAGAAACAATTAAACGTTGGATAAAAGAAATGGATAATGCAGCAAAACAGGTAAAGAAGTTACAGAATGCATAATTTAATGGTATTCTTTTTTCCTACAAATATATGTCATAGGGGATGTGATGGTTGCTACAATCCATCAGTCAATGAAAATATGTCTATAGAAATAGCAGATAAAGCAATTAATTGGCTTAAAAATATTTGTATTGAAGAGAAAGTTGAACATCTCAGGGTGTCATTTCTTGGTGGAGAACCATTAAATGTTGTAGATACTGTATTATATCTAGTAGACCAGATGGAATCGAACATAGGGTGGGTGACACCTCTACCTCCTGATGGTCATATATTTCATACAAATGGTGATCTTTTAACAAAGGATATTTTAAAAGTATTTAAAGTGCGAAGAATAAAAATAGCACTGAATCCCACATATGACAGTTTGGCACGAATAGAAGATAAAATTTGCCAGATTAAAGCCATATGTGGTGGTTGTACTCTTTCAATAGTATTGAATAAAGTTAACATGCCAAGGATTACTAATTTAGCTCAATTGGCAGTTAAGCATCATTGTCAAATGAGAATTAATAGATTATATGATGGTGGAAAAGATTCTGAATATGTAAAAGAATATGGAAAGCAAATGAAGGAAGTTTTAGAAATTTTATTGGCCTCTCCACGACCAATCTGGCCTAACTGGATTGTGGAATCTACATACCCATCTTGGAAAAGTGTGAAAAATCCGTATTCCTGTGGTCGGTGGTTAGTGATTATAGATCCTGATGGAACATTAAGAAGTTGTAATCCTGACAAAGATACAGTAATTGGACATATAGATACTCATATACATTGGAGTGATTTAAAATGTCCTCAAAGATGGAGTGCTAAGAATATACCAGAATGTCATGACTGTGAATGGGTAACTCTTTGTCAGGCTGGATGCCCTTATGTTCAAAAGCTCACCTTTGGTGAGTATGGACATAAGAGTCCTTTTTGTGAAGAATTTAAGAAATTATTTCCTTTACTTATGAAATTAAATACACGGTGGGAAAATAAATAATGCCCTTCAAAACTAAAATAGAAGCAAAACAATATTATAAAGAACATAAAGATAAAATTACCAAAAATTCTCGTAAATGGTATGTTGCAAATAAAGATTATAACAAATGGCGTAAAATATTATATTCCTATGGTCTAACACAAGATGAGTATATGAATATATGGAAATCTCAAAATGGGATATGCCCTATTTGTGAACAACCTCTTGACTTTTCTTCAGCTGTTGTAGACCATGACCATGATACTAATAAAATACGAGGACTTTTACATCGTGCATGTAATTTAATGCTTGGTCATTTTGAACCTTATATAGACAAAATAGAGAATATAAAACATTATCTAGAGAACTAATATATGACTTGGAATGCTAATTTTCCGCTAGGTTCAACATCAGTGAGTGGATCAGTTGCAGATGATCCTAATTCTCAAATTAGAAATAATTGGAAAGCTATTGAGGATTGGTGGGATATTGATCATCAAACTTTTACCAGCGGCGGCAGTGGACAACATATTGCAGGTAAATCTGGAATACTTCTTGTAGATACTAATACTACTATTACAACAGCAACATCACCAGGAACTGGAGCTATTGGTTACGATACTACCAATGGACAAACTTTAATTTATCGATCAACTGGATGGGGACAACTTACAGCTAATAAATATTCTAGATTACGAGTAGTTTTTAATGAACAGACAATTCCTACTAGTGCATGGACAAAGTTAACATCAGCAGGTGCTACTAGTGGAGTATATTATGATACCTTGTCAGAATTTAATTCTACTACAAGACGTTTTACTGTACTTAATACTGGTATTTATTTTATTAAAGCTAGTATTCGTTTTCCTCATGAAACAGTACTAAATTATCAAAAAGGTATTGCAATAGGTTTAAATAGTATACTATGGAGTAAATCAGTGCTTTATGGTGCAGCCATGCGAAATGTAGATGTAGCAGATATTTTATCATTGGTAACAGGTGATGAAATTGAACTATATGGTTATCAGGAACATACATCTTCTATTACACTTGTAAATGCAAGTTTACATATTATAAGATTATCTTAGGATTATTATGGCATGGAGTAAAACAGTACCTACCACAGGTTCATTTATTGTAGATATTTCTAGTATCTATGTAGGTAATTGGACAGCTATTGAAGATATGAGTGCATTAGAGCATAATGGATTAACTGTTGTATTATCTGGGCGACATAAACCTGGTATTTTACCTGTTATAACATCTACTACAACATCTGGTATCACGGCTATTACAGATCCTTCAACAGGAGCGATGGCACAAGATACAGTATTAGGAGTATCTAATGTATTTACTGGAGCTACTTGGCAACAGATAAATTTATTGAATCATAGTGAAGTAATAGCATATCGTAGTACAGATTATCTTATTACTGCTGGAACAACTGGACTTATTCCATTTGATACAGAATCTATAGATAATTTGGATGAATATAATAATACAACCTATACATTTATAGCTAAAGCTGCTGGATTCTATTTTATTCGTGCACAGGCAAGTTTTACTGCTATTGGTGCTATTGCAATTAATATGTTAATTGAGCAATATAATTCTAGTGATATATTACAAACATCTCCTGTGACATATTGTTACACATTATCATCTGATGAATTGTATCAGGGAATTACAACTATTTTATCATTAATAGCTGGAGATAAAATAAAGGTAAAAGTAACACATTCACGTACAACAAGTATTGTATTAGTAGGAGGTTCAGACCGTAACTTCCTTAATATTTATAGAATCTGCTAGGAATTATTATGGGACAATGGAAAAAGGTATACCCTAATAGTGAAAATGAAATTAAACAAATTCCCAATATCCTACAACAGAATTTTTCTGCTATCGAAGATGCATATAATATAGAACATTATAGTCCAGCATCTGGTAGTGTTGGGTTATCTGGTGAACATAGGATTGGCTCTGTTGGCGCAATATATGAGGGAACAACAACTCAAATTGCTGCATTAACTAGTCCAATGTCTGGAGCATTGGCATTTGATACTACATTAGGTGTATTAGTTAAATATAGTGGTAGTAATTGGCTACGATTGAGTCAGAATTATTGGTCTAGATTTAAAGCAGCCTGTACAAATACTGTGATAGTAACTGCAGGAGCATCTGCTAATACTTTAGTTTTTGATACAGAGGATTATGATACTTTAAATGAATATGATCATACAAGTGGTATATTTACAGCATTAGCATCTGGATATTATTTACTTATAGGACAACTTACAATGGTAGCATCTGGAACACAACTTACAAGTAGTGTGACATCAGCTACAGGAATACCTCCAGGACAAGGATCTCAATATCCACCCGCTCATAATGATACCTATGTTAAGGCCACAACTAAATATGCTACAGATTCTTGGCCTTATTTTGCCACAGATCCGGCAAAATCTTTGACTGGAACTTATGAAAATAATTCTTGGATGTCTCAAAGTGGGGTTGTGACTAATCAAAGATTTCATATAGACCTTGGTTCAGAAAAAATTATAAAACGAATTTATTATGAAAATTTCCACCACGTCGGAACACAGACAGATCGTGGAGTTGAAAATTTTACTTTTTGGGGATCAACTGCCTCTGGTGATTTTGCTGATTTAGTTTATGCGAATGATGGTACATGGGTACAGCTAACGACAGCACAATCTACCTTTGACCAGCATGCTGTTGCTGATGCTTCTGATCCTAAATATATTGAAGTCACAAATACAACCTCCTATCGTTATTATGCCTTCAAGTTTGCAGACAATTGGGGAAATGCTACCTACATGGGGGTTAGGAGAATAGAATTACAGACCGGTGCTCCTATTGTTACATGGACAGTTTCTGGTGCTGCAAGTAATCTTTTAGCTATTGATGATTATCCAACTGCAAATGATGCAGATTTTAATACTACACAAACATGCGGTGCAACAGATATTTTTTCAGGGGGATTAGGAACACTATATACAGAAGTTAGCCCTTTTGTAGTTACTGTAAATTTTAGAAGTCGAAGGCGTGGTTGTATATGTAATAATACATGTTATGGTGAAAACTGTACATGTAATAATGCATGTTATGGATATAGTTGTAGTTGTAATAATGCCTGTTATGGAGATAGCTCTTGTAGTTGTAATAATACATGTTATGTATATATTAAAGGATCTTGTACTTGTTATAATGTCTGTTATGGATATGCAGCTTGTTCTTGTAATGCTACATGTTATGTATATGATTGTGTTACTTGTTATAATACCACATATGGATCAGCAGGTTGTACCTGTGATACTACATGTTATTTAGAAGCTGAAACAATACCAGCTACTGTATTACGAAAAGGTGATATTAATTATCTTGGTACTTCTACTATGTTGACATCATCTTTCGTAGATTATAATGAACGTTGGACTCTTGATCCATCTACTGGCTTAGCTTGGACTGCTGCTTCAGTATCTGGTATACAAGGATTCGGCTATAGTGCAACTCTAGCCTCTGCTGGATGTTCTGCTGATATAAGTCAATGTTATTTATCATTACAATGGTTTCCGTCTCGTCCTGTTATGGGGTTACATGTATATAAAAATAATATATTATATCAATCTACTTATAGACCCATACATGAAGCTGTAACATCTCCATACCAAACAGTAAATACATTTTCTATATTATTTCTTGTTCCAGGTGATACAATAAAAATAGCATATACTAAAACATTAGAAAACGATTATATATTTGGTAATACTGCATTTACATATTTTGCAATGCATCGATTGCCAGTAGACTTATTTTAATATGAGACTAATAATTGAAGGATTTTCTCAAGGTTTAATAGATGAAGATGTTGTAACTCGTATGGGTTTAGCATCTCCTAAAGAAGGTATAACTAAACAGGAAATAAGACTATCTGATTGTCCTGCTTCTGATATCAATGCTATGGATTTTTATACACGACATGCATTAAATAAGATACAGGGACGAGAAGTATTACACCTATCTACCTGGAAAAATTCAGCAATTACTAGAATGTATCAATGGCAAAATCCCTCCTCATCTGAATTTACTTTAGCTTTTTCTTGTGTATCTGGTGCTGCATCTGCTTCAATTGCATCTGTCACTGTATCTGGTGGTTCGGCTATATTTACAGCCGTATCAGCATCTGGATCAGCTCTAGCAGCGTGGAGTCCTGGGCTTAATGATATGATAGATATCGCTGCATATGCTGGATCAGCTATTATGACTTATGGTAGTGATTTACCTCTGGCCGTATATACAGGTAGTAATTATATTGCTCCATTGTTAGATACTGGAGCACCATCTGGTGCAAAAGTTATTGCCTCTTGGGGTTCTTATTTATTTGCAGGTAATATTCTTGTTAGTGGAACAAGATATAGATATCGTATTGTATGGAATGATGGACTTAATCCTAATGTATGGCCATCTGCTAACTTCATTGATTTAGATAATGAAGATGGTGATACTATTACTGCTATGTGGTTATTTAAAGATATGTTAGTTGTATTTAAACGTTATAGAACCTATATTATAAAATATGTAGGTGGAGTATCTATTTTTGATTGGGAAAGAATTGATAGTGGTATTGGTTGTGTTGGCCCCAATGCAATATGTGAAGATGGAGGACTTTTATATTTTATCTCTGATGATGGATTTTATATGTTTAATGGTGTAAATCCACCTTCCTCAATTACAGATAAAATAGAAAGAAGCGCAAATAGATTTAATTTAGAGCCTTCATATGCATTTGAAGCTGATAATTTTGGTGAAAAAGGTCAAATATTTTTTAATATTGCAGATGGTTCTTCTGAACGAAAAAATAAGATATATATTTATGATCCAGTCATTAAAAATTGGAGTAAATGGGAAATTTCTATCGCTTCTTTATCTAATATTTTATATGGTGGAGCGTTAATGCATATAGATTTTCCAAATGCATATGAAACCTATTCTTTAAAAATTGGAGATGCTGGTGGCGCCCATGATACATTTATGGCTATGGGATCATATGATGGATTTATACAACGATTTGGTGTCTCAGAAAATGACTTAGGTATTGCATTAAATTCCTATTGGATAAGTCCTTGGATTGATTTTGGATATCCGGATATAAATAAACGAATATTAAGAGTCTCTGTATTTGTTGATTCTACAGGTATAGAGGATTATACATTAACATTTACAGGTTATTCAGATTGGAATGATATTAGTTCAGTAGTGACAAAAACATTTTCATCTCTAGCCAACAATAAAGATATTGCAGAAAAGAGATTAGATTTTACATTACCATTACGTTCTTTTAAATTTAAATTAGCTATAAATCAATTAAATGCAACTGTGACAATACATAAAGTAATAATAGATTTTCTTGTTAAAGGACGAACACTTGTTAGTTAATCAAATATAATAAGGTATTATAATGGGAATTAGTAGAGGAACATTACTTTTAGATGATAAATGGACACAGAAAAATGCAATTGCATTATCTGAGCGAATTCGTTTACTGGAACAACATATAAATGATTTAGAACAGACACCACATGCTCATGCGTATGCTAATAATCTTAATCAGTTAATAAGTATTGCTGCTACAGCAACACCTGTAGATATTGATGGTTATACTGCTGATCATGAAAGTGGTTTTATATTTGAAAATACAAAAGAATTTAGAAGTTTAATAACAGGTCATACTATTATATTATATTCAATAGCATTTGATCCAGTATCTGTTGGAACACAAGATTTTGAATTTGCTATTGCTATTAATAATGTATGGCAGACAACTGCAACAATGCATCTAGTAGCCCCTGTATTAGCAGTAAATCAAGTATTCAATGTATCTGGTAATAGTACATTTGAAATACGTTATGATGATACAATAAAATTACAAGTACAAAATTTAACAAATACTAATGATATTACTATACAACATATCAATTTAACAATATTTCGGATACATTTCTAAAAGGAGCTAGAATAATATGGAAGATTGGGATTTCTCAGGATATGATTTTGGTGGAGATTTAAGTGGAATGGGAGGCTTTGATCTCAATTCATTTTTGAGTGATACGAGTTGGATGAATGACTCATATTCATCTCCTTATAATTCTACTCAGTCAGCCCAAGACTGGGTAAGTCAGTTTGATCCAGAAGCTTTAGGATATATGCGCGATGATGCAGGAAATTGGATATCTCCAAGTTCTCCATCTACTGGTGGATCATTTCTTAGTGGAATTGGTAGTACACTTGGATCATTAGGTTCTGGATTGTTGAACTTTTTATCTTCATCCACAGGTAAAGGTTTACTTGGATTAGGAGGAGCAGCTGCATCAATAGCTGGTGGAACGCCAACACAGACTATGGATATTAATAGAACACCTATCGCATCTCCAGCTGGACAAAGTGTATTTAATCTTGCACAACAGCAACCACTTACCATGACACCACAAGCTCAATCATTATATAATCAAATGGATTTAGGATCACTTTTAAATGTATTTCCAGCACAGACTTGGCAGAATGCAGAAAATATGATACCACAGACACAGGCTGCACGAGAAGCTGCCTTATCATCTAAATTAGGTAGAGTGGCTCCTAATGCATATTCTAAAGGCCCTGTGGTTCAGAATATGATTTCACAGGTTTCTCAAGAAAATGATTATATGACACAATTAGCTACAGCATTACAACAAGCTAAAGCACAAGCACAACAAGCATCTAATATAGCTATGCCTAATCAATTATCTAGTGCACTAGGAATGGCAAATTATCCACAGACTTATACACAAGGAAATATTGCTAATTTAGCAAATATTCTACAAGCAGTAGAACGTGGTACAGGTGGATTTAATAAAGCATCAACTGATCAGTCACTTTTGAGTCAGTTAGGTGGAGTGTTAGCAGCATTAGGTGGAGTTAAAACAGCATAAAGAGGGATAATATGGATATAAATAGCATTAATCCAAGAATCTTGGAGTATTACCAACAAATGATGTTTCCTGGAAGTGTTCCAGATTTAACAACAGAACCACAGATAGCATCTGGAGAGAGTCAATCAGTTTTAATGAATTTTCTAAAATCACTTTCTCCAATATCTATAAAACAAACTCCAGAAAGTACAGTTATCGGCCCCAGCCCTTCGGCACAAGCACTACAAGAAGGGATTGAAAAAACATTATTTGCTCCAGTACGAGCATCTCAATATGTTAAAGGTAGTATAGAAGATTTTCTTTCACGTCTTTCTTTAACTCCAGAAGGTATTTCTATAAGTAAAACTGGTAAAACTAAACCATCAACAGCAGTATTTAATGTAGATGAAGGCAATGAGCCAATTTCGCCAGCACCAGTAAGTAAAGCAACAAGACAAACACCTTCTATACCTGAAAGTGGACAACAAGTTGGAGGGCCACAGTATAGTACAATTCCTAAACTAGAAACTCCAGAATTTGTACCTATACCAGAAGAAGTTACACCACCTACGGTTGTACCTCCTCCAGCTGAAATACCAACAGAAGAAGATATTGCTGCAGGTATAACGCCGTGGAAACCTAAGACGGATTTTATGGAAAGTCTTAAACAGATTATGGATGAAGTAATTCCTAAATGGGAAGATTTGCCTAAACCAGAATATAAAAAACCTGGTAATATGCTGGAATGGTTAGGTGAGGCTGGACGATTATTGGCTTTAAAGCGATCTGCTGGAAAAGAACCTTATGATGTTATACGTACAGAAGAAGCAGATATAGAAGCTAAAGCAACTCAGAAACGTAATTTTATTGTTCAACGAGCAGCTCAAGTAGCGAATCTTAAACTTCTTGGCTTGCAACAAACAATACAGAAAGAAGAAGCAGATAGAGAAAGACAAGCAAAATTCTTAGAAGTGGCTGCCAAATCAAAACCAGAGTTAATGAATAGCCTTCCTTTTATTAAGGCTGTAGCATCAAATCTTGGTGTTCCATCTGAAGAAGCTGCTAAGATTATTCGACAAGGGTATGATCCAACTACTGGACAATTAAAATTATATCAGACTCCAGAAGAACGAATGGAAACCCAACAGAAAGCTCTTTGGAATATAGCAGAACAAGGTTTAGTAGATACTGGAATGCCTAGAGATCGCGCACGTTTTATATCTCGTGGTGGGAGTAAAGAATATTTAGATTATATGGGGACACAGTTACAAAGTACTATGTCACAGACTCCACCTGATATAGCAAGAGCAAAAGCTATAACTAAAAATATACAAGCATATCAAGCAATGACAAATGTGAATACTGCTCAAGCAAAAGCATTAGCATTAATAGAAAGAGATCCTGGATTAAAGTCATTTGATAAGATATTTACAGATAAAGACACTGCAAATTTCTTTAAAAATGATACAATGCGTACAGCATTGGGTTTGGAAACAAAAACACCAACTCCACATGCACCAGTTGAAGTTAAAGTCGCTGAGAAGATTAAACAAGAAGCTAAAGCAGCAGTTGGTAATCCAATTAAAGAAAAAATATTTTCTGATAAATATAAACACTCTCCATTAGAGATATTATTTACAGATGACGCAACTGCAGCCAATTTACCAGAACCTTTTAGTACTTCTGCTAAAATGGCCCCACCTAATGTGGCAAAAACATATGATACTTTAAAAGCATGGACAGATGATCCTGCTGTTAGGTCAAGTATAGATACAGTTATATTACATAAAAATAAACCTGTATTTGATAGTGTAAATACATTTTTACAGAGTAAAAAACAACCATTTTTGACACAAGATGAACGTTATAGAATTGCTACAGCATCTAATTCAGGTAATCCAGAATTAGTATGGCAAACAGTAGCAGAAATTTTAACTCAGCGGAAAGTTCCATTACCTATTATAAAATAAGGAATTAATATGGCAGAGACAATTGATCTTGCACAGGATTTACAATCTAAGTTACAATTACCGCAAGGTACACCTCCAGTTGGTTTAGAAGCTTATATTCCTCAACAAGAAACAGGTGGATTTTTCAAGGATTTATCTAGTGCTGCAATTAATGAAGTTAGATCAGGACTTGCAGATTTACCAAGAGTATTGAATAAAGTTACTGATGCTCTTAATAATGCTGCAATTAGACAAGGTGTTAATCCTGTTAGAACTGATATATTTGCTCGTCTTGCTGAAGCAGTTGAACCTCAAGATTTTCAAAATCCTGATACATTAGCAGCAAAATTTGGTCAAGTATTTGGTGGTTTGCTTATTGGATTACCAAAATATGGTATTCCTCTTGCTTTAACAGGTCTAACAGGTGGAGCTGCGGCTTTAGCTGCGATTCCGGTGATTGGTGGTATAGAAGCTGCGACTGCATGGGGCCAAGGTGCACCTCCAGGAGATATTGCAAAAGCTGGATTAGCTGGAGCTGTAACAGGTGGTTTATTTGCAGGAGCCGGTCGGTTACCTCGTAAAGCAGGTATGGCTTTATTAGGTGGTGGAGCTGCTGGTGTTCAAGCATTGGCAGGTGAAACTAGACCTGAAGAATTGGCTATTACTGGTTTGACTATGGCTGGTATGCGTGCAATTGGACCACGACTACCACATAACTTATCAAATCAATTACATAAATTAGGATATTCAAATGAAGCAATTAAGTCTATTGCATCTATTAAACGAGCAAGAGAGGTAGTAAGAAATAAAGAGAAATATACTCCTCCAGAACCTGTGGCCGCTACAACTATTCCAACACTAGATCAGTTAAATCTTCCTTTACAAGAGAAGAGAGCTATTGAAGTTCCTGGTACTACAGTAGGTGAAACCACTGGTCAATTAGGACTTCCTTTACAGATACGCACTATTATTGATCCTGAAACACTTATCTATAATAAGATATTAACAAGTCGTGGATTTACTGATAAAGATATAGGCGCTATGTCTATTGAAGTTAAAATAGCCATTACCAATGATCCAGCACATAATTCTAAGACAGTTAAAATAGATCCAATTTCTGGTGCTATGACATTAACTGATATTGTAAAAGAACCAGTTATTGAACAACCTGTTACTAAAGGCGGAGCTACAGTAGAAGATTTAGCTGCTGATCCAGTTAAAACTGCTGCAATTGTAGAACATTTAAAAACTAAATTACTTCCTGGTCGTGTTGATGTTGAAAAATTGATGGAACCTTTCCAGGGTATAACAACTGATGAAATTAAGACTAAATTTAGAGAAACTGGTTTAGATCCTGGTACTTTAGATCGAGATGCTATGATTGATATCTTGACTAAGAAAGCCACAGTGAAGACTGTTACTGAATTAACAAAACCAGCTAAAATAGAAGAGATTGAGAAGAACATTGCCATAAGTGAAGCCAAGGTATCTATTTTAGAAGAGAAAATAGGCAAACCTAAAGTTGATATGACTAAACCTCTTGATAAGACATTAGTTAGTCAATTAAGATTTAAATTTCAGGTTGGTATAGCTGAGGCAAAGAAGACTGCTAAATTATTGCAGGAACGTGGAATTACTATTCCTACTCAAGCTACAACATTCTTTGAAACTATTAATCTTCCATTATTGCCTAAAGGTAAATCGTTGGCGACCCATGTATTAGAAGCTGAAGTAAAAGCTAAACAAGTAGGACCAATTAAACCAGTTAAAGCGCAAGCATCTGTTAAACGTGAAGAAGCAAAGAATTTATGGTTAGATTATAAGAAAGAAAAAGATACAACCAAACGAAAAGAAATAAAAACAAAGATTGCTGAATTACTTGGAGATAAAACTCTTATTGCAAAAGATATTGAAACTTATCTAACTGTTGATAAGAAAGGTATAACACCTGATGATCTCAATATAAAGTTAGATTGGATTAAAGCTGAGTTAGAAAAATTACCTCCTAAAGAAATTATTTCAGAAGTGAAACCTTCAGTTCCTGAAAAGGCAGTAAGTAGGAAGAAGACTACTGCAAAACAATTAGAAGAAATAATGAAAGCTCCTGAAGAGACAAATATCACTTCACCTGAGCATGCAGCACTCATAGATAAGGCGGAGAAGTTATGGCCAAGACGAAGATTAGATTTAGCTACACTTTCAGATGAAGATTTAAAAAAGATTGTTGATAAGAATATAACTCCTCAGAAAGCTACTCTTACACCTACTGGTAAGTTACTTATTTTTACAGCAGAAGATAAGACATTAGCTACTATTCTTGGTGCATCGCCAGAAGAAGCAGCACCTATCAAAGAGAATATAAAGCCAACAAGTCCTGGATTCACACCAGCAGAAGTTAGATCAGCAGCTTTATGGATGGAAATTGATCCTGATTCTTCAATATTTCAAAAGTTAACTAAGGCTGATATGCAGCAAATGGTTGATTCACATAAGAAATATATAGCTGAACATATTGGTGAAATTACTAAACTTGGAGAAACTATTGATAAAGGCGAAACCAAGGCTGCACAGACATTTAATAAAACTATCTCACAAGATCCTATGAGTGATCCTGAACTTACCAAATTAAATTCAAGATTGGCAAGAGTTGATAAGAAAATTGAGGAATTAAAACCATTAGTAGCAATTGGTAATGTTGATAGATTAGATTTAAACACTATTCAAAATGAACGAAATAAGGTTATTAGAGAAATTGCTCAACGACGACATAATATAGCGAATGAGAAGAAACGAGCTGGAGTTAAACTTGGTGGTGAAGAAAAACTAGCTACACTTATAAAAGATGATAATGGCGGTATTGTTGTAAAAACAAATATATCTGATAAGATTGATAAATTCCAATTTATTACCACAGAAGATGGTAAAACACCACTTCCTGGTGATACAAATTTAAAGGTTGTAGCAGAAGTTATTATAACTGATAAACATTTAAATAAACCTGTAAGATCTATATTACCTGAAACATTAAGTATTCCTCAATCAGAATTTTTTAAAGAACAATTTTCAAAAACTATAGAAACTTACTATGCAAATCAAGGTAAAGGTATATCTGATGGTATAAAGTTAAGAAGTGGTATAGATATTGACTTATTGAAGGAGATGGGTCAGCGTCTAAGAGCCAAAACTGTAGCAATTTATCAGACTTTTGCGGCTAGAAAAGGTGCTAATAAAAGTATTTCTAGAGAAAATGTGTCTTCTGCAATGAAAGATATAATGGATGCAGATACATTAAAACTCAAAGAACGAGAAATAACTGCTATGCATGCAGAACAGATGGAACAAGAACTTGGAAGAATATCAAAAATAACTAAAACTAATGAGATAAAACAAGTCGAAACTCAAGCAAAGATAACTCAAGCAGTAGCACAAACAGACCCAAATGCAGCCGCAGCAATTGCTAAAGGCGAAGTTCCTATGGTAAAACCAACTGATATTCTTGGACAAAGTATGGCCAATGCTAATCCAGATATAGTTAAATTACAGGAATTAACCATAAAAACTGAAATGGTGAAGCGATATTTAAAAGAAAAATTAGTTTATGGTGAGGATAGTCGATTAAATAAGATTTTTGCAAAGATTAATGCACAACCTAATGCAAAAGCATTACGAGAAGCTTTAGGCAATGAATTTATTGCTGAAACTAAAGGTTATTCTAAAGCACGTATAAATGCCTCTAATAATCCATTAATTATTGAAGCAAAACAAGAAATTGTAAAATTTTTGGATACATTTGGTGATATGCATGATTTACGAGAACGTGGATTCTTTATTAATAAATATTTCCCCCTAATTGCAGATATGGAGAATACTTATAAGAAAATAAGAGGGATGTGGAGTAATATTGAGAATAATAGACCTTATAATAAAGATACAAATTCTAAAGGTATTCCAGATAGATATATTGTGGCAGGTAAATCTATGTTAGAAGACGCAGAGTTTAATGAAATAAAATCTATAATAAGAAAAGACTCTTGGAATAATCTCTCAAGTTATGAGAAGAATAGAATAAGATATGATGTTCTACAGCATGAAGGTATCTATGATGAATGGGCATTTTTACCTTCTGATGTTCAAGAACGAACAAGTAAAAAGACATTCAATCAGCATTTACAAGCAAGAACAGGTGGAGATATACTATTATTTAAATATGACGCACAAGAAGTATTAAGACAATATATCTATACTATGATTAATAAAGAAGCAGATGCATTAATGAAACATGAAGCTGCTCCTATAATGAATGCTTATCCACGTGGTGATATACCTAGATCAGTTCGTTGGTATATGGAACGTCAGGTAAAACAAGCACTTGGAACCCGTACAGTAGGTGCTCGTTGGCTTAGTCAAGAAACAGAAAGATTAAATGGTTTGATTGGAAAAGATGTTATTAATCCTAATTTTCCAACTTGGATGGCTGGCAAGATATCTGGTCAGGTTGCACGTGGAGCATTAGGTCCAGATACTGCTATTCGTAATATTATGCAATCAGTACAAACACTTGTAAATGAGGGTCCAGGTGCATTTGCTAAGGGGTTGCATTCAATGATAACAGATAAAGAATTTAAGGGCTTTTTCAAAAAAGGCTCAACAGAAGATCGTAGAATGTTTGATATCTTACTTGGTGCAGAAGAATACTATGAAGGTGAACCTGTTGCTAAAACTCTTAAAGGTAGATGGGGTAAAGCCGAAGGGTCTTTAGCAAAAACTGGTGCTTTTTATAATTGGGTTGCTGATATGGCACTTACACCAATGCGAGCAACTGAACATTTCAATAAATTTTTGGCTTTTCAATCAGCTTTAAGTGAAGCTGGAGAAAAAGGTTTGAGTTTTGAGAAAGGTGTTAGATTAGGACTACTTAGAGCAATGGAAGGTGTGCCTGATTTAGTCATTCCTGATGCATATTGGAATGCTTTTAAGCATACTATTCAGTCTCAATATGGATATTCTAAAGTTATGCGAAATCCTCTTACTAGAGGCCCACTGGCTAAAATAAGTACTATTTTCTGGTCTTACCCAGCAAATACTGTACAATTTATTGCACGAGGATTAACAGATGGACTTAAAAGTGGTGATATTGCTAAAACAACTCGATTTGCATTATATATGGGATTTCAATTAACAATAGCAACAGCTTTAGCTCAATTAGGATTGGATGTTGGTTCTATTTTTGGTGTGGGTTTAATGCCAGTAAAATTATTCTCCGTACCCTGGGATTTGATGAAAGGTACATATAATATGACATTTGGCCAGACTGAACAAGATAGGTCAAAGGGTTCTGATGACGTTATAAATGCAGCAGGAATTCTTTCAGTACCACAATTTAGATATGGTAAGAAAGTTTTGAAGACATTCACTGATTTAGAGAGAGGATATAAAGTAGCAGGAAAACGTGAATTAGAAGTTATGGAAACAAGTCCACTTATTGCTATGATGGATCTTATGGGTATGCCATTTGTAGGCCCTAGACATGTCTATGATTTGACTCAACAAATGAGAGATCAAGCAGACGAATATCAGAAAGAGAAACAAGATTTAGTCCTTAAAGGTATTAAAGCTCTGGATAAAGGTAGTATGGAAGATGTTCGAAAGATGTTTCAATCTGCTAAAGACCATAATGTAGTAATAACTTATTCAGAACTATATAAGTATCATAGAATACACAAAACTAAGACATACCTGGAATCACAGATAGAAAGACTTCCAAAACATCTTAGAGCACCTATGCAGAAGCGTGTAGATGAATTAAATCAATTTTTAATGCCTAATAAGTTTGGCAAAATAGAAACTATTGCTGAACGTTCCATGTGGTCTGCAGCGCCACAGACTGAATCAGAAAGTGAATAAATATGGAAGATAAAGACCTTAGTAAAGATCTTAATTATATATTAGGACAGATTGTAGAACGATTAAATACTAATGATATAGTACATCAAGAACTTAAAACAGCTCTTGTACATATAGATACTAAATTGGATTTATGTGTTATAGATCAAGCTGTTTTAAAAACAAAGGCATCTATGTGGGGTGCTATGATGGGTATTATTGCTAGTGTCTGTACGGCTATATTTATTAAATTGTTTATAAAGTGAATACTTTCGTTTCACTCAGTTTTCACTTATATAAGTAGTTTGAGCAAGGATTTTGTGACATGTCAAAACAATTATTTATTAAAGATGGTTACGCAATATCAGATATGGATTCAATATCTTCACCAGAATACTATGGATATTTAGATGGAATTGGAAATTGGTATATTATAAAAGTAACAGATATAGATATTGTCGTGGAAGTAAGATATTGTCGTGGAAGTAACGCATCTCCATATATCACCGCATGGACTAATCGAACAATATTAACATATGATTATTTTAATATTGTCTTCAAGTTAGGCGGATGATCCGCCTAACTAAGGCGTTATAATGGCTATTATAATGGAAGAAAAGAAATCTGAAGGAACTTGTAAAAGATGTGGTAATTGTTGTTTGATCACATGGATTCGTTTAGATCCATTAATGACTAATGCAGAAGCAGAATTTGCTATGCGAAGAGTCGGGGCGTCTCGTGTGGAAAGGATGGATAATGGACAATTAATTCTATTTATGGGGCCATGTCCTTATTTATCTAAGGATAGAAGTAGATGTTTAATCTATGAAAAACGTCCAGCGATTTGTAAAGCTTATCCACCAAGTACTGCAGATATAGTGGCTGGCTGTTATTATTTTGATAACACTGAAAAGGAGATAACAGACTAATTGGCTGTACCTTACTATTCTAATGATTTAACAGAGATAAGTTTAGGTGAAGTTCTTGGTACATGGGTTGAACATTCAACATGGAAAGCTGGTGGTATTCCAGCCGTTGAAACTGACTATTTTATACAAGGTGCTTCATGTATTGCACAAGCTGTTGGTGCAGGTTTCTGTGGCATAGTATATAATAATGTTACTGGCATCACCCTTAATGCTGATGATGCAGTTATTGGTTGGTATTATTTTGGTGCACCTAATAATATACAAACAGAGACCAGTAGTGGCCGATCTGTATTAATTGGCAGTAGCCAAGCGAATACCTTTGGTTGGATTATAAGAGGTTCTGATACATATCAATATGGTGGTTGGGAATGTATTCCTGTATGCCGATCAGTCACACCAGAAATAACAGGTGGATCACCAACAAGTACTAATCAGTGGTTTGGCTCATTGGCGAATGTTGTTAGTACATTAAAAGGCGCACCTCATGGCATAGATGGACTGCGTTATGGTCGGGGCGAAATGCGCCTTAGCAATGGAGAAGTAGGCAATCAATGTACATTTTCAGGATTCGCAACTAGCGCAGATTATGTATCTAATAGGTGGGGTATATTCCAATCTATATCTGGTGGATACCAATGGTTTGGATTAATGACATTAGGCTATGGAACTAGTGCTATTAATTTCTATGATGAAAATAAAAATATAGTTATAGCAAATACTAGAAAAGTTACATCTGGATTTAATCGTATTGATATGCGCGAGGCTACATCTAGTATAGGCTGGAAGAATATAAACTTTACAGCATTAGGCACTGTGTCTAGAGGAGCATTATCTGCGATTGATAATGCAACTATTCAAATGACTGGCTGTGTATTTACTGATATGGATACATTTTCATTACAGTCAAATAGTACAATATATTCAACTACAATGAATCGATGTGCATCTGTATATCAAAGTGGTGCAACACTTAATGGATGTCTTTTTGATAACACACGTGATTCACGATCTATCTTATCTGATAATCCAGGATTAATTTCTAATACCTCATTTATATCAGATGGAAGTAATCATGCACTAGAAATTCCAACATTAGGTGCAAGTGCTGCTTATGTATTAACAGGATTAACATATTCTAATTATGTTGCTGGTGGAACTGGTGTTAGTGGAACTAGTGGTAATGAATCAATTTATAATAACTCTGGACAACACGTAAAATTGACTATTGATGGAGGAGATGTACCATCATATAGAAATGGTTCAGGTGCTACAACCCAAATAGTTACTGGCCAACGAACTCTAACTTTAACCGGTATAGTTTCTGGTAGTGAAGTTCGTATTTTTGATCAATCAGGCCCACCTCCAACTGAATTGGGTGGAAGTGAAAGTTCTGATACAACTTTTCAATATAGTTATACTTATTCTGCAAGTACATATGTAGATATTGTTGTATATAAAGTAGATTATGAATATTATCGTGTAGAAGATTATTTATTATTAGATGCTAATTCTAGCTTGCCTATTGCACAACAAATAGATAGACAATATCAAAATCCTTAAGGAGTGACATAAAAGATGCCTTTAATAACAGATCCTGATCAATTAAATGATGGAACAGAAATTGTAATAACTCCAGGCAGTAAAACTATACAATTACTTGTAGCTGGAAATCTTTCTACAGATGGAGTAACAATAAAATGTGTTTACTCTAAACTTAAAGAACTGTGGAAATCTAATGAGACTTATATTAAATATACCTTTCCTATGGGGCCAATTACCGATGAACAATTTGAAATGATTAATGCATGGGATTGGGCTGATAATACTACAAGATATTTATTACGTACTGGTGGTTGGGCCAAGAAAAATACTACTGGTATATCTGAACAGGAATGGGCAGGTATTGTAACATTAGGAAGTTTAGGCGCTGCTGATCAAGTATATTTTCAACAAGGAGCTGCAACAGAAGCTGGTAGTGCTGCTGTAAATTTTCAATTAACTGGCCCAGTAAATGAAGGAATCTGTGTTTATTCATCTGGTGGAGTACCTGGAGTATTTGATTATCGAACATATCTTAAATTATTTTGTCGTACATGGGGTAAATCATATGAAGCATCTGAATTAGATGATATTGGTGTTACTACATTAACATATCAAGCTTATCGTTTTCCTTTATCTAATGCAACAGATATTAAAGTTACTTTAGCAGCATCTTCTATGTCAGGCGCACCTTATACAGATAGTTCAATAACATGGTATGCTGCAGCACAGCAACGGGATATTGGTGGTACTAATAGAGATTTTCATGTGATTATAGATGGTGCACAACTTACAGCCGAAGAGATATATCAAAGAGTACATTATTTATTAATACTTGATTCTGATATTGATATTGGTGCTGGTACTCAAATTGGAAAGACTGCACCTGATTTGCTACGGTTTGTTGGTGATACAATGTATACAGAATTCTATACAATTACACCAACAGGTGGAACATATATTGATAATTTCCAAAGTGCAGATATTAATAGGTTAGTATTTGTTGATGATACTCAAACAGAAAGAACATTTCCATATACAGCTGTATTGGCTGTGAATTTTGGAGAAAATTTAGTAAATGATACAACAGCAAAATATTGGGTATATTTTACTAGTATTCCTAGTGGTGATTATGGAGATAGTGATGCAATACTAGTAAATACTGCAGAGACTGTCGGTACTAGTGCTCGTGCAAGAAGTTCTGGTACAACTAGTATTACAGCTGCTGCAGCACATGGATTATCTGCAAGTGATGGTATTGAAATTGCAAGTGTTGGTGGTTCTGCATATAACGGTGTTCATGTTGTAGTTTCTACTCCAAGTTCTGTTGTATTTACATATCTAAGTTGTGCTGGTGATGAGGCATATACTGCTGATATTGGTGGAACGATTACAGAGAATATGTCAGAATTACTTTCCAGTAGGTCATCTGTACAGTTAACATTTGAATATGATTCAAATATACAAGGCGGCAGAACATCTGGATCAGATGCACCAATAACAGCTGTGGCATTAGGATTAAGTGGTTCTCAATTTGTTAAAACTACTGGAACTATTGCACGAACTACAGCTAATTCAATTTCATTAGTTTCCGCTCTCGAAAGAAATTATCAGAATCCAACGTAATGGTGATTTATGTCATGTATATTTGATGGAACTACTAAACTCATTATTTGTACAGAAAGTGTAACAGGAATAGATGTAAAAGATCTATATTCTAGATGGAAAGATTGGGTCAGAGATGAAGGCGGAAGTAAGTATCTAATGACCTTTTCTGTCGTTGGTGGGGAATTAGTTAATGCAGCTACATATACTTATGTTGCAACTTATATTTTCTTGATGAATGGATGGAGAATTCGACCACAAGAGGCCAGTCATACACTTACTGTCACTAGCGGTATCTTACTAACAGATACTGGTGAAGATCCTTTCATATCAACTATAGGAAATTATAATGTACAGATTAAATATTCACAACCAGTACAAGCGCAAAGTGTTATTATTGAAACGGGTGTAAGTGGACTTACGGCTTCTGAAAGTACACAATTAGCATTGATTGAAAAAGCATTAAGAAAGAGTCAATTTATCGCTCTAAAGTAGGTGATCATATGGCTTTAGAAATGAAAAGAATGAAAATGAGTATAGAAGATATATTTGGGATATTACCAGTTGACCAAGATGAAATTGAGATTCCTAGAACTAATGATCTTGGAAATATATCAGATCCTAATTGGTCTAGTCCTATGAAACGATTTTCATTAGGATTACAGAATTCTAAAGAAACAATTCTATCTAATATGATTGCTAAAAAGACTAATAATTTTAATCAATTAAGTCCATTTTTAGATTATATGATTTCCACTCAGAATATGATATTTGATTTAATTTATAAATTATTGGATAAAATAGGAGATAAATAATGCCAACATTAGCAGAAATTGATAAAGCATATAATGCAGAACAAAATAGAATAAAGAAGAGATTTAAAGTTGGAAAACTTTATAGTATAGAAGATTTACCAGTAAAACCACGTAGAATAGGTCCATTCCCTAAAATTGACCTTGAAGAATCTAAGCAAGAAGACCTGAAATCTCTATCTTATTAAAAGGAGGAAAAATATGGCACATGAAACATTAAATGAAACACCTGAAGTTTCAAAGAAGAAATCTACTGTAGAAAATGTTTTAGATTATATTCCTTCTTGGATTCCTGGTGTTGGTGCAGTACGTGAATCAAAGAAACGAATAGAAGGCAGATCAACAGCAAAGAAGAAGAAAGATAATCCATTTGGGGAATATGAATAAAGGTCAATATACAATATTGTATAAGTAATTAATATTATTATAAAAGGAGGCGATTAATTTGGCTCTTACTTTTACACGTACAGGTTATAATCCTGTAGGAGCAGCACGACCTATAAGAGGTGGATTTGGTCATGATATCGTAATGACAATGGGAGAATTTGTTATGGATTCTTCTTATATTACTGGTGGAGAGGCTTTATCAGCTTCTGATGTAGGCTTAGCTGACATTATGTTTGTGACCTTTTCAGTAGAACCTAGCGCAGGAGTGGCAGGAAAAGGACAGTCTTTTGTTGCTCAATATAACTATGACAATCAAACAGTCATGGCATTTGGGCAGACTTCTGGAACTGGTGGAGCACCATCCACATCCGTTATGGCTGCTGAAGTAGCGAGTGCAACTGATTTATCTGGATTTACAGTACGATTTGTTGCATTTGGTCATAGTTTAACTTAAGTTTATCCTACCTTAAATCCTACCTAAGTATCTAATTTCATTAGAAATATACCCATTGATTAATTTAAGCAATTTATTAATCAATGGGTATAAAATTAATAAATTTATGTCACAAAAAGAGTGATTCTCCTATTTATATATATAGGAGATGTTATAAATTAATGATTTAAGGAGTGATTGTGAATGATATAAATCGACAACTAAAAGTGCTATTTTTGGCCAGTGACCAAAGCGGGCCCTCTTTCCACGTGCAATGGTTGCCTTTACAATATTTTCATAAGTATAATTTACTTAAAGGAAGAATTGAATATACTTTAGAAAAAGCAATAGCTTCCTCAGAAGCAGATATCGTAATGTGGCAACGGCAATATTTGCCAGAATCGTTGATGCTTACAAGAGCATTGAAACAAAAAGGAATAATAGTCGGAAGCAATATTGACGATAATGTATGGAAATTACCAGATGGTAATCCTGCTAAACAGATATATCAAGGCGAAACCTTAGCAAGATATGAACAAATTCTTCGTGAAGTAGATTTTTTGACTACATCAACACCATATTTGAAGAAATTAGCATTAAAATTTAATCCTAATGTTTATGTTGAACGCAATTTAGTTGAACCACATTATAATGAGTTTGTAGCTCCTGGTCGAGATAAAGGGCAGGAAGATACAATTAGAATTGGTTGGCATTTAACAGTTCATCATTCATCAGATGCTGAAATTATAAAAGATGTAATTTCAGCAATTACTCAAAAATATTCACAAGTTAGATGGATTATGATGGGATGGTTGCCTCCTTCTGTAGCAAAACTTCCTAAAAATAAATGGGAATACTTTGATTTCGTACCAGTAGATGCCTTTTATCCAGCTCTTGCATCACTTGATTTTGATATTGGAATAGCTCCATTGCAAGATAATCCATTTAATTGGGGAAAAACACATAGGAAATTTTCTGAATATGCTATTCTTGGTATTCCTTGTATTTTATCTCCTATTTTACCTTATTTAGGATTAGATAAAGAAGAAGTAGCAATTTTACCAGAGAAGAATAGTACGGAAAATTGGGTAAAAGCATTATCATTCCTGATTGAACATCAAGAAGAGAGAGAAGCACAAGCACGTAGAGCATATTATTGGGTACTGCAAAATCAGGATATTAATCTAAATATAGCTGAACACGCTGCTATATTTTATGATGCTTTTAATAAGTTTAAAGATACAGATCTTAAAGTTCCAGGATATGAAAATACAATATGGAATTTCAAAGAAGCAGAAAGAATACAAAATCTTAAAATAATTAAAGGAATCAACGATGTATGAAGAAAAAATATTTTACTATTGACGAAAAACGCGCGGCACATAAGAAAAGTAACGATAAATATAATCATTCAAAACAAGGTAAGCAAATGAATAGCCAGCGTAGGAAAAAATATAATAATTTACCATATATAAAAATACGAAAGAGACAGTATGATCTAAAAAAATTATATAATATAACTGAAGAATATTATGATATATTATTACATGAACAAAATTATAAATGTGCTATTTGTAATAAAGATTTAACACAAAATAAACCCCATATAGATCATGATCATAAAACAAATAAAGTGAGAGGATTATTATGTATACAATGCAACACAAGTTTATATTTATTAGATAATCCTATATTATTGCAAAATGCACAAGAATATTTAAGGAGAACATATGGGTGAACATAATAAAAAAGGCAATATTCCATATTGGGCAAGAAATCAACAAATTATAAAACCTAAAATGATACCAATGAATGCTCCTCCACAAGTTATGGCATCTACTGATATCAAAATATCAGATAAGGCAATTTCATTTGTCGGGCCAGCTTCTGACTGTTGTGTAGATAAAGTTATTAAAGAATATGTACCTTATTTTGAGAAGGAAGGATATCAGATTATATTTACATTAGGAAAAGGGATGCAAGATATTATTCGTTATGTTCCACGATGGGTGGTATTATTTAGATTAGGTACAAATCCAGGATTTCATCAAGAACTTGGTATGGGAAATGCTGTAAGAATTATTCAACATTTAAAACGATTAGGTGTGCGGGTTGTATACTATCTTGATGATTTTCTTGTAGCTACTAATCAAAATGCACCTATTCAACTGGCCAGTCAATGTGATGCAGTTCTTGTGGCAACTACCGAATTAAAGAATTTCTTTAAAAGTTTATCTAATTTTTCAGTTCCTATTATACATGTTCCAACACATGTAAATCTTCCAGTATTTGATTTCGTACCTAAACTAGATTATATAGAATCTATTCCTATATATAAAGTATTGATTACAAGTGGTGGTCGGGTTGGCGCTTTATTAACACATGATATGTGTCAAAAGGCTAACGAAAGATGGGAAGAATTTGATGACGTAGAATGGATTATTAATTCTGCTGGTGTTGCTCAAATGCGTACATTAATTAATGCATTCAGAAACTTACACAAAACATATATAGATTGGATACCTATTGAGACATATTATAGATTATGTAAATCTGTAGATTTAATATTACATCCTGCCAGTAAAGAGGATCTTGTAAATATAGTTCCTCCAGCTTGGCAAGATACATGGCTAAATTCTAAGAGCGCAGTAAAATATACAATGGCAGGTGCTGCTAGTATTCCTATTATCTCATCTCCATCATTATCATATGTAGAGAGTATTAAAGAAGGAGAGACAGGATATATTGTAAAGACGGCTGATGAATTCCTGGATAAGATATTATATCTTAAGAATAATTCAGAAGTAGCGGATAAAATAGGAAAACAAGCACGGCAAGATATAGAAGAAAATTATGATATTCGTAAAAGATATTCTCTATATAGAGATGCTATTACTGGTGCTTTTATTGAAAAGGATAATAGTATTGGTATATTAACATCATCTAGCGATGGCGGCCCAGGAAGTTTCAGTAATATACTTAGGAAATATATTCCTAAATTAACTGACAAAAAATATAAAGTAGTAGATCAGGATTCTCCTGCTGTTAAGCATGTGATTTCAGTAGCATTTTTAAATGCGGAAATTATGAGAGCAGCGAAAATACGAGATCCCAAAGTACAATGGATACAAAGACAAGATGGTTTACCTTTTGTGAGCTATCTTGGGGATGAAACAGGATTACAGCCAGGTGAGATTCAGACAAGTGTTTTGGAAGCAATGAAAGATAATTATAAATTAGCAGATCTAATTATATGGCAGAGTGAGTGGGCTAGACAGCAATGGAAATCTTATGTAGATATTGAGAAGAAATATAAGATTATATATAATGGAGTAGATACTGAAATTTTCAATACTAAAAGTCCAGTTATACCTTTACCAGGAAAAACCACAAAAATTCTAGTAAATAACTGGTCGATCTTCCCACATAAAAGAGTAGATCTTGCAATTGATGCTGTAAAAAAGTATCCTAATATAGAATTTTATTTTGTAGGTAATTTCTATACACTTGATACTGCTAAAACAATGCAAGAATTTTTGCAATATCAAAATCTTGTATATTATGGTCCAATTAAACAACAAAAACAATTAGTCAATCTTTATAGGTCTGTAGATGCTTTATTATTTACCTCAGAACATGAAGGATGTCCTAATACTATTCTTGAATCAGCAGCTTGTGGTTGTCCGATCATCTATAATAAAAAATGCAGTGTGGTATCAGAAATGTTTGGTGAAGACTTGGCACTAGGGTTTAATACAATAGATGATTTAGATTACATATTTAATATACAATTAAACGATATTGAGTTTATTCAAAGTATTCGTAAAGGTATGCAATTAAAAATACAAGAATTTGATGCTAATAAAATAGTTAAAAATTATATGGAGGTAATCAATGGCTAAGTCATTAGGAAGTAGCTTTCACAAGAAACCCTACTGCTGGAGTAAACTCCCTTATTCGCAGGATGAGTTACATAATATAGGGAGTATTTTATGTCCTGGTTGCCATCAAGAAATAACAAATGCAGATGTGACAGAAGGAACACAATTTATAAATTATGTTTCTTTAATTAGAGTTCTTACCAAAAATAATGATCAGTTATTTAGAGAACATGAATGACAAACTCTGAAAAAGCCGCATATGATAAAATATATCGTGCAGCTCATAAGAAAATTATAAAAAGATATAAACAAGAATGGTATAAACAGAATAAAATACGATTATCAATAAAACATAAAAAATATTATGTAGATAATAAGCAACAAGTAAAAGTTAATAGAAAAAATTATTATGAACAACATACATGTAAATGTAAAAATAATGGATTAAGATGGAGATTTAGGAATAGACTTTTATGGAATGCCTGGTTACGGTCATTAACATTAGATAAATGTAGTAATTGCGGATATCATAAATATACAGGTGCTATTGATTTTCATCATATTAATCCTAAAAAGAAGAAATATAATATTGCTGAAATGCTAAGTTCTTTAGCATTTAATATTCCAAATAAAGAAATAGTATTTAAAGAGATTAAAAAATGTATTGTATTATGTTCAAATTGTCATAGAGAAAGACATGGGGAAGAACGAAAATGGATACAAACATTCAATTAGAATTAGGAGGAGGAAGAAATCCTCTAAAACATCGCTATGATAAATATAAAAATTATCGTAATTTAGACATTATCGAACATCAAACAGTAGATTTTAAATGTGATCTTCGTCTAGGGATTCCTTATAAAGATCATAGTATATCTGATATTATAACTATAGAATTTATTGAACATTTAACTTATTCGGAACTTTGGTTATTATTTAAAGATTGTTATAGAGTTTTAGTACCACGAGGTACATTATATATTTCTTGTCCTAATTTTAAAGGATGTATAGAAATGTTTAAGAGTGGTAATTATTTTTCATATGTTATATCTAATATTTTAGGCAATGGACAAGATCCATATGATAATCATCGTTCGCTCTGGTGGCCAGAACTCTTAATTGATCGACTAAAAGATGTTGGATTTTCAGAAGTAAAAGATATTACTGAAGAGCGACTGGAAGAATTAAAGAATGACAAAGAACTATTAAGTAGAGGTATGTCTCCTGAAGATTTTGTGAAATTTAAATGTCATATATTAGCGGTCAAAGAATGAAACCTTTAATAGGAATGTGTGTCTTAGGACGTGAACAAGCAACTTTAGGATGTATATTAGATATTTTACAGCATTCTATTCGTTCAGAGTTTGAATGGGCTATACTAGATCAAGATGCAACTCCTGAAGTTAAACAAGTTATACATACTTATAGGAAAAACTTTGATGTTATTATAGAAAATGAGGTTAATACAGGAATCGTTTTTGGTCATAATCAATTAATATCATTGAGAAAACCAGGTCAGACATATATAAAGTGGGACGATGATTGCCTAGTCGAAACTCCTGGATTTTTGCATCTGTTATTAAAAGCATTAAGTTATAAAGATATTGGTTCAGCATTGGCACAACGACCTACATTTTGGATGGAGAGCGATGGAAGGCGAGAGTTCTTTAAGGAAGTTAAAGTAGAAGAACGAGAACCACATTTCTGGATGCAGATATCACCAAGAGGACAAGGAGTTGTTGGATGTGTATGGGCTTTAAAAGGTGAAGTATTAGATCAATTAGGTTATTTTAATGAAGACTTACAGTGTGATGATTTAGATATGCCAATCCGTATAAATCAATTAGGATTAGAAAATGTTTATTTGTCTGATTGTGTTATTAAACAGAATGTATGTCAATTAGAAGAAAATAAACATCCTCAGAAAGGATTGGCTAAAGTATTATATATGAAGAATATATCCAAAGCTTCTAAATATAATGCTATGTATTTAGAGAAGAAATCATTATATTTAAGTTCACATTTTGATCCTGGTTATCTTACATCGTCTGATGAATATATGACAGGAAGTGAGAATAACTGGATATTCTGCCAGAGGTATAAAGTAGGTAAAGAATAATGGGATGGAATAAGTCGAAAGGTACGATATTATTATATTATCCAGAATTATCTTATATTAAAACAGACGGATTACACCGTGTACCTTTTTCTATTTTAACATTAGCAGGGCCATTAATTGAAGCAGGATATGATGTTAAATTATTTGATGCTCGTGTAGATAATCCTGCAATATTAGATACTTACATAAAGAATAAACCTATTTTCATTGGCATTAGTAGTTTAATCGGGCAACAACTTAGAGGAGCAGGTAATTTTGCTAAATATGTAAAATCAATAGATAATTCTATTCCAATAGTTTGGGGTGGTTGGGCCGCTTCATTAATTCCAGATCAATTAATTAAAGAACCGTTTGTAGATATAGTAGTAAAAGGCCAATTTGAACATAATATAATTCAGTTAGCAGATGATATAGTCGATAATAAAAAGTCTTGTTCTGGAGTAATCTGGAAGCAACCAGAGGGTTATTTAGACACAGGTTGTCCTTCTTTACCTACTAAGTTTCATAAGATTCCATTTGAGATGATTGATTTAAACAAATATGGGCCTTATTTCGGATACTTAACTAGTTTTGGATGCTATGAAAACTGCACATTTTGCTGTCTTAAAGTTATATCAAAACGTAAATATGTATTTAGGGAAATAGATAATGTTATAGATGATTTTTCTTATATATTTCAGAATAAAAGACAATTATCACATATTAATATAGATGATGATGAATGGTTTTGTAAAAAAGCACGAGTTATAGAATTCTGTGAAAAATGGATTAAAAGAGGGTATAATTATATACCTATTTCTATTTTGGTTCATGCAAGAGCAGCTCTTTCTTACTCAGATGATTTATATAAATTATTAGCTAAGGCAGGTATTAAAGAGATACTTATAGGAGCGGAAAGTGGAAGCCAAGTTATATTAGATCGTTTACAGAAGCATCAAACTAAAGACCATATATTACAATTTGTAGAAAAAATAACTAAATTTGGTATGATTCCTGACTTAAGTACAATGACTGGATTTCCTGATTCTGATGAAATAGGAGATTTTAAAGATACTATTTTAATGTTACAAGAAGCTCATAAAATTAATCCTTATATGAAATTTAAATTATTTTTTATACGGCCATATCCTGGTAGTGAACTATATGAAGATTTTAAAGATCAAGGATATAGAATGCCACAAACATTTAAAGAATGGAGTGAATACACTCTTCGATATCAGCCAATTTGGACTAGTAGGGAAGTTGGTGATATGGTCAATTTCTTTATGGCTAAATTTTTATTAGAACATGGATGGGATTTTACATGGGATCATTTTATGGATGATTTTTGGAAGTGTAGGGAAAGAGATGAAATCCCTATTCAGAGAGGCATGTAAATGTTACATAAATATGTATTGAATAGCAATGCTCCTATTAATCCTAAGATCATAGATGATATTCAGGCTGGTAATTTAATTAGACTTGAACTTGGGTGTGGCCCCAAAGATAAGAGAATAGTAGGATTTTATGGATTAGATATTGACACAGATTTAGAACCAGATATTGTCTGTAATCTTGAAGAAGGTATTATTCCTTTACCATCTGATACTGTAAAATATATCTGGGCTGATTATATTTTGGAACATTTATCAAATGTAGGAGATATTATGCAAGAAATTTGGCGTGTGTGTGTGAATGGAGCATTTGTATATATCGGTGTGCCTTATTATTCATGGGAAGGCCAGCATAAAGATTATTCTCATAAAACTACATTTGCTGAAGATAGTTATAAATATTGGGATATAAGAGATGATAGTGTACCTCATTATAAACACACATCAACATTTGATTTATTAAATATTGAAAAGAGATTTGCTACATGGGCAACACTAGAACAAAAAATGCAATATAAATTATATAATAATATACTTGAAAAATTAGGATTTTATTTAAGAGTGGTGAAATGAAGAGTAAATGTTGTAATGCAGAAGTTAAAATGATATTTTCAGATCTTCCTGATTTTATAGGAGATGATCCAACTAAACAAACTATTGGTACATGTTCTTTTGAATGTAGTAAGTGTGGCAAACCTTGTGATATATTAAGAGTAATTAAGGATTAACTATGAACATAGGTTGGTATATGAATGGTGATATGAATACGGCCTCAAGTCGTATAATGGGCTATCAAGTTCATAATTGGTTTAATGAACATAATATAAATTCTACAATATTACAATTTCCAGAAATAGATTTAACATTAGATGCAATAATATTTCAAAAAATTATTGATAATCGAATTACAGATATTATTAAAATATATAAAGAACATAATATTAAAACATATTATATATTAGATGATTTATATACAGAAGCAATTCCTGCTTTACAAGTCATAGATGTAGCATTATTTGGTTCTGAATATATTCAGGATTATTTTAAATCTTATATTAAAAAATCTTATGTACTTTTAGATGCTTATGAAACTCCTAGACATCTTAGAAAATTATGTTATACACCTACAGAACCTCTAACTGCAATATGGATTGGTACGTTATTACATTTCCCACAGGCAGAAGAAATACGTCCATTAGTAGAAAGCATTGGATATAAATACATTACAATCAGTGCTACATCAAAAGCTACCAAATTATGGGATTTAAAGACCGTATGGGCAGATTGGATGGATGCAGATGTGATGTTAATACCATTTCTAGGAGAGTTACCAGAATATGAATTAGCTAAAGGAAATAATCGAATTACACAATCAATGATATTATGTGTGCCTGTTATTGCTAGCCCTATTCCAGCTTATATATCTATTGTTCGTCAAGGGAAAAATGGATTTATTTGTTTTAATAATACTAAAGAAGAATTTGCGATGTATTTAGAATTGCTAAAAAATTATTCGTTAAGATTTAGAATATCAGAACAAGCAAGGAAGGATGTAATAGATAGATATTCAATTGAGACTATTGGAAAAACCTGGAAGGAGATATTAAATGCTACTTAAATCAGAAAGATTAATTTTATGGCCTATTAATGCGAAGGATATTGAGTGGTTGAGAGAGACAAGGAATAAGAATAAAGATAAATTTTTTGACACAGGAGAAATTTCTAAAGAGCAGCAGCGAGTATGGTATGAAAAATATCAAGATTGTAAAACAGATCAGATGTTTATTATTAGATTAAAATCTGGACAAAGTATTGGTACAATTGCTCTTTATAATATAGACATCGGAAAACGAATAGCGATATTAGGTCGTGTGCTTTTATTAGATGAATATAGAGGAAATGGATATGCAGAAGAAGCAGTGAAAAGTATGCTGGATTTAGCTTTCAATTCTATGTGTTTATTTAAAATTCGTGTAGAAGTTTTTGAAGATAATAAAGATGCTATAGCTATTTATAATAGATCTGGATTTAAAATGTTAACACGTCCAATTCTTATTATGGAAAAAATTAATAATGATATTAATTGGAATGCACCAATAAAAATTGAATCTTATGATGATATGTCAGATTCATATGAAGGACAAAATACTAATGTCGCATAAACCCTGGATTTTAGCTATAGATTTAGATGGTATTTTAGCTAAACCTATATCACCAGATAGGTATGAATTTGCTCAACCTATAACAGAGAATATTGATAAAATAAATAAATTATTTGATCAAGGACATAGAATTATAATTCATACAGCTAGAGGTTGGTTTCTATATGATATGACTGAAAAATGGCTGAAGAAAAATAATGTTAAATACTCTCAATTGGTAATGGGGAAGGTCTACGCGCATTATTACGTGGATGATTTAGGAAGAACTTTGGAAGAAGTATGTCAGAAATTACTGTAAAGGATTTTAGCTGGTTAGCAGGATTTCTAGAAGGAGAAGGTTCATTTATAATGACAAAGAAGGGGAAGAGCGAAGAAGATAGAGATCCTAGACTTGTAGCTAATCAAAAACAACGATGGCCATTAGATAAAGTACTATCTATTATTAAAGCAGGAAGTATACAGTATTCAGATAACCGCAGTATATATTATTATTCCTTGTCCTGTAATAAAGCAATACAATGGATGATGACTTTATATTCATTAATGTCACCACGAAGACAAGGACAAATTAAAGATGTAATAGAGCGCTGGAAAAAGAGACCTGGAAGACATTCTTATAATCGGAATAAAACTCATTGCCCCAAAGGACATGAATATACTAAGGAAAATACATATACACAAATAAAGACAAATGGAAAAACATGTAGACTTTGTAGGACATGTCATCGAGAAAATCGGAGAAGATATCATGATCCAATTATTAAGACATAAAGTTTATCAAGAAAGTATAGATAATATCACACAAGTTTTACGCTCAGGTTGGACTGGATTGGGGCCAAAAGTTGAAGAGTTTGAGAAGGCTGTGGCTAAATATCTTAATACACCTTATACGATTGCTTTGAATTCAGGCACTGCAGCTCTACAAATTGCTCTAATGTCATTACATGCTCCACACGGAAGTTTTATTTTAACTACACCACTTACCTTTATTTCTACTAATCATTCAATATTGCAGGCAGGATATTATCCAATATTTTGTGATGTTGAGTCAGATACAGGTAATATTGATCCTGAATCTATAGAACGATTTCTAAAGGATTCATTTATTGGATCACGAGTTAAAGGAATTATGGCTGTGCATTATGCTGGTATGCCTGTAGATTTAGATGCTATCTATGAATTATCTACAAAATATAATATAGACGTAATAGAAGATGCAGCACATGCCTTCGGTGCAGAATATCAGAATGAAAAGATTGGTTGTCTACATTCTAAATTAGTATGTTTTAGTTTTCATTCTGTTAAGCCATTAGCCATTGGTGATGGTGGTTTAATCACAACATATGATCCTGCAATTAATGAATTTGCTCGCCGAATGAGATGGTGTGGAATAAATAAGGATACAACAAATAGAACTACACAGGAAGGTTATAAGTGGGATTATGATATGGAATTAGTAGGGTATAAAGCACATATGAATGATATTCAAGCAGCAATTGGTTTAGGACAACTACAACATTATGAAGAAGATAAAGCCTATCGTCAGATACTTGTAGATAAATATCGAGAATTATTGAGTAATATAGAAGAAGTGGAACTATTAAAGATATTTGAGAATAGAAAATCTTCTAATCATCTAATGGTAATAAAAGCTCCTGCTAAAATGAAAACTTATATTATGGATTATTTATATAGAAAAGACATCCATACTGGATGTCACTATAGGTTATCTATAGATTATCCAATGTATCGAAAATCTGAGACAGATGCTGGATGTAAAAATGCAAGAGAATTTTTTAATTCCTGTATTAGTTTGCCATTACATTTGGATCTAACATTAGAAGATGTTGAAATGATATGTAATACTATAAAGGAAGGCATTAAATCATGAAAAATTTTATTTTAAAAAGAATAGCATCTAATATAGATGGTACATTCGGAGTGTTAATAGACGATACTATTCCATTTTGTCTTACTGTTGAAAGACCTTGGCTTAATAATCAATCTGGTATTAGTTGTATTCCAGATGGATTTTACATTTGTAAAAGAGGACAATTTACTAAGCATGGTAATACATTTGAAGTCACACATGTTCCAGAACGTACTGCTATTTTATTTCATAAAGGAAATATTGATGATGATAGTCATGGTTGTATAATAGTAGGAGAGCAATATGGTTATTTAGATACAAATATAGCAGTACTAGCTAGTGGCATAGCTTTTGAGGAATTTCTTAATAGACTTAAGGATATAAATGAATTTGAACTTACTATTAAAACTGTCTAGGAGGTGATTTAGATGGGAGCAGGAATAGTTAATGTTGATTTAAAAGACATTCTTTCTAATGCTGGTAGTATATTTACTGGATTTGGTGGTTTTCTTACTAGTGTAAGAGAAGTGATTACTGGTAAAAAAATATTAGATCCTAATAAAGCAGCTGAACTTGAGGCACAAGCTCTGGCTCTTGAATTAAAAATAAAAGAAATAGATCAATCAATTCAAATAGCCCAAATAGAAATAAATAAAATAGAAGCAGTAAAACCAGGATTTTTTAATGCTTGGCGACCAGCTACTGGATGGTTATGTGTTACTGGATTAGCATGGAGTACATTTATATATCCTATATGGGTATGGATAGCTAAATTAGCTAATATAGTTCAACCTCCAACTTTAGATGTGGCCGTATTAGTAACATTATTGATTGGAATGTTAGGAGTAGGTACAATGCGTAGTTATGATAAAAAGCAAGGAACTAATTCTTAATAGGAGGTGATTGATATGTTTTGGGTTGGACTAGTCGTTGGTTTTATTGTTGGAAGTGTAGTTGGAGCGGGTGTTGTATACCTATGGAAGATTAAAAGTAAGATACTTATAAAGGCAAAAGATGCAGCACAGAAGGCTGTAGATAAAATATAACCCTATGCAAGCCCCTTCGGGGGCTTCTTTTTCTTCTATATGAAAGGTACTAATGGCTAAAAAACGTAAAGGATTATTGGAAGGTAAGACTATTGAAATTGGTGGTATTGTATATAAAGTAATCTATAGACCGAGAATAATAATAGGTAAGAAAATAGCCGCTAGGGGATCTATAAATTTTGATAAAAGAATACTAGAACTTGAACATAATATGTCTCCTTCAGAAGAAATTCAGGTTATTATACATGAATTGACACATGGAACATTGGATGTAATTATACCAGCAAACTTTTTAGATGAATTAGGTAATCTAGAAGAAATGATAGTAGACCCCTTTAGTAGAATATTTACAGGTGCTCTTCGTTCTGCTGGGCTATTGCGTGAATGAGTTATACATCTTGATAGGCTCCAGATTTCGGATCTATCACTGGATCTAGTTTCTCTTTTCTATATTTTAAACAGATAGGGTCTATTTCATAATCTTTACATAAACTCTTCCAGTTTGTCCAAGTATCTTTAATCTTACACCAACCTGTTTCACCATCTTCAGTTAATAATTTCCAAGAGAGACAATAATAACATTTAGGTTGCTTTACTGATTCCATCTTCCCCTCTAATTATTTGAATTTGTCGATCCCATCTCGATTGTAAATTTTCTTTATGTGTTATAAGTATTATATGTTGTATCTTAGATTTAAGATCAATTATAAGATTAAGTACATCTTCCTGTCCACGTTCTGCTAATGATAGATCTAATACTTCATCTAGAAATAAACAAGAGAATGTATTAGCGCCAATCTCTTTTCCCCATTCATATAATGCACATAACATAGCAATATTAACTCTTTGTGCTTGTCCTGCAGACAATGCGGCATAGGGGATCTTCTGTGTGCCGTCCCAAATATAAATATCTATCTCTTCTTTATATTCGCCAGATTTCAATGCTTTCTGTGGTGATATATCAATTCTAAATCCTTCAGCACATATTTTTCTTAAATTTCTATTAGTTAAGGATTTTAGACGAGCAAAGCATTTTTCTATTATTAAATTAATAACACCTTGGCGAGAGTATAACCAGGATAAATAACTGAAGTAGTCGATCTCCTTCATATAATTCTGAAATAAATCTTGATTATATATTATACTGGCCTTAATTTTATCTATTTTATTTGTAGTCATATCAATAAGTTGTGAATAGTTTGAATTAGGCATATGCTGCATAGAATGCTCCATCATAGCACAATATTCTTCAAACTTCTTAATCTTTAAATCCTGTTCCCATTGTTTGCGTTCCAAAGCTGTTCTACTATCTTCTAAAGCCTTCATTTCATTCAATAATTCATCAGCACTAAATATTTCTTTCTCAATATTCTCACGAATTGTTTCATTAGTTTTCAATGATTCTACATGTTCATCTCTCATAATTTGAAGATGCCGTGTATGTATTTGTCGATTTTTAGCAATAATTTTCTGGCCGCATGTAGGACATTCAGCACCTATAGTGGCCATTTTCTTTAATTGACTTTCCATTTCCGAGATAGTAGCTTTATCATTAAAAATTAGATTAGATATATTTGTAAGTTGTATGTTAAAATATCCTATATGTTCATGTAGTTTCTGTTCTGAAATTTCTTTGATGCTGCCTTCTAATTTTAGAATATCATCAATATAATTTATATTGTCTGGTTTAAGGGCTTCTTTTTGTTCTTCTAATGCTTTTACAGCTTCCTGTTTAATCCTCTCCTCATTTTCAGCAAGCTCAATATTCTTCTTTAATAATTCTTCCAATTCAGGTAGAGTGGTCTCTAACTGTTTTAATATTCCTTCTGTTTTATTTGCTTGTACAGAAAGATTAGCATATATTTCTTTAGATTTCTTATATGCATCATCTAATTGGTCTAACATCAATATAGATTTAAATAGCTTCTTACGATCAGCATCACCTACTTCTGTGATAAACTTAGACCATGCTTTAGTGAAGATATTGAATGTTAGAAATAAACTATAATCAATACCAAAGGTTTTATTAATTAACTCCTGAATATCTTTCTTATGTCCTATTTGTGATTTATCATTAATAAAAAATTCCAAAGAATCAGTAGATCGAATAATTTTATAAGTTTTAGCAGTTTCATATCTTCTATATTCATCTGATATGGAAAGGATACCTTGACAACTACGCTCTCCCCATCTGACGACATCTTTTCCTGCTAATCCAGATTGCGTTTTTCCAAATAATGTCCAGAGAATACCAGATAAAATTGCTGATTTTCCTGCTCCATTTGAGTCTCCGCCTTTGTTATTAAAGCCGCTTATAAGATATAATCCTTTACTAGCGAAATCAATCTTACATTCAGCAAAGGACATAAAGTTATATAATTCTAATGATTTTAGTTTAAAGTTCATACAGCAGTAGTCCCATTAGTGCCACCCAAATACCAGAATGTATAAACAGGTCTATAATTATATATATTTACTTGTTGTAATCTTGTATTATCATATAGTCTATTTAATTCGTTAATAAGATGTGCATCTTTATATTCTTTATCATGATCTGTCCGTTTTGGATTCTCCAATATTTCTAATGGCATTAAACCTCCAATAATTCAATTGCTTTTTTAATAAGAATATCTTTCGGAAGTGATGTATTACTCTTTTCTATAAACTCACTTATGATCGGCAGCAAATTGGTTATGTCTGACGTATCTACTATATCTTCTATTATGGCCTGATCATAATCGAACTCTGTAATTACATTATTGGCATTATGGATAAGCAAATTATCACTTTTTAATATAACTCGATAATAATCATTCGGATTAAATTTAAATGTATCTATCTGTTCTTGTTTAAAGAATTCAAGTGTATGGAATTTAGGAGATGCTATTGGTATAAATGTTAATTTATCATCAGTAGGATCTAATATCCATACACCTTTATCTTCATGTAAATAATCTTTAAATGAATTTGCCATAATAGAACCTATTTGATAAGCATTATCAGCTACTTGTTGTCTGGTGTGAAAATGACCAGCTAACACTAACTTATAATCTTTTAATGTCACAGGATCAATAGCTTCTTCTATAACAAAATTATTACCTATATCTGCACCTTGAATACCGAAATGAGCGAAACAATAATCAGATTTCTTAACTGGTAAGTGTCCTGGGTCGTTTAAGACCCATGGAATAAGATCTATAGTTTTCCCATCTAGTTGTATAGTTGTAACATTATTGATTATAGTTACATTTGGGATAGAAGAAAATGGAGTAAACAAATGAGTGTTGTTGAACAAATCATGGTTGCCGGTAAGTAAACAAATAGGTACAACTTCTGCCAATGATTGTATCATAAAAAATAACACATTATATAATATCTTATTAATATTAGGGCTTTGATTGTTAAAGAGATCACCCAAAAAGAATATTTGTGTTACTTTATATTTTCTGGCAATTAATTTAACTTGATTAATTATTTTAGTTTGTGCCACTAATCTACTATTTAGTCCATTCTCAAGAATGGTCGAAAATAGTCTATAATTATCAGCATGTAGATCGGAAAAAAGCAAGAACATAAGGATTACCAAAATGTAGTTCTCTATGACAATTTGCACAAAGAACCTGACCTTTAAGGGCTTCTTCTTTAAATTTCTTAACATTTTTAGCAGTTGGAGATTGCCGTCTAAATTCAGCAAGTGAAAAATCTTTTGTTTCTGGATTCTCATGATGAAAATCTAAAGCTGCAATACATAAATCATAGCCACATTTAGAACATTTATTTAAACCTAATTCAGTTAATATCATTTCCCAAAGAATCTTTTTATAACGACGGTGATTTTGCGCAATTTTGTTCATTTTTTCTCTATGAGATTCTCTGTATTTCTTAGCTGATTTTAATTTATTTTTTCTAAATTGAGGATTATTCTTATATAAATCTCGTTCTTGTTGAGCAGTTCTCATTTATTTCCTCTTACCATAATTGATATATTTCCAGATTTTCTCATGTCCTACATAGAATGGCACCTTAATCATAGTTAATATTAAGGTAAATGCTAATGACCTAGGTGCTCCATCCTTAAATACAAAATAAACTGCGAAAAACAAGATGATAAAAGAAAAGGACTCCCATATAAGTCCTTTAAGTACGGAACGTTTATAATTTATAGGTCTAGATTTCATATATTTTCAGCGTTAGAAAGCCATCCTAAAAAATAAGATACACATATCATTCCAATAATTATAGTTGGAATCTGCCATTGTCCGGTACGTATCAAGTAGTCTATTCCTGCTATTATACTAATAAAGATTGCCAATATAACACTCATACAGATTAATAGTATAAAACCACCACCTAATCTTTTTAAATGTTTCATATTTCCTCCAAGAAGTATGGTTTAGCCCATCGTTCATCTTGAAGTATATCTGTTTCAGTAACAATCTTAATCATATCAGTAGAACGATAAGCCTTATCATTGTATTTATACCATGCACCTGCTTTTTCAATAATATCTAAATCCACAGCAATATCTAATAATCCAGAATATTTATTAATACCTTTATTCCATAGAACATCAATAGCAACTGTTCCCATTGGAGGACACACACTTGTTTTGACAGCTTTCATTTTTAATGTTGCACCAATAGGACGTTCTTTACCCTCTAATACAATAAATTCAGGCTTACGCATCTCAACTCGCACTGATGCTTGGAATGTGATACCTTTCCCTCCTGGTGTCACTTGATTATTGCCATAAGTAATCCTTTTATCAGCAATAAGATGATTACTAACGATCATGATAGCACCTGTCTCTGCCAGCTTTTTTGGTATAACCCTCATCATTGCTTTGAGACCTTTTGCTCTCTTTCCTTGATCTTCCTTTGCACCCAAAGTTTCCATCTCCCATTCAGTAGAGATCGAGGCCGCACTATCAAATATAAATAATAGTTTGACATTAGGAGCATTTTCTATTATTTCATCCAGCAATTTATCTGTATGGGTACTCAATTCTTCAATTGTCTGCGGATATGCTTTGATAACATCTTCAGCAACTACTCCATGTGTTTTAGCAAAGTCCCAATCCCATCTACGTTCTACATCATTGACGATAGCTATTCCACCTAGTTCCTGAATTCCAGCTACTGCTTTCATCATCAATAATGATTTACCAGTTGATGGGTCACCAAATAATTCTGTGACTAAACCTGAATGATATCCACCATCTAATTTACCACTAATAATATAATTAAGACCATAGTTTCCTGTATCAAGGAAATAATGTGGCATATCAAATATATTATCTTCGCTGCTAAGAATATTTTTTAGTGAAGATATTAGTATATCATTATTACTTTTTTCATTTTTAGATGGCTGTAAAGATTTTTTCATGTACTCTCCTTATTGTAATTGTTTTTCATGATCTTTATATGGCATTATTTATCCTTTATTCTATTATTATTAAATTAGTTTTACCAGTTTTCAAATATTTTCGTATAGTGTCTTCTGTTCCACCTATTCTATCATCGGCGACACATGCGATTAAGACATCAGAATCTCTGGCAATATATGTATTTCTTATAAAACCAGCAGCTTTACCATATTGATTCCAATCGGCAGGATACCAAATAGTTTTAGTTTTATATTGTGTAGCCAAAAGTACAGCAAATCTATCAGCACCCTTTGGACATAAACCAGAACATATAGTATCTCCAGATTCATAGATTTCAAGAAACTTTTCTTTTACTTTTTCAAAATCTTCTTCTGAATCTCTTCTACGTGTTCCTACTATACCAATTATTTTAGACAGTTCTTTATCCTTTATATATCTTCTGGAGGAAATCCATTATCAACATTATCATCTATTCCTTCATCACATTCATAACACATACCAGTTTCAGAATTTAGTTTATATTCTTCAAGTTCTTTATGACATTTATGACAATATGCTAAAGTTCCAGTTCCCATTATTTTTCCTTTGATTTAAAACAGAATGTGGTCCCGTCCCAAGATCCTCCCGATTTAAATATAATTCGTTTATCTTCCATAGATTTATCTTGCTCATTAGTATAATTCTGACAAGCCCTAATAAATGCATTACAATCTTCCATTTTACACATTTTTTCCATAGGACAATTTTGTACATGTTTACATTGATTACATATGCATACTAACATAAGTTGAGCAGGACATGGAGGAAGATATACTTTAGATATGTCAGGAGTTGGTTCTTCAACTATAACTTGTTGATTAAGATCATCAACAAAAATAACTGTTCCTGGCGGAGTATTTGCATGTACATGAATCACTTCATCTTGTTTAGATTTTAATTTAAACCAATCTTTTGGATTCATTATTCCTCAATCTCAGCTTCAAAAAATGTTTTAACTTTTTTGAGTAATTGAGGTAAAGAAGTCACAACTAATTCAGTAGATGAATACTGTGTGGTGCCAAAAATATCGCATCGAAGTATATAACCATTATCACATTCTTTAATATTCATTGTTCTTCGTTTTTGTTCTGAGCCTGTTGATGTAGGTGGTATTCCTAATAATGTATCTGCCATATTATTTCTCCTTTATTGTTTCTAATATATTTTCTAAATATTCTTTAGTGAAGATAAATTTAGAAGTATGTTTTAGTACCATAAGATCTGCTGCTATTTTTGGATAATTCTTTTGCATATAAAGATATGCAGTAGAAAAACTTCTATGAAAACTATTTTTGCCAAATTTATGACAACGAGCACAAAGTACAACGAGATTCATTTTTTCAAAGAATAATTCTGGATTTAATCTAGCATCTTCTAAGTGATGTACATTAAGATATTTTGTACTGCCACATAGCTGACATTTATTATCTGTTTGCTTCCTGATTAGTTTGGATAGTATTCTCCAACATTTATTCTTTAATCGTCGGATCTCTTTCTGTTCTTTAGTCATTATACTTTTTACTATATTTAATCAATTCTTCCAAAAACTTAGGATTATCTATTAAAACCTGAAATAGTGTTTCTTCTAATGTCTCCAATAAATCGTGAGGCATATCCACGTGATATTTTCTATTTACACATTCTAAGATTTCATGCCATAGAGTAGCCAATGTATTTCCTTCAGTTAGATTGGAATCTATCAGAATAGAATCATTAAAAAAATCGGTCTGCCCAGTTACCTGAAATCGTTCAAGTAATCTGGCTCTATGGCCAATAGAAAATTTAAATCCACCTACTTTTATTGATGTTCCATCAATCCTATCACGTACTACATTTTTACGAATATTATTTAATTGTTTACCATTTAATACGATATCTTGAAACTCTTCATCAGGCATTAATATCCTCCGATTTCTCTTTCTTATTTCGATTTTTATAACGTAGTCTATTCTCTATAACAAGCATCTTCTCTTCAGCTTCACATAATTTCTGTCTATATTTCCATTCTTTATCAGCTTTGTCTGAATAGAAAAGATGCTCTTTATCAAGATCTGGTAATGCTTTAGTCATTAGACTGAAGTATCTCTCCTTTGAGTAAATCCTAGCATGGTATTATATACTCGCTCTAATTCTATAACATCTTTCTGGCAATGGTCTTCAATATATGCTAATGCAGCAGCATCTCCCATCAATGCTTTGATCCAATGCTGTGAATCAATCCTAGTCTTTTCAGTTTTACCAAATAAGACTCTACATACATTCTCTAATCGTTTTGAACTCATATTCAATCGACCTCTGGCCATAAAATATGCATCATTATGTAGTAATGATCCATATTCAGGAAATGGTATTCCTAATGTAATTGCACGTGTCCTGATAAATGGTATATCAAAACGACTACCATAATATGTAACAATACGATCAAAATGAGCCATATCTGTAATACATTGTTTTACCACATTCTTATCCAGAACAGTCCGTAAATCTTTGGTATTAACTGTTCGCTGGTAAATCTTTTCATTACCAGCAACTTTAATACAGTATGTCAGTATAATACCAAAATCAGCATTTAAATTAGATGCTTCAATATCCAAAAATCCAATTCGCTCTGTATCTCCGTGAGCACTGTCCCAACATGCAGGATGCGTTAAACCTGTCATGCTATGTTTACATTTCCAAGCACTTCTCTTTAGTATTTCTGATTTCTTCATATTAGCTAAATTCATATTTTAGTATCCTCTCTAAAAAATTTTTTCATATATAAATCTGACATTTTATGATGTAACCATCTATGATAACCGAAACTGCAGATTAATAAATTACAATTTCTATTATCTGCTGTATTCCCATTAATATGGTGAGTACATTCTCCTTTCTTTAAATATCTACCTAAAACCTTTTCTGCTATTAATACATGCTCATACGCATAATGCTCGCCATATTTATTTCTACGGTTTATACGAGTATTATCATCTTTTACTAAGATGAGTTTATATCCATCGTGTGCTATAGTCTTTGTTCGTCTTGTTGATTTTCTATAACAATCAAAACATAATCCTGATTTGCTAGTTTTGCGGCATTGATTAGCACATTCAAGATTATTACATTTTTTATAGCCACGTATTTTATTGATTGTTTGATAATACATTTTTCTTATATTTGGATCTTTATAAGGCAAACTTATTTCATCTCCTTTACATCTCTTACATAAACACCATTCATCTCACACTTATCACATTGTTTTGTTATGGTATCATCACATTTAATATAGTTCCATAACTTCAGATCATAACCTAAAGATTCATAACATTTGTAACATAAAAACATTCTATCCTCCAATCATTTAGAATAGGATTAACGACATACATCAACAATAAAACGCATGGCCATTGCTGCGATTTGTATAGCTTCATCTTCCATCAATATCCTATCTCTATTCTCCCTTTTCAATTTGATCTCATCCCATAATTCATCTAGCTCTTCTAATATAACTGCATACGCTTCATGTGCTGAGTTAAACGGCTTCTCTACTTCAGAAGCATAATTATATTCATCTATTATTCTATCTATAATTAATTTGTCAAGATCGGTCATTTACTTATCCTCTTTGCACGAGCACGTAAAGCTAGCTTCTCTGCATAGATCTTTTTACAGGACTCAGCCCATCCATCATTGGTACAGGTTCCTATACATGTCTTATTATCCTTGTCATATTGCCCATAGCACATTGGTTCTACATCTTCCTCAACCTGAAATTTATCTTCTGTTTCTGGTAAATCTATAGATGTATTTTCTGTAGATTCATCTACCCCCCATTCAGCTAATAGATCTTCAGATGTGACTGGCTTAGTAATATTTGATATAGGGGTAGTATTTCTTACTGCACGAGCAGTTTCTGGTGTTACACTTGTATATAATCCAGTTACGGGATTATAGTTACCTTTTTGAACTGCTTCAAACTCCTCTTTTGTGATCTTGTAATGCCATGCAACCTGCTTAAAAAACAATAACGGTTTTGTTCGATCACCAGAAGGAAGGAATCTCACCTCTGTTTTAGAAAAATCAAATTTAGATTGATAGACGGGACTTACTTTTCCTGATTCTATCAAAGCCACTATATTAGTGATATCATATAGCCGAGTTAAGACTGAAGGATCTGGTAAGGCTGATATCGACATGCGTGGCTCTACTTTATAATCAACTTCCCATTTCTCTGTCCCGACCTTTACTTTAGTTATATAGAGATTCCTTCCTTGAGCTGGATGCATAAAATTCTTCCATTCACTTAAATCATCCATCTGTCCTGCAATAAGCTGATTAAAGATCTTCTCTCCATATTCTAACACAATAACTTCTGAAGGATTTGATAACATTAAGATATTACTATAATATTTCTTCTTGGCATTAACTACTCTGGCTTTCTCCTTGAGTGGATCATTCCTTGGTGTATCTCTGTTAATCAGAATCTCTTTACAAATTTCACATAACTTACAAGGTTTCTCTTTCTGTGTTGAAAACTGATTAGGACACAGAATCCCTTTCCCGTCTCCCTTCTGATTGCTATTTTTTAGAGTAGTCTCATAAAACTTTTTCATCTCTTCTAAATAATTATCTGGCATTATTTTCTCCTATTTGCTTCTTTTATTGGCTGATCCCATAATTCTTGGTATGTTAATATACATTCCATTGAACAACAAAAATGATTACCTTTGGCACGTATCGCTTCTTCTAAATTATACATCTTTTGACAAACATTACAGATAAATATTTCATTATTAACTTTCTGTTGATTCAGCAACTTTTTTCTCCTGTTTCTGCGCTCGCTTTTTAGCACCAGCTTCTTCACGTCTTTCAAATTCAGCTTTCATATTGATGAACTCTCGTTCATAGAATTTATTTTCACCAATCTGTCTAGACATCTCCAGTAACATCCTACCACGAGATTCAAATGCGGTCTTTGCTACGCTCAAAATATCTGCATAATATCCTTTATCAATTAATACTTTCTGTTCTTCTTGATATTTAGGATGCCCATTTATAAATTCACGTAACATTTTTTCAGTAATTCTAAGAGCTGGATCAGTTTCTAACATTTTTTGTCGAAAATCTTTTGATAGTTCTGCTTCTATCTGTTCTACAAGAAGTTTCTGCTGACGCTCAGCACGAAGTGCTTTAGCCCACAATGTTCCCCAATAAAAAAAACGTGTAGACTGCTCTTTTAATTCTATATTAAGATCTGCATCATTGATTGCTAGTTCATCTTTCAACTTTTCTTCAGTCGTATATTTCAATTCTGCCATAAAAATTCTCCTTTGTATTTAGATATTTATTTACATTAGTTAAAAAATAATCTATATTATTATATTTTTCTACATGTCCTAAAATCAAATTACATGGTTGACACAATAATCCTCTTATTTTTCCTGTTTTATGATCATGATCAACTGATAATTTAATATCAGATTTACCACATATAGCACACATTCCTCCTTGTTCTGCCCATAGCATCCAATAATCATCCTTTGAAAGTCCATAAGATCGTCTGAGTTGACTGTAATACGCATTTATTTTAGTTCTAGCTTTAGATATTTCATTTGTATGATAAATCATTATTTGATAACAATTTTTACATAATCCATGGGCTTCATGTTTCTTGTCTGGATGACATAATGAAATAGCTGTATATTTTGGTTTATTCTTTTTCTGTAATAAATTAAAGCATTTAGTACAACGACTAATACTCTTAATACCATCTACTGGATTTTTCCTACAATTATGACAAATTCTTGTTCCCATACTTATATAAATAGCTTTTTTCAGTAATTTGTGACATAAATTATACAGATTTCTTACCTAAATCATGAAATTGCTTCTTTTTCTCACGCCATTCAGTGTTGCCACTTTTTGTTTTAACACGTTCTGTTGGCTTAAACTCAGGCAGATCTTCATAACCTCCCGTACATCCAGGCTTATTCTTTCCTCTAAGTTCCTGTAATGGTGGATGAGGATCAGGCAGATTTCTTAGAACATTTTTACCATCCATACTAATAACTGCTGGTGCACTTATCATTTTATTAATATTAGTTGATTTACATGTCGGACATTTTGTTGGTTCTTCAAATCCAGTTTGTTGAGTCATTACAAGAACTTCAAAGTTATCATTACAATCTGTACATAAATAATTAAATATTGGCATTACTTCTCCTCCTTCTTTACAAGCACTTCTGTAGTTGTACAAGTTTTATATTCAAGATTAAGATATATTAATATCATTTGTACAAGTTTATAAATAGGTATTGTTAATGCCCAGTTGCCTAGTTGGCTTGTTTGTGGTATTGTTAGCCTTGTACTTTGATCTATTTTAGAATCTAAAGTATCTATTGCATGTTGCATATAATTTATTCTTTCTTCAAGTGCTCTAATTCTCTTATGATTAAACATCTTTATACTCTCCTTTATTCTCATAATATTTCTGATGCTTTCTACAAAATGCATGATTTACTTGATGTGTAATAGCTCTACATCCACTAAAACCACAGTCAGTACTAAAATCTAACCAGTCCACTTTCTTTTCCTTCTCCTCTCTCTCCTTTACTCGATCATCTAATTCTGGATGAGTTTTACTATACTCCATAAGTGTTAAAGCGCACCATACTACAGACGCTAAATGCAACTGCCCATCTTCTTTATCTCGATCTTCTCCTCTCCAAAAAGCCCACGCATGCCGCATCATAGCTGCAAATATCCGACCCCATTTAATACCTGTTCTCCAATTGTTACTAGTATATTTATTTGCTCCTATAGTGTATACATATACAACTTCTTCCATTGGACGCTCTGGAAGAAGATCCCAGCGTAGTTTTCCAGTATCATTTTTCTTGCCTTCATTTGTTTCGTTCATCTTTCCTCCTTTTTCATTCCACTGAGCTTGCCAAATACTAGTTACTATAATCATGAATATACAAAAAAGCATTACCCAAGGTACAATATTTGTAAATAACCATTCAAGTGTTTCCCATCCTATGTTCATCTTTCCTCCACTGATAGTAACCATAAATATTCATAGGTATATAAACTCCCCAAGCCGTCATCTGATCCCATCGACCAGCATTATAATTAATAATAGTCATGCCAATAGAAGCTACTGTCCAAACTAACCAACACCATATAATTTTATTAATGTTTAATAAACATCCTATAATAGATATTCCAGCAAAAATCCACCCTATCATATATTATCCTCCACCCATCCAATAAATTCTTCCCATTTATTAAAACCTTTACCACCCGAAGACTCAACCATAAATCTCACCCAAGGATGCATTAAACAATCAGTTGAAACTACATATATTGGTTTATGTGCTTGCTGAGAACAATACCAAATCTCACATATCGTTCCTATCTGATGCGTTTCTTTAGTAAGATATGCAACTACTCCATCTGTCATAGTAATCTGACCTAAATCTTTTCCTACAATATTTCCAGGATTTAGAGATGCTGATTCTCTTGTAATTTGACCAGAATCAATTTTTTCTATATCATCTCTTTCTGTATCATAGAACGGATTAATCAATTCTATACCTGTCTGTTTCTCAATTTCTAATTCTAATTGCCTGATCTCCTTACGCATTGTTACTGGATGTGCTAAATATAATTTTAACATTTTGAAAATATCTCCTGTTTTAGGTGTTTGAATTTTTGATCATACACATTTTTGTTCCACTAGACCAATAAAATCATAATGTATAACGTTTTGGTGGCTGAATAAGATATGTAAATTCAATCATATTGTCCCATTCTTGGTTTCAGCTTCTCTCTCATAAGGCACTACATACCATATAAAGAAAATCTGCCAAGCTAATTCATATGCTGCTCTATCATTATCACCCACATGATATACATTACGAAAATAAGATTGCATACCCATATAAATTTCATGTGCAGTAGTCCATCTAGGGTTTGCTTTCCATCTTTTCACCATATCCCTATAATAATAATAGCATCTATCACCTGGTTCTATCTTATCTAAAGCCATCAGTCCTTTTTTATCTATTATTTCTCGTCGATGTTTTGTTACAAAAGGCATATTAATTACCTCCTCGTTTGCTCGCCTTAATAGGATTAAGTAATTTCTTTTCAGTCACTTTTTCAATATGTGGCTTGGCTGCACATCCTCCAATTCTTGAAAATTGCTTATCTGGATAAATATATCTACTGCAATATCCCTCTTTTATATGAGTACAACCATTACATTGATCAACAATAAAATTGTGGATCATCAAATTAACTCCTGTGTCACTAGTATTCTAAATATATTAAAAGCCCATGCTATTGCATCTTCTTGTATAACTATTCTAGGATCGTTACCATCAAAATTATTGACAAAGTATACCTTCATTTCTGCATCAAATGCAACAAGCTGTGCAGCCGTCTTATTTTTATTTATGATAATGATTCCAACATTACCTTTATTGGATGTCATAATAGAAATCATACTTATATTCTCATCAGTGATTTGAAATTCAATAGCTTTTATACTATCAGTAACATTAACACCTTTAGCTGCTACAAGTTCTTTGATTTTAGTAAAAGGAGCTCTTAACTCATCAGCAAATACTGGTATCACTAATGCAAAAACCAAACTAATAACTACTAATAATTTTTTCATGTTTTCTCCTTTTCTTCAATTAATTTGTAGAGTTCTTGATCTTCTGGTGTTGGTGTCCATTCACTAGTATATGCATATTTTCTCTCTTTGATGAGTTTTTGCTCCTTGATCCCATCCTCCAACCTTCTCCTTGCTAGTGATAATTCTCCATTGATGGTGTCATAACCATCAATGAGAGAATTTAGACGTTTGACTTCAGTCTCCAACTCCTTGATTTTTGCCACCCTTGATGAAAGTTCAAGCAGTACCCATTTCCAGTCCATCCTTCTCCTCCTCCAATAATGAGACCAATGGGCAGGGTAATTTGCTTCCTTCTTCCCCTGCATGGGACGTTATGGCTCCCCATCAGTTTATGGTTACTCAGCGGGTTTACTCAGCGCTAAGCAACTCTCACTACCATTGGCCTATCTTATACTAGTTTACATGTTTCCATTCTCTCTGGACATCAGACCAATATTGTTTAAATCTTGCAACCTTATTCTTTACCCAACTAGGATATTCTGGATGTTTATTCCAACATCCCCAGTTATATTTATATTCATTTAACATTATTGCTGCTGTATATGTTGCAAAATCAGGATTATTTTCTAATTCATAAATTAATTTAATCAATCCTACATCATCAGTATTGTTTCTTTCCTTTACAGTTGAAGGAAGTAATTGATAGAAAGTCACTTCTCCATGTTTTCCTTTTCGATGTACAAAATGACATTCTTGCCATGCCAATCCCACTAGTGTAATAAATAATGTTTCATCTTTATATCCAGCAATCGCTTTAGCATATTCCCAAATCTCATATTGTCTCGTCATATGATATAATGCAGCTGTCAATTTTCGTTGATCTGAAAGATGGGACAATTTATTTACGAAGATAGTATGCTGAAATGATAACATCCTGAATTCCAGATCCTCTTGAGAGATATAAGGAATTTCTGATTTGTTAAACATAAACTTCGCTAATTTCTTAATCTTAAAATCCATATCCATAGGTTTTACAACCTTGGGTTTAACATAATCTTGAAATTTCATTTCTGTTCCAACATTAATTTTCTGTCCTGGATATATTAAATTTGGATCTTTTATATCTGGATTTATCTTATGTAAATTCTGCCATGTTGTCTTATAGCTATTGGCAATTTCGCTTAATGTATCTCCAGGCACTACAATATAAACTTCACCAGCAAATGCTGTACAGAATGCTACTGTACATAAGATAAAAATAGATAAGAAAAATCCTATAATATAACTCCACTTCATTATATTTCCTCCTATCATTTAGTTAACCATTCGACGCCATTCCACAGCGATGCCAACCGATACACCACCATCCACATTTCTCTTTCATACATTCTATTCTGAGATTATCTCTGAGATTATTATCTGGCTCAATATTCCATGCTATACATAACAATGGACAAATCATATTCTCCTCCTTAAATTTTATTTATAAAATCTTTACAAGCAGACATTGGTGCAACATTACCTTTTATATTACAAATACATTCTAAAGTCTTACCATCAAAAGTTGCGTTAACACAGCAGTAGCAGGCCGTTGGTTTAAATTCGGCTATTCTCTCAGCTTCAGTTTTCATTTTACCTCATATTTTTGCATATGTCCCCAATCTAGACCAATTTTCACGTCAGCTACTAAAGGGGTTTTCCAATCAGGAATATATTTATAAACTGCATTTATCATTACATTTACTAAATCAGGAATAATATTTAATTCTGTTTTATGTAGATTTATTACAACTGAATCATGCACTTCTAATGTAAGAAATGATTTGAGATTATTCTCTACAAGAAACTTATCTATTTCAATTAATGCCATAAATAGAATATGACCAGCTAATCCTTGAATTGTAGCATTAAACGCAGATCTAATTTCATGATCTGTTAATCCTTCTTCAGCTGGATAATATTTCTTAAAGCCAGAACGTAGTAAAATATAACCATGTTCTTTTACAAACTGGATCGTATCGTCAATATATTTCTTAGTTTGTCTATATGTAAGGAAAAATGAATTAAGATAATTTTGGGCCTCTTTCTCTGAAATCTTTAAATCTCTGGCTAATCCCCATGCAGATTTAAGATATATGATGCTAAAGTTTATCTTCTTACCTATACGGGTCCTTTGATCATCTGTAACTTGATCTAATGGAATGCGTAAGATGTCAGCAGTAGTAACTTTATGGATATCTTTTGCTAGAGCAGCCCGCATTATATCATCATTAGCTTGTTCTGCCATACAACGAAGCTCATGAAGCCCGAAATCCATCTCAACTAGATAGTGATCAGGATCTGCTATAAATGCTGCACGTAGTCCTGTTAAATCTTTCTCTCCTTTAGGTAATTTTTGAAGATTAGGATCACGTGAATTTCCTGTAATTCCTATAAATCCATCTTGTTTTATAATCCAATTTCCAGTCCCTGTTTCTGGGCACCATACATCTTGCTGCTCATTATTTATGATACTATATCTTTTTGCATGTCTTTTTATAACAGTAGCAATTTCATAATCTATAAATGGTTTCTGATTTTTACTCCGTTGTCGTTGTCTATAATGAACAAAATGCCCCAAAAGGACAGATAGTGCTGCAAAGCCATCTCCACAATTTTCAGACTTAAATATAGATGAAGATTTGGCTGACCCAAATCTATAGTATTTACTATGGCCTCCTAATTGTTTTGTTGCACCATCTGCTTCCATCATAGCATCCCACATATATTGTCTTGCTTTATATGATAAAGCAATCACATATGATGTCAAATTTTGATATGTCAAATAATGCAACCATATAGAAGAAAAAGTAGCAACACCAATATAAAATCTTATCCTTTTTATATTTTTAAATTTAAAAGATGTTTTTTTATCTCCACGCTCTTTATGTTTATAACTATAAGAACTTTCTGTAAAGGGTATATGCCCCTCAGTAAGTAATTTTCTTACTGCTGCTATACTTTGCTCTTTAACTAAAGTTATTTCTAAAGAATATCTATCTTTTGATGTACTATTTATATCTCCATCTGTTAAAGCCCAGCCAATAATTCCTGCTCTAATATAATCATTATCATCACCAAATGACGCTGGATTTTCTGATCGTAATATTAAATTATAACTATTATTTCTTGTTCTTCCTGTACCTTGTTTAGTTTTATCTGCATTTTGCGCTTCTATATATCCAGTAATAAATTTATCTTCTACTAGCCATTTATGTTCTGGTGTACATCTTGTACCTACTTTACGTATTTTACCATATATATAATCTAATGTTCCTAGTATACCTTTTCCAATATGTATATTATTAAGTGGTGTAAGTTTTAATTCTTTTTTAAGGATATCATATCCTAACACTAATTCACCAATTATAATTTCATTATATTTTTTCCAACCAGAAGCAGTTAATATCTCCGCATCAGTTGAAACACAACTACTACGTCCTGATTTTGTTGAGGAAATCCAATAGTTGGTATGTACTCTATGATCTATGGTTAGATTATTTTTTATCTCTTCAAATGTTTTATCCATTGTAAGATAACGTGAATAAGTATAAAAGAGGTTTGCTAATCCATTTGAATCTTTATATATCTTAAAAACTTCTTGTGAAGTCGCAGGTTTCTTTGCTTTCTTTGTAAGAATAGTAGGTTCAAGATTCTCATATTTTTTACTATAGAAAATATCTCCTAATTGTGTATGAGAATTAGGATTAAATTCAATATCTTTATCTTTCTGATATTTTATAATAGTAGGATGTCGCATTATATCATGTAATGTTTCTGCTACGATTTTCTTGGTCGTCTGTCTTGCAATATGTAAACGTGGTGGATTAACTCTAATACCATTATACTCCATTTTGCATAGTACATCAGATACAGGTATTAGAATATTTTTATAAGCATTAGATAAAATAGGTTCATCTTCAAACATCTTATTATGAATAATATAAATTCTATTTGTCAAATCTGAATCAATACTGGAATATTTTTCAAGTGTAGGGCCTTCAGCATCTTGAACAGGTACACCTTCTAATATTTTAGAATAGTCACCTAAATTTGAATATTGCCAAGCCATCGACTTTAAATCATTTGAGACATGAGGAAATATTGTATATTGTGAAAGTGCAATATCTCCAATAGTTCCCTTTACATCTATATCCAAAATAACTTTCATCCATAAATTATCATATTTGATATTAGTTCCGATCTTACCTATTGTTTTATCTTCAAATATCTGAGTAAGATCACGATAAATATAAGTCCAATCTTCAGTATCCCACCATTGATCTATAGATAGAACAGTGGCAGTACGAGGTTCGATAGAGAATGTAATTAATTTTATTCGTTGATCTTCCTGAAATGGATTTAAGCCGGTTGTTTCTAAATCATAAGTAAAATATCTCTTTCGTAAAATATGTCTATATAATTCTTTCCAATCATCTAATGTATTAATTCTTGTATAAAGTCCACGATCATTATCAATAGTTGCAGATTTATTTAAAATATTAGGAATTCTGGCCACATGATCATTAAAAACTTTTAGATATCTGTGATCATAAAGAATTGCAGCAGGATGTAGAAGAGGCATCATTTTCATATTATTCCATTCTATTTCTGTACCAGAAGCTTTTGTGATGCCCTGTTTGCCAGTGAAAGCTCTTAAACTTACATTACCGACTGGAACAATTAATTTCAAATTAGGCATATTCTTTATTAATTCCAATGTCTTAGGAAAACATGCCCTAATCTGTTTGATTGTAGGATCAGCATTATTAGGTGGGCGACATCTAACTGTATTAACAATACAGATATTAATAATCTTATTTAATTTTATGGCTTTACGTAACAGTCGCCCACAATCTCCTACGAATGGACGTTGTGCTATATCTTCATCTGAACCAGGGCCTTCGCCACAAATGAGAACTTCAGCAGTTTCTGAATCGCCTTCTACTGGAATATTAGGATGAATACAAGTTAGATACAAATCACAATCTTGGCATTCAGTCAAATTAAACCTCCTCTATTGTATTTAACATATTTTCACTATTATTAGGATTTTCAATTATTTCTGTATTTGCAATATGTTCTGCTTCAGGTAAATTTATATAATCTAATAAGATATTATATTTTTCAATTATTTCCATTACTTTTATAGCCAAGCCATGATTATTAGGAATAATTTGTTCAATGTCATATTTAAATGGGTCAATCATTAATAACTGTTTCATTTCTTCCACTCCTTCCGTACCTGTTCTATACTAATAGGATAGAAGTTCCATTGATCTACTCCCACATTTAGGACAGTCTTATTTTTGGCTACTTTAAAAGCTGTATGTATATGTCCACACAACCATTTCCTATCATTTTATTCCTCCTTTTCCAATTCTTTAATGTCAAGTACACCCCATTCATCTTCTTTTAGTTGTATAACCATCTCTTCATAAGTTACATCATCTCGTGTAACAAGTATAACATTCCATGCTTTCATTTCTCCTACTCCTATGGTTTAAATAAAATGATCTCAAGAATTACAAGGATGAAAAATATTATAGCTATGATATATAAACTTGTATTCATTTCTCCCACTCCTTCCTAAGTCGTTTAAGATTGGTAATATATCTATATATTTGTCGTTTAGAGCATCCTTTCTTTACGGCTATCTCATCAGGAGATTCGCCAATACATAGATTATTTAAAACTTCTAATAGATTATTATCTTTAATAGATTTCATAAATCTTTCTCTATCAATATTATTATCAACATTCTCAAATGCTTGTAAAGAACCTTGATCAGATTGATTAGCCAAACTATCTATATCATAAAATTGTAATCCTCTTTCGGTTTTGTTAAGTCGCATTAGATTATTAAAATGATAACTAATTGCAGTCAGTAAATAAGGAATTGTAATTGCTACTCCATGTTTGCGTTTTAATTTGGCTATTAATTCACCTGCTTCCTGTATTAAATCCTGCATAGATAAACCTGGATATCTTCTATTTACCCATTTCGCTTTTCGTTCTATTCGTTTTTGTAAAAATATATTAAGCATATATCTCCTTTATATTTTCTTAAGTGTATAGAAAACATCTGCAAGAGCTGCTCCCTTTTCTACTCTACCAATTAGATAGTATTTTTCTCCTTTATATATACCATTATCGTCTGACTATCTTTGCTTCCGGCTAAAATTCCCTCTTTATAAAAATCTTCTGCACATAGTGTAAAACATTCTGACTCTTTGTTTTCTAAAATTTCTAATGGCATTGCTTCTCCTTTAAATTCTTATACATGTCGCACCAGAAGCATTTTTACAATTATCAGATGTACATTCATACATTATAAATTCATGTGGTTTTGTATGTCTGCATGTTCCTTTTCCTATACCTGAAAAATTTTGATCACATCTATCTTTTCTAGGGCATTGATATAGTTTAGACTGATTAATCAAGATTTCTAATGGCATATTTCTCCTTATAATTCATCAAATCTACATTCAGCATCGTTAGCATATAAATATGTAGAACCTCCTGGAGCATAACGACATGCTGGTATATCTATTAATGTCTGTGATTCAAATGCTCCTTCGATTTCTTCACCACTTATACTTTTTTTACGTTCACGACTAAGAGTAATAAGTATATCAAGATCACCTTCAATATCCGAAGAATTTTTTAGATCTTCACCACTAATAATTTTAGAATTTGTTTTTCTTGGACGGGCAATTAATACAATAGGTAAGGCCAATTCTTCAGCCAGTAATTTAAAATTCTGACTCATTACTGAGACCTCTTCTGTTTGTTTTGTTAACGATCTACATAGAAAATGTAGATTATCAAATACCATAAAACGTATACCATAGTGACGTACAGAATGTCTAACTGTGTCTGCAACAAAATTCCAGTTAGGTTTCATATATTTATAGGCAAAATATAATGGTACATCGTTCAATTCTTTATATGCTTCAGCTAAAACTATAGCAGAATTACAATCTCTAGAATCTTTACGTTTATGTAACGCAACTAATCTAGGTAATATTCTCCATGTTGCCATTTCTAATGAGAACAATAGAGATGGTATTTCATGTGTAGAAAAATAATATAACATATCAAATGCAAAACTTGAATTGTGTGTAACAGTAAAATCACCTAATAAAAATCTACCATTACCATCTAATTCAAACCCAAAATATTCTCCAATAGGCAGTTTGGTAATATGGATACTATTGATTAACGCATCTCTTGTGCGTATTTCATATGTACGTTGTTTATATTTTATTAATACAGGAATATCATTAATATGTTCGCCAGAAATATGTATAACATAATATGGTTTCTGTTTGATATATCGAATATTTTTATTGGCTACAAATCCTAAAGATCGTGCTACAAATATTATATCATTTGCTAATGTATCAAATTTACTGACTATTTCGTACCCATACTTATAAATATTACCATCAGTATCAATCAAACCTGCTAATAATTCAAGTCTACCTATTCTATCTGTCACTTTATAAATATATGGTATATGTTTATTATTAATTAATTGCAGTTTCTGTAAATGTTGTAAAAATATATTTGGGCGATGTTGATGATTTCCTTGCCTATTATTAGAAATACTCCAACCATATTTTGCTGAAGTTTTTTTGAATGGTATATTTATACTTTCTGCATAATCTCTACAGTAATTTATTATCTCTATATTTATATTTGTTATATTTGGTGCAGTAGATGTCCCATCTCCTAACCAAATACCAAGCATACGTGGAGGTATTGGTAACTGATTATTTTTATGAAAATCTACTTTAACTCTATATCCTTTCCAATTTATCTGTTGTGTTTTATTTAATTTTAAATATTGGTCTATTGATATATCAATAATATCTCCATGTTTTCTATATCGAGAATAAACATTCTTGCTCCACATTAAAGATAATATATGATTATTGTTAACAACATATGATCCACCTTTATATGATATTTTATATAATGTATCCAATCCATGTGTAGTTTCTAATACAGTTCGTGGTGTTGAATCATCTCCCATTAATAAATCATTTTCCCTTATATCTTGTACTAATTTACTTGTTCCATCATACATTAATACAGATGTATCTTTACCAAGACATTTTCCTACTTTTGGTTTAGCTGCTACAACAATAAGATCACCTGGTTCAAAACCATTGATAAGTCGATTAACATTTTTCCAGGGTAATTCTAATCTATCTTCTCTATCTTCAGAATTCAATTTACGAATAGTATTTCGTATAATATTACCTAATGATAAGACGTTTTCTACACCAAATGGTTCAGCGTTATCTATTAATTTTTGAAAATCTTGTGCTGTTTTACCTGCTATAAAATATTCATTAATATCTTTATAGCCACTAGGTAATAAGATATTTTTACACCTTTCTATTCCTAATCGTGAAGCAAATTTCTGTGCCCCATTTTGGCCAGCATCATCATTATCATATACAAATATAATTTGTTTACATTTATCTAATTGGTCTATCCATTCAGGTTTAATTACACCTGCACCTACTGTTGCGCCAATGACATTATGAAATCCCTTACTCCACACAGATATTGCATCTGCTTCACCTTCACAAATGATAATATATTCAGGATTTTCTAATAAAATATCTACATTAAATAGTAAGGACTCTCCACCGAACAGACGTTTAAATCTGCGTTCAGCAGGAGGCAGAGTCCTCATTTTAACATTTTTAAGATTACCATTAGAGAAAATTGTATAATGAAGCCATTTAATTCCCTCTTCTTCTGATAATCCTAACTTGAAATACTGAACAGCCTCCAGTGTCCAGCGCCGGGAGGAGAGATACCACAATGTCTCTTTGTCATGTAATAGACGATCATGTGCTTCTTGTACTTGTAATAAATGTTCAGGTGCTAATTGTATAGTTTCTTTATCAATATTCAAATCCTGAAATGAAACAGGAGCCATTAAATCTCCAAGTTTTTCTTTAAAAGTTAATAATGTTCCACCTATTTGACATTTATGGCAATAAAATACTTCTGTATTTTCGTTAAGGTATACATGAAAATTATTATCATGACAATAAGGACAGTATTTTAATATAATTTCATGTCCATCTTTACTATACGCAAGTTTGAATAGTAGTTGCTTTGATGATACATATTCTAGAGCGTTACTCATTATTAACTCCAGGCGCATCTTCTGTTGTATCTAATGCAGCATTAATACGATAACGAAGAGGATTGCCAACCCCCCAAGCAGGAATTGCTTCTGCTTCTGGATATTGTGGTGGAGGGGGATGGAATCCGGTTTGCTGAGGAATATTATGCCTTTCTGTCTGTAACCGCATTTGATTTAACTGCTGACGTAATTCCTCAATTGTATTAGGATTTCTGAACATAAGTTCTTCTATTCTACCAAAGCAAGCATCACATAAATGATATGTTGCATATAATCTATTCGTTCTTGGATTTCCACGTGTGATAATAAAACAAGGAATAAAATGTAAAAATTGAAATATTGAACGTATATACTTTATTATAGTACAATTAGTAATAATTTGATTACAAAAATCACACTGAAGAATTAACATAAGATAGTTTCCTCCTTAAGTTTATGAACACATTTGCTACATGTTTTCATATAATTCTTTTATTCTTTCTGGTATCGGTTTTCCTTGAAATTTTAATTTACAATAAACATATACAATATTCTTCTTATCCTCTTCTTTAAATGTATATTCTTTTTTATTTAAAAGAAACATAATATATTTTAAACGAATATCTTGATCAACAGAGCATATGAAATCTTTTCGATAAGAGATATTTTCTAATGTATAATGTAACAATACATTATCAGAATCTATTGTAAAATCATCATAAATATATCTATTCTTTAAATTTTGATAATATCTAAATTTATTAACAGCTTTTTCATTTAACATATGTCCAGGTGTAGGTACTATTCTCATTGGTGAATAATATTTCGTCATAAAATTTAAGAAATCTATAGGATCTGCATGAAGTGTGTTCAATAAATTTATAAGTTTATGTACACGCTCATTAAATATACGTTTACTTTTTGGCAATTGTAGAAATTTATTTTGTAAGATATTTCTTTTCATATTAAGATATAGAGATAAAAAATAATCTAATTCAATCATAATTCCTCAAATCCACCATTTTAGATCAGGCGTACCATTTATTAGAAGACCCATCCTGGAGATTACCTGAATGTCCTTTTATAGTATTATCTGGAAACTCTAATAAAATACCAGTCTCTATATTTACTTCAATAATTTTGGCATAAATTGTATTACAAGTTTCTATAATATGTTGATAAAATGGAAAATGTCCGTTATATATAAACATGTCTATCAAAACTTCAGTATGTGGCTGAAGTGTTTTTATTATATCTCTATAATTTTTACGTATATAATCATAAGTAATAGTTTGCTTTTTATTTTCCAAAATTTCTAAAGGCATGTATCCTCCTTTAATCTTTCATCATGATGTGGACAAATGCCACCATTTCTTTCTCTACCTAAATTGCAATTATAACATAATAGTTGAAATTCTTCAGGAAAGTTATTTTCTATAACCCACTTATACCAATCATTGCTGCCCATCTTACGTACTTCTTTTCTATGTATATTTCCTCCGCCTTCTTTATGATCCAAAGTTAAAAAGAATTGGTTACGCTCACCACAACAAGCGCAAACATTATTATATGCTGTCAATACTTGACGATTTAATTTCCAGCGCCAACCTCCATCTCCATTCGCTAAATGTCCTATTCGGTTACATTGATTACAGGTTTCACGAGTTGCTTGTGAATCTAAATATTTACCACAGTGTATACACATATGATTTTCTTTGCGTTCAATTTTTAAAAGTTTTAATTCCTCTTTAGTCATTATTTCACCTGTAATTCCAATTCTAATTCTTCAAAAATCCAGTGATCAATATATTCCCATGTAGAACCATATTGATCTTCTACTAGTTTCATTAATGTTGCTTTATATGTACAATTTCCTATTGGATGAATAAATATTTTTCTCATGTTATTTCTCCTTACTGCGTGATTTATAATGCTCAAAAAGAATTGTCATATAGTCTAGTTCTTTACCGATATATTCAGCATATATTTTCCAACATTCTAAGCAATCCACTCTTGGTTTACATATACCCTGGTAGTTTGGATGTGTTTTACATTTCATTAACATTTATTCCTCCTGATAGTTATCTATAATAATTTCTCGTAAGTCTTCTAATTCATCTTCCTCTATAGATGTCCAATCCCATAATTCTCGTAGATGATTAAATCCATTTTTATCTTTAGTAAAAAATCTAATTTCTTCTATATTAAAATTACTTTCTTGTAAACATACTTCTATTCTTCCTCCAATATAGTCATAATATTTTGGATTCATTATTCCTTCTTCAATAAATGATATGAAATATTTCATTCATTTTCTCCTTGAAATATAGGAAGAGGACACCATTCTGGAATTCTTTTTTCGTATTCCCATGTATGTTCTCCTAAATATAAAATAAAACGTCGTTCTGCTAAGGTACAGATATAATCACTGTCTTCATAATTACAATATGGACATTTTATACAATTATCTTTTATTTTTATTTGTAAAAATCTATCCATTATTTTCTCCTTTTAAGATAAATCTGTGTTACTATTTTAATCTTATCTCCATTATTAGGATTCAATTTAAATATTGTATCAATTATTTTAGCTGTAGAATTACTCATTTCTTCTTCTATGTCATCTACTCCCATAGTACAATCAAATTTAGTAACAAACCTATCAATTGGTTTTTCGCCTTCTAATACATCCTTAATACTTTTACCTTTAAGATCAGGTGACTCTGCTAACATTTTATTATATTTCTTTGCTTTTATTTTAGCACGTTGAACAGTACGTTCAGATACTCCTAATGTTTCTGCAATCTCTTCATTAGTTTTAGTTCTGCTTCCTTTCTTTGGTCGGCCTGTTCCTTGCGTAGTAACCTCTTCAATATATGCAATCACTTGCTCTTGTGTAAGATGGCGTCGTTCTATATTATCTTTCATTGCATATTCAAATAACTGTTGATATGGTATATCTTTAAATTCTACAGGCACTGTCTTTAATCCTAACTCTTTTGCGATCTTTAATCTATTGTAACCACAGACTAATTTGAAAGTGGGCAAAGCTACTAATGGTACTTGAATTCCACGTTTCTTAATACCTTCTTTAAGTCTATTATAATCTATATCTGATATAGGCATTTTATCTTCAAGTTGTGGAATAGAATCTAATGTAAATACATCCACTTGTAGGATATTGCCTTTTAATAAAGAAGATTTTCCCCCTCCCTGTTGAAGTTCTTGTTGCACAGTTTTATTAGATTCTACAATTTCTTTCTGTTGTAATTGATCTACAGCACGTTCCACTGTAATCTTAAGATTTTTTGGGCAGTTTGGTTCTGCTAAAATTTCAGCAAATATAACAAAAGCAGTATCATTCTGTCCCTGTTTTATTAAATTATGACCTATTTCCAATTTTTTAAATAACTCAACTACTTCCATTTTATTCTCCTAATTTAGGTGAGACTATCAATTTCACCACAAATACATTTATCTCCAAGTTGATTACATTCTTCACAATATTTAAACGTCCAGCCATAATCACCACTGTTAGCCCAATTATTTAGATATATTATTACATCATCTATTACTTCCTTAAGATCATTAATCCAAAACGAACTAGCTGGATTGAGTGATGGAAACCAATGTCCGTCATCCTCATATAAAATACTAAATAGTATATGTTCATCATCTTGAGATCTATGTGATAATCCTATACCTATACAATCGCCAAGGAAGATCACATCAAAAATTCCCTCTACAGATTCTACATATATATATTAGGATTAATTTCATCTCTATCTAACTGTCTCCTTATCATTATCTTCTCCTATTAATTGTGCTGTTGCTGGCTCTCTATAAAATGATTCTATGCATCTAGTAAATTTCTCACCATCATCTAGATATTCATAACTTACCTTGCATGGCACTATGCCAAGTTTTTGCATATTTTCTGGTTTAAGATTATGATCACATCTTGTCAGGTTATCTGTTTTAACTGGACACTCCTTACATAATTCTACGTTGGTAATTTTTATTCTTGAATTAGGCATAAATGGAGATCCGAATGTCTTATATATCTGACCTACACAAATTCCTATTAGACTATTTGTTAATATTTCTAATCCCATTTAAACTCTCCTTTAATTTTTCTATGTAGGATTTATCTAATAATGATTTAGCCACATCTACCTTCTGTTGTAATGTATTATAAACATATTCATCAATGGTCTTGTTACATAATAAATTAATATAAATACAAGGTTGTGTCTGTCCTAAACGGTGTATTCGATCTTGTGATTGTAAATACTCTATTAGAGAGAAGCCAAGACTATAAAACAAAATATGGCTACTGACAGTAAGATTAAGTCCAAAGGCTCCCACTGTGATTTGGGATAAGAGAATTTGAATCCCACTTTCGCTATTAAACCTATCAATAACAGAAGCCCTATCAGTTGTAGCACCTTGTAATATAACATATTTTACTCCTATATTATCTAACATATTAGAAATATTGATAATATCTTGTCGCCACTTGACAAAGATAATTATCTTTTCATTACTTTGAATTTCTGTCAGAACTTCCTTTAATAATTCTAATTTAGGATTTTCTGGAAAAAGTTGTACCTCTCTGTCAGTATATATAAAACCAGATGTTATTTGCGATAACTTGGCTAACTTAACGAGACTATTCTGTATTTTAACTTTGCCAGATGGTAAGATCAATTCCCGTAATAATTCATCAGCAACTTTAACATATATTTCTTTTTGAATTCCCGTAAGCTCTGAATATCGTTCAGTATATATCTTTTTTGGTAGATCTAGGCATTCTGATTTTAGAAGTCTTACGGCATTAAAAAATAATCTTTGCTGGAATTCTTCTATTCTATCCTCTTTTAATCGCCAGTCAGGGAATCCATACCCATGATTGTTAAAGAAATGCCCTCTGGCTGCAAAATAATTTCTACCGAAGGTCTGACCACTATCTGCTACTCTAAAGAGGGTTAGAACAGCCTCTGGTGCATTTGTGATGGGTGTTCCGCTCAGGGATATACTATATTTTATATGGTCACATAATGATGTAATAGCTTTTGTTCGTAATGTATTATAATGCTGTACATAAGTTATTTCATCCAATACTACCATATCAAATTTTTTTAATAATAAAAAATGTAATAGTACTCCTAATGTACGTTTTCGGCCTGCAATAGCATCATATGAAATGAGATAAATATTTGAATTTATTGTTAATAATCGTATTTTATTTTCTAATGATCCTTCTAATATAATATATGTAAAATCAGAATGTTTTTCTATTTCTGATTTCCATACTTGTATAACAGATTTAGAACAGATAATAAGTGTGGCTGTAATTAATTGTTTTCGTTGTAGAATATCTATTTTGCTTAATGAGATTAAAGTCTTTCCTAAACCCATTTCTGAAAAATCTAATGATTTATTCTTGGTTAAATGAAATTTAAGATTATTTAGTTGATATTGTCTTAACTTAGTTCTAATCAAATAAATGCCTTTCTATCTATATAAATAGGGAAGAGCACTTATTTGTGACAATTATTTAGTCCTCTTTCTTATAATTAGGATTTTCTACTATTCTTGCATATAGTCTATTACATGTCGGACATATATATTCAGCTAACACTCTGTTGTTATATTCATGTTGAGTAAATTGAAATTGTACTAATTCTTTTGGCTGAAATTTATTAATATCAAAAAATCGTATATAATCAATAGTTACATATGCCCTTTCATTCCTTCTTTAAGCGTTACCAGTATATGCTTTTACATAGTCAAATCTATTACATCTACAAAGCCAAAGTGGTATTTTATTCTCTAATATTTCTAATGATATTTATTCCTCCCACAAATCATCAATATTTTTAATAGCTGTCATAGTTTTTTCCATTTGCCTATTAACGATAATATCCATCTTATCTTCAATATCTTCCATCATTTCAGCCATTTCGGATAATACTACATCATATGGAATCTGTGAAATATTATCTGCTCCTAAAGAAGATATTAATTCTATTGCACATTTTTCAGCAATTCCATTTGCTGTCTTCTTTTCTAACTTCATCAGATGTCTCCTTTTTCATCTTCATCAGAGATTACTTGTGGAAGTAAATCCTCTACTGTATATAAGGGGTAAACTCCTCCTCTCTCGACTTTAGGGATAAATGCTAAAATACTCTGAGCTTCTACAATAGTCTGTGCTTGAATATGCACAGTAATATTATTCTGCATACGTTCTACTACAAATTTAAAAGACATGTAATCCTCCTTTATTATTTATATTAATTCAGGATATTTATCTTGAGCTGCTTTCCATAGTTTTATTCTATGATTAAAACTCATACTAGTACTACATGGATTACATAGGTGTCTATAAGTAGGCTGATACTGAAGTTCAGTATTACATATAAAACAACATGATAGATACGTAGTACCGGATGGTGTGCGCTTTATATAATATAAAGGTTGTTTATTTTCTAACATTTCTAATGACATTTATTCCTCACAAATTAATATGTGAAATTCTTTATCTTTTAGTAATGTCACCCAAGCACTATACTTATGACAGAATCCTATCAAATTATAAGATGAATGAAATGGTGACGCACTTAGATCTATTTTTCTATCTTGATATGTACAATTATCACATTTCATATTTATGACTGCTATTAATCTAATAGACATTAATTCCTCCTATATTAAATCTTCTTCCTTCATAAACCAATCTCTTGTCCAATATTTCTTTTCCTTATTTCTATCATAAAGAGAATCAGGTGGTATTACCTTATTGGGCTTTTGTAGAATTGGTTTTCTTATTTTAGATTTGCGTCTATAATTTATATGTGCCATAGTTCTCATCCATTCATACAATTAAATCTTCAATGTGAATAAGATCCTGTATAGCTTTGATCTCTTCTTTATTTGCTACAGTAGTAACATCTGAATCAATTGTAAATTTACATTTTTTGCACATATGTATAATATCTTCTATTCCAGAATCATAATATTCACCACACATACAACATATCATAATATACCTCATAAAGTTTAAATCTGCCAATTAGATTTAAAATCTTTACTCCAATTAATATTAACAACCGTAGGTAAACGTTTTATTAATGCTACACATTTATATATATCTTTTTCTTCCATTAATTCATATTGACATTCTACTAATGTAATGATCCGACGTAAAAGTATGCGTCCAGACCGTTTTGTATTATTTATAGTGTCAATATTAATATTAAATTTATATCTATTAAGATAAAGTAAACCACAAATCTTTGCCAAAGTTAAATATATAAATGCTACTGAGGGAGAATATAACCAGGATATAGAAGATCTATATTCAATAGATACACCATTATCATTTCTAAAATCTCGTCTCTTACCATATTCATATTTTCTACGCATTCGTAATCCAGGTTTATCATCAATAATTTCAGCCAGACCCCTGTATAATACTTTATCAATGAAATATTTAAATAATTTATCATTTAATTCACCATCTCCATCCATCTCAAAATGAATATGTCCACCAATAGGCTGATCTACAACACAATGACCAGCTATAAATTTACATTTCTTTAATATAGGATATTTATTAATAGTATTGACTAATAGGTGACGAATATTAGCAATTATAACAAATATATTATATGATGGATCAGGACGCAATTCAAATGCTACATTTTCTCGTCCAAACTTTTTTCTTTTATTACCATCAAGACAAATATGACGTGCATTTAGTAATTTATTTGTAGGAGTTAAGATACAAAATTCGGGGTCGGCACCTATTTTAATTCTCTTCATTGTATCACCTCAACATTGTGGTATACAATATCGTTTATTTTCACAATTAACACATAGATATGTATGTTCATATATTTCACTTGTTGGAGAAAATCCTGAACATGTACTTCCATCATCATCTATCATATTTTCATCTGTTTGTATAGATACTGCTTCTTTAATATTAAATGTTATCTTATCATAGAAAATGGACAACGAATCATTTAGTTCAAATGATACTAAATTGGCGAACTCATTCTCAATTTTCTCTTTTTCATAGACAAGTTTAATATATATATCTGGAAGTATTAATGTCTTCTTAGTACCATTTGGATATGGATATTCAGGCACCAAAATTTTTAATATTTTTAAAGATGATTCATCTATTTGATATCCAATTATGTTCATATCTTTATCTAACAATACTTTCATATTAGCCTTCGTCCATAATGTGGCTTGCATCATCATTCTCCCTTATATAATTTTTTCTTACACAGATTTTAGTACAGTACACCGAATTGGGATATTTTGGATCTTTAACATAAACTGTCAAATTAGCACACTGTTGTGAGAGGCATGCATGACATACATCCCATGTATTAGGCATTATATAATATCTTCTATTAGAATACATGCCAAATACGATTGTAGGTTTTACTAGTACTTTATTCTCTAATATTTCTAATGGCATTATTCCTCCAAGCCTGGCATATTTTCTAATGCTTGTTCTAATATATTACATTCTTCTCTCCATAGTTCTTTTTCATCAATTAAATTCTCTTTTACTGCATCATCCACAGTCATAATAAAATGTGATTTTTTAGTAGTATCCCACTTTTTTATCAGATTACTATCAATTGATATATGTCCTTTATTAGGAGCTTCTAATTTAATCCATGATTTATAATCATGAGATACACCAATATAATATTTATTTGATAAGTCTTCACTTATAGCAGTAGCAGCTGTATTAGATACATTTAAATATTTCTTTATATTTCCATCTGAGTCTATATAAATCTCTTCTGGTGTATAATTATTGTATAAAATTGTAGTTTTTGTAGCAAATGTCATACGATTAATTTCTATCTCTGAAAAGCCTAATTTTTTCAATAATATATTTGTTTGTATTTCCGTATGTACTGGTAACAAAGGTGGATCTACTTTAATAGAATCTATATTAACTACATTAGTCTTTGTGTCAGGTAATTCCCACCGTTTTGTTACTACATTAAATACTAGATCTTTATTATTTTTATAATTTATTTTCGTTGTATCTTTTGCGATACAAGTGTTATGTACATTATGATTCCACTTCATGACTTCAATATATCCTATATGTTTTATACTTACTGGATTGGTTGTAATATGTATAAGTTGATTAGCTGGCAATTCTCTTATTATAAAAGATGAAAAGAATCCAATAAGATTTACTAAACTTCGTTCCAAAAAATCCCGTTGTGATGCAAAAAATAGTGTAGAAGAAGTTTCATTGTATGCTAGAACAATAGGACTTGCTTCTCTCCACAAATAAATAGAAGAAGGATCTTTTTTATTCATAACAGCTACAGCCGCTGATCCTCTTTCTACATAAGGTAAACCTTTTTCTAAGCCATAAGTTTCAATATAGCTTGATAGAACTTCTGTATCTACTTGGCCTTTATAGGGATAATCCTTAATACGAGGCATTGATGTTACTGATCCATTATGTATAAGAATCCAATTTTGTGATTCTATAGGGTGGTTATTATTATTATCTTTAGGACTTCCAATAGTTGGATAACGTGTATGTCCTAATGCCACATGTGTCTTTTCTATAGCGGGAGTATGTTTTGGCATCATCTCTTTTAGAAAGACAGACGCAGATATAGGATCTTTAGCGATAACAATTTTATTCTGCTTATTATAACAGATACCGGTTGCTTCCGCTCCTCTGCTTTCTGACAACAGTAATAATCGTCTAAAAAATTTCGCATTATCTGCTGAAGGCTTATCTGTGATGAATCCAAGAATTCCGCAAATAGTCGTTCTCCTTCCGTCTCAACGACTTAGGCGTCGAAGAGCTGTATATAAATATAAAACTACGATTAGTTTGACATTAAAATTCTACTTGTTTAGATGCTTCAATGTTTTGTTTATTAATCTCATTAATGATAAGTTTTATAATTTCTTTCAATTGTGAAAATGCTACTTTTGTATCTTGAGGATCGACCCATGGCATATATAATATTAAATCTTCGATCATATCTGTATATTTTTCTATAGTAGCACGTACCATATATTTAATAGCAAAATCATTTATTATAGTATGAATTTCTTGTGGAAGATTAAAATGAGTATAAACTGTGAGTCTATTCTCACCACCTACTGTATCAATACGAATCTGTATATTCTTTACTAACGGCATTCGTACTGGTACAAAATATTGTTTAATCCAATTAATATTTGATTTGATAGTTATATTATATTCAGGTATAGCAATATTCCAATGCTTTTTTAAATCCTTTTCTTCCATACTTGTTTTGTTCAGAATAAATAGTTCAATGAATTTATCAATCCATCTACTATAATAAGAATATAATTGTAGAGATTTTAGTTTATCTATTACTTCATCTGGTTGATCATAAGTTGTTTTTGTAAATCCTTTACCATAGTATTCTTTAATCACACACCATACTGTACATAATACAGCTTTACATATGTCATCATTAAGTATAAATGAGGGAGGCATCCTCCATTCAAATCCTGGTTTATGACTCTCTGTATGTCTAAATACTTCTTCTCCATTTTTATCCATATATTTCTGTGCCTCTCGTCCATTTTTTCGTACACTTTTATCACTCATACTTCGTCGCATATGGATTCCAACTAAATCATGTAAAATATGCCGCAATTTTGTAGGATCATTAGGTAGATTCATATTAAAATGAATATGTCCACCCAAATGGTCTGATATACCTCCACCAATATAAATTCTATAATTATTATTTACTGTAGCCATATACCGTAGCAGTTTCTTAACTGAACGTTTTATATTACGTGAAAGTGCTATTGGATTACGTGCAAAGTGTGGTCTTAATTCACCGATTTGTGGATGCCCATCATGCCCTATTTCTTTAGGATTGTTATGTGGATCGTCTTGTATAATAGTATCAGCACGAATAAATGTCTTTCCATCAAATATTTCGAATTCAGGATCTATCCCTATTGTTAGATTAGGTAATATTGGAATTTCTCCACGTAATTTATAATAAGAAATAGTTGTTAAAATACTATATA